>SXGS01092962.1_pt1 | contig 28611 bp, 27 predicted proteins | sample 3174681 | NCBI WGS metagenome assembly SXGS01 (sample SAMN11356861, study PRJNA531348) | freshwater metagenome | isolation source: freshwater sample F1-80 | place: China: Fuxian Lake, Yuxi | collected 2017-12-25 | reverse complement strand
GACGGGACTGAGGTCGATGGTTGCAACCTCGTGGCCGAGCTCGGCGAGAAAGACACCGTTCCTTCCCTCGCCATCTCCGAGACAGAGCGTTCGGCCCATCGGCAGTAGTGACGCAACCTCGCGGAGGAAGTCGTTGGGCTCAGTACCGAAAGCAAAACCGTCTTCGCCGTAGCGCTCATCCCAGCTTTGGCCACTCGATGTCGTTCGCGACATTCCAATCACGTTATTGGATTCGAGTGTTGTATGCCTTGCTTCGGCATTGGAGGTCAGGCAATTACTGTTGCTGAGTGACCCTCGAGTCAATCTCTGGACTGATAGCCACCGCATGTGGAATGGCATTCATTTGGCCACAGGTATTCCGGATCTATCGCCGCCACTCTGTCGAAGGGCTTTCTGCAACTACGGTGCTGATTGGTTTGATCAACCCCGTGTTTTGGACGGTATTCGGGTACTCGACCGGTAGGACCCTTGCGGTGTTTGCAAACACCAATGTCGGATTCGCATTCATCTTGATTGCAATTCGGATGGCGCGTATGAAGGCGGTGAACCCCTACATCGCAGTGTCGATGTTCGCAGCCACGGTCGCTTATTGCATCGTCATGAACTACATCTCGCCATACGTTGTGGGAGTCACCGGACTCGTGGTTTCAACCCCGATGTTCCTACCGCAGCTCTGGAAGGCGATTCGAACTCAAGAGTTGTACGGCGTATCGGTGTGGTCGAACCTCCTCTTCTCTGTTCAATGCAGTTTCTGGGTGGTGTACGGCATCGAGGTGGAGGAGTGGCTCTATATCTACCCCAATGCGATCCTGTTGCCGTGTGGTGTCATCATTGCATGGAGGGTGGTACGTTCGCGCCACTCGTTTCCAGCCGCCGCCGAAGATCGGCAATCGTAAACGTTCGATCCGAGAGTGGTCCGCTCGAGGAGAATCGACGTAGGTCCTTCAGTCCACTTCCAGTCAGAATGACAACTGGACGAGCTGACGCGGGCAAGCGCCCACTCCGAACGTCATTCGCCAATGCCGCAACTGCCAGTGCTGACGCCGGTTCCACGAAGACGCCCTCTGTTGTGGCGAGGAAGTCCTGCATTGACCAGGCATCTTCGTCGCTTACTGAGCACCCCCAGCCCTTCGATTCAACTACGGCTGCTGCAGCGAGCTCGCCGTCGGGGGGCGTAGGAAGTTGCAATCCTGAAATCGTTGTTGAGCACGACTCGATGTGTGGTGCTCCGATTTCGTGGTCCAAGTAACGAACGATCGGGTTGCAGCCAGCAGGCTGTGCGCAGATGAGACGTGCCGATGATGCAGGTCCCATGCCACGTGTCACGGCCACGAGCAATCCACCGCCACCAGTTGGAACATAGACGTGCGTGAAATCCCCCGCGACGCGGAGTTCCGCACCAATGGCTTCGGCCCCCGCCATTCCCTCCGGGTTATATCGATATGCAGTGACGGAGAGTTTCAATTCGAATTCATCAGCAAATTGACCGATGGCATCCATTTCCGTGATGCCGAGCTGGGACATCGGTAGGAGAGTTGTGCCGTAGGGAATGATGGACCGAATCTTTTCGGCGGGCGCATCAGCGGCGATGCACAGGTAACCAGGAAGTCCTGCCTTCGCCCCGTAGGCCGACATTGACGCACCTCCATTGCCCGAAGAGGTGCCGATCCAGCCGCGTCGCGATCGACGAATCGCGTCGTCGATGGTTACTGCAGCGATGCGGTCCTTGTAGGAACCCGTGGGATTCATCCATTCCGCCTTGCCGAGCACCTCGGTGAGACCGAGTGACAGGGCAACGGAGGTGAGCGAAAGAATCGGGGTGTTCCCTTCGCCGAGCGACAACATCGGCATCGTTACCGTTCGTCTTTAGCTGCGAATATCAACACTGTATCGCCGGCGAGGACCCGTGCTTCACGTCGTCGCATCATGAGGTAGCCGTCATTCGGAGCAACAATCCGACAAAGCATTGCACCGTCCTGATCGATTATGTCGGCAAGGATTTGGGCTTGTTCGCATCGTTCACCCGACTCGACGTGCATCACCAAGTATCCAGCGGTTGGAGCCGTGATGCCAGCATCGGTGTTTCCGTCACCGATTACGTGCGTGCTCACGCTGATGGCAGGTGGCGCAGTTTCCACCATCGACAGTGACTGCAATACACGCTGAACCCCGTCCGTGTAACCCAACAATTCATGTTGTCGTACCGATCGCCCACCCCCACCTTCGGTGTAGATGGCTGGAATGTTAAGGTCGAAGGCGATCGAGAGTGAACGCCCAGGTGCTGGTCTTCCCGAGTGTCGCCAGGTGAAGTCAGCTCCAAAGAGTTGGGCGAAGTGTTGAGACTTGTCGGAGATGGTCCCACCGTCGTCCTGGAATCCGCAGAGAAACGGCATTTCATAGTTGGTACCAGCCGAATGAAGGTCGATGAGGAGGTCCGCACCCGCGATGACTCGCTCGGTGAGTTCGTATGCAACGATTTCGGTTGCGGAGCCATCGGGAGATCCAGGAAACACGCGAGCTAGATTCTTTCCATCAATCGGACTCTCGCGAGTAGTGGTCTCCCAGGACGCCCGGTGTGCCGGGGCAGCCACCCGAATCGTTCCCTTGATGAGCTTTGAGCGCAGATGCGCGAGCAGCCAACGTGCGGCGATCACACCTTCGTATTCATCCCCATGGACACCGCCGAGTATCGCAATCGTCGGCCCTGGGGACGGTGCGGAGATCGTCTCCACCCGTGGTGAATGAGTTGACATCAGCGATTGCTAAGGAGTGGCAATGGCGCGCGAACGTTGTTCGCCCAGACCGTCGATCCCCAGTCGCATTACGTCGCCGGCCGAGAGATACCGCGGTGGACGCAGGCCAAGTCCAACTCCGGCAGGCGTGCCTGTGTTGATGACATCGCCTGGTTCAAGGACCATGAACTGGCTGACGTACCAAATGATGTGTCGCACCGAGAAGATCATGTCGGAAGTGCTTTCCTTCTGTACACGTTTGCCATTGACCTCCAGGAACATGTCGAGTTGCTGAGGATCAGGAATCTCGTCTGCAGTGACGAGCCACGGACCAAGGGGATTGAACGTGGCACAGGATTTACCCTTGTCCCATTGGCCACCGCGTTCGAGCTGGAACTCTCGTTCCGACAGGTCGTTCGATATCGCATATCCAGCAACACATTCCAGAGCATCGTTCGGACTCGGGAGATACGAGGCAACCGAGCCCATGACCACGGCAAGTTCAATCTCCCAATCGGTCTTCTGCGACTGCCGCGGGATCCATACGTCATCGTGAGGACCAACGATCGTGTTGGGAGCCTTCATGAAGATGATCGGCTCCTTGGGCACCTCCATGTTCGACTCGAGGGCATGATTGCGATAATTGAGGCCGATGCACACGATTTTTTCGGGCTTGGCAATTGGTGGACCAATTCGCATTCCGGTGTCAGGAAGCGGTGCGAGCTCACCATTCTTCACCGCGGCACGGAGCCGTTCGATTCCATTGCTGGCAAAGAACTCGGAATCGAAATCGGCGGTAACCAGTCGGGCATCGAGCACGCTCGATGAATTCGACAATTGAACGCCAGGAATTTCACTGCCGCGCTCACCCAATCGAACCAATCTCATACTTCGGCGACTACTTTCCCGGGGTTCATGAGTCCGAGTGGATCGACCGCCGTCTTGATTGAGCGCATGAGTGATACTGCGTCGTTGCCAAGCTCGCGAACGAGGTAAGGAATCTTTCCTACGCCAATTCCGTGTTCACCGGTGCACGTACCGCCCATCTCCAGAGCTCGTGAGATGAGGCGTTCGTTGAACGACTCGACTCCGTGCATCTCTTCGGCGTCGTCGGGTGAAACGACGACGATGACGTGGAAGTTGCCATCGCCGACATGACCGATTATTGGTCCGAAGATTCCGGATGCCGCGATATCGGCATGGGTTTGGGTGATGCAATCCGCAAGTCGTGAGATTGGAACACACACATCCGTGACGAAGATTTGGGCACCTGGGCGTTGTGCACGTATGGCCCACGCCGCATCGTGACGCGCCTGCCAGAGCACCGTTCTCTCGGCTTGATCGGTGCTGAAGGTGAAGCCCGTTCCGCCGTGGTCTGCGAGGATCTCGCCAGCCAGCTTGGCCTCGTGTTTGACGACTTCATCGGAACCATGGAACTCCAGCAGAAGCATGTTCTGCTCGGAAAGTGTTGTTTTCGAGTAAGCGTTCACCGATGCCACTGCGGCTTTGTCGAGTAGCTCGATTCGCGCCACCCCGATGCCCAATTGAATGATGGCGATGACCGCCGAGACGGCTGACTGGAGATCCCCGAACTGCACCGTTGCCGCTGCGGTCGCTTCGGGAATTCCGAACAAGCGCAGCGATACCTCGGTGATGACGCCGAGGGTGCCCTCTGATCCCAGAAAAAGATGGGTGAGGTCGTAGCCGGCAGAGGTCTTGCGTGCGCGACGTCCCGTTTCGATGACGGCACCGTTCGGGAGCACGACCTTCATCGAGAGCACCAATTCGCGCATGGCGCCGTACTTCACCGTCGTGGTACCCGATGCACCGGTAGCAGCCATCCCTCCGATGGTTGCATCAGCACCCGGATCAACCGGGAAGAACAAACCGTAGGGCACGAGTTCCTTGGCGAGTTGCTTGCGAAGCACTCCGGCTTGAACCGTGCAGTCGAGGTCGTCACTGCTGACTCGCAGGACCTTGTTCATTCGGGAAAGATCGAGCGATACCCCACCATGGATCGCGTTGACGTGACCTTCGAGAGAAGTTCCCACACCGAAAGGGATGACAGGAATGAGATGGCTCGAGCAGATTGCCAGGCAGTCGGCAACATCCTCGGTTGATTCGGCAAATATGACGAGGTCCGGCTCGCCGGGGAGATGAAAGCTCTCGTCGTGGGAGTGTTGGGCAAGCACATCACGCCCTCGAGTCGCCTGCATACCAAAGCGCTCTTCAAGTCGGAGCAATCCTGCTTCGCGCTGTCCTTTGTCCTCGCGGGAGCCCGGACCCGAGTTGATTGTCGTGGACACGTCAGTTGAGACCGGTCGAGGGTTCAACTCTCTGCCAGTCGGCTTTCAAGAGGCTGACCGTAGTGACCAGGTGAGTACGTAAGGCTTCGGCAGCAAGTTCGTGGTCACGCTCTGAGAGCGCGTTGACGATTGCCTTGTGCTCATCATCCGCCGCATCATGTCGAACCTCGAGTGAGAGTTGCTGGTAGCGCTCGGCGTGCATCCACAATTGGCGGATGATTCGCATGCGACGATCGGAACCGCAGTTGACATAGATACGAAAGTGGAATTCACGATTGAGCTTCACCACGCGATTCGAGTCGTCGTCGGTATACGCAAGAGACATTTTCTCGATGAGTCCCTGCAAGTCGTGCAGAGTCTCGTCGCTGAAGGGTTTGCTCTTGGCAACCGCATCAGCCTCCATGGCGATTCGCACGTCGTAGAGATCCTCCAGGTCGGCAAGTGAGACGGGCGTCACCCATGCGCCACGATTGTGGCGGAACAGGATGAAGCCCTCGGCCTCGAGGATTCGTAGTGCCTCTCGTACCGGAATGAAGCTCGTCCCGCAGCGTTCTGCAATCTGCTTCGGCAGAATCTTGGAGTCGCGTCGATAGCGACCGGTGATTATCCCGTGGCGAAGGTGTTCGACGACATGGGCGACGGAACTGTCGTTTGATCGTGGAGTTCGGGTGGAACTGCCTTTTACTGCTGAACGACCCTTCGTTGGCACGAGGCAGATGCTATACGATTCGACCATCCAATTTCCAAAGCCACAGTGAAGGTTCGGCCGTGATCACCCTGCAGAACGACCGCCTGACGGTTCGTATCAACGAGCACCTGGGGGCCGAAATCACACAAATTTCGTTGGGTGCCACAGAGCTCCTTGCGTATTACGACTGGGACAGTCCCATCGCCGTTGGAAGGAGTACTACCTATGGCAATCATCGACATGACTGGCTTTCGGAATATCGGGGTGGATGGCAGTTTCTGATACCCAATGCCGGCCCCGAGTGTGAAGTGGACGGAGTGAATCTTCCATTCCACGGGGAGTGGTCGAGGACTCACGTGGATGTGGTGGCGCAAACCGAGTCGATGGTCAGAGTCCGCGCCGGAACGCGGTTGCCCATCACTGTGACGCGTGAAGTTTCACTTCGAACGAATCCTGATCGAGTGGAAATCGCCACGACGGTCCACAATCAGTCGACGGAATCCACGTCGTTCATCTGGGGCGAGCATCCTGCATTCCGTACGCAAGATGGTGATCTCATTGACCTACCCGCAACGAACGTTGCCGATGCATCAGGTACGTCGTTGGGAGTCTGGCCGCTTGCCGGGTCGACGCGTCTTGATGTGGTCGACGACCAGTCGCCGCAGGAAAGCGTGCACTTCATCACCGACCTCGAGCATGGCTGGGCTGCGCTTCGCCGTTCGGACATCGGAGTTGCCATGGCATGGGAGGCGAGAGATTTTCCGCACGTGTGGCTGTGGCGCGAGAATGGCAGCACAGGGTTCCCGTTTTACGGGCGCGCATCGTTGGTGGCGATCGAACCAGCCTGCACATGGCCGGGAATCGGTTTGGCCGAGGCTCGCCGCCGTGGTCAAGCCATCGATCTTGCTCCGGGCGAGTCGCGCAGCACGACGATGTCCATCACAACGTTCGCGCCAACTGGTGCACCGGTGTCGAAGGTAACCGTCGACGGACGAATAACACTTGGTTGATGGACGTGCTGAACCGAAAAGTTGAGCGCAAGGGTTTTCCGGTGCGGCGGAGGCGTTCCGTTGGTTGGTCGATTTTCGATGCCGATGTACTTATGCCATCGGCAGTGCTCCTGCGTTCGGCTCTGGCGAACAACAGTGCCAGTTTCGCGGCCTATTGTCGCCGTCGAAGTGTTTCCTTCGCACCTCACGGCAAGACGACGATGTCCCCCGAGCTTTTTCGTCTGCAACTGGCGGATGGGGCATGGGCAATCACTGCAGCAACCACGTTTCAAGCAAAGACGATGGTTGATCACGGAGTACCCCGAGTGTTCATTGCCAACGAGGTGGTTGCACCAGGGGACATCGCGTGGTTGGCAATGGCCACTCGACGAGGTCACGAGGTGTACTGCTGTGTCGATTCCTTGGATGCGGTGAACCTTCTCCACGAAGGTCTCGACACACTGCCGGTGGGAGTGCAGGTTCCCGTGCTCGTAGAACTTGGTGTGTCACACGGACGTACGGGATGTCGCAGCGTTGCTGAAGCACTTGTGGTTGCGCGGAAGGTGGCATCCTGCTCGACACTTCGCCTGGTTGGGGCTTCTGGCTTCGAAGGAATCATCTCGGCAACCGAGTCACAATCCGCCGAGGAACGTGTCGATGACTTCTTGTCCGAATTGCGTCGGCTGATGGACGAACTGATCCTGCAACGACTCGTCACTGACGGCAACGAAGTCATCCTCAGCGCAGGTGGCAGCGTCTTTTTTGAGCGAGTCGTCGCAAAGCTGTACCGGGCAAACACGACGGTGCCCGAAAGAATCGTCGTACGTAGTGGGTGCTACATCAGCCATGACGACGGCGTAATCCACGAACTTTCTCCACTCGGTGCCACACCGCGAGAACTCGGTGAGGTCTTTCAGGCAGCACTCGAGGTATGGGGCGTGGTGTTGTCGCGTCCGGAACCCACGCGAGTGGTCGTGGGTGTGGGTAAACGTGACGTTTCTACCGACGGGTTGCTCCCCATTGCCAAGAAGCGTCGACGGCGGGGAGGCTCGGGAGTGGAAGCGTGGTCGGCAATTGGACGTGCGGTACGGGTCGATGATCAGCACACTTACCTGGATGTCGATGCTGCGGACGACGTTGCAGTCGGTGACCTAGTTGGACTTGGAATCTCGCATCCCTGCACCACGTTCGATAAATGGCGGGCACTTCCCATCGTCGACGACGAGTACCGCGTAGTCGAGGTGGCTCGAACCTTCTTCTAGTCGGTCTTCTCGTCGGTACGAACTACGCCGAGAAAGTGGCGTCTGGCTCGAACGGAAACATCGGTCGTCGTCGAAGGTCGTAGTGCAACGTTGACAGGTCGGCACTGGTGCAACCCGGTGTATTGAGTTGAATCAGTTCGGCAGCGATCGGCTCGAATGCACCACGCGGCGAGTGCACACCCTTTGCAACGATGATCTTGACGTCGGTCGGATCGAGACCAGCGCTCGTCAATTCGGCGCGGCTGGTGTTGCCCATCGGGCGCGAGTTGAGGAGGACGTAGTGGTCGTCGTCGGTGTGCACGAGTGCGCGTGGACCGGCGTTGAAGAAGCGAAATCCTCCGTGCGTTACTCCGGTGTCCTCGAATCGCCCATCATCGACGTGTTTGACGACGCCGGTGATGTGCACGGGTGAACCGTGGAGCGCATCCGTCTTGGCGCCGACATGAAGGTCGACCCGGGCGCCGACTCCGGCAGCGTGACATGCCCGAGCACTTTCAGGGTCGCATAATGAGTGAAAAAGCCCCCCGATTCCCAAGCGTTGAGCTGCCGCAAGCACGTGAGTGGAGTCGGCGGGACTCCCGCCCCCTACGTTGTCGCCAACGTCGAGGAGGACGACGGGTCCACGTTGTGCGGCAGCCGCTCGATTCAGCGCCGTTTCAAGGTCGACTCCGTCGCCGAGGAAGTCGTTGCGCATCCTCCAGGCTTCGTTGGCAAGCGACTTCGCCAATTGGTCAGCGAGGGGGCGATCGTTGTCGGTGATGACGATGAACGACATTCCGAGCTCATTGACGTCCGCGTACGGGAATCCCTCGACAACGCTCACCGACAAGACTCCCGGGCGCTGCTGTATTTCGTTGGCGACACTCACGAGATGCGACATCGGCCAGTCGGATGTGCCTTGTCGGAGGATGTTGATGGCTGCCGGTATCGGAACGAAGGCCGTCGTCGGCTGAACTTCCTTTCGTGCCGCAGCGAGGGCGAGGTCGGCGACTTGACGTGCACGTGCCCGTGGGTCGACGTGGGGGTTGGTGAGGTAGGCATTGATCACCGTGCTGTTGTGCACCATACGCTCGGACACATTTGCGTGCATGTCGAGTGCAACGCCGATCACCACGTCCTTGCCGACGAGTTGACGAACTCGCGCAATGATTTCCCCGTCGGCATCAGGCTGGTGCTCAGCAACTGCTGCACCGTGGAGCGCGAGCAGAACGACGTCCCATGGTCCCTCACTCGCAAGTCGTTCGAGCATCCGCCCAACGAGAGCTTCGAATGCTTCTCGGGTGATCGTGCCCATGGGATTGAGATCAGCATGAAAGAGGGGTCGTACCGTCAGGTTGGGGAGTGAGCGAATCTCGAGAAAACCACCGAGGGTGGCCTGAGACTCGCCGTACATGTGAATGAGGGCGTCCTCTTCCACTGGACCAGCCGCCATGAATCGCTCGAGCGATGCAGGTACCGGTGCGAACGTGTTGGACTCGTGATGAAAACCCGTGAGGGCAACACGAAGATGTCGAGATGACGCGTTGATGCAGGCAACTCTAGGGTGACTTCGCAAAAATGAATGTTATAGAGTTGCCACGTCGCCAAAAAGGGGTCTCATGAAGTATCGACAGCTCGGAAGCACGGGAATCGAAGTGTCACTTCTGGGTTTTGGGATGTGGCCGATCGGCGGTACGCAACATGCAGGTGACTACGGCAAGGTCGACGATGACGCTGCCATTGCTGCGATTCACCGAGCACTCGATTTGGGGGTCACATTGTTCGACACGGCCCCGGCGTACGGCAACGGTCGCGCCGAATCGATCCTCGGGACGGCACTCGGCTCGCGACGTGAGGATGCCGTCGTCGTTACCAAGTGTGCAGTGCATTGGGACTATTCGAAGGAACAGTGGGTGACGACATCGAATCGCGAGGCGATTCTTGCGTCAGCAGAACAAAGTCTGCAACGTCTACGTACCGATTTCATCGACGTACTCCTCATTCATGTGCCCGATCCAGATGGCTCGCCAGCCGGATCAATGGCGGCATTTCGCGAACTCGTGGACTCCGGAAAGGTCCGTGCGGTGGGAGTTTCCAACTTCACCACCGAACAACTCGACGAGTATCGCAAACACGGCAGCATTCAAGTGCAGCAGTCGGGCTACAACATGCTCGACCGCCGAACGGAAGCAACGATGGTCCCCTACGTGTCGGCCAACGACATCGGATTCATGACCTATGGCTCGCTGTGTCACGGTCTGTTTTCCGGCACCTGGAACTCAGAGACGTCCTTCGCCAGCGGTGACTGGCGTTCGAAAGGAGATGTCTTCGGTTTGCCGCTCTTCGTCGGTGAGAATCTGACCAAGAACATTGCCATGGCACAGCGTCTGAAGCAGTTTGCGGAGTCTCGATCGCGAACGCTTCCGCAGTTGGCAATCGCCTGGGTGGCGATGCATGATTTCGTGAGCACGTGTCTTGCCGGCATGATTACTCCAGCCGAAGTTGACGACAACGTCGCTGGTGTCGACTGGTTGCTCTCTCCCGCGGATCTTCGGGAGATCGACTCCATCCTTGCTGACGCCGCCGGTACCGAGGGTGCCGACCATTATGTGGTCAAGTAGTTCGGGATCGTCGTTGCCCTCGTTGAACCTTCGGACCCCCTCGTGAACATCGTCGGGATCGAAACGATTCTCCCGGGTGACCAGTCACCGTTGCCCGAGATCGTCTTTGTCCGCGTGTACACGGATTTGGGAGTGGTTGGTCACGGCGAGACCTATTACACGCCTCGTGCAGTGAGTGAGTACGTCCATGAGTTCTTGGCGCCGCGGCTCCTCGCTCATGGAGGGTGTTCACCGGAAGCCCTCTGGGAGCACAGCTATCGGTCAGCGTCTCGATTTGGTGGCCGCGGGCTCGAGATGCGTGCACTCTCGGCCGTTGATGTCGCCGTTTGGGATGCATGTGCACTCGCAGCGAACGTACCGTTGCATGTGTTGTTGGGAGGACCAACGAAGGAGCGTGTTGCCACCTACAACACCTGCGCTGGCCCAAGTTACGGAAAGAGTTGGCGGATTGGCTCGTCGCCGGTAGCACGTGGAATGTACGAGGACTACGAGGCATTCCTGCATAGACCAGGCGAACTCGCCGCCGAACTCGTGGAGCAGGGGTTTGCCGGTATGAAGATTTGGCCGTTCGATCGGATGGCTCGAGTACCGGGTGCGACTTCCATCGATCCCGCCGATCTTCATGCTGGCGTGGAGGTTTTCGAGAAGATTCGCTCCGCCGTCGGCTCGAACATCGAGATCATGGCCGAGGGTCATGGATTGTGGTCGGTGGAAGCCGCCAAGACGATTGCCAATGCCTTGGAGGCAGTCCGCCCCGCGTGGATAGAAGACCTCATTCTGGCCGATGATCCCGCTGCGCTGCTCGAGTTGAAGCAAAGCACCACCATTCCGCTGCTTGCCAGTGAGTACCTCATCACCCGTTTCGAGTACGCACCGATCATCGATCAGCAGGCAGCAGACATCATCATGATCGATCCCACATGGTGTGGTGGCATCACCGAGTCACGTCGCATCGTGAGCCTTGCCGACGCTAAGCGACTGCCGGTGACGTTCCACGATTGCACCGGACCATTCACGTTGCTCGCTGGAATTCATCTTTCCTTCAGTTCGCCGAACGTGCTGTACCAGGAGGTCGTTCGCGCGTACCTTCACTCCGTGTATGCAGAGTTCGTCGACGAACTCCAACCGTTGCATCACGGTGAATACCATGTGCCGACACGAGCAGGAATCGGTGCGGCACTTCAGGCCGACATCGTGAATCGTCCTGGTGTCGAGGTGCGCCTGACGGGCACGCGCTAGCGCGAAGCGTGTTGTAATACGCGACCGGGGCGCTCATCGGAAATGATCCCATCGTTGAGCACAATGCGACCATTGACGAGTACGTGAGAGATACCCACCGGCCCCTCGGGAGCCTTACCGAAGTCGGCACGATCGATGACCTGTTGTGGATCGAGGAGCACGAGGTCGCCGGCTAGCCCGATGGCGATTCGACCGCGGTCGAGGATGCCGAGACGTCGTGCCGGCTCGTAGGTCATCTTGCGGACGGCGTCAGCGAGCTCGAGTACGCCTCGGTCGCGAACGTAAAGACCCAGCACGCGCGGAAAAGTTCCGAAATTGCGGGGATGTGGACGTGCGCACGGCTGATCGAGCGAAATCGCGTTGCCGTCAGATCCAACGACGGCCAGCGGGTGTCGTAAGAATGCCGAAACATCGGCCTCGGTTCGGTAGAACAGCACCACTTGAACTTCGTTGCCGTACTCCTCGCACAATCGAAGTGTGAGTTCGTCTGGGGCAATTCGCAACGATTGCGATACGGATTCGAGTGTTTCACCGACATAACGACCGTCAGGTGTGCTCGAGATCTGGAATCGATCCCAGAGCCAGGGAATCCCGTTGAACCAACCCTCAGTCATGTCGGAGAGTGCTCGTGCTCGCTGGCCGCCATCCACGAGACGTGCTCGCATGGCTTCGGTGCCGCCAGCCTGCAACCAAGGCGGCAAGTACTGCGTGAGTGACGATGACGACGCGTCGTACGGATACACGTCAAAGAAGATGTCAATACCCTCCTTGCGGGCATCATCGAACATCCGGAGGAGTTCGTCTCCCGTGCCCCAACGATCCGGTCGGTTGATGGCGAGATGACTGAATTCGACGGTGACACCGGTTCGGCGTCCAAGTTCGATGGTTTCAGCAACGGCAGCACGTTCATCAGGCTCGGCCGCGCGACAATGCGTTGCATACAAAGCGCGATGTTCGGCCAGCACCTCGGCAAGGGCAATCACCTCGTCGAAGTCGCCGTAGGCACTTGGAACATGGGTGAGACCAGTGCTCATACCGAAGGCGCCTTGCTCCAACGCCGTGTGGAGGTCCGAGACCATCCGTGCAAGTTCCGATGCCGTCGCACGTCGTTGGTCGACACCCATCGCAGCAACGCGCAGCGTGCCATGCCCCGCCAATGGCGCGACGTTGAGGGCGATTCCCTCGTCGTGGAGGGCAGCGGCATACCCATCGAGGTCGGTCCACCAAGGTCGAATCGGTGCGGTGGCGCGCGCAAGGTGGTCGGCATGGAGATCCAGATGACGGGGCTCGATGGGGAAGGCCGAGAACGAACAGTTTCCGACCACCTCGGTGGTGACGCCTTGGCGCAGCTTGCTTTCGCCACGACCATCCTCGATCAACGTGAGATCGGAGTGGGTATGGATGTCGATGAACCCGGGACAGAGCACCTTGCCTGCACCACTGATGACGGTGCGTGCCTGCATGTCGTGTGCCGCCGGCGCGGCTTCCGTCGTGATCGCAGTGATGACCCCGTCCTTTACGGCGACGTGACCACGAGTCGGGGCGGCACCCGTTCCGTCCACGATGGTTACATCGTTGATGACGACATCATGCATCATGCGATCGACCTTCTGGCTGCAAGATCAACCGACGGTCGGCGGCACGGAGGGACGCGTTGTTGCACATGTCGTTGGCCGTGGTGCGCGCTGCAATGTTTATAATCTTTGATGATACCCAACAGCCAGCCACGAGCAAAGAGAAATGGAAACTGCTGATGACAGAGACACCACCAACTACTACGAACGTCGTCCGTGGCTGGTCACCACTTCCAACACCAATCTCGAGCCATCTTCCCTTCTCCGCCGCCGTTGAAGCGAACGGTTTCATTTTCGTTTCTGGTCAGGCCTCGGTGGACGACCAGGGTGTGATTGTGAGCGGGGACTTCGAACAGGAAATGAGGCGGTCGATGTCGAACGTCCAGCGAATCCTCGCTGCGGTCGGACTCGATCTCGGCGATGTCGTACGAGTCACGAGTTACGTCCATGATCCCGCTCATTTGCCGCAGTACAACTTGCTGTACCGGGAGTACTTTTCTTCCCCGCTACCGGCACGAACGACGATTACCAGTTGTCTCTCTGTCGCACTCAAGTTCGAGATCGACGTGATCGCAGTGAGGCGACCGCAACGGTGAGTTAGCAGCGGTTCTTTTCGGTGGCGTGCATCATGCCACGGATGTAACCGAAGGCAAAGAGTCGCCCGAGCATCGTGTAGCCGGGCTCGCCGTCATCCTCACCGATCATCTGGGGCACATGGTCGGGACGCATCGGCCCCGAGAAGCCCACCTCGCGATATGCGCGCATCGCCTCTGCCATGTCGGTTTGCCCGTTGTCCTGCCAGCTTTCGCGGAAGTCGTCGGCGGTACCAACCACGTCGCGATAGTGAACATAGGCAATGTGCGAACCGATTCGTCGGATCGTCGCTGGAATGTCGATACCCATTTCGGAGAACGAACCCTGACAGAACGCAATCTTGTTCGACGGAGACTTGACGATTTCCACGAGGCGCTCGAAGCCGGCAACGTCGTGCATGATTCGGTCGTTTCCGAGAAGTTGCGGTAGTGGCGGATCGTCGGGGTGCATGGCCATGACGACGCCTGCGTCCTCGGCAACCGGGATGATTTCCTCCAGGAAGTTCTGCAGGTTCTTCCACAGTTCCGGACGCTTGGCACCCGGCTCGAGTTCGGCTCGAAACGCCGGACGTCCGGGAATTCGTGCTTTATCGAGATCGGCCAGACGGAAGGCCGTTACCTTCGAGCCACCTCGTTCGAGCGTGTCGACGGAGGTGCGAATCCAGTCGGTTCCGGCCATGAAGTTGTAGCACACCAAGCGAATGTCGAGATCCGACAGATGTCGGATCAGCGCCTTCATCGCCTTCAGATCGGTGCCGTCATCGGTTCCCAGCTTTATGCGATCGATGGGAAGGTAACCCTCCACGACGCCAATCTCCATGCCGAACGAGCGGATTCGCTGCTGCATTCGATTGAACTCGCTGAGATCGGGTCCGGGATAGCGAACCACGATTTGGTCGACGCCGCACTGTGCAGCCAGCGTGAGGTTCTCGTCGGAGAGTGGTGTGAGTACCGAGGCCAGTTTCATGGCTAAAAGACGATGAGTCCGCGCGCCTGCTCGCCGGCAGCCAGTGATCGGAACGCCTCATCGGCTTCGTCGAGGTCGTAACGCTTCGTCACGAGTTCCTCGATCTTGATTCGTCCCGACATGGCAAGTTCGACGAGCTTGGGGAATTCCACGAGTGGATTGCTGGTGCCGTAACGGGATCCGACGATTCTGCGCTCACCACCCATCAGCAACCATGGGTCGACGGGGAACTTCTCGCCCTGACCAGGCAGACCGAGGATTACCTCGATGCCTTGCTTGGCGAGAATCGTAAGCCCTTGTTCCATCGCCTTGCTGCTACCGACCGCGATGATCGAAGCGTCGACACCACTGCCGGTGAGTTTCTTCACCTCGGCCTCAAGATCTTGCTTTGCCAAGTTGATGGTGTGTGTTGCACCAAAGTGACGTGCCATGTCGAGCTTGGAGTCGAGTACGTCGACACCGATGATCGGATAGGCACCCGTGGCAACGGCACCTTGAATTGCGTTGAGTCCGACACCACCGCAACCAAAGACGGCGACGCTTTGACCGGCGCGCAATCCGGCGCTGTTGACTGCGGATCCAAAGCCCGTGGCGACCGAGCAGCCAATGAGTGCTGCGGCCTCGAGTGGGAAGTCCTTGCGAATCTTCACTGCTGCGGACTCCGGCACCACGATGTACGAGCCGTAGGTTGCAGGACCGTAGTGGTACACGTCGTTGCCATTGTGGTGGAACATCGTGACGTCACCGGTGGTCTTGCCGATTGCTGGCGTATTGAGGCAGAGTGCGGGGAACCCGAGGTTGCAGTACTTGCAACTGCTGCACGACGGTGCCCAGGAGATGACGACGTGGTCGCCCTTTTGGAGGTGCGAAACGCCGGCTCCAACGGCATCGACGATGCCCGAACCCTCGTCGCCGAGCACGATTGGCATAGGAATGCCGGTGTGCGAGCCATCGTAGGCGTGGAGACAGCTGTGGCATACGCCGCTGGCCACCATCTTGACGCGAACCTCGCCGAACCGCGGCTCGTCGAGCTCAAGCTCGAGCATCTGCATCTTCTCCTTCGGCTTCATGAGCACTGGTGCATTGATCAACATGGTGTCCCCCTTATGGTGACGAGTTTATAATCTTTTCTAGCACATATGAATCGCCAATTTCCAGGGCAACTGTGGGGCGGTAAGCATGGGGGCTGAGATGTCGGTCGACTTGGTGGTGGAGTGTCGGAGCCTGTTGGGTGAGGGGGTCACGTGGGACGCCGCCACCTCCACCTTGTGGTGGTTGGACATCGACGGTCGTCTTCTGCATCGTTTGTTCAGCGACGGACGGCATGAAGAAGTAGCGGTGAGTTCGCCGACCAGCGTGGTGGTACCGACGAGTACCGGTGAGTTGTTGGTGGTGTCCGGTCTCGAGGTGGGCATCTTGAGTGATTCAGGAGCAATTGGATCGGTCTTGGCCGAACTGCCACCCGATGGTGATGGCCGAGCCAATGACGGACGATGCGATCCGCATGGACGTCTGTGGATTGGCACGGTCGACCGCAGCGGTGAGCATCGGGCCGGCGTGTTCTGCGTTGATGACTCGGGCTTCGTGCGGCGTGTTCGTTCGGGTCGCGCACTTTCGAACGGCATCGATTGGAGTCCCGACGGATCAAAGTGCTACCACGCCGATTCGTTGCATCGCACGGTTGACGAACTAACACTCGATGACAAAGGGTTTCCCGTCTCCGAGCGCACTATCGCCACGTTCGATGAGTTGCCCGACGGCGTGTCGGTGGACGTGGAAGGTGGCATCTGGATTGCACTCTGGGACGGAGGTGGCGTCGTTCGCCTCAGCCCGAGCGGTGAGATTGATTGTCGTATCGACGTGCCAGGTGGTTGGATCACGAGCTGTGCGTTTGGCGGCGCCGACTTGCGCACCTTTTACATCACCTCTGCAACGGTTGATCTTGACGATGCCCGTCGACACGCCAATCCGTCGGCTGGATCGCTGTTTGCGTGTCGACCTGGAGTTGCCGGGCGCGGCTACACGCCCTTTGGCACCCCGCAGGGCTAGCCGCTACGACCAGTCGGCTTTATGCGCAAACAGGAGCGTCGGCACTCCAGCGATTGAACGGCTTCAACGCAGGGGCATCGGCCAACTCTTGGCGGGCGTTCACCCACAGCTGTGCCCATTCGTCGGCATCACGCAGTTCGGTATGCGGTGCCCGGGCGCTACGAGCAACGAAACCCGGGAATGCCCCACGGCCCGTCGGCTGGCCAACCGGGTTGTAGCGCAAGTCGAAACTGATACGGATTTCCTTGCTGGTATTGGGCAGCGAGTTGTGCAGTGTCATCTTGTCGATGAACAACAAGTCGCCAGGATGCATCGGTAGCGCCACTGCTCCATCGCGCGAGACGACTTTCTCTGGTACCTGCAGCCCACCCGGTCCGGCGGGGCAATGTGGCATCAGTCCTCGTTCGTGGGTGCGCGGGACCACTTGCAGACATCCGTGTTCGATGCCCGCGTATCGCAGCGGGAACCACACGGTGAGCATCCGCGTGTCGTCGGCATCCGGCGTGACGACGCCGTTGTCTTGGTGCCAGTTGGTGGCGCCCATCTTGAGGGCACCGGTGGCGGTGTCACGTGGCTCGCGCGACTCGGGCATCTTGATTCTCACGTGTTGCACCGGGTTGGAGTAGATCTCGGGACCGATGAAACCCTCGACCAGATTCAGCAGCTCGGGGCAGCGGAGCATGTTGAAGACCGCTGGACCGTGCCACATGGGGGTGTCGTGCTTGATGTTTCCTTGTGGCAATGAAAAGTCGAAGAATTGGTGGTTCGTGTCGTTGGACTCCGCGCATACCTCGACGAATCGTTCACCAAACGGCAGGTGGTCGTACAGGCTCGAGATGCGACCTTCAGCGAAGAGCTTGCGCGCGAGTCGGTCGAGCACGTCCTCGTATTCATGCAACAACGGTGTAAGCCAACGTTCGGGATCGAACGCCTGACGAACGACTACGTAGCCCTCACGTTGGAAGTGATCCAACTGTTCGGAGTTGAGCGACGAGCGGTTGCTCATGAGAAAAGTATATATAGTTCGCCTTGTGCCTGCAAGGCACGGTGCAGCAATAGCTACGAGCGTTCGAGGCTCGCCGCTCGCGCCGCCTTCAAGAGGGTGGCGGTGTAGTCCGACGATGGTCGCGACAACACATCGGAAGTGCGACCAGCTTCGACTATGCGACCATGGCGCATCACCACGATGTCTTCACACATTCGGCTAACGACACCGAGGTCGTGCGACACCATAACGAGCGTGAGACCCATCTGGTCGCGCAGGTCCATGAGCAGGTTCAACACTTGGGCTTGCACCGAAACATCGAGTGCGCTGACGGGCTCATCGGCGTACAGGATGGTTGGGTTCACCGAGAGTGATCGTGCGATGCCAACTCGCTGGAGCTGTCCACCGGAGAGTTGGTGCGGGAAACGCGAGAGCACTTCCGGTCCCAAGCCCACTCGTTTTATGGAGCTGACGAGTTCGTCGTCGTCCGGAGTGCGATCTTGCAGGGCACGAATCGGCTCGGTGAGCGAGCGGCGAATAGTCATTCGAGGATCGAGAGATCGACGCGGATTCTGGAACACGATCTGGTTCTGGCGTCGAAGTTCGTTGGCCCCGTCACCTTGGTATTCGGTGATGACCTTGCCGTTGAAGCGCACGTTGCCCTGCTGATGTCGCAACAGACCGCACATCACGCGGATGAGGGTGGACTTTCCGGAGCCGGACTCGCCGACGATTCCCACCGTCGACTTGAGGTTGATGGACAGGGAGATGTCCTGCAGTGTCCAGCCTGCACCACCGGCAGTGATTCGTGCACGCGGATAGTGGAAGTACATCTCCTCCACCGCCACAAGAGGCGAATTCGGAGTAGATGATGAGGTCACAATTGACCGCCTTGCTCGGGGTGCCAACAGAGATATCGGTGATCGGGTGCGCTGGTAGTGACTGGCGGAGTAGTTTCGCACTGCCCCGACGCATGTTGACAACGGCTGCGGAATCGGCAGCCACTAGGGAATCTGCCGACAGGTGGAACCGATCCGGAAATAGTCCGTAGGCGTCGCCCAATGAAGGCGGAAAAGTTGTCGTCTTTTGGCATACCGGGATTTGCCGCCAGAAGTGCCGCCGTGTAGCGGTGCTTGGGATGGTTGATGATGTTGTCGATTCCACCGGCTTCGACGATGTTGCCTCCATAGATGACCGCCACGTTGTTGCAGACGAATCGAACGACACCGAGGTCGTGGCTGACGAAGAGGAGGCTCATCTTGCGTTGCTCGCTCAGGGAGATGAGGAGACGCAGGATTTCCTCTTGCACCGTCACGTCGAGTGCCGTCGTCGGTTCGTCGGCAATGAGTAGTTCCGGGTCGGCAGCGATTGCTGCGGCGATCATCACACGTTGTTGTTGCCCACCAGACAGCTGGTGTGGGTATCGACGCAAGAGTGTCTCGGGTTCCGGTAGTTGTACCTGTCGCAGCAAGTCCAAGACCTTGTCTGTCACCGCCTGCCCCCTCAGATCGGTGTGGATGCGAATCGCCTCGGAAACCTGTTTACCGATACGCATCATCGGATTGAGCGAGCGGGCAGGATCCTGGAACACGAATCCGATTCGCTTGCCACGTACCTTGGCAAGCTCGCGATCGCCGAGTGTGAGCAGGTTCTGTCCGCCGAAATTCACTTCGCCCGACACCTTCGCCTCGTTCGGCAGCAGACCGGCAATGGCCTTGGCGGTCATCGTCTTGCCAGAACCGGATTCGCCAACCAAACCGAGTCGCGCTCCTGGCTGCAGGGCGAGATCGTCGATGTTGATGATCTCGTGATCGTCGATGGTGACGCGCAGGTTCCGTAGGTGCAACATCACGCGACTCCCGTTCGAGCTTGTTGCGGATCCAGAACCGTGCGCAGTCCATCGCCCAGCAGGTTGAAGCCCAATGCCGTCAGCACGATTGCTACTCCAGGGAAGAACATGAGGTACGGTGCCGCCTCGAGCAGCGACTGGGTTTCGTTGAGGAAGCGACCCCATGATGATGTCGGCGGTTGAACGCCCACGCTCAAGAAGGCCAGAGCAGCCTCGATCAGGATGGCGGCTGCGAACATCACCGAGCCGAGCACGATGAGCAACGGACTGATGTTGGGCAACACATGGCGTCGCAGGACGTACGCCTTCGTGCGTCCGTAACCGTAGGCCGCCTCCACGTAGTCGAGGGCCAGACTCTGTCGTGCCGGTCCGATGGTGACTCGCGCAGCCACGGGTACCTGCCAGGTGATGATGGCCAGGGTGGCCGTGGTGTTGCCGGGTCCGAGTTTGGCCGCCAGCACGAGGGCGGTGAGGATTCCGGGTAGGGCCAGACCGGCATCGACGAGGCGAGTGAATGGCCCCTGCCATGTTCGGCGCGATCCCGCGATCGAAAGGCCGATCAGTGCGCCAAGGAACATCGCGACGATCGTGGATACCACGCTCACGTAGAGAGAGTTTCTGGCACCCAGCATGAGTTCGGTGACGACGTCGCGCCCCGCGCGGTCGGTGCCGAATAGGAAGCCAGGGGATCCCGGTGATGCGAGTCGATTGGTGAGGTTGAGTTTGTTGGCAGGGTACGGGGTCCACACGAACGACACCATTGCGACCAGCACGAAGAGCGACACGAGGGTGCCGCCGAGGTACAGCGTGAGCGGGAGTTTGCGGAGTCGTTTTCCCAGCGAGGGCTTGAGTGGCCCTGCATCGTCGACGGTTGAAGTTGCAGAGGTGTCAGGCATCGGTCGACTCCTTGTCTCGGATACGTGGATCGAGGAACCCATAGGCGATGTCAACGACGAAGTTGAGCACCAGGATGATGAGCATGATGACGAGCGCCAAGGACTGAACGACCACCACTTCGCGACCGAGCGTCGCCGTGACGATGAGACGGCCGATACCCGGGAGGACGAAGACGTTCTCGATGACCACTGCGCCGGCAATGAGCTGACCAAACTGCAGCGCCGCAACCGTAACGAGTGGAATCGAAGCATTGCGGACTCCGTGCACCAACGCTGCTCCGCGACGAGTGCGACCTCGGGCCATGGCCGAACGCATGAAGTCCTCGTTCATGACGTCGAGCATGGCGGTGCGCACGTATCGAGTGAAGACGGAGGTGACGCCGAGACTTAGCGCAGCCACCGGAAGAATCGCGGATCGAATCGCCTGGATGGGATCTTCGGTGAATGGCACGTATCCACCGGTGGGTAGCCAACCAAGTCGCACGGCAAAGACGAGTACGAAGAGGAGCCCACCCCAGAACGCCGGAATTGCGATTCCCACTTGGGTGAACACGTCGACGAAACTGCTGCGAAGCTTCTTGGCATTGATTGCCGAATACGTGCCAAGAACGAGTGAGAGTGGAACGGAAACGAGAAGCCCACCGAGCGTGAGCATGAGCGTCGGACCCAGACGCCGCACCATTTCGCTGAAGATGTCGTATCCCATGCCGTACGACTTGCCCAGGTCACCGGTGACGATACCTCCGAGCCACTTGAGGTACTGCATGATGAGCGGGTCGTTCAAACCGAGCTCTTCCCGCATGTACGAAACGTCGATTGGTGCGGCATCACGACCGAGGAAGACGGTGACGATGTCACCGCCGAGTTGACGCAAGAGAACGAAGACGGCGATCGAACCAACGAACGCCGTAAACACCAGTGTGAAGAACGAGCGCAGGATGTGCTTCAACATGTTCTCACCCCTCCGGGTATTCCCACAAAGTAAATGACCGTCCGACGGTACGCAACCGCCGGACGGTCATCACCGTGTGTGGTGGTTCAGCTCTGCGCCGAACCACCACACCATTCACTTAGTTACCCCAACGGGCCTTGCGCAGGTCGACACCGTCGTTGATTCGAACGGCTGGTACTCCTGTCAGGTCGGCCCTCGAAATCATCGGCACCTGCACGGCGGCGATTGCATTCACCCAGGCCAGGTCGGCGAAGGTCTTTGCAAGGTCGCTCATTGCGGCCAAGTGATCGTCGTAGTTGAGGAATGCGTCGGCCTTGGCCAACTTCTCCTCGAACTCTGGGATGCACAAGCTCGAGCTCTTACCCAACGGCTCACGTCCACCCTTGCAGCCGAATTGCAGGATGCTCGCGGAGTCGCGGATTTCGCTCATCTCGTAGTTGCCCTTGGTCCACGTCTTGTCGAGCCAGGTGGTGAGGTCTTCACCACGGCTCTTCACCGTGATTCCAGCGGCAGCCAACTGCTGCGTGAGGACTTCCATCGTGAATGGGTGCGAAGCAACCGTCACGAATGGGTAGTCGATCTCGAGTCCTTCGTAGCCGGCTTCCTTCAAGAGGGCCTTGGACTTCTCGGGGTCGAATGGGTATGGGCAGTAGTCGCTGTTGTACGGCTCCGAATCCGGCATCACCATGAGGCAGGTTGGTCGCGCATCACCGTTGTACACGGCGATTGCTTCCTCGCGGTTGATCGCATGGGCGATCGCCTGGCGAACACGGATGTCCTGGAATCGCTTGTCGTTGACGTTGAGCCACATGTACGAGTTCTCCGTCGAGCCCTGCAGGGTGACGGTGAAGTTCGGATCCGTCTCGAACGAGTCGACGCGCTCGATACCTTCGGCCAAGACGGCGACGTTCAGGTCGTACTCGCCGGCGAGCAAGCCGTTGAGTGACGCAGTTTCGTCGTCGATGAAGAGCCACACCAAGGTGTCGAAGAACGGTGCCTCACCCCAGTAGTCCGCGAAGCGATTCAGGGTCAGGCTGGTGTCCGGCAAGTACTCACCGAATGTCCAAGGACCCGTTCCGATCATGGTGGTGTTCGGATCGTTGTCCGTGAGGAAGTTCTCCGGTACTACGTAGCCGGCCGACATGCCGAGTTCCTTGAGGAACGTCGAGCTCACCTGCTTCAGCGTGATGACAACGGTGTTGGCATCGGGAGCTTCGACACTCGCCACGTTGGCGTGTGCGGCGCTCAGCTTGCTGTTCGGCGACTTGGCGTTGATTTCCATGGAGTACTTGACGTCGGCAGAGTCGAGGTCGGAACCGTCATGGAACTTGACACCCGAACGAATCTTGAAGGTATAAACAAGACCGTCGGCGCTCACTTCCCATGATTCCGCCAACATCGGCGTGATGGTTCCGTCGGTGTTCAGTTCCACCACGGTTTCCTGGACGTTCTTGAAGGTCGGCACGCGCAGAGCGTTTGCAGCAACTTCGTAGTAGTTCCAGCTGGCTGGTTCCTGTGGCGACACGATGGTCAGTGTCGTCTTGGTCTCACCTGAAGGTGTTTCAGGTGCCGTTGTTTCCTCAGTTGCGGAATCATCGGCTGATTCACTTGCGTCGTCGCTACCTCCGCACGCTGCTACAGCGAGAGCTGCAACAAGTGCGAAAGCAAAACCGCGACGTCGCCCCGATGTACGGGCTTTTCGGTTTGGTTTCATGTTCCCCCCTTTGAAAGGACTCATTCGTAACTGTATAGTATTCAATTGGACGGTTACAAATGTCACTTCGCCAACATGTGAGGGCAGGCACAAGAACGGTTACCAGGAACAGCCACATGGTCCAACGACCACAATGTGAGTAGGGAGGACTTCTCATGGCAATCAAGGGCAACCTTTTCGATTTGACGGGGCACACCGCGTTGGTTACTGGTGGTGGCTACGGACTCGGCCGAGGTTTGGTACATGGGCTTGCTGCCCACGGCGCGACGGTGATCGGCGTGGCGCGAAGCGAGGCAGCACTGCGCGAGACGTTCTCGAGCCTCGGCGCACCGCACCGCTACATCGTTGGTGACTTGACCTCCGACTCGTTGTACGAGGAACTCGACACGATGCCCGAACACGTCGACATCCTCGTGAACAATGCCGGCGGAGATCCATTCTCCAAACCGTGGGGTCAGCAATCAACCCAGGAGTGGCGTGATACCTACGAAATCAACGTCATTGCGTCAGAGCGATTGTGTCGATTGTTCATTCCGAAGATGGCCGCCAGGAAGTGGGGTCGCATCATCAACATCGCATCGATTTACGGCACGCTCGGTCAGAATCCGAACAACACGGGCAAGAATGCCGGAGCCGGTGCGTACACGGCCGCCAAGCACGGCTTGATTGGTCTCACCAATTATCTCGCCTGTCAGATCGGTCGGACGGGTGTCACGATCAACAATCTCAGCCCAGGAATGATCACATGGATGGAAACACCCGATGGCGAGCCAGAACTTTGGAAGCACCTGGCGTCGCAGACACCAGTTGGTCGCAACAGCCAGCCAGAGGACTATGTGACCGCCACCGTGTTCTTGGCGTCGGAAGGATCTTCGTTCGTCCACGGCACTAATTTGATCGTTGACGGTGGTTGGAGCGTTTGGTGACATCGTCCCCTCGTGAGGCCAGCGGGAAGCTGGCCGGCCGCGTCGCACTGGTGACCGGCGCCTCGTGGGGTATCGGCGCAGCCGTTGCGAAGTTGTTCGCCCGTGAAGATGCATCCGTCGTGGTGAATACATATCCGGACGACAAGATGAGCGCACTTGCCGACGACGTGGTTGCGTCGATTCGGGCAGAGGGTGGATCGGCGGTGAAGATTCCCGCGGACATTTCGTCCGAAGAACAGGTCGACGAGATGGTTGCGGCGGCACACCGAGAATTCGGCGATGTCGACATACTCGTAACGAATGCGGCCTACGGCGTGCGAGTGCCATGGCACGAGATCACCTCGAAGCAATGGGACTACACGCAAGCCGTCAACGTTCGTGGGGCATTTCTCTGCGCAAAGGCCTGCTACCCCGGGATGCTTCGCCGCAAGAGTGGAAACATCATCACGGTGACCAGCGTGACGGTGGAGCTCGGAATGGCCGGGCTGCTCGACTACGTAAGCTCCAAGGCTGCACTCATTGGTTTCACGCGCGCCCTCGCTCGTGAGGTGGGCAAGGATGGCATCAGAGTCAACTCCGTCATGCCTGGAGCGATTCGTACCGAGCAGGAAATAGCCCTTGGATTCGACGAAGAAGAGTTGAAGGTACTTTCCGCCGAACGCCAATGCCTGCCCCGCCGCGGATTTGCCGATGACCTTGCCGGAACGTTCCTCTATCTGGCATCCGATGACAGCAGCTTCGTATCGGGTCAGGTCATCAACGTCGACGGCGGCTGGATCCACTACTGAGCCGCTCCACGACGGCAAGGTGAATCGCACGATGAGAGTCGCGTTGATTCATGTGATGCAGGAGACCGACACGTTCAATCCGGTCCCCACGATTCTGGACGGTTTTCGCAACGTGGCACTGCTGGAAGGCCGGGGTGTCCTCGAACGAGTGGATCCCGCTGGGCCAATTGCCGGCTGTCTCGACGCCGTACGGACGAGCGGCAAGAACGTTGAAATCGTTCCGATTGTTCGCGCCGACGCCCAGTCGGGTGGGCGACTCAGCGCCGACACGCTCGCCGCGCTATCGAACATCATCACCCGTGGGCTGTGCGAGGCGGGCAGGTGCGACGGAGTCATCGTGTTCTTGCATGGTGCCGCGTCGGCGGCTGGTGTTGACGATGTTGAAGGAGAACTGCTTGCCGTCATTCGCAAGGAGATTGGATCAGTTACACCATTGGCATTGATGCTCGACCACCACGCGAACGTCACCGTCAAGATGATGTCGAACACGAATGTCTTGATGGCATTTCGAACGCAGCCGCACGATCCGTTCGAAACGGGCCGTGACCTCACCAAGATTGCGCTTCAAATGTTTTCGGGCGAGATTCAACCGACGATGGCGTGGCGGAAGCTCCCGATGATCACGCATCAGGAGCAGTTCCTCACGGCGAGCGGACCGATGAAGGAATGGTTCGATCATTCACGGCGGCTCGAGTCGGAAGGAAGGGCGCTCACCATTTCGCTGTTTCCCATGCAGCCATGGCTTGATGTGGAAGAAGCCGGGTGGTCCATCGTCGTGGTGACCGATGGCGATGCCGGTGCTGCAGAGCAGATGGCCGACGAGCTGGCCGATCACGCATGGTCGATGCGTGAGCAATTCATGAAGCTGGACAATCTTGAAGTGAGTCGCGCAATTGCGTTTGCCGATGATGCAGCTCGGGGAGTTGTGCTCCTCAGTGACACGGGGGATTCGGTGTTGGGTGGCTCCACAGGTGACAGCACGGTGATTCTTCGCGAGTTGCTCTCCACCGATTTGCGGCATCGCGCGTTGGTTCCGGTGACCGACCCAACCGTGGCCCGCAGTCTCGCATCGGTCGAAGTCGGGTCCACGGTGACGATCGATCTTGGCGGCTGGGCAAACTCGTTTTACCAACCGGTGAAAGTAACTGCGGTACTTCGAGCAAAACGGTCCGGCGCCGTGACGCTTCAGGGTCTTCCGCAGGGTTCGGTCGACATGGGTGATGCCGTGATTCTCGAAGCAGGACGGGTGACGACGCTCGTTACCGAAACATCCGGAGTCGGTGGAATTCACCCGGGCGTCTATCGCCACCTCGGCGTGGAGCCCGCCGACTACAAGATGATCGTGATGAAGACGGCTTCCAACTTTCAGTACATGCGTGAGATCACCACTCAATTCGTGCGTGTTGCCACGCCCGGACCAACGCAATCGGACGTTCATTCTTTGCCCTGGACACGAATTCCGCGGCCGATGTACCCGTTGGATGCAATGGAAGACTGGCGGGCATGACCTCCCCGCAAGGAACTCCCGTCTCGCTTCGTACACGTCACTGGTACGACGGTTCCAGTCGAGACAACTACATCCATCGAAGTTGGATGAAGCGAGGACTCCCCGACGATGCATTCTCGGGAAAGCCGATGATTGGAATCTGCAACTCTGCATCCGACCTGACTCCCTGCAACCAACACCTCGACGAACTTGCCGAGTTCGTGAAACGCGGCGTGTGGGAGGCCGGCGGAGTGCCGTTGGAGTTCCCCGTCACTTCATTGGGTGAGACACAGATTCAGCCGACTACGGCGCTGCTTCGCAACTTGATGGCGATGGATGTCGAGGAATCGATTCGCTGCAATCCACTCGACGGGGTGGTGTTGCTCTCAGGATGCGACAAAACGACTCCGGCGATGCTGATGGGTGCGGCGTCGGTTGATTTGCCCTCGATCATGCTCACGGGTGGTCCGATGTTGACGGGTCGACATCGAGGTGCGCTACTCGGTTCTGCCACGGACATGTGGCGAATGAGCGAAGAGGTACGAGCGGGAACGATGAGCGCCGAGGAATTCGTCGCCACCGAATCCTCGATGACGCGTAGCGCCGGACACTGCAATCCGATGGGCACTGCGTCCACGATGGCCTCAATGGCTGAGGTACTGGGCATGACATTGCCGCACAGCGCGGCGATTCCCGCACCGGATACCCGCCGAAAGCAACTTGCCCACCTCACAGGTCGAAGAATCGTTCAGATGGTGCACGAAGATCTGCGACCGAGCAAGGTGATGACGAGTCCCGCGTTCGAGAATGCCGTGAAGGTGCTGTCTGCCATCGGCGGATCCACCAACGCCGTGATTCACTTGTTGGCGATTGCGGGACGGGTGGGTGTGCCGCTCACCTTGGATGACATCGACCGAATCGGATCGCGTCTTCCGCTCCTCGTCGACATCATGCCTGCAGGAAGTCGATTGATGGAGGATTTCTTCGAAGCCGGTGGAATTCCGGCGCTCATGGCCGAACTTTCCTCGATCCTGGAGGGCGACGCACTGGCAGTGACGGGTCGTCCGATTCGCGAATCATGGCACGGGCGAACGACCAGTGACCCGACGATGATTCGTTCACTGAACGAGCCGATCATTGCTGAGGCGGGTATCGCGGTGTTGCGGGGCAATCTGTGTCCGCAGGGTGCCGTAGTGAAGCCATCGGCGGCATCTCCCGAGCTCCTCGTGCACACGGGGCCAGCCCTCGTATTCGATTCCATCGAGGACTTCAAGGCCCGGGTCGATGACCCGATGCTCGATGTCACCGCCGAAACGGTGTTGGTGTTGCGCGGGTGTGGTCCACGTGGTTATCCGGGAATGCCCGAGGTCGGCAACATGCCACTGCCCGAGAAGTTGCTGAAGGCAGGTGTGCGCGACATGGTGCGCATCAGCGATGCCCGTATGAGTGGTACCGCATTCGGCACCACCGTGCTGCACGTTGCACCCGAGTCAACGCTCGGTGGACCGCTCGCCGTCGTTCAGACGGGAGACCATATCACGCTCGATGTTCCGTCTCGCACGCTCACCTTGCACGTATCGAATGACGACTTGGAACTTCGCCGCAAGAAGTGGCGCGCACCCGAACCGGTTGCCACCAGGGGATGGTCACGTTTGTACATCGACCACGTGATGCAGGCTGACACGGGTTGTGATCTCGATTTCCTCGTGGGATCGAGTGGCTCGCAAGTCACTCGCGAAAGTCACTAACCGGATCACCGGTTACATACTGACGAGTGCCGACTCCGTGATTTCCAAGGTACGGTCGATCAGTCGATCATCGTGGGCCACCGACACGAAGAAGAGTCCACGATTGGTTGGCCGTACTCCGCGATCCTGCAGTGCGTCGAGGAACTTCATCAGCGTGGGCTGGTCAGAATTCTTGGCGAAATGCTCGCGGTTTTGTATCGGCTCTTGCGCACCGAAACGCACTTGGAAGAGCGAGCCAGCAACGTAATCGACGGCAAGTCCCTTGCTG
>SXGS01220654.1_pt1 | contig 28613 bp, 19 predicted proteins | sample 3174681 | NCBI WGS metagenome assembly SXGS01 (sample SAMN11356861, study PRJNA531348) | freshwater metagenome | isolation source: freshwater sample F1-80 | place: China: Fuxian Lake, Yuxi | collected 2017-12-25 | reverse complement strand
GAGGGAGTCCGGGGCCAGCACGATGAGGCGGTGGCCGTTGGGCTCCGGGGTGATGCTCACCAAGTTGGTCACCGATCGGCCTGCGTTCTGGGCCATGAAGACGCGGGTGGCAACCGTGGCGAGGGTGTCGGGCTCGCCGATGACCTCTACCATCTTCAGGCTACGGTTCTTGGATCCGCCGCCCGTCCCACCAGAGCCTTCGCCTCCTTCATTGTCGAGGCGCTGGATGATGCCCTCAGCATCCTTCAGATCCTGACGGGAACCCGAGATGACGATGCTGTTGGATTCGCGGTCGAGGGAGACTGAGGCCCGTCGAATGGGTTGGTTGCGCGCGTCGAACTTCACCATGGCATTGGACACGACGCTGACGACCTGGGACGCATCGGCATTGGTCAGCCGGAAAACCCGCGCGCCGCCGGCTGCCTCAGGAGCTTGGTCCAGGCGCTCCACGACTTGCGTGATGAGGGTAATCTCCTCGCGGGGAGCGGAGATAATAACACGGTTGGCCGCAGGGTCGGACAGGATGCGGCCCTTGGGGGTGTATTCGGCTCCGCGCTGGCTCTTGAGCAAATCGGTGGCGAGCGTGGTGGCCAAGGTGGCCAGTGCCGCCGCCTCGGCTTGCTTGAGTTCGATGACCTTCATTTCACGCGGTTGGACATCCGAAGGGATGTCCAGTTCGCGGACGATCTTGGCCGCAGCCTCAACGGCGGTCGGTTCGCCGGTAATCACCAAGCTGTTGCTGCGGGTATCGACGAGCACCTTCACCGCCTGGGTCTGGGAGCCGAGACTCTTTTCAACCAGGCTCGCGATGTCTGAGGCGATGGCTGTCTTTAGGCGGATGATCCGGGTTTCCTCCTTGGCGCTCTTCTGACCGGCGGGATCCAACTGTTGGATAATAGCCTCAACCCGAACGATTTCCCGCTCGGCACCGCTGACCATGATGCGGTTGTTCTTGGCGTCAGTCATCAGGGTGGCGGGTCCACCCGGAGGTTCAGAGGTTCCTTTGATCTGCTCCAAGTAGAGTTGCTGGATTAAGGGAGTGAGTTCGGCCGCGTTGCGGTTGTGCAGCTCGACATTGCGAAACTGTCGGCTGACGGCCGAAGAGGTGGTGGCGTCCAATTGTTGGATCAGAGTTCGGACGCGCTGAATATCGACGTCGGAGGCCAACACGATGATCTGCTTTCCTGAGGCATCAGGAATGAGCTTGGGCTCGAGTTGAGGATTGCTGGGCTGCTCCCCCAGTTGGCTCATCATTTGGCTGGCCAACGCGATGAGTTCAGCCGGGGTCTTGCCGTTGACTGGGATCACTGCCATCTGGCGTTTTTGGCGCTCCGGAGCGACGTCCACGACGGCTAGGATCGCCTCGATCTCCTTCTTCTGTTCTTCGGTCGCCGTCACCAGCAGGCGGTTGTTGGCGTTGTCGGCAACCACTGACGGCTTGGGCTGGTCTTCAAAACGCCGGTCCGACATGCGCTCATTGATCAGGCTGTTGAGGCTCGTGAATGCGCTCTCCAGTCGGGCATTGCGCAGCGCGAGAATATGCAAGGACCGCTGCAAGGGTCGGGATTTCTCGGCACGGAGGTTGCGGACGATTTCCTCAATCCGAGTCAGGTGCTCTCCGGAGGCGGTGACGATGAGACGACTGGTGTTCGGCTCGGCCATAATCTTGGCGTGGGCAGCCCCGCCCGCGCTGCCATCGGCTACTTCGCTGCGGTAGATTTGTTCCACCAGAGGGACGATGCGTTTGGCTTCGGCTACACTGCCTAGATCGATGAAGCGGGTCTGTTGAGGGCGGGGATTGGTGGAACCGGTCTCCAGTTGGGAGATGATGTCCATGGCAGTTTGAACATCACCCGGAGAACCTGTGACCACGATACTCTGACTGCCCGGTTCCACCGAGACGTTGGCTGTGGCCACCTTCTGGCCATTGGGCAGCGTCTTGGTGAGGGCCTCGCTCAAGATCTTGCCCACGTTCTTTGCCTCCGAGGTGCGGGTCCGGAACACTCGGGTAACCTGGACGACTTGTGCCTTGCTTGGAGTGCCGGTGGCCGCGGTACGGCCTGAACCGTGGACGGGCTTGTCGAGCTTGTTGACGAGGGCCTCGATTTGGTCGGCCATGCCGGCCAACGGCGCCGCAACGATGAGTCGGTTGGTGTCCTTTTCTGCGATAACCCGGGCCTTGGTGGCTGCTGCAGATCCCGTTTCGTTGGCGGCGGCCACTCCGGGGATCGCCTGTCGGATCATGTTGGCCAAATCTTCGGCCTTGATCACCTCAGGGGTATAGATTCGGACATCGCCGGCACCGGTTCCGCTGTCTTCAAAACGGGAGATGAGTTCATCGGCCAGGCTCAACCGCTCGCGGGGACCAAAGAGAACTAAGGTTCGGGAAGCGTCATCGTACACGGCCGTGACGTAGTCGTTCGGATCGGCTGGCAGGACATCGAGTTGCTTCGAGGTGGGATTGAACTGAGTGCGCTTCGGAGCCGTGGTGACACCGAAGGTGCGGTTGATGAGGTCGGCAATAACGGCCCCGGAGGCATGAAGCAGCGTGTAGGTCTTCATCTGCCGTTGAGCGGCCGTCTCATTGTCGACCGAACTAATGAGTGACTTGACCCGCTGGATGTTGACCAAGCGGTCCGTGAGGATCAGGCCGCGTCCGCGGGACAGGGTGGCCACCGATCCGGCTGTAGAAAGCAGGTTGGTGATCGATTCAGAAATTTCCTTCGCATCGAGGTTCTTGAGTTCCAAGACCACGGTGACGACTTCTCCGGGGCGGACGCCGTCGGCTTTGTCGCTGCCGCGCAGAATGCGCAAGGGCGTTTGCGGCAGTTCTTTGAAGGGAAGCACGCGTAGGAAATTCCCCTCCTCGACGACCATTTGTCCCTTCATCGACAAGATGACATTCAGTGTGTCGAAGGCCTCCGCGTAGTTATAGGCGTTGGAGTCGTTGAAGGTGATGGTTCCCGGAAGGTTGATTTCACCAACCACGGGTTTGCCCGACATTTGGGCGAAACGCTCGATGACATCCGCATAGGGAATTCCATCGAACTGGAAGCGGATGTTTTTAGCGTTGGCTGGGGCTGCCGCAGGAGCGTTGGTGGGGTTGGTCGTCGCCGTCGGTGTTAGAACCGGCGTTGCGGCGGGTGCGGCCGTGCCAGGAGTGGCAGGCACACTGCCGGATTTTGGGCTGGCCGTTTGCGCGTGAGCAAACGGGTTGGGGACGCTCAGACCAAGACCCACGCTGAGGGCGAGAGCCAGACGGAAGGGTCGTTGAATGTTCATGGAGAAAAGGAGACGAAATTTAAAATTGGGCGATGCCCGGGGGCAATTGCTCCGGTTTGAGTTTGTGCCGTTGAGCGAAGGTGCCACCGCGTTCGATGGCCCAGTATTCATTGCCGATACGCAGGATGACTCGGCTGCCGGACAAGACGTTCTCCCGACCCGGGGTCGGCCAGGGGCGGTAATCGACCTGGACGATGACCCCGCCAGCGATGGTATCCCCGACCTTGTAGCGGACCGTTTTTTGCGCGGTGAGGTCCCGGACGTGGATCTCCGACTCGCCGGCCCATTCTGAGAGTGAGACCAGACGATAGGCTTCTAGGCCGGGACTTCCCGGGGGAGGCGGTCGGGGTGGGGCCGGTGGCTGGCCGGCGGGTGGGGCCGGGGCCGGGCGGGGAATGTAGGGTCGCAGGAGATCACGAGTGATCATGGCGTCATAGGCGCGGCGCTCTGGGCTCTCGGCGTTAAGACGGGATTCGAGGTCGCCGCGTTCCACCTCGGGGCACGGCATGGGAACGAGCGTCAGGTATCGGAAACTCACCTTCACCCGTCCGGGTGCATCGGAGGGGGAGAGCGTTAGGCCATCGAGTCGATGGACTGGAGTCGCTCGGTCGAGCATGAAAATTAGATTCACCACCTGGTGCAATGGGCCGTCACCGCGGATGGTCCAGCCGGTTTCCAAGGCGCCTCGGATCTTGCGGGTGCCGGTGGGGAGGCGGCTAAAATCGGCCTCCCGAAGTCCACTGTTAATGAGAGTGCGTGTCAGCATCTCGCCGAAACGTGCACTGGCCTGATCGATGTCGTCGGAGAATGTGAGTGTGGCTGCGATCTTCACTTCGTCTTCCGCGGCGAAGTAGTCCCGGCGCTCTTTGGCCAGGCGATCGAGTTTCTCGCGGACACCCGCGATGCGGCGATCGATCTCGTTCAGTGGCTTGAGAAAGATGCTGCGGCCGACGACGAAGAGGAGCACCAGACCGACGATCCCACCGATGAGGGTGAGGAGTTTCTTTTCGCGGTCGTTCATCGGGCTCCTCCCTTCCGAGGGGCTTCTAGGGAGACATCATCGGCGGGCCGGGCCGGCGGCGTGAGCTTGGTGAGGTCAAACTTGAGCTTGGATGGTACGGTGAGTTCCACGGTGGTGCGGAAGTTGTAGCCATTGCGATCGGCCCCCGGCGTCACGGCCAGGGGTTTTACATCGTAGCCAGCAGCACGGAGGAGTCGGTCGACCTTGCCGAGGACCTCGCCGTTGCGAGCTTGGACTCCCAGTCGGATCGCCCGGTTGGGACCGAAGGCGACGCTGGTCAGGTAAATCTCTTCGCTCCGGGGCAGTACCGCGCTGAGATGGGCGTAATGGTCCAACCAATCGCGCTCCTCGGCCGACCACGCTTTCAGGGTGGCCGCCTGTTGGATCATTTGCCGGTACACCGGGCGTTTCTTTTCGCCGGTGGTCAATTCAGTCTGAAGGGCCGTGAAGGTGGCCTCGCGACGATTCATGAGCGTCTTGCGGACACCGAGCACCGCTACCAAGATCACCAGGGCTGCCGTCGCTCCGGCGATCAGGCGGATCTTTCGCAGGTCGGGAGGCGGGGTGGGACGCTTGGGATTGAGGAAGTCAAATTCCAGCCCCGCGGGATCGGTGGCTCCCAGAGCCAATCCGATGCTGGAAAATCCTCCCACCACGGCCGCGGCCTCGGAAGAGTCTAGGCCCGACGAACGCGCCAGAGTGACTTGAGGGACCTTGAATCCTAACCGTGTCTCAAGTGAGGCCGAGAGAGCTTCCTCGAGACCGGTTCCTCCGAGGATTAGCGCCGACTCTGGGGCTGTTCGGCCCGGGGTGCCGCCAAATGCATGCAAGGTCCGTACGACCTCGATCGTTGCCGTGCGAATCCACTGTTCGGGCTCCGTGTCCTTGGAGGAGGGCATGGGCAGGCCCCGGCTGAAGAGTAGGGAGCGACCTGCTAGGATCTCGATGCCCACCTCTTCTGACTTGATGGCGACCAGCGCACGCGGGCCGGTGTGAAGTCCGGGGGGCTCGTTGGCGGCCCGGAGGCAGGTGGCATTGGCCTGAGAGATCCAGCCGACGGCAGCTAGAGAAAGTCCGGCGGCCTCGGTGACCCGACGCAAGAACTCGAGAGACTCTTGCCGGGTGATGGCCACGAGTACTTCGACGCGATCTACTGAGTCGTTGGCAGCCCCGGGGGATAGGGGGGGTGTTTCAGTGTCCGAAGCCGAGCGCGCGGGAAGTCTCCGGAGGATCTGGAAGTCGATGATGGCCTCATCAAGTCGAAAGGGCAGATCACGCGCCACCTGGAAGCGCACGAGCGCAGCGATGGTGCCGGTCAGGCCTGTGTCGGGGACCACCACGGTGCGGAGGATGACCTGAGAGCGACCGATTCCTAGGACCACAGGGCCTGGCTTGATCCGGGCTTTTGCCAGCGTCTTGGCGATGGCGGATCCGAGGACGGAGGCATCGGCGCGGTCGGCATTCTCCGGCAATTCTAGGGGGAACGCCCGAACTTGATCGATGCGGTTGGAGTTGCCGGACCTCGAGGCTTCAGCGATGCGGAGGGTCAGACCATCGATCTCGAGACCCATGGCCGAGGGGAGCCCTCGTACGGTCGGACGAGAGCCTGCCGCTCCGGGGATGCGGGAGCGGATCTGACCGGTCAGTTCTGTGAGGGAAATACCCATGTTTCGTTGGACTCAGGAATCACTGCGAGATTGCCACATTGTTCGGCGAGTCGCCAACACCCGACGCTAGCGACGGGCCGCTTATTTCAGCTGATTTTTTGAATGGTCCGGATGTTTTTGAGGCGCGAACGCTCTTGTCCGCCATACGACGGGCCCTAACTCGGTTCAGGGCTGAGGCAGATTTGCTGGTTTTGGGCCAGATCCAGACGGAATTTTAGCCTCTGAAGACGAGGTGCCCTCCTCGGATTCCAAGGCGATAGGGAAGGGCAATCCCAAGCGGGTGAGGTCGCGAAGATAGACCAGTCGAGCCGGTTGGCTGGCGGTATCGATCACTGCTTCTAGGACGCGGAATCGACCGGATCGGGCCCCGTAGCCGACAACGTTGAATCGAAACTGGAGACTGCGTGTTGTCAGGAAGGGGGCGATCTCTCGAAATTTCTCGGCCTCAACCACGTTCTCGACATGGATCCAAGCGGTGGAACTGCGTCGCTCGGCGGGCAAGTTGCGGCGTGCCGAGAGGATGCTTTCGGCCAGAGCGTTGTCGATGCCGGGCACGAGTTGGAGGACGCTGGTCGGAGCCGTGTTGACGTTGATGCGCCCTACCAGTTCGGCCTCCGCTGAGCCGGTGAAACGGTCGAGGATTATCCCGAGCGAATCCTTGCCGATGCCGGTGGGTACCGCCCGTTCCGGACTGTCGGGTCCGCTCAGAGAAATCGTCGCATCCAAGAGTTCCGCGGGATCCATTATGACGCTCTTGGAGGACCCGAGTTCGGACACAAATGCCACGAAGGCCGGTGGCAAATCGTTGGTCTCCGATAGTTTGGCGCCCGGGGTATTTAGGTTGAAACGGCGGAGTCCGTTCTGGTCGGAATTGGGTTCCCGAGAATAGACCGTGAGCAGCGGAAGTAACCCGGGCTGGAGGCGCCCATCCGCATCGTCGGGTGGATCACGTTCGTCACCGTCGTCCTCGTTGGGATCGAGCGAAAAGTTGCGGTTGGCATCCTCGCCCAGAACAACCGAAGGAGTGAATCCGCGGACCAGCAAGAGTTGCTCGACGGTGGACAGAGGTCCGTTGTGGATTCGATAAGGCTGGGGCAACGCGTTGTAGTATTCTTGTTCGGCGCCTTCCGGTCGGGGCACCTCATCGGCATCGATAAAATCGAGCAGCGCATCGGTGAGCGAAGTCTTCATTCCGGGCAGGCGGCTGACCATCGAGGTGGTGGCCGAGTTGAGGTTCAGCTTGGATGCCTCGTCGGTCAGTCCGAAGCGAATGCCCCCTTCGGGATTCGCGGAGTAGAGAGTCCAACGCCACTCATCGGTACCGTCGTCGTACAGCACGCGATCCTTGAATCGCTCTGGGGCATCCATCCAGGTCGTGTCTCCGGGTTGAAATGTTGGAGCCAGACGCATGGCCTCACGAACCCCGCTCATCGCGCTCGCCCAACCTTGTTCGGAGGTTGAACCGGTGGCTCCGGCGGTCTCCTCAGAGCGCATCCGGAACATCACGCTCAGGGCGATCATCGACAGGAGCATCACGACAATAAGCACGCCCACCAGGACGAACCCTGAGCCTCTCCGGACGGTGTAAGACTCGGGAGGTTTCATAGGGCCGATGGCGCGTCAGTCGTTGCCGGCTCGAGCTCTGTTGAAGACGGAGCGAGCGCTGCAGGAAGTGCGATGACCCGGCGGAAAACTTCGAAGGGATATTCTTGGCCGGGGCCCTCTTCGGAGTCGGTTGCATCGCTCGTAAACTCGTCTTCGATGGGTTCTAAACCCAGGGAGATTTCGACTGCGATCGGAGGTTCGGGTTTATCCCAACGGGTCTGCCAGCGGGTTCCGTTCCAGTAGCGGAATCGCAGGTAGGCAATGGCCTCGGCGAGTGGAATCCCTCCGGAGGGAAGGATCGTATTGGTGCTGTTTCCAGGCAGCGGTTCAATCTCAGTCAACAAGTTGGTCGAAACCGGCGCACTGGCGGTGTGGGTTCGCTCCTGACGGAAAAGCCCCGGCTCATTGGTATCGGAGGACCAGCGATAAGAGACTTCTACCCAGTCGGCCTCCACGATGCTGGCGCGGCCGAGATTGCCCCCGCGCCACGGCGCTTTCGATGGCACGGCCGTGTGAAGGATTCTCAAAGATCGGGAATCCCCAGAAAGGATCGAAACACCGGCGGTGCTGGGTGGCACCGTCCGCAATTCTGTACTAACCCGGTCCATGACCAGGCGGACCGCGGACAAGGCATCGGCCTTGCGCAGGATCTCCTCTCGGAGGACGGCGGCCTGCTGGTAAAACATCAGGACACCCGTGAACAACCCGACGCCGATGACAATCGCGAGAACAACCTCGATCAGGGTGAAGCCTCGGAATCCTGCGCCGTTGTGGACGGAGATCTTCATAGGGCTGGGACGGTTTCGTCCGGAAGAGGCTCCTCGGAGGTGGAGCTCGCCCTCGAAGGGGTGAGGATGACTTGGGCAAGTCGGCGCACCAGTTCCGGATCCGCATGGCGGATGACGATTTCGTGCGGCGATCCCGGCGTGTCACCACCGGGCGGGATGATCTGCCACGTCCAGTTGGTGAAGGGGGCTTCGAAGGGAGCTGGTCCCAGGACGGCCGGCGAGCGGAGGCCGGTCTCCAGCTCAGCAACTACCGAGGCCGCCAAGTTGTCGGCGTGCACGCCGAGTCTGAGTCGTTCTTCGCTGTCGATCGCCGATCGGAGTGCGCTGCTGACAACCGCGGCCGCGGCGACGAAGAGAACGAGTGCCAACACTACTTCCAGCAGCACCGCGCCCTGGGTCGGTCTGGGATGAATGGGGGACCGATTCAGCATCACGGGAACTGGGGACTCAGAGAGAAGACAGGGCGATGCCGCCGCAGAAGGAAACGGTTTAGCGTCGGGCTTTGCTCGTCGCTGGTGAGGCAGCAATGGGGGAAGTGGATTTCTGGTTGGATCGGGCGGGCGATGAGCCTAGATCCGAGGAGGCCGGGTTCGAAGGAGAGAAGCGGGTCTGGGAGGCTCCCAAGCCCGTGGATTCTTTCCAATGGCGGCGGGTCGTGCCGGTGACACTTTCGAGGTGCACGGCCACCTCGCGGGAATCGTCACTGTCGCGGGATGCCAGAACAATCGTGGCCCCGTCGCAGGATCCATCGGGGTAGAAAGTAATGGTGGTCTCGCCCGGGTTGACGCTGCCGGCGGATGGGCGGGAGGCCTCGGAACCCATTTCAGAGTCCGATGCGTCATTAGCCGAGAAGGAGGCCCCGCTGTTCATCGACTGATTGGAAAATTCGAGATTGTCAGAAGAGGGGCCGGCCCGGGTTCGAGGGCTGCCCACGTCTTGGGAGTCTTGGGTCATGGAGCCTTCGTTAGACTCAGAATTTTTTGACTCTCGACCCACCGATCGGATCTCGACCAGTTCAGAGACGTCGGCGACATCACCCGAAAGAGAAGGGATGGATTCGAAGACGCCCGGTGCGCGGGCGGGATCGGCCTCCCAAAGAATGCTCAGCGAGTGGAGGGGTTCGTTGCCATTGCTGCTGCCGTAGTTATTGCCGTAGCTGTTTCCGTTTCCGTTGGAAACAGGCTTGTCAGCAGAGGACGACGAGGACGCTGAGGCGTTGGCGTCGATGGTCGTGGTAACAACCACTTGGACCTTGCGCCCGGTATTGGCCGCATGGGCTCGGGCGAATCGCATGGCTGTCTCCACCCGTTCCACTCCCTCATTGAGTTGGGCGCTGCGCTGCAAGCTCGAGAACCCAAAGACGGCGGCACCCATTAACCCGGCCAGCAAGGTGACGGCCAAGAGCAACTCCACCAGAGTGAAGCCACCGTGCCGAGACCGAGCATGGAAGGGGGTGAATTTCATCAACTCGATTATTTGGTAGAGCCGCCCGAGTTGCCGCCGGCATTGGCACCACCAGCCCCCGAGGTGTCGGATTCGGTGGCCAGCTTGATGTCGTCGTCGTTGTCCGGCTGACCATCGGGTCCCACGGAAGAGAGCTTGTAGGGTAGGGCAGATTTGGCGCCGTCGGCTGCCTGGGAACGGTCCACCACTTCATAGCGCAGAGGAAATCCCCACGGATCGTCCAGACGGGTACCCGGCTTCAAGTAGGGGCCTTGCCATTTCTCTCCTTGGCGCTCGTTTTCGAACGTGGGCTTGGTGAGCAGCGCATTGAGCCCGCCTTCTTGCTCGCTCGGGTAATGACCGAGGTTCAATCGGTAGGTGTCCAAAGCGCTGGAGAGGTTGTTGAGCAACAGTCGGGTGGTGTTTTTCTCTGCGCCTTCTTGCTGCGGCAGCACAAACACCACCAAGGCACCCGCCAAAAGCAGGATGATGACGATGACCAATAGAATTTCGATGAGCGTGAAGCCTGCGGCTTTGCGGACGCGACGTGCGGTAGATGATAACGAGAGTCTCATGCAGTTCAGAACTGAATCGTAATGCTTGCTGACGGGTCGCGCATAGAGACAATTCAATCCAATTTCATTTCAAATTAGGGAATTGAGGCGGTCGAGATCTTCAGCCTCCGGCGGGCTGGAACGCGGGCTGGGGAGACCCATAAAAAGAAAAGACCGAAACCTGAGGGTTCCGGTCTGATCGATGATTGCTGCTGTTGCAGCCAGAGGGTCTACCAGCGCATGTCGGCTACGGTGCGACCGGCCGGGATGAAGGGTAGCACGTGCTCCGTGTAGGGCGTGATGACATCCAGCACATAGGGGGTTTCAGCGGCCAGCATTCGCTCGAGGGCGGCGCGCAGGTCCTTGCGGTACACCACGCGTTCGCAGGGGACACCGAAGCTGGTGCACACCTTGACGTAATCGGGGTAGATGCCGGATCGATTGTCCGGGTTGCCTAGATAGGTGTGACCTCGGTTGCCGTCGAAGAAGTTATCCTCCCATTGAACCACCATGCCCAAGTGCTGGTTGTTCAGCACGATGGCCTTGGCAGCGATCTTCTCGACGTGGGCGGTGGCCAGTTCCTGAATGTTCATCAGGAAGGATCCGTCGCCATCGATGTCGACCACTTGCTTGTCGGGGCGAGCCACCTTGGCGCCGAGGGCCGCTGGGTAACCGTAACCCATGGAACCGAGACCGGCGCTGGTGATGAACTGGCGGGGGAACTTGTACTTGTACCACTGACCGGCCCACATCTGATGCTGGCCGACACCGGTGGTGATAATCGCCTCACCCTTCGTGAGACGCCACAGTTCCTCGATGACCATCTGGGGCAGGATGAACTCCTCGCCGTCCTTCTCGAACGGCTTAATATGGGCAGAATCGATGATTTGTCCCTCGGTCGTGTAGCGGAACGGAGCCTTGGCCTTCCATTCGGCCACTTGGCTGTGCCAGGCGGGGAAGGTCTTCTGGATGCCCTTGCGCTGGGCGATGAGCGCGTTCATGCGCTGCAAGGCGTCCTTCAGGTCACCATGGATGGCCAGGTTGGCGCGCTTGTTCTTGTGGTGCTCGGAGGGGTCGATGTCCAGGTGGACGATGGTGGCTCCCTTGGCGAACTCGCTGAAAGCCCCCGTCACGCGGTCATCAAAGCGGACGCCGAAGGCCAGCAGCAGGTCGCATCCGTCCTTGAGCTTCACCATCGGCTCGGACGGATCCTTGCGATGGACGTACTCTCCATTGACTGCCCAATTGGCGAAGGCGGCTCCGTGCATGCCCAACCAACGCAGGGACAGCGGGTGCTCCTCGGGGAAACCACCGATACCCATCAGCGTGGTCGTCAGCGGGAGTTGGGCGGATTCAGCGAATTGCAGCAACTCGAGAGAGGCTCCGGCCGTGATAATACCACCACCGCTATAAATCACCGGTCGTTCGGACTTCTCGATGAGTCCGATAATTTCATTCAGCGCCAACTCGTCGGCGGCCACTCGGTCGGTGTATCCGCGCAGGCCGGCCTTAACCTCGTCCATAGTGGGCCACACGGGGCGGGCCTTCTGCTGCTGCACATTCTTAGGGAAGTCGAGGACCACGGGTCCGGGGCGGCCGCTCTGAGCAATGTAGAAGGCTTCCTTCACGATTCGCGGGATAGCATTAATATCCGTGATCAGATAGGAGTGCTTCACGATCGGCAGCGTCACGCCAATCATGTCCGTTTCCTGGAAGGCACCGCGGCCGATCATCGACTGGGCTACCTGGCCGGTGATGGCGATCAGGGGGCACGAATCGACGTAGGCGTCGGCGATGGCCGTTACCAAGTTGGTCGCGCCGGGACCGCTGGTTGCCATGCACACGCCGGCCCTGCCGGTGGCTCGGGCGTAGCCTTCGGCAGCGAAGCTTCCGCCTTGTTCGTGACGGGGCAGGATGGTGCGGATCTTCGACTTCGTGAGCGACTGGTGGATCTCCATGCTCGCGCCGCCGGGGTAGGCGAAGATGACCTCGCAGCCCTCGCGCTCCAGTGCTTCGACAAAGATGTCGCGCCCAAACATCAGGGGTCCGATGTCTTTGTTGCTAGTGGTTTGATTGCTCTGCGTCGGGGTGGCCGTGCTCATATGATAAATTTCCTTATTCTTGGCCGGTAGTCGTGAGTTTCCCTGTTTGGAACGAAAAACCCACGACCGTCTCCGGCCGTGGGTTCTTGTGAAAGCTGCGTCAAGCGTTACGACAAGTCCCATCGGCGGCCGGTCGGCCACCTACCAATACTGGTACTACTGGGTACATTTCGCTCATGACGATGGGTAAAGTGGCCTGAACAGGGTGGAGTGGTCAAGCCCTAGCCCGGGGTCGTTATCAATCGGCGCCTTGCCGCGGAGGAGGTGCTGCGGTTTCATTCGCCCGACATGGAATGCCTCCCCGGTTTCCGCGAATTTTATCCCGAGCCGCTGCCTCTGAAGGACGCTTGGTCCTGCGATGCTCGCAATCACCTCTTCGACGCCTGGCGGCATACCGCCCGCTGCTACGGATTTCGAGAATATGATGGGCCTCCGCTGGAGCCCCTCGAACTCTACACGGCTAAATCCGGGGCCGAGATCGTGGGCCAGTTGTTCAACTTCGTGGACAAGGGCGACCGGGCCGTGTCGATGCGTCCGGAAATGACACCGACGGTGGCTCGGATGATTGCCGCGGCGGAAAGGGCCTATAAAAAACCAATCAAATGGTTCTCGATGCCGCAACTCTTCCGCTACGAGAAGCAGCAGCGCGGCCGTCTTCGGGAACACTTCCAGTTGAACTGCGACATCTTCGGCGAGGCCGATGTTGCTGCGGACGCCGAGATCATCGCCCTGCTCATCGATGTCCTGCGCCGCCTCGGGTTGGACTCCCAAGATGTGGTCGTTCGATTGAGCAGCCGGCAGGCGTGGCAGCGTTTTTACGAATCGCGTCAGGGCGATCCGGCCCGGGCCTACGAGTTTTATCAGGTCATCGACAAGATTGAGCGTGAGAAACCGGAGGTCACCGCCGAGAAGCTTCGAGCCTTGAGCATCGATGTGGCGGATGTTCGGAGTTTTATTAAGGCCGGAGTGCCGACTCCCGAATTGCAGGCGGTGCTCGACAATCTCTCCGCCCGGGGGCTCCGCGATTATGTCGCTGTAGACTACAATGTAATCCGTGGTCTGGCTTATTACACTGGGGTGGTTTTCGAGGCGTTTGACCGGAAGGGGGAATTCCGGGCCATCGCTGGCGGTGGCCGGTACGATCAGTTGGTCAAGCTACTAAGCCACGGCAAGGTCGACTTGCCCGCGTTGGGTTTCGGTATGGGTGATGTGGTCTTGCTCGAACTGCTCAAGGCCCGAGGTAAGCTACCCTCCTTCAATACCGGGTTGGATTGCGTCGTGATCGTCGAAGACGAAACCCTCCGTGCCGAGTCGTTGCATCTGGTTCAGCAACTGCGCCAGATCGGACGCTTGGTTGAGTACAGCTTGACTCCGGCCAAGGGCGATAAACAGCTCAAGCGAGGCCTGGAGCTAGGAGCCCGCTATGGCCACTGGGTTCAGCGCGACGCCGGCGGCAAGATCGTCTATCGCACTCGCCACATGGTCAGTCGATGTGAGTTGACCGGCGATCTGAAGTCGGCCCTGACCACGAGTGATCCTCTGAGATAGTTTCGCCTTTGGACTCCACCATGGCGTTCCTGTCGTTCCACGCGATCTCCAAGGCTTATCCGGGGGTTCAGGCACTCTCGGAGGTGTCCTTCTCCGTGGCGGAGGGCAGTTGCCATGCTCTGATGGGTGAGAATGGTGCAGGCACGAGCACCTTGGGAAAAATTCTGGCCGGTATCGATGGGGCTGATGGGGGCGAGATTCGACTGAGGGGCGTTCCCATCTCTCCCCGGAATCCGGGCCAGGCGCGGGCACTGGGCATCGCCATGGTCCACCAGGAACTGGCATTCTGCCCTGAGCTTTCTATCGCCGAGAACTTGTGTCTGGGGAGTTGGCCGCACCGACGGGGTTGGGTCGATCGGGAGGCCATGCGCGACACGGCTCGTCGTCTGCTTTCGGAAGTGGGCTTCGATGAAGAGGTCGATCGGCTCGTCGGCGAATTGACCACCGGCCAGGAGCAACTCCTCCAAATTGCCGCCGCCGTCGGCACCGGGGCCCGGATCTTGGTTTTTGACGAACCGACTAGTTCGCTCTCAGCGGTGGAGAGCGAGCGACTCTTCGCTCTGCTGGCCGACCTCAAGCGTCGGGGGTTCACCGTGGTTTATGTCTCCCATCGCATGGAGGAGATTTTCCGTCTGTGCGACACGATCACGGTGCTTCGAGATGGCCACCATGTTGCGACCGAGGCTGCGGCCCATTCTGACCAAGATCGCTTGGTTCGACAAATGGTGGGGCGATCGGTCGACCATCCGGAGCCGGCCCATCTTCGCCGAGCGTTGGGGGATTCGGTGCTGGAGGTGGAGCAACTCTCGTCGCCTCACCGCTTCCAAAATGTGAGTTTAAGTTTGCGGCGTGGAGAGATTCTTGGGATTGCCGGGTTGGTGGGAGCCGGTCGCAGCGAAGTGGCCCAGGCTATTTTTGGGTTGGATCCGAGGCGAACCGGAACGGTTTCAGTGGATGGACGAGTGATCCCCCGAGGGGACGTGGCATCGGCCATGGAGGCCGGGGTTGGTCTGCTGCCAGAGGATCGCAAGCGACAGGGTTTGGTGCTGGGGCTCAACTGCCGTGAGAACGGGTCGCTGGCAGTCCTCCAACGTTGGTCCCACTGGGGCTGGATGGATCGCCGCCGCGAGCGGGACCAAATCGAGGGGTTGTTCCGCCGGTTGCGGGTCAAAGCACCTTCCATTGAGGTTCCTATTGCGGGATTGAGTGGCGGGAACCAACAAAAGATCGCCTTGGCCAACTGGCTGGCCCGCGAGTGTCGGGTGCTGGTGGTCGATGAGCCAACCCGGGGAGTCGATGTCGGGGCCAAGGCCGAGATACACCGATTGCTCGACCAGTTGGCCTGCGACGGGATGGCCATTTTGTTAATTTCCAGCGAACTGCCCGAAGTGATGGCCTTGAGTCGTCGGTTGCTGGTGATGCGGGCCGGGTGTGTGGCTGGCCATTTCGAACGATCAGAATTTAATCAGGCCGACATTCTGCGCTGCATGGTGGGGCCGTGAAGCTCGAGTCTTCGGCTGCGCCCGGCCGTCGGTTTTTTGGTTCAGTCGCCATTCTAGGGCTCGACGAGTCTGCGATTAACCCACCGGCTGGAATCCGCGCTCGGCGAAGCGGGCGAGGGTCCAAGCGTACTCGTTGACCAATTGGTCCACGACATCGCGCTGCTTCATGGCAGCAGGCATAACCTCCCAGGTGTAGGTCTCCATTTCAAAATGCTGACAGAGCTCGGGCTGTGCCTTGACCGCATCCAAGACTCCAATCAAGTGGTCGGCGGTCGTGTCGAATCCCCCCTGGGGAGCCGAGTGCAGCGGGATGTGGAAATGGATCCGCCATTCGGGCAGGGGGATTCCCGGAGCGGGTGCTGGGGTAGCCAATGCGTCGTGGAGATCGGCATGCCGAATGAGGGTGCCGTCGGTGCGTCGTTCGATGACCTGATGGAAATAAATGTCTTCGGCGAAGGCCTGAAGCGATTGGCGGATCTCAGTCGTGGGACGGACACTCAGGGCGTTGCTCAGGTGGATCTTGCTCAACCGGATGCCCGCGGACTGCAACCGTGCCAAGGCCTCGGTCGGCGTTTCGTACTCGATGGCCAAGTGGCAGCAGTCGTAGTTGACGCCCAGATGACGGTCGATGCGCCGATCTCCGGGGCGTAAGGCGCGCAGTCGATCGAAATTACTCACGCACTCGCTGGTGGTCTCGAGGGTGCACAGCGGCTCGGGTTCTAGTCCCAGATGCAGATCATGGCCGGATTGCCGGGAGAGCTCATCGAGGAAATCGACGCATTCCCAGAGCTGCAGTAGGGCGCGTTGCTCATCATCGGGTGAGCGCTGGAAGGCTTTGTACGACACCGGCACGGTACTGACGCTGCCGGACACTCCCGGCGGCAGGAGGTCGGCCAAGATTCGGAAGAGCCTTCGAGTGTACTCCAACCGTTCGGGCTGCGACCAGTCCGGGGCATAGACCTGTTCCTTCACCCGTTGCCCGTGGAACTGGCCATAAGGGAACCCGTTAATAGTGAACACATAGGCATTGTTGCGTTTCAGCCATTCTTGAAAGGCCCGGAAGGTGCCCGGTTCGATGAGCTCCCGGGAAGCGCGGTCGCTCAGTCGAAGCCCGATGGCGTAGGGTCGGCCTGAGGAGACCCGGGCTTGAACCGCTCGTGTATGAAGCTCCAGACCCGCGAAGGTTTCCGTCCAATTTTCCCCCCGATGGATATTGGTGCAATAGGCCAGGTGCAGTCCGTCGGTCAGTTGCATATAGGAGAATTGAACCCTGGCCGCCCTCCAAGAAAAAGCCCCGTTTGGGGAAAGCATCTCCACCAGTCTTTCCTGTTTCTGGGCAACCGTTACCTTCGTGAGGTGCACAGGAATTGGACGATAGCGATTTTTGCCGCTCTATTGGGATGGGTCAAGACGCTCTCTGCGCAGTCGGTGGTCCTCAGTGAGGTGATGTACGATCCCCCCGGCGACTCCGCTTATGCCGAGGCAGAATTTCTGGAACTCTTCAATCCGGGGTCCCAAGCGGCCGACCTTTCGGGGGCCAGTTTTTCAGCGGGCATTGCCTTCACGTTTCCCGCTTCATTTATTCTGCAACCCAAGGCTCGGGCCGTGATTTGTCGCAACCCCACCGTGTTCGCGGCGCGGTACGGGCCGGTAACGGGATTGGTGGCCGGCTCCTATTCCGGAGCTCTAAATAATGGCGGCGAGACCCTCATTCTGAACAACCCCAGTGGGTCGATCTTGGCTCAACTCAAATACGGGATCGACGGCGACTGGCCCACACGGCCCGCCGGTCAGGGTGGCTCCATTGAATTGGTGGATCCCTCAGCAGATCTCACGGCCGCTGCGAATTGGCGGGCCAGCGCCGAATACTTCGGTTCTCCGGGAACGGCCGGGGCCGGCGTTCAGAATCGGGTGGTGATCAATGAATTGCTAGCCCACACCGATCCCCCCCTCGAGGACGCGGTCGAATTATTTAACCGAACGGATCAGCCGATAGATGTCGGAGGGTGGTTCCTTTCCAACGAGCTGACCGACCCATTCCGCTTTCGTATTCCGCCGGGGACTGTGGTTCCGCCCCGGGGCTTCCGGATGATTTACGAATATCAGCTCAACCCGATCCAACCCGCTGCGGGTCGCACGGCCTTCACTTTTGGTGCCGCGCGGGGTGGCATGGTGACGCTTCTGTCGGCCGATGCGGTGGGCTTTCCTCGTCGCTGGGAAGATGTTCAGGAGTTTCCGGCGAGTCCCAATGGCGTGAGCTTTGGACGGCACCCGGATGGAGAAGGGCCCTTCCGGTTGATGCAGCGCATGACGCTGGGAACCGGGATAGACAACTCCATGGACCCGCTGTTGTTGAATATTTTCCGTCAGGGACTGGGGGCTACCAATTCTCCGCATGCCCTGGGGCCAGTTGTGTTTCGCCGACTCCGGTATGCCGCGCCTGCGGGGGAGATTGAGTTCGTGGAGATAGAGAATTTGTCTGGCGAGACGGTCCCCTTGTATGATCCGGCCTATCCCATCAATGGGTGGCGCATCGAGGGGGGTATTAGTTTTGCATTCACCGAACCTCAGGCAATGGCACCGGGCGCGAAATGGATCGTGGCCAACACCAACAATGTGGCCGCGGTACGCAGCCTATTAGGTGCGTCCGATGCCCAGATCGTGTTGGGACCTTACACTGGCCAATTGGCCTCCGGAGGGGAGCGATTGAGTTTGGTTCGGCCTGATAATCCTCAGTTACCGCCCCGGCCAGATGCCGGATTTGTGCCCTACTTTGTCGTCGATCAATTGGACTACCAGTCGGCACCACCATGGCCCACCGAAGCGGCCTTGACCGACCGATGCCTGGCCCGAATTGTTTCCACGGAACCGGCTTATCTGCCTTCAAATTGGCGCGCTGAATCGTTGAAGATGATCAGTCCGGTAAAACCCACCGTGTTGGTGGAGAGGCTCTCTGGGAACCAAGTTCGTCTTCGAACCCGGGGTCCGCGAGATCGGGGATATGTTTTGGAGCGCATCACGCTCTCGGGCAACTCCAACGTCACTGTGAGTGCCACCGTGCTCAGCGGAATCTATTCGGTGCCCCCGGGTGCCCTTCAGACCGATGGCTCGGTTGAGCGGGTCTTTGAGTTGGCTGCGGGCGAATCCGCCGAACTGTGGCGGATCCGCCTGAATCCGTGACCGGGACTGAGCTTGGGTCGGTTGGTGATATTTCGGAGGGCGACTTGGCCCGCGCTTCCCTGAACTCTTTTGGGGTTTCGCGCTCCCGGTTCGTTGCTTCGGATAACAATTGAGTGGGTCCCCGTCGGTGCCCGTGCCCCAAAGGGATTACTTCAGTTCGTGGGATTCGACCTTCACGCCCTTCTTGAAGGTGTTGAAGCCGAACATCGAGGGTTCGAAGACACCCACAGAACTGACGTCGGCCTTTTTCGGAACTTCCAACCCCGTGAGGGAATAGGTCGCATTGACGAAGAGTCGGCGGAGATCCTCGCTGCGCAGATCGGAGGCGGCTCCGATCGTGGAGCAGAGTGTCTGGGAGGTGTGTCCTGAAGTTCCCTTGTAGTCGCGCAACCAGATCAAAGGCATAGCCGGTTTGCTCAAGTTCGGCGGATCGCTGGGTTGCATACCGGTGAGAACCTGACCGTGCATCAAGATAGTGGCGTCCTTGGGAAAGTCCGGGTTCACCCCGTACACGTCGCTGGGGCCAAACACATCAAAAACCCCGTTCAAGATCGGATGTTTGGCATGCCGGCCATCGATCACGCCGCGCGTGGCTTCTTTTCCATGATGGCCATGGTGATAAGTCCACGTTTCGCCCACGGTTTTGCCTCCGAAGCCGCCACCCTTGGCCGTCCACGAATAACTGGCGTAAGGGCTCTGCTTGTTGCGTTCATAATTGAAGGCATGAGTTGCCGTCCGGAGCACCATCATAGGCTTTCCGCTATCGAGGTACCGGACGAAGTGCTCCATGTCGGCATCGGGCAGTTCGCGGAAGCGAAACTGATTGACCACCAGATCCGCCGAGGCCAGCAGATGCATGCCCGGAATATTGGTCTGGTTGTTGGGATTGATGATTCCGTCAGCGTCCTGGCTGAAAAGCACGGTGCACTTGAAACCATGCTTTTGGCTGAGAATTTTGCCCATTTGCGGCAAACTTTCCTCGGAACGGTATTCTTCATCGCCACTCAGCATGACGATCGTCTTCCCGTTGGCCGTGCCGGCTTTGGGTTCATAGGTGACCCACGAACCCGCGAGGATGGGTAGCGTTGAAGCCAGGAGGGAGACCAGCGAACAGGTCAAAACACGAGATGGGGCGTTCTGTTTCATAGGCGTAGCCTCAAGTTCACCATGTCCCCAAGGCGCAAGCCAGCCTTTCAGGATTTTCAGGAGTTTTCAGAGCCTGTCCCTTATCAGGGAGTTTTTAGAGCCTGTCCCTTATCGGAGCGGGCGCTGGGGCTCAATGCCTGTCCCTTATCACTTTATCACTTTTATCACTTATCAGAGCCTGTCCCTTGTATTGAGGGCCTGTCCCTGATCGGAGTTGATGGGGGCAGGGGCAGGGGGCAGGAGGGAGCCTGTCCCTTGTATTGGGGACGATTTCGGTCTTTGTGTGGAACACGCGTCAAAGTGAAGACCCAATCTGGCACAAATAGCGCCAAAATGACCCAATCTGTCTCCGAATAAAGGGGTCTAAATAAGCGATTGAGGCATCGAAGGGCATGAAGCTGCCAAAATCAGATTGGCCCTGCGAATGCTTGAGTCAGTTCAATCGGTCTCTGGAGGCGAGTTTCTCCCGAAACCTCTGCCTCCCGGAATGAGTCCGATGAAACCAGTGAACAAAATCGCCTCGGGCGACTCCAACGCTTCCAGAGAGATGAAAACAATTTTCAAGACCAAGCGGACCGGAACCGATTCCCATTCGAGTTCTGGTAAAGCCAAAGGGCTGCGGGCTCGGACCTCTTCTTCAGCGAAATCGAGGCCGCGCCGTTCACGCCAGTCGGTCGTTTCTAAACGCTCGCGTCCCATTGTTCAGCCACCAACCCCCGCTGCCGAGCGGACCCGGATCAGCGTCCCGCGTGGACCGCTGCCGCTAAACGAGGCGCTGATTCCCATCGAAACCCTGTCGGCCACCCGGGTCATACCGGTCCAAGTCGAATCCGAGTTGCATCGTGTTGCCACTCTGCGCGAAACACGCCTTCCCGAGTCCGTCAGTCGCGGAGTTTGGGATGAGCATTCCTCTCTGAGGCTCTATCTCCGCGATGCTGTCGAGACTCCGCTGCTCACCGCCAAGGAGGAGGTCGAGTTGGCTCGCCGCATCCAGAAGGGAGACGATGTCGCCCGGGAGCACATGATCCGCGCTAACTTGCGATTGGTGATCAAGATCGCTCGTGAATACGAAGATTACGGCCTGCCTCTCTTGGACCTCGTCAACGAGGGAAATATAGGACTGATGCGCGCTGTGGAACGGTTTGATCCAGACCGCGGAGCCAAGCTCTCGACCTACGCTGCCTGGTGGATCAAGCAGTCCATTAAGCGAGCACTCTCCAATCAATCTAAGTCTATCCGGTTGCCCATTCACATCGTCCAAGAACTGGCGCGGATGAGGAAGGCGGAGGTTCGTCTTGAATCCGAGTTGGGTCGTCCTGCAACGGATGTCGAATTGGCCGGGGAGTTGGAATCGGATGTGGATGACATTCGTCGCTGGCGAGAGGCCGCTGCGGTGGGAGCGACCTCGTTGGATGCTCCGATCGGCAATGATCCCGAATCGAACCGCATCGCCGATGTGATCGCCGACGAATCTGCGGTGATGCCCTGGGCCGGTGTGAGCGAATCCAGCAATGCTGAGTTAATGCGCGAATTGGTGGGTTCACTCAATGCGCGAGAGCAGATCATCCTCAACCAACGGTTTGCGCTGGAAGGTGGGGATCCCCGCACCCTTGAGCAGATCGGGGTCGATTTTGGCCTCACCCGTGAGCGGATCCGTCAGTTGGAAGCTGTTGCCTTGCGTAAGCTTCGCGACCGGTTTCTCGCTCGCGAGGCGATGGCAGAAGCCTAAAAGCCGGTTGGAGCGGCACTAGAAATTTTACCTCGAAGAACGCATAGGGGAGTCCTTGGGACCGACTCAGTGAGTTAGTTCGAAGGAGCTCCCCAATTCTTTGGGCGGGTGAATCGTTCCTGGAGCGTCAACAACGCAGGTAACAGGGTCATTGCGGCGATCATGCACGTCGCAGTTCCCACGGCCATTACCCAGCCCAGACTTCGAATACCCCGGTGGTCGGCGATAATCAGGCTGCCGAATCCGGCGATGGTGGTCAGGCCTGAGATGAGCACTGCCTTGCCGGTGCTCTTGCCAAGAATGGCGGGGCTCCGCTCTTCGGCGAATCGGTTCAGAATATGGATACCGTTGGTGACGCCAATTCCGATGACCAGCGGGAGGGTCATGATATTGGCGGGATTGAACGGGATCCCCGTCATTCCCATGAAGCCCACCATCCAGAGTGCCCCGATGGCGACCGGTAGCAGCGACAGCACCACCCGAGTGGGTGAACGGAAGTGGATGAAAACCAATAGGACAATGGCGCCCAGTGCCCATCCAGCCGCCTCCATGTAGGAAACCTTGAGCAACTCGGTGTAGTAGTAGAGTTGGACGGGGGTTCCGGTGGCGGTCGGAACCACCGCGCTGATTTCCCGGACAAAGGTTTTCTGAGACCGTCGCTCCCAGACATCCTCCTTGGGATAGACTAGGAGCAGTTGTTTGCCGGTGATTCCAATGAATCGGTTGCGAAGAACTAGCGGCAAGTCGGACTCCTTGAGGCCACTGGAATCATCCTGCTGCTGCAAGGTGTCAAAGGTGTCTCGGATATCCCGGAAGAGCGCGTACTGGAAATGCCCTAATTGGCGGGCATTGGCCTCCCGGTCGCCCCGGAACATGGCTGAGCGCAGTTCAGAAATAGTCACACGCAGTGACACGAGACTCTTGAGGAGTTCCTTTTCTTCCGGAGCGGACTTGCGCACCTCATCGGCCGCCAGGGCCAGAAGGCCTTGGAGTCCCCACAGGCGTTGACTGAAGCTATTGAGGTCCATCGGGCCGTCGGCCACTTCGGGGAAGTGGATCGTCCGGGTTTCGGCCCGGATTTCACGGATGAGCTTCAATTGCTCGGTGGCGTCCTGGTTCAGGTAATGGCCCATCGAGTCCACCCCGGCGACGGTCGGTAGAGCCTTCAGTTTGGCCTCGATCGCAGGCACCTCGGCCACGGTAGGAACCATCACGACTCCAAACAACACGCCCTGTGCCCGCTCCTCGGAGGCCCCGTTCTTGCGCACCCGGGCCGCCTCCACCAATTTCTTTTCGAAAATCACCGAAGAAAGCCCGTCGCTCTGCATGTTGAGCAAGTTGTAGTCGAAGGACACCCGCAAGGCATACACGGCGCAAATAGCGCTAATGCCCACTCCGGCACCGAGGACCCACCAGGGGCGTTCGAGCCAGAAGCGTTCGCTTCGTTCCCGCCAGTCGGGTGCCGTTAGCATGTTAGAATTCAGCGCAGCGGGCCGAGGATCGGAGTCATTGTGCCTCAGGTCTTTTTCCCGCAGCAACAGCGCGGGCAACAAGGTCATCATCGGGACTAGGCAGATCAGCATGCCACCGCCGGTGATGATACCCATCTCTTGGATGCCGCGGAAATCCGTCAGGCACATGGCGAAGAAGGCTCCTGCCGTAGTGAAGCAGCCGGTGAAAATCCCTTGTCCCGTGTTGACCACCGCTCGGCTGATGGCGGTGAAGGCCGTTTCGCCTTGCTTGAGTTCTTCCTCAAAGCGGCTGATGAGGTGGACACCAAAATCGATGGCCAAGCCGATGAGCATGGGCGCGAAGGTGATGGTCAGGATGTTGAGATGGCCCACCGCCAAGGTGGTGTACCCCATCGTGTAGCACAGCCCAACGAGCAACGAAACGACGGTCTTTTGAGGGCGTCCCCGATGATTGTAGCCAATTAAGAATAACAGTCCGCACAGGATCAATGAGAGGAGAGTGGCCCAGGTAGAATCCTTGGTGGATTGCTGCATTTCATCGACCTCGAGCACGGGCTCTCCGGTCAGCCCTACATTAACTCCGGACACCTCCTGGGCTGTCTCGGTGATCAATGCGCGGAAGCGGTGGACAGCCTCCTCGTTCAACTCTCCCTGCCGCCACTTCAGATCGGCCTCCAGTTCCTGGGGTGTCTTGGTATGGGTCCGCCCCAGCCAGCGTTCCCAGAAGTTTTGGGAGGTCGTGGGGATTTCCTCGAGCGTGGCTAGGCGCGCCTTGGCATTGACCAAATATAAACGCCCCCGGTCGAAGGTGACGTACTTGGCTCGTTCCGCCTCAGGCCCGGCCCCAAAGAGGGCGTCTACTCCGGGCGAGGGCGGGACTCCCGGGCGCCCCATGCTTTCACGGCACCGTTGTACGATGCGTTCTAGGGCCGGAAGCGCTCCGATTAGGGATTCATTGGACGCATTGGTGGATCGGTCTGCGGAGCGGATTTGCACGCTGACCTGATGGAAGACCTCCGTCAGGTTGGTCGCCCTCGAGAATTGTTCGATGAAGGGTCTGAAGCTGCGGAGGGCCTTCAGCATTTCTTTCAAGTCGCCTTCCGGTACAAAGAGCAACGCCTTCCGCCCCATCAGTGGCAGGTCGCCCTTGTAAAACACATCGGTGAACAGGTTGGTGGGCGAAGCTTGGGTGGATTCCCGATCGAGGCGGGCTCCCAGTCGTTCCACAAACTGACGGTTCTTCTCCGGGTGATCGCTTTCTACGATGGCGACCAGATCGTCCTGACTCGGAAACTCGCGTTTCATTTCCAGGAAGTTCCGATGGTATCCCTGGTCCGAACCGACGAGGTCGTTCCGGTCCACGCTGAATTCCAGTCGAGCGACGGTGTACCAGACGCAAACGGCTGCGAGGAGGAGTTGCGGCGCGACGAACCAGTTATGGCGCCGGTAAATCACCTGCGCTAGACGGGTTAGCACTCGAACAGAGATGGAAGCGGAGGAATCCGACATGGATCGGGCGCGGAAGGTAGGGCAGGGCCGGCGAGTTGTCGCCTGCGGTTTCTTTGCATCCTCGAGATGCTGAAAGGGGGCTCACTCGGGTTTTTCCGCCCCAGTCCGTCACCGTTTTCGAAGGACGGTCTGCTGCAGCCACTCGGTGGCCTGGTCGGTCCAACGGGTCACGGGGACCTCGGTCCGGCGTAGGCCGTAGCCGTGGCCGCCCTTGGGAAAGAGGTGGAATTCGACCGGTACCTTGTTGCGTTGGAGGGCCGCAAGGTAGCCCAGGGCGTTTTCCACCCGCACCGGGTCGTCTTGGGTGATCACGGTCCAGGTCGGTGGTGTGTTGGTGGAAATCGGTAATTCGGGAGCCACGGCGTCGGCCTTGTCGGGTTGGGTGAGATACGCCGGATAGACTAGGATTGTGAAGTCCGGGCGACAGGATTTTTGGTCGGCCGTATCCACTGGGGGATAGCTGCGAGTGCCATGGTTGTTGCTCAAGGCCGCCGCCAGGTGTCCACCGGCTGAGAATCCTAGGACCCCCATTCGCCGTGGATCCAGGCCCCAACTGTTGGCGTTTTGCCGCATCAAACCCAAGGCACGCTGGGCGTCCTGAAGGGCTGCTGCGTGCTTTTCACGCCCTTCGCGGCGAGGCACCCGGTATTTGAGCAAGACACCGGTCATGCCAATCGAATTGAGCCACTGACACACTTCAGTGCCCTCGAGATCCAGCGCGAGGATGTTGTAGCCACCTCCCGGACAAACCAGCACCGAGGCTCCGGTATCCTGTTTGGGGGAAGGTTTGTAGACGGTCAGGGTCGGGCTCCAGACGTTTCCCAGGCGGATGACTCCGCGTCCTGCCACCAGACCTTCGCCCGGCTTGGTGAGGTCGCGTTCGGTTTCCTTCGGGGCGCCATCGCCAGGTGCTGACCCTGGCCATAACGGGACGGGTTGGGTGGGGGCCGCAGCCCAGAGTTGAGCGCATAGGAGCCCAACACTCATCAACCAGGCGCGGAAACAACGGGTGAAGCGCATGCGCCGATGTAGGCGCAGAGTTCGCTAAAGGCAATGGGCAACCCAGTGGATCCGAGCAAGTTGGTATCACTGAATGTAAATAATTCTCGCGCTGCGACGTCGGAACCGCACGCTCTGCGCACCTAATGTCCGTTGTCGAACGTGTCATCTCGGTTAATTACCGGCATCAGCTCCATTTCACCGACCGCGTTTTTGCCCGGGACAACCCCGTGCTGGCGTCGGTGCTGGTGGGCGCTCACCCCCAGCCAGCCACTGCCCGGGTGAAGGTGTTGCTGGTGCTGGAGGAAGCTCTGGCTGCTGCCCGTCCAGAATTGGCCCTAGAGATAGAGGCCTATTTTGAAGCCCATCCGCAGCGGCTTCAACTCGTTTGCCCCCCGATTCGGGTCACCGGCGGGGAAGTCGTGAAGAACGACTGGTCCCGTGTGGTGGAGATCTTGGAACTCATTCACCGACATCACATCGATCGGCACAATTACGTCGCGGTGGTGGGTGGCGGGGCCTTGCTGGACATGGTGGGTCTGGCGGCGGCGACGGCCCACCGGGGTGTTCGTCTCATTCGCATTCCTACGACCACGCTGGCTCAAGATGATTCCGGCGTGGGAGTGAAGAACGGTGTCAACGCCTTCGGAAAGAAGAACTTCATTGGGACATTTGCGCCGCCTTTCGCGGTCATTAACGACTTTGACTTGTTGGCCAGCCTCTCCGATCGGGACAAGCGCGCCGGCTACATCGAAGCGGTCAAAGTGGCTTGCATCCGAGATTCCGAGTTCTTCGTGCGGCTCGAGCAAGATGCCTTGGCCTTGGCTGCCTTCGAGCCAGAGGCGATGAAGCACCTCATTCGACGCAGTGCGGAATTGCATCTCAATCACATAGCCAACGGCGGTGATCCCTTCGAGATGGGTAGTGCACGACCTCTGGATTTTGGACATTGGGCCGCCCACAAGCTCGAACAAATGAGTGGATACCGTTTGCGGCATGGTGAGGCGGTGGTCATCGGCATCGCCCTGGATGTGTTGTATTCGGTCCGGCAAGGTTTGCTCGCCCGTCCGGCCGCCGAACGCATCCTGAGCCTCTTGGAACGGTTGGGATTCACATTGTTTGATCCCGAACTCAAATCTGTGGCCGCTTCGGGCGAGTTGGGGGTATTGGAGGGTTTGGAGGAATTTCGCGAACACCTTGGCGGAGAGTTGACCATCACCCTATTGAGTGACATCGGACGCGGCTTGGAGGTTCACTCAATGGACGTCGGTCACGTTCGGCAAGCACTGCAAGACCTTGAGGCTCGGCACCGGGCCCGGGCCTGATTCCTGCAGTTCCCATTTTCGGCCTTCCTCCTTAATATTTCAAAATATGAAGCAATTGGCAGTGGTCACGGGCGGTGGCTCCGGCGTGGGGCAGGCGACAGTCCTAGCTTTGGTGAACGCCGGGTGGTCGATCGTTGCTCTCGGTCGGCGGCGTTCGGCTCTGGAAGAAACCCGTTCTCTGGCCGGCTCCATGGCGAGTTGCATCACTGCAATCGAATGCGACATTAGCCAACAGGAGTCCGTCCGCAAGGTCGGTCGTCGCATCGAGAGTGAGTTGGGATCGGTGGAGGTTCTTGTCAACGCAGCAGGCACAAACGCTCCTCAAAGAGCTCTTGAAGTGCTGTCCGATGCCGACTATCGAGCCATGATGGATACCAACCTCAACGGAGCCTACTACTGCGTGCAGGCCTTCCTGCCTGGAATGCGCAACCGGGGTTCCGGTACCATCGTCAACATCATCTCCGATGCGGGCAAGCAGGCCTCACCCAAGGCGGGACCTGCCTACGTGATGTCGAAGTTTGGCTTAGCTGGGCTAACCCAGGCCATCAATGCCGAAGAGCGCACCCGTGGGGTTCGGGCCATAGGCATTTTCCCCGGCGACATCAACACCCCGCTCTTGAATCGTCGACCGATCGTTCCCGATGAGGCCGCCCGTGCCCGCATGATGCAACCCGAAGACATTGCCGCCTGCGTCTTGCTGGCCGTGCAGTTGCCATCCCGCGCGGTCATCGAGGAATTGGTCATTCGACCGCGCTGAGATCGGCTATTGGTTGACCTCATCAATGATGATCGGCATCGAGTTTTTTGAGTCACTGCTGGCCTGCTACCCTCAAAGACAATAATCAGCCAAAGGACTTGCGGGTTGAACCTTCTGGGATTCCAAGACGGGACCGAGGCAATTCAGGGTTGAAGCGGTGGGCGAGCGGCAAGCTTAGCCGGTCGACTTTACGCCAATTTCAGTCGAAGTGTTGGGATGCCTAAGATGCGCAAGAAAGCCGACCTGCCCTCCAAGCCATGTGTCGTTTGCGGCCGACCCTTTGTATGGCGCAAAAAGTGGGAAAAGGTCTGGAGTGAAGTCAAATTTTGCTCGGATGCCTGCCGGATGCGAAAAAACGACTCCAACCGTCAATGACAGCAAATCCCCCCGAAGGAACCATGATAGCCCCAAGCCTTCCTTAACAGGGACAGGCTCCTTAACAGGGACAGGCTCCGAAATATTCGGTATTTTTTTGGTTTTAGGTTAAAGATCGAACACCGCTGGTCTAAAGGTAGGCCTCCTGAAGGAGGATAGTGCCTTTCTTAAAAGAGACAGGTTTATAAAGGATCGGAATGATAGAGGGACAGGCTCTAAAATCTACGTTTTTGGGTTTTAGGTAGAAGACCGCTGGTCCAAATGTAGGCCTCCGGGACGAGGATAGAGTAATTCTAACCAATGAATTCTTTTTTGGACCAGAGCCCTACCCTCCCGACGGCAGGGTTTTGTTTTGCGATCACGACCTGCCTTTGGAGGCCACCTATTCACCGATTCAGATGAAGGTCGAAAGCGGGTGATTGAATCGAGGGATACCGTCTTCAGCCCCTTGTAGCCGTACCCCGTAGAGGGCGGAGGCTGAAGAGCATGGACTTTTCTAAGTTGGATACTGGATGAGGGGAGGGTTGGCGTTTTCGTTGGAGCCAATTCTGGTGATGGAGGGCGATGGATTCGACGAAGCTGCGGGTGCCGATGACGGCGCCGTCGGTG
>SXGS01737754.1_pt1 | contig 28634 bp, 25 predicted proteins | sample 3174681 | NCBI WGS metagenome assembly SXGS01 (sample SAMN11356861, study PRJNA531348) | freshwater metagenome | isolation source: freshwater sample F1-80 | place: China: Fuxian Lake, Yuxi | collected 2017-12-25 | reverse complement strand
TGCTTGATTGGACACAGGTTCCAGCTAGGATGTTCGCGTTCATTTCATCATCGTGCCGATGTGGCGGAATTGGTAGACGCGCACGCTTCAGGAGCGTGTAAGAGCAATCTTGTGCGAGTTCGAGTCTCGCCATCGGCACCACGATTTATTCTTCTGTCGGTTTGTCAGGAGTGATGAATCCTTCCATGTCACTCGCCTCCTGATTGTCACGCTTGATCTTGTACTGAACAGGTTTTCCGCTGACCAAATCCCTGCAGGCCTGCAAAAGTGCCGTCTTCGTCCAATACGATCTTCCAGGCTTCAGGCCAAGATGCCCTGCACCCATTACGACGATCACCTCCTCCCCGTCAGCAGCAACCTCTTTCTTTACTCCACTCACAAATACCGGAGGAAAAATGTCACCCTTCAACGGAATCCAATCCTTTGCTGTAAGCCTCGAATTGCTGCTATTCACATGAAACCTTGAACCAGACTCATTCGGCTCAAAACGGACGCGAAACACTTTCGGTTCACCTTCGCTGATCTCGCTGAGCGTATCATCGTGAACTTCGTACTCCTCGCCCATCACGAGAGTCTCTTGCTTCCAAATATCCTTCAGATGTTTCTGCCTCTGCTTCTCTACTTCGGCAAGGCGTTTTGCCTCCTCAATGTCCCTCGCTCTCTCTATCTCTGCCTGAGCCTCCTTTTGCTTTGCCTCTTCCTTAATCCTTTTTTCGAGTGCGGCCTGATGATCTGCTCTCAGCTTCACAGCGCGTGCATCCGATTTATTAATTTGGTCTGCAGCAAAAAAACCATACGCAATTAAAGCAGCAGTATTTGCTACAACAAAAGTAATTTTTCTTACGGATGGATTGTCGAAAAGAGCAAGAGGGTCATTTGTAAGGATTGATGTTGCTCTTGTTTTCCCGAGAAGAAAGTCAGGAAGCTCTATGCCATCCTTACCTTGTGCCATTCTCTCTGCAACATCATCGCTCAATGGGGCATCGTCCGTACCAAGATACGCCGCCTCTCCTAACTGCCTGAATACTTGGCTCATGTTTCTATGATAGTCATTGCGTGCTTGATCGCGACTATTTCGCACCTCTAAGGGGAAATCTTCGCTTGCCGCATTGAAAATATTGCATGAGCCCGATTCGCCGATACGATCGTATGTGCATGATGCTCTCGAGAGGAAAGGAAACCGGCTCCGAAGCAAAAGGAAGAACGACGATGCGGGACAATGCGTTTTTCATCAACTCGACAGCATTCACGATTTTTGTGACTACCTGTGCAATCTATGAAGGAATGAACAGAGTGCCAGCCGAAAAACCTTCACATCAGGAGGCGAAACAAATGCAAAGAGAACAAGGAGTAGATACGGAGGAAAATTCCGATATCGAGGAACTGAAGAAGGATGTCGAGAGCGCTTTGTGTGCCTGCAACGAACCGGTGAATATTTTTTGCATTCCGTCACTCCTGTCATCGGTGACGCAAGGAGAAGCGGTGACCATCGACACCCTGCGAACGATTGCCAAGAGCACTTCATCGGAGCTCTCCACATCCGTCTGCAGAGTCCTTGATAGAGTTGAGAAAAAACCGGAGCTTCTTCCCGTCACCATTGCCCTCATCAAGAAAAAACTGTCGGCCTTACCGAAGACCGACTGGAGGAAGCATGTCTTTTCTGAGCCTCTCGAGCAATGTGAGAAGTGCGTGGCAGACGAACAGCTTCGAGTAGCAAGAACGAATAAATGAAACATCTTGACTGCAAAAAATTATCACTCTACACTCGCGACTGCTAATTCGCTGTGCGTACTCTGCACTCGAATGTTTTGTCATCTTCTTCCCATCCCCTTCTATGTCTAAAGATTCTCGCAAGGTCGAAGACCTCGCAACGACGATCGAGCCACTCGGTGACCGAGTCCTCATCCACCCGCTGGAGAAGGAGCAAGTGAGCTCCTCCGGAATCGTCATCCCCGAGACCAGCAGCAAGGAGAAGCCTCAGGAAGGAGTCATCATCGCTCTGGGAAAGGGCGGCATCATGAATGACAAGGGTGTCCTGAGCCCGGATCCGCATAAGTATCTGAAAACGGGAGACGTCGTTCTGTTTGGTCGTTACGCAGGAGACGATCTGAAGGTAAAGACGAAGAGCGGAAAGGACATTGAACTGAAAGTTCTTCACCTCGATTCTGTTCTTGGAATTGTAAAATAGTTTCTATTATTTTTTTCTTTCAACTTTTAACTTCTAACTTTTCACTTTTATGTCCAGCAAAATCCTTACCTTCGGCGACGACGCTCGCCACAAGATCGTTCACGGCATCAAGAAGCTCGCAGACGCTGTTCGTGTCACGATGGGCCCTAACGGCAGAAATGCACTTATTGCAAAGAGCTACGGCGCACCGACTGTGACGAAAGACGGTGTCACCGTCGCAAAGGAAATAGAACTTGAGGACGCTTGGGAGAACATGGGAGCGCAGCTCGTGAAGGAAGCCGCAACGAAGACGAACGATGCAGCTGGAGACGGAACAACGACGGCAACTGTTCTTGCAGAAGGCCTCATCAGCGAAGGCTTGAAATTCCTCACGGCAGGAGCCAACGCTATCTCGATGAAGAACGGAATCATGAAAGCCGTCGAAGCAGTTGTCAGCGACCTCGACAAGCAGAAGAAGACGATCTCGACCAAGGAAGAGTACGCAGCCGTCGCTACCATCTCAGCTCAGGATAAAAATGTCGGTCAGATCATTTCCGAAGTGATGGAGGAAGTCGGATCGGACGGTGTCGTCACCGTCGAGGCTGGACAAACCATGGGTCTTGAGAAGGAGTACGTCGAAGGCATGCAATTCGACTCGGGCTACATCTCTCCGTACTTCGTCACGGACGCAGCCCGCATGGAAGCCATTTATAAGAATGCGTACATTCTGATCACCGACAAGAAAATCGCTTCGATCCAGGAAATCCTCCCAGTCCTCGAAGCACTTGCCCAGAAGGGCAAGAAGGAAGTGGTCATCATCTCTGAGAACGTCGAAGGAGAAGCACTCGCAACGCTCGTTGTGAACAAAATCCGGGGGACTTTCTCGGCGATTGCCGTGAAAGCTCCTGCCTTCGGGGATCGTAGAAAGGAAATCCTCAAGGACATCGCGATCCTCACGGGAGGCAGAGTCATCAGCGAGGAAGTCGGTCTCAAACTGGAGAACGCGAAACTCGAAGATCTCGGACAGGCAGGAAAGATCGTCATCACGAAAGATGCAACGCTCATCGTCGACGGAGCCGGATCAAAGAAAGACATCGAAGCTCGCGTGAGCGAGATCAAAGCGAATATCGAGAACACCAAGAGCGACTTCGATAGAGAGAAGCTTGCAGAGCGAATGGCAAAACTCTCGGGAGGTGTCGCCGTCATCAAGGTCGGTGCCGCAACCGAAGTCGAGCAGAAGGAGCTTCAGCACCGCGTTGAAGATGCGCTTTCGGCTACCCGCGCCGCAGCCGAGGAAGGCATCGTTGCCGGAGGAGGTGCAGCACTCATCCACGCGCTTCGATCCGTCGAAAAGTTGAAAGGCGCAAACGAGGACGAGCAGATCGGTATCGACATCGTGCGCATGGCACTCCCCTATCCTCTCAAGAACATTGCAAGCAATGCAGGCCTCGAGGGCTCGGTAATCGTCGAGCACGTGAAAGGAGCGAAAGACCAGAAGATGGGATACAACGTCGTCTCGGGCAAAGTCGAAGACCTGATCGCAATCGGCGTTATCGACCCGAAGAAAGTGACGCGCTCCGCTCTCCAGAACGCAGCATCTGTTGCCGCCATGTTCCTGACCATCGAAGTCGCCATCGCCGATGCCCCGAAGAAGGACGCACCTGCGATGCCGCAGATGCCGGGAGGAGGCATGGGCGGAATGGATTACTAATCGCTTCTCACCCCCGCGCAAGCGGGGGTTTTTATTTTCTAAATATTCTATGGATACATCGCAGATTCAAAAAAAGTGCGAGGAATTTCTCGCAAGCACCGGCCTCCCCGGCTTTATTGTCCTCGGTTTTCAAACCGATCCCGAGAACACGCAGATGGTGTACTCCCTGAAAGACATGCCGCTCAAGGGTGTCGTGAAGGGACTGACGCATACATTGAATGATTTGGTGGGGAGGATATGACGAGGTGGGGAAGGTTGGGAAGGTTGGGAACGTGGGGGAGGTCACGAAGGGATTTTCTTGTTCCTTCCATACTTTCCCTACCTTCCATACCTTTCTGAAAAAGTGGATTGGCGTATACTCGCCTCATGTCTCATGGTCGCTTCATCGTCCTCGAAGGACCGGACGGCTCCGGAACAACCACCCAGAGTGCGCTTCTTGCCGAGCGATTGAGGAAGGAAGGGCATGAAGTCGTCCTCACGGCCGAGCCGACCGGAAGCCCGATTGGGAAGTTCATTCGCGAGCAACTGAAACTGAAGACCATTCCGTCCGCTTCCGCGTTGCAGCTCCTCTTCTGCGCCGATCGAGCCGCGCACATCGAAACCACGATCAAGCCGGCACTCGAGGCAGGGAAGATCGTCATCTCCGATCGCTACGTGATCTCGACACTCGTCTATGGCGAGGCGCTGGGGCTGGACCCCGATTGGCTGCTTCGTGTGAACACGCCGTTCCTCGAACCGGACATGGTGATGATCGCCCTTCCATCGTTTCCGGTCTGTATGGAACGACTGAAGAAGCGCAGACAGCTCGATGTCTTCGAGAATGCGAAATTCATGCGAAAGGTTCACGATCTCTACGAGCGGGCGATACATGATGATCCGAGCATTCGTCATATCGATACCGAGAAATCTGTCGAAGACGTTGCAAAAGAAGTCTTTGCTGCTGCAATGAAAGAAGTGAATTTGATTTTATGAATGCGGTAGCGGATGATTGAACGCAACCTCCCTCCCTTCATGATATGCAAAAATTTGTCGCAGTGCTTCTAGGACTTACGATGTTTATCGTTGCAGGAGTTGTCGTCAGTCAAAAATACGGACAGGTCTCGAGTGGTTTTCTAAGAGGCTCAACTGGAACCTCTGCGTCTATTTACCTTTGTCCAACGGGCGCCCCCTGTTATCCGACGACTGCGTGCAATGCGCCGAATATTATTGATCCAATGAATAGACAGTGTGAGATATTCGATAGCGCCAAGAGATGTTGCTTTCCTCCTGCGGGAACTTGTCAGTCCAGTCTCAACGGCGGGTGCTCTCTTGCGGTCCCTTGCTGTCAGACGACGCAAACCTGCCTTGTTACAAATATTCCTGGGGCGGGTGATGCTCAGTGCAAATCGAATCCCGTCGCCTGTGCTGGCCTAGGAAGCAGCTGCGGTACGTTCGGTTACCCCTCATGCTGCACTAGTCCTTCTGTTTGCGACAGCGTCTCCCATACCTGTCAAAATATTATCACCTGTCCAATGGGAACCGCTTGTGTGGGCAGCATTTCATGTGGCAATCCTCCTGGAAGCAGTTGCCAAGGAGTTTGCGGGGCTACCCAATGTTGCTGTCCTCCGCCGACAAGATGCTCGAACTCTTCTGACGATGATGGAGATTCGCTGATCGATTTGGCTGATACAGGATGTTCGAACGCATCGGATGATGATGAAACCAATGCTTCTACTTCTTCTTCGCTTCCAAACTGTACGTTCCCAAGGACATGTGTGAGTAGTAATCCAGCCGTAAACTGTGTACCAGGTACATCAATTTCTACTGCTGATTGCAGCGATCCGCCGAATCGGTGCTGCAATCAATGCAAGCTAAAGAGTGATGGTTTTTGTTCAAATGATGCAGAGTGTTGTAATGGGCCGTGTAGTACCGTCGATTTCAGATGTGGACCCAATACTCCAGGTGGAAGATGCTCAGACAACAATGACTGTCAGATCGGATACAATTGTGGCACTGGTGGTACATGTATAAGCTCTTCCTCATGTATAGCAGAAAATGATGCATGCACTACAAGTGGACCGCCTTGTTGCAATTCGCCATTCAAGGTATGCAGATTGAGCGGGGGTAGCTATAAATGCAAGCCACCAATTGGCTGTATAGTTGATAATGGTTTTTGCGCAGGTCCTGGAAGTATTTGCTGTGGTGCCCCCACAAAATCCTGTCAGCCTATAAATGCTACTCAGTTCAAATGTTTATAATCAGTTTATCGTAAATACAAACCACCCACCTCGGGTGGTTTTTTTATTGAATCAAATTAAAGCTATACTGGATCCATGTCCGCCCTTATCCTCTCAGGCCGCCCAGTTGCCGACGCACTGCTTGAGAGCCTACGAAGTGATATTCAGAAACTGAATCCGAAGCTTGTGGTCGTCCAGGTCGGAGATGATCCTGCGAGTGCAAGCTATATCAATCAGAAGCTCAAAAGCTGCCAAGCTGTCGGCCTTCGGAATGAACACAAACACCTTTCTGAAAAGACGACTCTGAAAGAACTGATGTCTCTGATCGACGAACTGAATGCCGATACTGATGTAACGGGCTTCATCGTTCAGCTGCCGCTGCCGAAACATTTGCAAGCACACGTTCCGGACGTGATCCGTTCGATCGACCCGAAGAAAGACATCGACGGCTTCGGTGCCTATAACCTCGGAAAGATGTTCCTTTCCGTCGAATTCGAGCACCTTCCGCCTGCAACGCCATCGGGGGTCATCGAACTTCTGAAATACTACAAGCTGCCGATTGAAGGAAAGCACGCGGTCATCGTCGGACGCAGCAACATCGTGGGTAAGCCACTTGCGATCATGCTTCTCAATCGCGGAGCAACCGTGACAATCTGTCATAGTAAAACGAAGAACCTGAGTGACATAACAAAGCAGGCGGATATTCTCATCGCCGCAGTCGGATCGCCGAAAATGATCAAAGATGAGATGGTCAAGAAGGGTGCCGTTGTCATCGACATCGGCGTCTCGAGAGTCGATGGAAAACTTCAAGGCGATGTGGACTTCGATGCGGTTGAAAAAATTGCTTCTGCCATCACGCCTGTTCCCGGAGGGGTGGGACCGCTGACGGTTGCGAGTTTGATACGGAATTGTGCTACGGCGAAACGAAGGCAAATAGGCAAAGAGGCATAGAATCTTCAACGGCAAGATGCCCTGAGCGAGCCGCAGCGAGTCGAAGGGTGTGAATGCGAAAAAGAGGCAGATTTCCGAATTACAGCCGTCACTCTGTCGCTGAAGCGACATCTCTCTCCAGCGATCTGGAGAGAGAAATATCCGTAACCAGAAAAATATGGGCTCCCCCTTCTCCAGATTCTGGAGAAGGGGTCAGGGGATGAGGGCTGTTGCAGGGGGGCTACAACATCAACGTTGCAATCCCAAAGTAAATCACGATACTCATCGTATCTTGAATGATCGTAGCTACCGGTCCGCTGGCATCCGCAGGATCGAGCGAGAGTTTGCTGAATGCAAGTGGAATCAAAAGACCGGTACAGAGGGAGGAAAGGACGGATGCAAAGAGAGATGCAGAAAGAACAAAGGCCAAATACCATGGCCCGCTGAAGATACCGAACAAGAGAAAGAGCAAAAAGGAGAGTGCGATTCCAATGAAGAAGACAATCAGAATATTTCGCAACAGATAGGGCTGAATCCTCAGCTTCTGCTCGGTTGCCAAATCTCGAATGATATACGTTTCCATCTGTGTTCCAACAGCGCTGCTCATATAGACAATCAGCGGGAGAAAAGCGGCAAGTGCAAGGTTCTGCTCAAGCGTTTGCTCGAAAAATCCAATAACCTTCGCCATCAGTAAACCACCGATCAGCCCTAGAAGAAGCCAAGGAATCCTGTGCTTGAAGGATGAAAACAGTGAAAGTGTAAGGACATTGCTATGCAAGGCATCGGGATGACGAATACCTGCCCTTTTCAGAGAGTCCTCATGCATTTCCTTATGCAAAATTCTGAGAATCGCATCGGATGTGACCTCACCAAGAAAGATGCCATCATGATCGACAACAGGTATCGCCTTAATCCTATGCTGAAGCGCAAGGTACGCAATGCGCTCCTGATGCGTCTGAGGATGCACGAAAACAAGAGGAGATTTTTTACAAATGTCTCCGGCCTTGGTCGTGCGCGCAGCGGTAAAGATCTCGTGAATCGAGAGAACACCGACCAATTTCCGCTCTGCATCGAGAATATAGACATAGTTGATCGAGGTGAGACTCTTGTTCTCAGCCGAGAGCATGTCATGAATCTGCGAAACAGTGTCGGACTCTTGTGCAGTCGGAACAAGCGCTGTCATGCAACGCCCCGCCGTATCTTTTGGGTATATATTCATATTTCCTTTCAGTATACCACACTTTCAGTAAGCCCTCGAGCACTCTTCATCGAGCGGGGCCATATCATGAGAGAGCAGGTAGCGGAGTTCGAATTTGATTTCGCTTGCGAGTGATTCAGCTCTTTCAGCATCTGCTGCTTTCAATTCCTTCAGCAGACGCAATGCTTCGTTTGAAAGCGGCATACTCAGGTCGGAGAAAGACCTGAGGCTAGGGTGAACGTCTGCGATATCACCAAAGGTATTCATGAATTCATTATTGGATTTTTTGCAATTTCGTCAAGCTTTCCGCCCGCGCTTTCGATCGACGGCATTCAGAAGCTTCTTCCTGAGCCTGATGCTCACGGGCGTGACTTCGACAAGTTCGTCATCCTGAATGTACTCGAGTGCACCGTCGAGCGTCATAATGCGAGGCGGCGTCAGGCGAATCGCTTCATCTGCTCCCGAACTGCGCATATTACTGAGCTTCTTCTCTTTACAGACGTTCACTTCGATATCCTGACCGTTTGGAGACTCTCCAACGATCATTCCTTCGTAGACGGGAACACCGGATCCAATAAAGAATGAACCTCGTTCCTGGAGCTGCCAAACGGCGTACGCAACGGATGCACCGGTCACCCCGGAAATGATCGAACCCGTGGTACGGCCGGGCATATCGCCGGCAAACGGAGCAAATTTATGAAATGCATGCGTGAGGATACCGTCGCCCCGCGTATCGATGATGAATTCGTTGCGGAACCCGAGAAGACCTCGGGTTGGAATTTCGTAGGTAAGACGTGCGATGCCGTTCTTCGTCTCCATGTTTTGCATAATGCCTTTACGAAGTCCGAGTTTTTGGATGACTGCGCCGGATACCCCTTCGGGGACATCGATGTACGCCATTTCAAATGGCTCCATCTTGACGCCGTTTTCCATGTGCGTGATCACTTCCGGTCTCGATGCCGCGAGTTCGAATCCTTCACGACGCATGGACTCGATGAGGACACCAAGGTGCATTTCTCCTCTGCCGGAGACTCTGAATGCGTCCGTTCTCTCTCCGAAATCGATCTTCAGTCCCACGTTGGTCTCCAGCTCTTTCTCAAGTCTCTCGCGAATGTGTCGAGTCGTCACGAGCTTTCCTTCCTTACCCGCAAAAGGAGAATCGTTGACCATGAAGTCCATGGCCACGGTCGGCGGATCGATCGTGATGGCCGGAAGTGCTTCCGTCGCAGGATCCGCAACGACGGTATCTCCGACATAAATCTCAGGAAGCCCTGCAATCGTTACGACATCTCCAGCAACAGCACTGTCCACTTCTGCCTGACCGATGCCCTTGTACACAAGAATTTTGGTGATTCTTCCCTGCTTCGCAGTACCATCCGGCTTCTTGACGAACACCTGTTGGTTCTTGCTCATGGACCCCTCGAAAATTCTTCCAACAGCGAGACGGCCGGCATAGGAATCGTATCCGAGGTTCACTGGCTGAAACCGAAGCGGTTTACTCGCGTCATTCGTTCCCGGTTTCACATGTTCGAGTATCAGATCGAAGAGCGGTGTCAGGTCTTTGGATTCATCGGAAACCTTCTTCTTCGCAACACCGTCCCTTCCGATCGCGTACACGTAAGGGAAATCGAGTTGCGCATCGGTTGCTCCAAGCTGAACGAAGAGGTCGAACACAAGACTGAGAGCACGCTCGGGGTCGGCACCGGGTCTGTCGATCTTGTTGATGATGACGATGGGCTTGATTCCGATTTCAAGAGATTTCTTGAGCACGAATCTCGTCTGCGGCATGGGACCGTCGAACGAGTCGACGAGAAGGCACACCGAGTCGCACATCTTGAGAACTCGCTCGACCTCGCTTCCGAAGTCCGCGTGTCCGGGAGTGTCGACGATGTTGATCTTCGTATCCTTGTAGAGGATCGAGCAATTCTTGGCGTAGATCGTGATCCCTCTTTCCTTCTCCTGATCATTGCTGTCCATCACGCGCTCAGCAACTTCCTCATGATCGTTGAAAGCACCTCCCTGACGGAGGATCTGATCGACGAGCGTAGTCTTACCGTGGTCGATGTGAGCAATGATGGCAATGGTGCGGAACTCCATACAATAAGCAGGAAAGTTGCCTCGCCCCTTTCATAAGGCGAAGTCGAGTCCATCCAGTCTAGCGGAAAAACGCGCATTGTACAGTCTCTGCAGGATGATTTTTTGGCTTGCAGCTGTTCTTCGAAGAAGAATGGTCTTCAAAGAGTTGATTCCGTATCAAACTGCGATAGCGTTTACGCATGACAATTCTCACGTTCATCGCAGAAAATGCCGCACCGCAGCTCGAAGCAATCACTGCGGAAGCAAACAGGCATCCCCTTGTTGATCAGGGAGGCATGCGCTGCAACCTCAATGGAGAGAATGTTGTACTGGAGATAAGGACTGACCAGATTTTCACGACTGAGAGAATCCGAGAACTCATGAATGGACAATTCAGTCAGTTCGGCTTTGCCGAACGAGCCGCCTGATCTGCTCCCTTGCGAAGCAGCCGACTGTCTGTACAATAACTTCATGGTAGGTTCTGTCCTTCCATCGGCCTCTTCGATTTTCGCGGAGGCGTGCTTTGCCGTACTTGCATAACTATGTGTGGGATCATTGCCGTCTCCGGCTTCCGCGACGTCATCCAGGACCTGTATGACGGACTGATCGTCCTGCAGCACCGCGGACAGGATGCAGCAGGCATCGTGACGTACGACAATCAGTTCCACCTGAAGAAATCGACGGGAATGGTCAGTGAAGTGTTCCACGGAAGTTCCCTCCAGAGGCTGAAAGGACCGATGGGTATCGGTCATGTGCGTTACCCGACTGCGGGCTGCAGCAGCGAATTCGAGGCACAGCCGTTCTTCGTGAACTCTCCCTTCGGAATGGCCCTGGCCCATAACGGCAATCTCACGAACGCATCGGACCTTGCACGGGAAATCAGGGAGCAGGATTACCGCCATCTCAATACCAATTCCGACTCCGAAGTCCTCCTGAATGTCTTCTCTCTCGCACTTCGTAAGCAGCGACCGAAGAAGCTGAATCCCGAACACATCTTCCGTGCCGTGAAGATGGTATTTCGCCGATGCAAAGGAGCCTACTCCGTCGTCTCGCTCGTCGGAGGGCAGGGCATCGTCGCCTTCAGAGATCCGCACGGTATTCGTCCGCTGCAGATCGGTCGCAGACGCTACGGGATGAAATACGAATACATGATCGCTTCCGAAAACACCGTGTTCAAAGCTCTGGATTTCGAATTCATGCGGGACATTGCCCCGGGAGAAGCCGTCTTCATCGATCGAATGAACCGCCTCCACAGCAGAATCGTCAAAAAGGGACACTTGAACCCCTGCATTTTCGAGTGGGTATACCTCGCAGCTCCGGATTCGACGATCGACGGCGTGAACGTCTACAAGGCACGAGTGCGCATGGGTGAAGCGCTCGCTCGGCAGATCAAAGCGGCAGGCATTCATATCGACTCGGTGATCCCGATCCCGGATACCGGACGTCCTGCGGCAGCGGGCCTCGCGGACAAACTGAAAGTCAGGTACCGAGAGGGATTCGTGAAGAACCGCTACATCGGGCGCACGTTCATCCTGCCCGGGCAGGAAATGAGGAAGCGCAGTTTGAACTTCAAACTGCATCCGATCGAACTTGAATTCAAGAACAACTCCGTGCTCCTCGTCGACGATTCCATCGTCCGGGGAAATACGAGCCGAAAAATCGTCGAGATGGCAAGAAGGGCAGGAGCCAGAAAAGTGTACTTTGCGTCTGCGTCGCCTCCGATCATCGGACCCGATCCGTATGGAATCGATCTGCCGACGACGACCGAACTGGTCGCTTCCGACCATACGATTCCCGAGATCTGCAAGATCATCGGAGCGGACGGCCTTTTCTACACCTCCATTCAGGATCTTCGCAATTCCGTCCGCGTCGGCAACAAGAAAATCCACCGCTTCAGCGAAGGCTGCTTCACCGGAAAATATCCGACACCCGAGGTCACTCCTGCGATGCTTCGGAAACTCGGCTGTGGCAGAAATGAAACGAGAGAGTCGTTCAAGAAACAGGAAGACGGCAATCCGGAGCAGACAAAAATGATGGCCCTCGTGTAATCCCCTGAACTATGCGCATTCTCCTCATCAGCAACTCCGCTCGCGGACATGCCATTGCTGAGGCATTTGCCAGAAGCCCTCAGAAACCTGAGATCATCGCCTGTTGTACGGTACGAGACCCGGGCATGATGAGTATTGCGAAGGAAGTTCGAATCGTCGATATGGGCGGTCTCTCCAGCATCGTTCAGATTGCGAAGGAAACAAAGCCGGATTTCGCCTTCATCGCTCCTGACGATCCGATCGGAGCGGGCCTCAGCGACAGACTGGAGTCCGTTGGAGTGCCATGCATTGCGCCCAAGAAAAATCTTGCACGCATCGAATCGAGCAAAGGTTTTGCAAGAACGCTCATGCAGAAGTATGGCATCAACGGAAGTCCCAGATTCAAGGTCTTCAGCTTCTCTTCGATGGAAGCAAAGAGGCAGCTGGACCTCGATATTCGGCACTACATCGAGTACGAACTCAAGGGACAGTACGTCGTGAAGTTTGACGCGCTCAAGGGGGGAAAGGGAGTGAAGCTGAGCGGAGAACATCTGAAGACCATCGACCTCGGAGCGAAGTATGCGATGGAATGCATCGACCAATGTGGGACCGTAGTCATTGAGGAAAAGCTGGTTGGCGTGGAATTCAGTCTTCTCTCCTTCGTTTCAGGAACGACGACAGTCGACATGCCTGCCATACAAGATTACAAGCGCGCATACGTGAACGATGAAGGCCTCAACACGGGAGGAATGGGGACATACAGTGACAGCAATCACCTCCTTCCCTTCCTTACGCAGGCGGATATCGATGCTGCAAGCAACTTCAATAAACAGGTGGCCGAAGCACTGGTGCAGGAGTGTCATGAGCCATACAAGGGAATCCTGTACGGAGGATTTATTGCGACGGCAGACGGCGTAAAGATCATCGAATACAATGCGAGGTTCGGTGACCCCGAAGCGCTGAATGTGCTTCCGATTCTTGAGACCGATCTCGTTGCGATCTGCCAGGCAATCATTGCCGGAAACCTCAGCAAAGAACTTGTCAGATTTGCTCCCAAAGCAACCGTCTGCAAGTACATCACTCCCAAGAGCTACCCAGAAGACAAGAAAGAAAAAGGTCAGCGAGTGTTGGTGCCGGACAAAATTCCGGACAATGTGCATATCTATTACGGAGACGTATCCATGAGTGACACCGGGTGGATGCTTCTTGGGACATCGAGAGCAATAGGCATTGTCGGAATCGGGGAAACGATCAACGATGCCGAAAAGCTCGCTCAGGAGGTCTGCGAAAAAATCACGGGGCCCGTACGGTTCCGCGAGGACATCGCTACAGTGGAATCCATACAGAAACGCGTGGATTTGATGCTAAAGCTGCGCGGAAACAGGTAATAAGAGACTATTGACATTTATATATTTAATGTTAATATGTCTTCCTTTTTCATTCTCTCATTCTTTATGGACCTTCTTACAAGTCACCTTCGCGCGATGCAAACCGCTGCTGCAGCAAGCATCATCAGCGCAGCACTCCTTGCCCTCCCGCTTCTGGCGGCGAATGATGTCACGCAAGTATCCGGGCTTTCAAACAGCCATTACGCGAACCATATCATCTATCTCTTCCAGAAAACCGGAGCCGAAGTTCCAGGAACATTTACGAATCTCAGCATCGAGACAAGCGGTTTCGATTTTGCAGCCTACATGAGTCACACGTGCTTCAGGCCAACCGAGAACGATCTTCCACGCTGCGCAGAAGAATTCGGTCCGTATGCAAACCTGAAGAAGACATACGAGAGCGGAGAGCTGCATGACATTCTGAGCAACGTCTCATATCTTTCTACTGCCGCAAACCTCACGCCTTCCCCGAAGTCTGCCGTAACGATTGAAGAAAAGAAGACCTCGACGACTGTAGAGGAGGATGTACGCGAAGAGAGCAAGAAACTGTGGAAAGCTTGTCAGATCAAGGAGCCAACAAGGGCAGCAGCCATGCGATGCTATCAGCGCAACATTCGCAGGACGCAGGAATGGAACAGAGGTGTGGAAGCAGGGAACGTTTACTAGAACATCACAAATTAAGTGCAAAACCAAACCTCAATTGAGGTTTGGTTTTTATAAGAGACTTTTACAGCTGCTTCAAAAGCTCTTCTTCCTCCCATTTTTTCATTCCGGTCACGATGGGATCGAGTTTTCCCTGAAGAATCGCCGGAATATTTGAAAAGTTCAAATTTGCCCGATGATCCGTCACCCGATCCTGAGGAAAGTTGTACGTGCGAATTTTTTCGCTCCTGTCCGCAGTCCCCACCTGTCCGGAGCGCATCTGGGTTCGCTCTTTCATCAAGCGTTCCTGTTCGGCTGCATAGAGGCGACTGCGAAGAAGGCTCATGGCAAGAGCCCTGTTTTTAAGCTGCGAACGCTCCGTTTGGCAGGCAACAACCACTCCGGTCGGAAGATGGGTGATGCGCACGGCGCTCTCCGTCTTATTCACATGCTGACCTCCGGCACCGCCCGAACGGTAGGTATCGATCTTTAAATCCTCGTTTCTCACCTCTATTTCCGCTTCCTCCGCCTCAGGGAGAATCGCAACGGTTGTCGTCGAAGTATGAATGCGCCCCTTCGCTTCGGTCGTCGGAATGCGCTGAACGCGATGGACTCCCGACTCGTACTTCAGTTCCCCGTACACTCCGACTCCGTCGATCTTCGCAGCCGCCTCCTTCACACCTCCTGCATCAGCATCGGAAAGATAGAGAATCTCCGTGGTCCAGCCGCGCTCCTCTGCAAAACGCAAATACATCTTGAATTGCTCAGCGGCAAATAACGCAGCCTCCTCCCCTCCCGCACCTGCACGCACTTCCAAGATAACGCTCTTCTCATCATCGGGATTCCTTGGAATAAGCAAGCGCTTCATTTCCTCAAGCAAACGAGGCATTGCCGCGCGCGCCTTCGCTGCATCTTCAGCGGCAAAAGCTGCCAATTCTTTGTCTCCCTCGAATGCCTTCTCATCGGCAATCGCCTGCTCCGCCTTCCGGTATTCAAGAAACTTCTCCTCGAGAGGCAGGAGCTGCTTCATGCGACGAGAAAGCTTCGTCACTTCTTTCCTGTCGCCGTACACGGCAGGATCTTCCATCTTCTTTCTGATGGAATGAAGCTCGTCGATGCAAGCGCGTACTTTATCAATCATGCGTTCATTGTAGCGGAGTGCTTCATGCTTTATTTCGCTCTCTGATCCAATGCATCGAATTCGAAGCAATGTTCTCCTGCAGGATGGTTCCAGAAAATGTCATACCCCCAATCGCGTGAGAGAGAAAATGTTGCACAAAGACGGAACGTCGAATTCTTCACCTCATACCGGTACGGAATGTCTGTTTCCGGATCGGTGATACGAAGTTTTTCGTACTGTGCTGCTGCAGCAACGGACTTCAAATCTTTCGGCAACTGCTTGGGGAGAACCCTGACACCCGCAGGAACGGGTATTCCTCTGTCCATACCGTACACCTCATTTAAGATTTCATTCTGAATAGAACGAAGATCGCTGATGCGCTGCTCATCGAATTTTTCAGCCCTACCCTGCATGGGGCTGCCGACGATAAAGATGCCGATGAGGACAAAAAGCGCCGTGAGAACGACCGATGCGGAGAGATAGCGAGCATGGATTGAACTGTTCTTGTACTGGTCGTGCTCTATGCGCAGAACTGAGAAGTAATATCCGAAAGGCAAGCCGCTCAAGATCAGTACTGCCAAGACCTTGAGGACGAATCTCAGTGTCAGTTCGCCACTCAGGAGCGTGAAGAGGAGCGTGATGCCGTCGCCGATCAGTGCGCAAGCAGTGACAAACAGCGTGAGGTAGGTAAGCCAGCGACGAACGCCGGAATTCAGCTTCTCGGGCTTACTGAGAAATTCACGATGCAAAATTCGTGAGAGAAACAAGAACATCGGAAAGGAAATGACGATGACTGCAATGGACCAACGGATAGCAGAAAAATCGCTGGTGTTTGCATACGCGTAGTCCGTCATTGCCGAATCGGGGAACCAGCGACCGATGTAGGTGAAGGCGAGAATGACAAGACTGATGACAGTCGCATACAACGTCGTGAAGGCAAGCAGATGAAAGAACGCATCCCGAGCGGATCCCGTATCGGACGGAAGGGGAATCGACATTGTGAGTGTCTCCGATGCGAGCGCGGAAGCGATATCCTTCTCCTTCCACCCTGCGGAGAGAAGAAGCATGCGAATCGTCTGATGATCCATGTTCTTGGATCTGGCATGAGCGATGAAAGCGTGAAGAGAGCTTGTCATAGTATAGAATGGAGAAGATAAACTTAAGACGTGGGTAGCTGCATGAATCTTACACTCCCTATCATACCTCATCTTTGCGCATCCTTGTTGCCATGTCTGGCGGAGTCGACTCCAGCGTCACAGCTCATCTGCTGCATGAGCAAGGACATGAGCTCATGGGCGTGCGTTTCTCCCTCTGGACTGATCCGCTTGCACCCGCGTTGGCCCAAGTCCTGCCGAGCAAATGCTGCACGACACAAAATATTGCGCGGGCATCATCGGTTGCGAAGAAGCTCGGCATTCCTCTCAAGGTGGTGAGTCTTGAGAACGAATTCAAGCAGTTGGTTGTCGACCCATTTCTCGAATCCCACCGGAGGGGACTGACGCCGAATCCGTGCATCGGTTGCAATCGAACAATTAAATTTGGAAAGCTCTTACGACTGATGGAAGAACTCGGGTGCGAGAAATTGGCAACAGGACACTACGCAAGAACTGCGACAGAGCGCATGTCTGATGGCACTGAGAGAACGATCCTTCTGGAAGCAATCGATACGAAGAAGGACCAGAGCTACTACCTCCACGGATTGACGCAGGAACAGCTTCGACCCGTGCTGTTTCCCCTCGGTTGCATGCGAAAGAATGAAGTGTACGAGCTTGCCTCGCGCTTCGACCTGCCGATGTCGGACAGCTACCGCGAGAGTCAGGATCTCTGCTTCTTTCCGGAAAAAACGCCTCAAGCATTTTTAAAGAGGCATTTGAAGTCATCCATCGCACCGGGATCCATTGTCAGTCGCGACGGAACGGTCGTCGGCACACACAAGGGACTTCCCCTCTACACCGTAGGACAGAGGCGTGGACTCGGAATCGGCGGACTGAAGATTCCCCTCGAAGTGGTCTCGAAACATACCGAAGACAACACGCTCGTGGTTGCTCCAAAAGGCAGCGAGGAGTGCCAATCAGTCACTCTTTCGGATATGCATTTCATCTCGTGGAAGCCGAAGGAAGGAGCGCCCGTGGAATTCGAGTGCAGAACGCGTTCGCTTTCAGCAAAGCGCAAGGGTGTTTTTGAGCTGAGAGGCAAAGACGGTGTTTTCACGTTTCAAACCCCCGCTCCCGTGCAATCCTCGGGGCAATCGCTAGTACTCTATCGTGGTCAAGAAGTAATAGGCGGAGGAACGATGAATATGATGTAGTGCTGTGGCGTCTAAGGGGCTTTTATGATACAATGGACGACTATTTGAACGATGAATATGCACTCCGCCCATTACGACAAAAACGGCAACATCATCCTCGGGCCTCAGTCAGTCGAACGAGGAACAGATGACGACTGCGATTGCGTGAGCATTTCCGTGCGGTCGAAAGAAGTTTCCCGCACCTCCCGTCCCGATGCATGGACGGTGATTCACGAGGTGCCAGCTCCTCAAAAACATCATTCAGCCGAAAGCGTACATTCGAAGAAACCGATGAGTCTGGGATTGAATCTCTCGAAGAAAGCAGGAAAAGCCCTTGCGGAGGGAACGGCTGAAGGAGCATCTCAATTGCAGGCAACCATGCATGGAGCCGCGACAGAATTGAAAGAACTGAAGACTGCGCTTCGATCGATTCCAGGGAGAGTTCGGGGTGCAGCCACACGCTTCATGAAACATGCAACCGCTCCCGTACGAATACCTTCCCTCCTCGGGAGAAATGGCAAGCCACCGACGAAACTAAGGCTTTTTGTCGTCGACACCGTACGATTCGGAGGAACGTTTGCCGGAATCTTCGTTGTGCTCTTCATCGGAATCAATGCACAAAGTTTCTTCCAAATTGCGAAAGCCGAGCTCGCCATCGGCAATGATCTGGAAACCCAACAGGCACTGGAGGAAATCGTCACAGGCAGGAGTGACCGTCTTACGACACCGAATGAAGCAATGACAGCCGAGGAAGCATCGGACCTGCGTCAGTTCCTTCCGGCGGTCGGACCATTCGAGAACAGACTGATCATTCCAAAACTGAATAAGAACATTCCGATCGTGCGTCCCAGCATGGACGGGTTGATGCAGGAAAATTGGAAGAAGTTTGAAGAGGATATTCAGATGGCACTGAAAGACGGTGTCGTTCACTATCCGGGCTCCGCAAAACCAGGCCAAGCCGGAAACTTCTTCGTTACAGGCCACAGCTCGTACTACCCGTGGGACGACGGAAACTACAAGGACGTCTTCGCAAGGTTGAAGGACTTGAATCCGGGAGACACATACTCGGTGTACTACGGAGGAGACAGGCACACGTATCGCATCAGCTCGAAGAAGGAAGTGAAACCGAGCGATGTCTCGGTACTCGACCAACCGACGGACAAACGGGTGTCGACTCTGATGACCTGTACTCCCGTTGGTACAACGCTTCGACGCCTCGTCGTCATGGCGGAAGAAATCGACCCTGCGACGGGCGAGACGCTGAACGTGGGAGAAAAAGTGAAAGAAGATGGAACGACACCGACGGTGAGACTGGAGTCGTTGCCGATTTGATCTCATGAATGGGGAAACCTCTCAAAATTGCAGAATTCGGGGAAACAAGCTGAAATTTTTTGAGATGTATTCGTCTATACTTCGAAAAAAATTTCAGCGCAGTTGACGAAGAAGACTGCATTTTTCAGAGGTTTCTATACGTTTTTCGGCAGCAATCCGATATTCCCATCCAACGTCTTCGGCGAGACTTTTCGAAACGGCAGATGGAAGAAGGAGGAATGAGAACGAATGGAATTCATTGCACGATCGCTGACCTGCTCGAGAATGAGCCCGAAGAGAATGAACGTGCAGCCAAGAACCTGATACGACTGAATGCGCTCACCGAGGATGAGTGCCGCAAAGAAAATGCCGACCACGGGGGTTGCCACCTGAATCAGAGCGAGAGTGGTTGCACTCAGGCGATCGAGAGACTCGTAGAAGAACGTCAGGTTCAGGTAACGGGAAAAGAAAGTGAAGGCGAGCAAGAGCAACACTTTCTCAAGAGGAAATGCGGAGACCTCTTCGACAAAGGACCCGCGGAAGAACAGTGCGAAGATCGAAATGATGACGATGGCGGAAAGATTGCGAATGAGAATCGCAAGCTCAGGCATCACGTGCGAAAGATACTTTTTAAAGAGAACGGCACCCGTTCCGAAAAACAGCGAACCGGCGACAATGAAGAAGTCACCGACGTGCACACTCGTCGGAACGCCGGTGCCTGCGACATTGACGATGACAACACCGAGCATGACGATCGACCCTCCAAGAACCTGCATGCGACTGACGTGCTCCTTCAGTATGAAGTGAGCACCGAGAAGAATCACAATGATGTCAGAGGAAGACAGCATGGATGCATTGATCGCTGATGTGCGAGCAAGACCCGTAAAGAAGAGAAATGGCGCAACCGCCGAGCACAGGAGGCCGATCAGCGCCGAAACCAAAATCGATTTTCGGTCCATCTTCCTGAATTCCTTCAGAATCGGAAACAACCCAAAGGTGATAATGATGAAGAATGCCGTCAAAGCCTCGCTCAGCAGAAGTAGCGTAATGGGAGACAGGAAAGGCGTCAGCCCCTTCGCAAGCGCATTGTATGTACCGTTCCAGAGCAAGGCTCCGAAACCGAGAACGATGCCGAGGTGATACTGATGTTTTTCGTAGACCGAGCGCATAGAGCTTTGTATTTGTTTTATATATTATAGTATATTTTTTGATATTTGTAAATACTTCATGTGCCGAGCGAAATTCACGTTATACTGCTAGCCGTGCCGAGGTGGCGGAATGGTAGACGCGAGGGACTTAAAATCCCTTATCCACTATCGGATGTGTGGGTTCAATTCCCACCCTCGGCACCACCGCTAGCCTTCCGTCAGCTCTCCCACCAAGTTCTTCTCCATAATCTCCCGAAGCCTGCGAAGGTTGTCCGTCTGCTTCAGTGCCCACATTAGCTTCGTCACGGCGCATTCGTACGTCATATCTTTTCCCGAGATGACACCGAGCTCTTCGAGTACGAGCTGCTTCATGTAGAGATGCAAATCGATGGAACCGCGGAGGAGCTGAGAAGTGATCACGATCGGAATCCCCTTCTTTGTGACCTTCCGAATCCACGGAAAGAGATGCTCCGGAAGCATCCCAAGGCCGTACGCTCTGAGCACAATGCCATGCGGTTTCGCGGCAAGAACAGCATCGAAGTACGCTTCCGGCATCCCGGGATGAAGCGTAATCGAAAGAACATTCGGATCGAACGTTGGAGAACACTCGAGCGTGCGTTTTCGACGAACGATTCTCCACGGATGAAGCGAGGTCGACAGATTGAATTCCGCAAGCGGAGGGAAACGGGGACTGTCGAAGGTCTCGAGAATCGACTGATCCGATTTCTTCGCTCGCGTACCGCGAAGAACGCGGGAGCCGAGCGCAATGCACACCTCGGCAAGATCGAGCTGCGCGGTTCGAATGGCATACGCAAGATTCATGCGCGCATCGCTGCCCGCATCTCCAATGGGCAACAGCGCACCCGTGAGAACAACGGGTTTGCTGAGATTTTGAAGAGCGAAGCTGAGTGCCGCAGCCGTATATGACATCGTATTCGTCCCGTGAATGACGACAAAACCGTCCACGCGACTCTCCATCTTTTCGACCAATTTTGCAATCTGCACCCAATGATCCGGGGTGATATCCGATGATCCTACATTCGAAATCGAATGAAACTGCAAAGACGCCTCACTCTGAGCCTCGGGAATATGACGATGAATTTCAGCAAGAGATTCGATCGGCTCGATGCGTCCTGTCTTCCTGCTTCTGATCATCCCGATCGATCCTCCGACGTAGAGAATGGCAACGGTGGGTCTCGGCATATCAGGAGGATACCACAACCGTCTCCTCGATCCTCATGCCCCACTTGCCCGGGAAATAGAGCCCCGGTTCGATCGTAATGACCTCGTTTTTCCTGATTTTTTGGACCTGTGCACGGGATGACAGCGTCACGCCTTCGTGAATGTCGAGGCCGACTCCGTGACCCAGAGCATGAGAGAATTCCTTGTCGAAACCGTGCTTCTTGAGTACCTTTCTGGCAGCAAAATCGAGATCGCAATTCGTCACTCCGGATTTCAACATGTTCATTGCAGCCGCACTGGCCTCCTGCAGAGCGCTCATGGCTTTTTTCTGAGCTTCCGTAGGCTTTGTCGTAAAGTACACGCGACTGAAATCGCTGCAGTAGCCCCCGTATTTGGCACCCATGTCGATTTGAACGAGGTCGCCTTTCCGCAATTTTCGATCGGTCGGATGATGGTGCGGAATGGCTGAATGCTCTCCGAATCCGACAATCGTTTCGAACGCCATTCCCTCACCGGCACGTTTTCTGCATTCGAGTTCAATGCTCCACGCAAGCTCCTTCTCCGTGATGCCGATGTTCAGAAGTCCCGGAATGCGACGGAGAACCGAGCGCGTGATATCGGAAGCGCAATCGATTTTCCTTCGTTCGTCAGGAAATTTCACCCTTCGAAAATCCTCAACGACACCCAAAGTTTGAACAAATTTTGTGTTCTTATATTTCTTTTTCCAGAAAGCCATTCGATCAAGTGTCACACTTTTGGACTCAATACCCACAGACGTGATGTTCCTCAGAATATTCTCGAGAGATTCCAATGGTGCAACACTGAGTCCCCTCTTCTCGATTTTCCTTGCCGCCTCAAAATACCTGCTATCCACGAACAGGGTGTACTTCCCCTGCCGTACAAGTACGCACCCCGCCGAAACAGAGAGACCTGTTACGTACAAAATGTTGGTCGGGTCGGTGACCAAAAAAGACCTGCAAGATGCCTTTTCAAGTACCGAGGAAGGTTTTGGTCTACGGAAAGCAGTCATCGATGATCTGGTGTAAAAAGCCAAAGTATGCTATCATAATGTGATTATTTCACACCCATACCGATGAAATTTTCCTCACTCAGATCTTCCTTCCAAATACGCATGATAAGTGCGGCTACTGCCGCTCTCAGCTGTATTCAGACTGCTCATGCAGCAGTGTACGGAGGAGGAGGCCTTGCATCGGGAGCAGCGCCGATCGGGGGCATGAGCACGAATACAAACATCATCTCGATCGTTCTGATCATCATCGCCTTCATTCTGAATATCGTACTCATTATCGCCATTCTTGCCGTCATCGTTGCAGGAATGTATTTGATCATGAGTGGCGGAGATGAAGCCCAGAAGGACAAAGCGAAAAAAATCATTTTCTACGTCATCATCGGAATCATCGTCATTGTGATGGCGAGAGTCATCGTCATGATTGCAAATAACCTGTTCGCCTGAAGCACCATGCGCTCCCAAGGAGTTCTCGTCGGCTCATCCATCGGACTCTTCGCCTTACTTTTCTCGACGATCGTATTCGCTCAGGCTACCGAGGAGTTTTCGATGAATACCATTCGGATCGAAGCAGGAAAGATGCTTGAGATCGGAACCGACACGGCAGCCGAGAAACCCGACTACAGCTGGATCCTTGCAAAGGACAGAAAATTTCAGCATGCGCAGCGCTCACGCTTCTTCCAGACCCGCTTTTCGCAGACGGGCATGTACACGCTGGATATCAGCGTGCAAGACACAGGGTCATCCCAGAATGAATACAATGCATTTCAAATCGTCGTAACGGATCCTGAGCTCAGAAACGAAGCGACAAGCAACCTCGAGCTTCCCCTGAAAGCAATCCTGAACACGAATCCTCCTGCCTTCAACGGAGCAGTCTATCTTCCGACCGGAGGTGGAATCCTCACGCTGGATGCATCCAGCTCAGCGAGCAAAATCGCACAATACTCACTGGATCTGGATAGTGGAATCGACAGCGACAGCGACGGAGACCCAACGAATGACTTCGAAAATCTCGGAACGTATTCGGCCCAAACCGGCTCTCCCCTGCTCTACTTCATCAGGCAGAAAGGAGGAAGCCGAAGCATCACACTGACCGTCACCGATGCCGTCACCGGACAAAAGGATCGCGCATCCGTGAACATCATCTTCGGGGCAGCACCGACAAATACGGGAAACGTCCAAACCACGGATCCCACAAGTCCGATCACCATGGACATTTCGGATGGAATGGTCCGATTCAGCTTGAAGCTTCCTGAAAATCTGCGCAGCGGAAAGCAACTCCTGACCGAATGGAACTTCGGAGACGGTGGTCGGAGTCTTCTCGAGCATCCTACTCATTCCTACAAAATTGCAGGAGGATACGCCGTCAGCGTGATCGTCCGTGATATCACGAACGGCACCATCGTCTATCGCGGATCGAACGGACTGCAGATAGATGCGCCGGCTACTCATGTACCGGAGTCATCCGCAGGCTCGAGTGCTTCATCGGCAAAACCGAGTGATGCAGGAGACGAAGCAGGATCGTCCGGTGCGGGTGCGATCATCGCAGTTGCAGGTATTGTCCTAGGACTCCTTGCACTCGCCATCGGACTCTATGCACTCCTCATGTGGGTGAAGAGGAAAACGACTGGGAAGCTGGTGACGACGATAGAGAACATTGAAAAATCAATCGTGAAGGGAGACGATAAAGCAGAGAAAGCCGAACCCGTGAAAATCAAAAAAGAAACATCAGCAAGCAGTTCACCGACACCGACTGCCGAGGATGTTTCACAGAGGGAGAAAGGAAAGCCAGAATTTTCAGGAACAAGTCGTGACAACGTTGTTCCTGTCAACGCATCGGGTCCCGTTCCAAGCTGGTTGCAGAAAGCGGCAGCGACTCCCGCTGCTCCAAATGCGAAAAGCAATCCGACACCAAAGAGTGCTGCGAATGAAGAAGTAAAGAATACGGAAACGAAACCCATGGAATCGCAAAAGCCGGCCCCCGCACCCGTTCCGGATTGGCTGAAACAAGCACCGAAAAAGGCCGAGACAGCCGCTCCTGTCAAAGAATCTGCTGCAAAAATTTCTGAAGAGAAAAACATCGCCGTCCCGACGCCGGCAGCTGCTCCAGTCGTGCAGAAACAGACGAGTGTGACTCCGCCAAAACCAGTAGCTGATGCCACAAGCGTGAAACTGCCGACACCCAAGGAAGCGGAGAAGCCTTCAGTCCCGCCGACACCAAGAGAGACTGCCCCAAAGATCTCTGCATCCCCTGTGCAAAAAGCAGCACCGGCACCAGCGGTTCAGCAGGCACAGACAAAGATTGTCACCAACGAAGTGAAGAAAGAACAGACTCAGAAAGCACAGGCCCCTACGACGGCACCTGGACCGATTCCTGAAACGAAAATTCTACCCGCACAAGCACCAAAGGCTCTTTTGCAAGAACCAAAAACAGAGATCACTCCGGCAAAACAAGCGGTGACTGCACCTGAGAAGAAGCAGGAGCCGAAAGACATCGAGAAGATAGAAACACCGACAAAAACAACAAAGAATGCTCAGGCAGGAAAAGATGGAGACCGTCCGATTGCCATCATCAAGGCCGACAGCCTTACGAAATGAATATGTGAACTATTCTGTAGTGACTGGGGCGAGCGACGGGACTCGAACCCGCGACCCTCTGGACCACAACCAGATGCTCTAACCAAGCTGAGCTACGCTCGCCATAAGATGACTCTAAGGAACAATCAGGGAGAGCATAGCTTATTTTGCGCCCTGCTTCGCAGTGCTACGCCAAGCTGAGCTACGCTCGCCATATTTACCGCTCGGGGATTGTAGCGGAAAACTCTTTCAGGTACACTCCCCCGCATGGCTGAACTGAAATACAGGTCGCCCAAAGGCGTACATGACGTGCTCCCGTCGGATCATCAATACATGACCTATATCAAAAAAGCGGTACGTCACCGTGCACGCCAAGCTGGTTACAAGCGGATCGATCCGCCACTCTTCGAGGAACGGGCACTCTTCGAACGCGGTATCGGTGAGCACACGGACATTGTTGAGAAAGAGCTCTTTGCCGTCGGGAGAAAAGGAGCCGAAGACACGGCGGACAAAGACTATGCCCTGCGTCCGGAGTTCACCGCAGGCATCTGCAGGAGCTTCATCGAGCAGGGAATGCAGGAACTTCCGCAGCCCGTCGAGCTCTATGCCATCGGACCCTGTTTCCGCTACGACAGGCCTCAAAAGGGACGCTATAGGCAGTTTCACCAGTTCGACTTCGAGGTCATCGGCCTCAGCGATCCTTCGATCGATGCTCAGCTCATTCACATGGTCGTGAAGATCTTTGCCGATCTGAAAATCCTCAGTCGCCTCTCGTTGCAGGTCAACAACATCGGTGTGCCGGAAGACAGGAAGAACTACGTTCAAGCGCTCAAAGATTACTTCTCGGGAAAGGAGAGAAATCTTCCTGAGCTCGATCGAAAGAGGCTCGCAGTGAACCCGCTTCGTCTCCTGGATTCCAAGGAAGAAGATACGCAAATCCTCATCAAGATGGCTCCCACTCTTGATCAATTCATTTCTCCCGAAAGCAAGAAATACCACGCCATTCTCCTCGATTACCTAGACACCCTCGGCATCTCGTACGTCAAAAACGGAGGCCTGGTTCGCGGTCTCGACTACTACAATCAAACGGTGTTCGAATTCTGGGACAGCTCGACCGGAGCACAGAATGCCGTGGGAGGCGGAGGTCGGTACGACTATCTCATCGAGCAACTTGGTGGAAAGCCGACTCCAGGAGTCGGTTTCGCCGGAGGAATGGAACGCATTATGTGGCACATGCAGGAGGCGGGGGTTGCCGCACCGAACAAAGATCAGGTCGATGTCTTCGTCGCACAACTCGGTCCTGAGGCGAAGAAGAAATCTCTGCCGCTCGTCAGCGAGCTCCGTGACCTCGGCATCCACACGGTCGGTGCCCTCGGTGAAGCGAGCCTGAAGAGCCAGATGCGGCTTGCTGACCGCTTCCAGGCAAAATACACCTTGCTCCTCGGGCAACTGGAAGTGAAGGAAGATACGATCATCCTCAGGGACATGGCAGCCGGCAAGCAGAAGCAAATCCCCTTCTCCAAAGCGATCCCGGAGATCGTAAAGTTGATCGGTAAGGACAAGCTCGACAGCTACTCGCTGACGGATAAATTCGGAAAGTTTAGTGATCCCGGTGAAGGCTGATTGCAAAAGTAGGGAAGGAACCTCTCAAAAATTGCAGGATGCGAGGAAGCGAGACAAAATTTTGCGAGGCGTATCGGTATACGTTGAGCAAAATTTTGGCGAAGCTGACAAAGCAGCCTGCATTTTTCAGAGGTTCCTTAAATATCCAGGTTCTTCACGCCCTTTGCATGCGTCTGGATGAACTTTTTTCTCGGAGCGACATCGGCTCCCATGAGAGTGGTGAAGATTGCGTCCGCCTGCTCCGCATCTTCGAGCATCACACGGAGCATGATGCGCTGAGTCGGATCCATCGTCGTCTCCCAGAGCTGCTCCTGGTTCATTTCTCCGAGACCCTTGTAGCGCTGAATGTTCGCCTTCTTCGTCTTCGGTTTGTCGGCTGCCTTTGGATCCTTTCCCTTCTTGCCCTTCTGCAATTTTTCATCATCGGCAGGAGCTTCCGATACGACCTCTTCGCCTTCCGATTCGACCTCAAGATCGGCCTGGCCGATTCCCCAGTCCCTAAGCGTTGCTTCCTTCTCCTTGTCTGAGAACGCGTACTTCGACTCCTTCCCCATGCTGATCTTGTACAGCGGAGGTTGCGCAATGTAGAGCTGGCCACCCTCAATCAGTTCCGGGAAGTAGCGATAGAAAAGCGTCAGGAGACGCGTTCTGATGTGCGCACCGTCGACGTCGGCGTCGGTCATGATCACGATACGGTGATAGCGAAGCTTGGCCTTGTCCTTCACCTCTCCGATGCCCATGCCGAGCGCAATGATGAGTGACTTCACCTCATTGTTCGAAAGCATTTTATCGAGACGAGCCTGCTCGACGTTGAGAATCTTTCCCTTGAGCGGAAGGATCGCTTGAAATTCCCGGTTTCTCCCCTGCTTGGCAGAACCTCCTGCAGAGTCTCCCTCGACGATGAAGAGTTCGCACTCGGTGGGATCCTTGCTGCTGCAATCCGCGAGTTTGCCTGGCAGCGTCATGCCCTCAAGCGCACCCTTGCGAATGACGGCATCGCGTGCGGCTCTGGCAGCCATGCGAGCCCTTGCCGCAAGCAAACACTTTCCAACGACGTCTCGCGCATCACCAGGGTGCTCCTCCATGTATTCCGCAAGTTTCTCATTCACAACGGTTTCTACAGCCGCCTTCATTTCTGCATTACCGAGTTTGCTCTTGGTCTGACCCTCGAACTGCGGTTCCTTCAGGCGCACGGACACGATCGCAGCCAAACCTTCACGGACGTCGTCCGCAGTAAGATTTTCCTCTTTCTCCTTCAGAATCCCCTCTTTTCTGGCATACGCATTGATCGTGCGGGTAAGGGCCGCCTTGAATCCCGTGAGATGCGTTCCTCCCTCCGTCGTGTGAATGTTGTTTGCAAAGCTGATGCACTGCTCCTGAAAGGCCTGACTGTACTGGATCGCGACTTCCACGAAACCGTCCTTCTCATCCTTCTCGAACCAGATGACGTCGCCGATTCCCTGCTTGTCATGGTTCAGATGACGGACGTATGCAGAAATTCCTCCGTCGAAGTGGAATCGATAGAGACGGGGAAGATTTTGATCTTCTTCCGGTCGCTTCTCTCGCTCGTCCATGACGGAAATCGTAATGCCGCGGGTGAGGTACGCCTGCTGCCTGAAGTGAGCGAGAAGAATGGAAAGGCTCATGCCAAGCGAATCGAAGATCTGACTGTCGAGCATGAACTGAATCTTCGTACCCTGTTTTTCAGTTTTGCCGATTGCTTTCACATCGGCCTTCGGCTTTCCGCGAACGTACTCCTGCATGTGCACCTTTCCGTCCCTGTAGACCTCGGCACGTAGGGAGCTGCTGAGTGCGTTGACAACGGATGAACCGACGCCGTGAAGACCGCCGGAAACCTTGTAGCCGGAATCATCCCCGCCGAATTTGCCACCGGCGTGAAGAATGGTGAGCACCGTCTCGAGTGCGGATTTCTTCGTCTTCGGATGAATGTCGACTGGGATACCACGACCGTTGTCCTCGACACTCACCGATCCGTCGTCATGC
>SXGS01481051.1_pt1 | contig 28640 bp, 22 predicted proteins | sample 3174681 | NCBI WGS metagenome assembly SXGS01 (sample SAMN11356861, study PRJNA531348) | freshwater metagenome | isolation source: freshwater sample F1-80 | place: China: Fuxian Lake, Yuxi | collected 2017-12-25 | reverse complement strand
CCAAGTGACCAACAACTTCGGCTTGTTCATGGATTTTCCATAGCAAAATGCGACAAGAGGTCGCGGGCGTTGGATACCCGCGCCTCCTCGGGAATGCGTTTACAGTCGATTACATTGCGGCTCGCGGGGCACCCCTGGCTTTTCTCGCGCCGATTTTGTACCCTGCGCACCTTGGAGAATGAATGCGCAGTCTGCTTTCCGTTGGCGCCCTCACCGTATGGCTGGTCGGATGTACCCAAGCGGACACCGATCCCGTCGCTGAGAGCGATGACACCACTGAAACCAACCAGGAAAGCGCCGTCGACAGCGCGGTGGATTCGCCGGCCGACAGCCCGGTGGATTCGCCGGTCGATAGCCCGGTAGATTCGCCGGTGGACAGCCCTTGGGAGAGCCCGATCGATTCGCCGGCGGATACAGACATCGCCGACACCGACGACACCGATCTGCCGCCCACCTACGCGGTTCGCGTGGATGTGGAGGGCCTGCTGGGCACCGGGCTCATGCTCGAAAACGCGGGCGAAGAGCTAGTGATCACCGAAGACGGGGAGTGGATATTCGAGACGGAGCTGTACGAAGGGGAGACCTACGAGGTCACCATCTTCCAAGATCCGGTCCAACCCATGCAGACCTGCGAAGTGATCGACGGTGCCGGCACGGTCGGAACGGAGGATGTGGCAGGGATCCTGGTCGAATGCCAGACCGACCCCTTCAGCATCGGCGGCTTGGTGACCGGCCTCGCCCCCGGCAATGAGGTGATCCTGCAGGGCGCGGGTCAGGTGACGGTGGTCTACGGCGACGGCACCGACGGATTTACGCTTCCGAACGCGATCGAAGACGGTGAGCATTATGCGGTGTCGGTCGGCACCCACCCCACCAGTCCGCGGCAAACCTGCCAGGTGTCCGGTGGAAACGGCATCGTGAACGGCGGCCCGGTCACCAACGTGGCGGTGAACTGCACCACCAACTCCTACACGGTCAACGGCGTTGTGAACGGCCTTGCCGTTGGCAACACCGTATTGTTGCGGATCAACGGCGGCGACGATGAGCTGGTGACTTATGTGGACGGCGGGGATCCCTTCGCGTTCAACACGCCGCTGCTCGATGAGACCCCGTTCACTGTGACCGTCGCGACCCAACCCACCACCCCGGCGCAGGTCTGTCAGATCACCTCCGGTGAAACGGGGGGTTTGGCGGGAGCCAACCTCTACAATGTGGTGGTCACCTGCACGACCAACACCTACACCGTCGGCGGCAGCGTCAATGGCTTGGCGCCGGGCAACAGCGTGTTGCTCCGGCTCAACGGTGGCGATGACGAGGTGGTTCAGTATGCCGACGGCACCGACGCCTTTGCGTTCCACCACGCGCTCGCGGACGGAACTCCCTACACGGTGAGCGTCGCTTCTTCGCCGACCACCCCGAACCAAAGCTGTCAGGTGACCAGCGGCGGAACCGGCACGATCTCCGGCGCGAACGTCACCCAAGTGGCGGTGACCTGCACCAACGCCACCTACACGGTCGGCGGCACCGTCAATGGGTTGGCGCCCGGAAACAGCGTTCAATTGCAGATCAACGGCGCCAACGACGAGGTGGTCACCTATGTCGACGGCACCGACGACTTTGCGTTTGACCCTTTGGCCGACCAAACCGCGTATACGGTCAGCGTTGCCGCGAATCCGACCACTCCGGGGCAGGTTTGCACGATCGCCAACGGCGCCACCGGCACCCTGGCCGGCGCGAACGTGAACGGCGTAGTAGTCAACTGCTTGACCAATACCTACACGGTCGGCGGCGCCGTGAACGGGCTTGCTCCGGGCAACAGTGTGCAGCTGCAGATCAACGGCGCGAACAATCAAACGGTCAGCTGTGTCGACGGCACCGACCCCTTTGTGTTCAGCGCCCCGCTCGACGACGGGAGCGCCTACTCGGTCACGGTGTTGTCGCAGCCCACCACCCCAGATCAGGTGTGCCAGGTGTCCAACGGGTCGGGGACCCTCTCCGGCGCGAACGTCAACGCTGTGCTGGTGCAATGTACGACGAACCTGACCGTCGGCGGTTCGGTCAATGGCCTTGCCCCCGGAAACAGCGTGGTGCTGCGGATCAACGGCGGCGATGACGAGACGGTCACCTATGGGGATGGCACCGATCCGTTCACGTTCGATACGCCGCTGGCCGATCTTTCCGCCTATGCGGTCACCGTTTTCACCAACCCCGCCACGCCGAACCAGACGTGCAATGTGACCGCGGGTGCGAGCGGCAACTTGGCGGGCGTGAATGTGACCACGGTGGTGGTCAGCTGCACGACCAATACCTACTTCGTGAGCGGAACCGTGAACGGCCTGCCGTTCGGGGACGAAGTGGGGTTGCAGCTCAATGGCGGCGACGACACGACGGTCACCTATGTGGACGGCACCGACGGGTTCGCGTTCGCGCAAGGGTTGTTGGACGGCACGGCATACACGGTCACGATTGGGTTCGACGCGTCGGGCGCGCACTGCTTGGTGACCGGGGGAGGCTCGGGCACCCTCGCCGGGGCCAACCGAACCAATGTGGTGGTCACCTGCACACCGTTGTGCGGAGACGGCTTCGTTGACGCCGACGAAATCTGCGACGATGGCAACTTCATCGGTGGGGATGGGTGCACTTCCTGTTCGGTCGATTCGGGGTTTTTCTGCGTCGGCGGTCCAAGCGTTTGCGAGGCCGTCTGCGCTGACGGGCTCGTCCGCGGCGCGGAGGAGTGCGATGACCACAACTCCAGCCCCGGCGACGGTTGCAGCGCCTTGTGCTTGGAAGAAAGCGGGTTCGTTTGCAATGGCGAGCCGAGCGTGTGCGTGCCGAACTAGCGCCGATGTCGATCGTCAACCGGTTGACGATCTCGATCCGGGTCATTGGGTTTTGGCCGCGAAACTGGTAGTGTTGCGGCCCAGAGGGCCCTCATGAACTTCCCGACGAGACTTTTCACGCTTGGATGCCTGATCGGCTGGTCAAACGCCGCTCACGCCTTCGAGTTTCAAACCGGGCCGTACGTGGGGGTGTTGATCCCCTCTTCTGCACACGAACTGTACGACACCGAACGCGCCACTCAGGCACCGTATGCGACGGCGCCGGAGTTCGGTTGGCGAGCGGGAATTTTTCCGTTGGGGTTTGTGGGCGCCGAGGTGGAGGGCGAGCTCTCCCCGACGGCCACCGACGCCGGAAGCGCGCTGCTGGGCGGTTGGCGCGGTTCGTTCGTGGGCCGGCTTCCACTCGGCAAAGTTCGTCCGTTCGTGCTGTTGGGCGCCGGCCAGGTGGGCCTGAGTTCCGCCGATGCCGTGCAGGGCAACGATCTGGACGGCGCGCTGCATTGGGGGTTGGGTGCGGACTACCGGGTGCTCGACCATTTCACCGCGCGGCTCGATTTCCGTGACGTGATCACCCGCCATGTGGGGCAATCGACGACCCCGGCGCACATTTTTGAGATCAACGCTTCCTTCAACTGGATTTACAACCCCGCACCCGACCGCGACAAGGACAAGTTCGCGGATGCGAAGGATGCCTGTCCGGACGTCGCGGGCGTCGCACCGGACGGCTGTCCGGCGGACTCCGATCGGGATGGGCTTACCGATTCGGTGGATGCGTGCCCGGATTCCCCCGAATCGAAGAACAGCATTCAAGACGAGGACGGCTGCCCCGAGGGCGATCGGGATGCGGACACAGTGGTCGATCCGGTCGATGCTTGTCCGGATACGGCGGATGTTCTCCAAGGGATCCGCGGCGACAACGGCTGCCCTCCGACCGATCAGGACGGGGATGAGGTGTTGGATGTGCGGGACCTCTGCATCCACCAACCCGAAACCGTAAACGGACTTGACGATTCCGATGGCTGCCCGGACGAGTTGACCGCGGATGTTCCGTTGGCGATCCCCGGGCTTCTGTTCGAACACGACAGCGCGCAGATCGTCGATCCTTCGGTTCTGGATATCCAAGTGGCGACCTTGAAAGCGCATCCGGAATGGAAGGTGAAGATCATCGGCCACACCGACAATACCGGCACCGAAGCGCACAACGACAAGCTCGCGAAAGCCCGCGCCAAAGCCGTGTTCGATGTGTTGGTCGGGAAAGGGATCCCGAAGAAGCAGCTGTCCATGGAAGGGCGGGGCGCCAAAGAGCCCGTCGCTTCGAATGACACGCCGGAAGGCCAAGCTCAGAACCGTCGCATTGTGTTTGAGGTGCAGCCATGATCCGTGTGAATTCTCTGGTTGCCCGATCGGGCCTGTTGTGTGGGATCGCGGCCCTGATGTCGACGGGTGCGCAGGCCACGCAGCCCACCACGGTGATCGACACCTGTGCTCCGCCGGGTGGTGTGCCGCAGATGGGGGCGTGGGATGGTTTTGGAAGCCTGGCGGGCATCGGTGCAGATGCCTGGCAGACGATCACCGTGGCGCCCGGGTCAACGCTCGAGAGCATCACCGTGGTCACGGTGCCGGACGCGGCACCGTTGGGGATTGCGATCTCCGAAGGCGGCGGCCCGGGGGCACCGTCGTCGCATCGGCAGCGGATTACGACTCGGCCGCGGCGGGGACGTTTGGAACCGACATCACCTATGAGTTCAACAGCGTTCCGCTGCCGTTGGGCGGGTACACCATCGCCTTTGACGGCGCCGGTACCGACTGGGTGGTGGGGATTTCGGCGAATAATCCGTATGCCGGTGGATTTGCAGGCTTTGTGGGGATCGATGAGTTCTGTATGGTGATCACCCTCGTCGATCCACCGGACACCGATGGGGATGGGTTTACCGGCCTCGGCGACAATTGTCCGACCGTCGCCAACGATCAGCACGATTTCGATAGCGACGGAGGGGGCGCCGCCTGCGACCTTTGCCCGTTGGCCGGGAACGATGACCGTGACAACGACAGCACTTGCGATTCTGACGACGTCTGCGATGGGGGCAACGACGGCGAAGACTGGGATTCGGATGGGGTTCCCGACGACTGCGACAACTGCCTGTTTGACGACAACTTCGAACAGGACGACTACGACGGCGATGGGGACGGGGATGCTTGCGATGTATGCCCGATCGACGATCCGAACGATTCGGACGCCGATGGCGCCTGCGATTCCGAGGACCGCTGCCCAGGGCAAGACGACGGCGATGACGCTGATTCGGACGGGGTTCCCGACGCCTGCGACAATTGCCCGGACGACGCCAACCACGACCAGATCGACTACGACGGCGATCTCGCCGGCGACGCCTGCGATGCTTGCCCGATCGATGCACCCAACGACGACGACGCGGACGGGGTATGCAATTCCGACGACCAATGCGCCGACGCGGACGACACCGACGATGCGGATTCGGACGGGGTTCCCGACGCCTGCGACAACTGCCCTGCCGCTGCTAACGCCAACCAATTCGACTTTGATCACGATGGCCCTGGCGATGCGTGCGATGTATGCCCGATCGACGCGCCCAACGACGACGATGCCGACGGGGTCTGCAATTCCGACGATGTGTGTGCAAACCACGACGACACCGACGATGTGGACTTGGACGATGTTCCCGACGCCTGCGACAATTGCATGGCGATCGCCAATCCTGGGCAGTTTGATTTCGACGGGGACGGCGCGGGGGATGCCTGCGATCTGTGCCCGGTGGACTATCCCAATGACAATGATGCGGATGGGGTATGCAATTCTGAAGATCAATGTCTGAACGAGGACGACACCGAAGATGTCGATGCGGACGGTATTCCCGACGCCTGCGACAACTGCCCGGACGATTCGAATGCCTCGCAATTCGACTTTGACTACGACGGGATCGGCGATGTGTGCGATCTGTGTCCGATCGACAATACCGGCGACACCGACGAAGATGGCGTTTGCGATGCCTTCGATCAATGCGAAGGCGACGACGCCACCGGCAACGACGACGGCGACGACCTCTGCAACGACATCGATCCGTGTTTCGGCGCCGATGCAAGCGGCGACACCGACGAAGATGGAGCTTGCGCGGCAGATCTCCTGGGCGACGTGTACGATTGCGATGACGCCGACGCCACGGTCTATCCCGGAGCGCCGGAGCTTTGCGACGGCTTGGACAACGCCTGCACCGGCGAGTTGGCTACGGACGAAGCGGACCTTGACGCGGACGGCCAGTCCGTGTGCGCGGGCGACTGCGACGATGACAGCCCGACGGTATTCACCGGCGCCGACGAAGCCTGCAATGAAATCGACGACGATTGCGATGGGGAGATCCCCGAGGTCGAACGAGACGCCGATTCCGATGGTTGGAGCACCTGCGAAGGCGATTGCGATGACGACGAAGCGGCTTCCAACCCTGACCAGATCGAAGTCTGCGGTGACGGGATCGACAACGATTGCAATGGGACGGCCGAAGATGACAATGCCTGCTATTTGCTGGTCGATTCGCCGAATACCTGCACCACAGGCGGCCCTGGCCTGCTCGGTTGGGGGCTAGGTTTGCTGCTTCCGTTGGGGTGGATGCGTCGGCGCGGGCGGGCGGTGCCGTGGATGTTGGCGGTGGCGGCGATGCTTGCGAGCGCGCCCGCGTGGGCGGCGGATTTTGACGGTGACGGCATCGACGATGCGATCGACAACTGCGATTTTGCTCCCAATCCCGGCCAGGAGGACTTCGACTTCGAGGGCCAGAGCGACGGCGGGGATGCCTGCGACGACGACGATGACCAGGACGGCAGCGACGAGCCGTTCGACAACTGCCCGACGCTGAGCAACCCCCACCAGATGGACTGGGACGCCGATGCGATCGGGGATCTGTGCGACGACGACATCGATGGTGATGGCCTCGATAATGGCGTAGACAACTGCCCCCTCGTGTACAATCCAGGCCAGGAAGACGTTGACGCGTTCGGTCTCGGCGACGCCTGCGACGGCGATACCGACGGCGATGGGTTTTCGGACACCACCGACAGCTGCCCCGACGTGCCCGACTTGAACCAAGTCGACTTGGACGGCGACTTCATTGGCGATTTCTGCGACAACTGCCTGGGCATCTCCAACACGAGCCAGAGCGACGCCGATAGCGACGGCATTGGCGACGACTGCGACAATTGTCCTTTCACCCCGAACCAATACCAGCAGGACAACGACCAAGACACGCTTGGCGACGCCTGCGACCTCGCGCCCGACAGCGACGGCGACAGCGTCCCCGATCCCAACGACAACTGCCCGACGGTGGCGAACACCAACCAGGCGGATGCGGATAGCGACGGCGACGGCAATGTGTGCGACAACTGTCCTTCGGCAGCAAATTCAAGTCAGCTGGATTCGGACGGCGACGGCGATGGCGACGTCTGCGACAACTGCGTTTCCGTGGCGAACGCCACCCAGACCGATGTCGATGGGGACGGCGACGGCGACGTCTGCGACAACTGCGTTTCCGTTTCGAATGCGAACCAAGCGGATTCGGATGGGGACGGCGACGGGGACGTCTGCGACAATTGCGTTTCCGTCTCGAACGCTACCCAGACCGACATCGACGGGGATGGCGACGGGGATGTGTGCGACAACTGCGTTTCCGTAGCCAACGCCAACCAGCTCGACACGGACGTCGACCTGATCGGAGATGTGTGCGACGTCTGCGCTTTCGACAACCTCAACGACGTCGACAATGACACGATCTGCGGCGATGTCGATAATTGCCCCACCGTTTTCAATGACCAATCGGATCTCGACAACGACGGTCTCGGCGACGCCTGCGATGTGTGCCCATTGGACGTCGGTGGGGATACGGACGGCGACGGCACCTGCGATTCGGACGACCTGTGCGAAGGGGCGGACGACGGCGACGACGATGATTCGGACGGGATTCCGGACGCCTGCGACAACTGCTTTGACGTGCTCAATCCCGATCAGGACGATTACGACGGGGATGGCGCGGGCGATGCGTGCGATGTGTGTCCGCTCGACGATCCAAACGACTCGGATTTGGACGGCGTCTGCGATGCGGACGACGAATGTCCGTTGGCGAACGACACTCAGGATGCGGACAGCGACGGCGTACCGGATGCCTGCGACAACTGTAGTGCCGTAGCGAACCCCAACCAATCGGACTTCGACGGGGATCTCTCTGGCGATGCTTGCGATGCCTGCCCGCTGGATGCGCCCAACGATTCCGACGGGGACAGCGTGTGCGATTCCGTCGATGCCTGCGCAGGCGACGACGATCTCGACGACGACGACAGTGACGGTATTCCGGCGGCTTGCGACAACTGCCCGGACGACGCGAACGCCACCCAGGAGGACTACGACGGCGATCTCAACGGCGACGCCTGCGACGTCTGCCCGCTCGACGATCCGAACGACTCCGACGGCGACGGGATCTGCGACTCCGTTGATCTCTGCGATGCCGCGGATGACACCGAAGATGCGGACATCGACGGCGTTCCGGACGCTTGCGACAACTGCGTGGATGCGCCAAACCAAGGTCAGTTCGACTACGATCTGGACGGCGTCGGGGATGTCTGCGACAGCTGCCCGCTGGACGACCCGGACGATGCGGACGGCGACTCGGTGTGCGATTCCGTTGACGCGTGCGCCAACCAGAACGATCTCGACGACAGCGATGCCGACGGCATTCCCGACGCCTGCGACAACTGCCCGGCGGTGTACAACGTCAACCAGTTCGACGCGGACGCGGACGGGGTGGGCGATACCTGCGATGTGTGCCCGATCGACGCCAACGACGATTCGGACGGCGACGGCGTCTGCGACGCCTTCGATCAATGCGAAGGCGACGACGGCACCGGCGATCTCGACGGAGACTTGATCTGCGACGGGGACGATCTGTGCTTCGGCGACAACGAGAGCGGCGATGCGGACGCCGACGGCTACTGCGCCGAGGATGTGGACGGTGCGACGTTCGATTGCGACGACACCGAGCCGACCACCCACCCCGGCGCACCCGAGACCTGCGACGGCGTGGACAGCAGCTGCCAAGGGTTGACTGTGGAAGAGGCCGATCTGGATGCGGACGGCTTCTCGATCTGCGCCGGCGACTGCGCCGACGACGATCCGCTGGTGTTCCCGACCGCCGACGAAGCCTGCAATGGCGCCGACGACAACTGCGACGGGGACATTCCCGTGGACGAGCAGGATGTCGACCAGGACGGCTGGTCGACCTGCGAGGGCGACTGCGATGACGAGGAAGTCACCGCGAGCCCAGACGATCTGGACGTATGCGGAGACGGGATCGATAACGATTGCGACGGTACGGTCGACAACAGCGACGTCGATTGCTTTGTGCCCGCGGACGACGACGACGGCTGTAACCAGGCTCAGATTGGGCTGACTTGGATGGGGCTGCTGCTGGCGCCGTTGGTGCGCCGGCGGCGAGTGCGTTGATCCGCAGCGCGAGGGGGCGGAAGGGCGCCGTAGGCGGTCGGCGGAGCCGACGGAACCCCTGCAGCACCCGACGGCGGAGCCGGCGCGCCCAAAAAAAGAACCGGACCCAAGGATCCGGTTCCGTGTGCTTAACAGACGTTCATTACCCGGAAACGACGATCTCCTCCGGCTCCACCGTCGTTTCCTTCTTCGCCGCCTGCCCAAACTCCGGGAGATACTCCTTCCATCCGTCGCCTTCGGTGTGGAATTCCACGCACTGGCGGAGCTTGCGGTAGCTCGCATCCCAGGCGTCGCGGCCGACAGGGCCGTTGGTTACGGTTCTCGAGGCTTTGGCGCATCGGTGTCGGCCATCAACTCCTGAACATCGAGCTCGTCGTTCACTTCGGACCGCCAATCGTCGAGCGCGTCCAGATCCGCTGGGGTGGTGAGCTCGTCGATCGCGCGTGGACGTTGTTCGGGGGGGAGGTGAGGACGAACCTTTTGTTCCAGCGTGCGCAGCTTGGGAACGACGTCGAGAAGGCCGGTGAGACTCTGGGACATTCGGTTCAGGCGATCGATGCTCTCCTGATCGTACGGGCCAAATTCGTCGCCGAGCGGCAGGGTGACCGTTAAGATCTCGCCGTTGATGGGGGTGACGGTCACGGGGGTTCCCACGGCCATCTGTCCGTCTTCGTACCAGGCAGTGGAAAGCTCGCATTCCCCTTGGGCGTCGATCGCGCATTCAAAGTTGCCGGAAGTTTCGGCGTGGCAACGGCCGTAGGCGCCGCAGCCGCGAATGCGAACGTCCGCATCGCCAGGCATGTCCTCCACCCGTCCGCGAACGAGCGTTCGGCCCTCGTGTTGAGAGGACGTACATTGGACGATGGCGCGTTCAGAGCCGGGATTCCACTGGATCCGCTGCCTCCCAGCAAGATCGTCGCGCCACGACTGAAACAAGCCCACGCGGCTGTTGGCGGGCACCTGGGCGTACAACCAACCGTCGATGAACTCCACCCAAAGGAATTGGGTTGACTTGACCCCGTCGATCTCCACCAGGTGGGGCTCCAGGCTGAGTTGCCAGTCGGGCAGCCGGCAGCGCATCACCATCAGGCCGGGGGCTTGCGGATGCAGATTGACCATGGCGATGGCCTCCGGCAGGGGCGGACCCTCCATCATCGAATGCTTGCGCTGGGTGCTCCGCTTCCAGGCTTGGTGCCAAACCTGCTCGGGAGAGGGCGCGTAACGAGGCGCTCTCTGGGGGGCGGACAGGCTGATTCTGAGCCCAGTCCCGCAAAGCAGAAGGGATAGAAGGCAAACCGTGACCGCGATCAGGAGCGTGTACCGTTGTTTCATCGCGAACGGGTATCCGCCGCGTGGCGAACGTCCGCTGAGCTGACGGGGAGTTGGCCGATGTAACCGGAGCCCTGGTTTGGGACGTATCCGAACGTGTAAGCTGCGCCGCCGTGCTACGTTCGAGCATGCGGGAGGCTTTATGTGGATTCTGTTTTCGGCGTTAGCGTTTGCTCAAGACCCCTGTCCCGGCGCGACCGTGGACACCTGCCAGCTCTCGTGTCCTGCCGGCGCATCCCAAGTGCGTCGCGATTCCAGTTCCAACCAACCGGAGCTGTTTTGTGCGCGACCGGATGGGGTTCTTCACGGACCGACCGCGGGGTGGTATCTCCCCGACGGCACCAAATTCTGGAGCTACAAGTGGGAAGGGGTGGCCCATGGGCAGGTAGGCAAGGTGGGCCGCGACGGCGCCCTGCTCATGGATTGCCAGTTTGATCACGGCAAGATGGTGTCCTACGCGGGTGCGGAAGGGTGGATGTGGTGTATGACCGACCGCATGGAAGTGGTGCGCGTGCCATAGGGGGGCGACATGAGTGTTCTGTTGTGGTCGGCGCTCGCATGGGCAGGTGCGCCGGTGTCGCTGGTTCTCCCGGCCAACCCCAGGCCCACCACCGGCTTTGAACTCGCCCAAAGCACGGATGTGGTTCTCACCTGGGAGGGGGCACCGCTGGATCTGGTGTTTTCCACCGGAATCAGCGAGGTTTGCGAACACTCCCCCTGCCGCCTGAGCAAGGTTCCGGCGGGAAAGACGCGGATGTCGCTCTACACGCAGGAGCGCCTGGACGAAGCGCACCAATTCGACGTGCCCGACCTTCCAGAAAAGGTCGCTCCCGCCGAGGTGAGGGTGGCCGCGCAGGCGATCCCCGTGGCGCAGTCGTTTCGACAGGAGCCGCAGTTATTACGCCCGGCGCCCGGGGAGTTTGTCGAGTTGACGTTGAACCCGGTGCGCGCCGCGCAGGTGGTGCTCGAGGTCCTGCCGCTGGAGGCGGTCGATCTGGCGCAATGGTCCAACTGGATGCCCGTGCAGGTGTTTGGCGGCTCGCGCGGTAAGCCGATGACGATGTTCTCGCCCGCAGGCATTCCAGTGGAGGGGCTGCGGGTAGAGTTTGGCGTTGAACCTATGGAATACCGGCTTCGGGTCGCGGAGCCGGTGGAGATCCGTTGGCTGTCTGGACCGGAGCTTGCCGGGGAAGCGGTGCCGGTGGTCGGATCGGGGTTGCCGCCGGGGGAGTCGATCGTGTTGGCGCTTCCGGTGGTCCCCGATCCAGCGTTTGTGGAGTTCGAGGTTCACGGAGACGATGACCTCGTGGTCGAATGGGAGGGCGACCAAGGGTTGGTGGTGTCGATGGGGCTCTCGGGTCAATGGTGCGATGCATCGCCGTGCATCGAAGGTGTGATGGGTCCTGGGGTTCGGCGGTTGCAGGCCGGGGAAACACCACTAGCGGTTCGCGTGAGCACGTGGCCGAAGGGGAAGGTCGAACGCGTCATCGCCGTGGGTTCGACGGAGACGGTGGCGTTGAAGCGCGGAAAGGACCCGCGTGGGGCGCACACGGTGATCGGCGTTCGGGTGGATCGTCCGGGGACCTTGGAGTGCCGAAGCCGCGGCCTGGGGCCGGATGAATTGGCTCCGGACCTCGAATGGATGCCCACGGATGCCCAGCCGCCCTGGGGCGGGGTGGGGATGTCGCAGTACGAGCGGGTGGCGTCGCTGGTGATCGAAGCGCCGGGGGTGTACGGTTTGAGGGTGGGTTTGGGAGAGCCAGTTTCGCGGCAGGTTCAGGTGGAGTGTTCGCTGGAGTGAGCGGTGGGCGACTCGGCCTTCCGGCCGACCGCGTGCTTGGGCAGGCTGCTGAAAACAGGTCGAACGTGTTCGAGTTCGACTCGAACACGCCGAGGCCGGTCGCCTGTCGGCGAGAAGCGCAGGCCGCGTTGCGAGCCACGTTTGGCGACCGAGGCCGAGGAAAGGCGTACCGAGCGTACGCCGACGCAGGCCGACCGAGCCGAACGTGGCGCAGCAGCGGACCGCGCTTCGTAGCCCCAGGCGAGTTTTTAGCAGCCTGCCGAGGTTCCGTCGCCGTCGAGCTTCGCTCTCCGGCGACCGCCTGCGGCGCCCTGCCGCCCGCTGTCGCGTCGGGACCTACTCGGGTTCGCACTCCACCACCACGTCATTCCCGTCGTCGACATCGTCAAAAGCCACTTCCCACGTGGCGCACCCGTCCAGCGAAAGCCGAACGACATTCGGCTCGAACGCGCAATCGACGACGCGATCCCGCCATCGACCTCGGGGGACCTCCCACTGGCAGCTGTCGGGCTCCACCCATTGGCTTTGCGGCGTGATCGTGTAGCAATCCTCGGCATTCTCATCGCAAATTTCGGCGGTGGCTTGTGCGCATCGCTCGGGGTCGCCCCCGTACCAGAACAATGCCGCCGTGGGCATTCCGTAGCTGAACTCGCACGATTCGCAGCCTGCATTTCCGAGGATTACCAGCGCACAAACGGATAGGATGCGTTTCACTCCGAACCTTGGCCCCGCGCTTAGACGGCGGAGTGCCGCATTTCTTCACTTTTTTTGTTCGCGGTTGGGGCTTCGTGCAGAGCCGGGTTTGCACGGGTGCCCTTAGCCCTCCCGCGGATCTTCCAACCCCGCCGCCCACAACGCCTCAAAGGAATCCCCCCCGAATTCATCGCACTGATTCAACCAGTCGATCGCTTCTTCCTGGGTTCCTTCCAGCTGCTCCAGCAGAATCATCACCGCCAGCGTCCCCGCTGCGCGCGCATTTCCTGCGGTGGCCGCCTTGCGATAGTGTACGGCCGCCGTGGCGAAATCGCCCGCGCGAGCGGCATTGGCACCGAGGTTAAACACCGCTCGGGGGTGCCCGCCGGCCGCCGCCCGGTTCAACCAAGCGTCCGATTGAGCCGCATCTTGCGCGACTCCCACCCCTTGGGCGTAATAGATGTACAGTTCGAACTGCGCATCGAGATCGCCGAGTTCCGCTGCTTGGTGGTGCAATTCGGCCGCGCGTTCGACCTGGCCGCGCCAGTGGTGGACCAAGGCGAATTGGTAGATCTCCGCGGGACTCAGGTCTTTCAGTGCAGCAAAGAGCTCGGTGGCCAACTCCTGGCCGGCGGGATCGGCGTACCGAGCGATCCGCGCAAACCGAAGTACGCAGGAGCGATCTCCGGCGATCGCCCCTTCCGCATAACAGCGCGCGGCCGCCTGCAGGGCCTCGTCGGGCAGTTCGATCGCCAGCACTCTCTCCGAAAACGGGTGGTCGTTGGCGGCTTCCGGATCGACTCCCTCAAATGCGCCTTGGGTTTTAACCCGGGCATGGTGCGCATCCCCCAAATACCGAAACGCTTCTGGGTTGGCGCCCGCTGCAGCCCAGAAACCGTCGTACATCTTTTGCTCCTGGCCGGCAGGATCGGGCATGATGCCGATCAGGGCGTCTCCACGGACGAATTGGTTGTAGGTCTCGACAGCGCCGTTGAAGTGCATGGGGGTCCTCCAGCGCAGGGATGCGCGGCCGGGGCCATTGTCGCACGACGGCCTACAAAAAATGACCCGCACGGGCCCCCCGATCGGCCACAGTGAGGAGGGGCGGGCATGCACATGTGGTTGTGGTGGCTATTGGCGGGTTGCGAACGCACGAGCGTGGACTACTGGTCCGCGACGGCGGAGATCTGCGACTCGGCCCCCTTGGTGGACCCTTTTCAAGAATCCGAGCTGCCCAGCGAGGCGTGCGGTCGGGCCATTTTGGAGGATCTCGGCTCCGACCCGGATGAAGTTTTGGTGGCATTTGAGGTGGGGCCGGACTGGTCGGCGTGGATGCAGTCGTCCGATCATTCCCTCGACGGTCTTCGGGTGATGCTCAAAGGAATGCATTGGATGATCGGCGCGGATTATGGATCTGAGTTGAGCGAAGGGGATCACGTTTCGCCGGAATTTGTGACGGCGGTCGAACGTGCACGACGCCAACTGGGGGTAGAAAATGCCCCTTTGCAGCAGGTGTACTACAACTACATCGCCAACCGCATTTCCGGGGTGACGCTCAGCCCTTCCGACGATGTGTTGTTTGCCTACAAACACGGGTCTCAGAATCTGGAGGTGCCGTCCCAGATGCCCGCCGGTGCGGACGAAGCGGGCAACTTTGATGTGAACGTGTCCAACAGCCTGTCCGTGGCGGCCGGCTTGCTGCACGAAGCTCACCATGCAGATGGCTGGGGGTACCGGCACATTGCCTGCGAGGCCCCCGCGAGATCGGTGGGGATGTCCTGCGACGAGGATTTGTCGGGGGCCTACGGTTACGGGATTTCCGCGATCACGAGCTATTTGGAACACGTCGAGGATATCGATACCTACTGGATTGTCAGAGAAAGGGACTGCGTTTGGGAGAGTCACCTGCTGTTGGACGCTCCCGACGAATCGCTCGGCTGCCAGTGAACCGCGGACGGACCGCTTATAGCGGTTGTGCCCAGTAGATCCTAGGATTGTCGCGGTCGGCGGAGGCCGGGTCCGGACCGCAAGAACCCCAGAACAGGTCCTTATGCTCGAGTTGGTTGGCTGCTCGGGTGTCCGATGTGTCCGAGTTGGCGGCATTTGGCGTGGAGGTACCGGCGGCAGCGCCTGTGGGAGTGATGCTCTCGGCTGGCGAATGCGCACGCGTGGCGCTAACTAAACATTCCTGTGAGGCTCGCCGATGACTTCTGTGGTTTTGGTAGCGTGGTTGGCGTCCGCCGCTTGGGCCGGTTCGGACGAGTCCGATGTGCAAAAACCTGCCTCTCGGCGTCATGAAGTGAGCCTGAGGGTCCGCGGCATGGGCGCCCCGAAGTCCATCTTGGACACCTGGTACACCGACATTGAAGATTGGCCTTCCGACTTTGGCGTCGACGAACCTCGCCCTTCGGTCAAGGGGTATTCTCTCGGGCTCGAGTACGTCATGAAGGGAAAGACCACCAATGGTATTTTCTATGTGGATTATTTCAAATCCACCATGACTGACGGTTATTTCGACGACCGCGACGACAACTTTGAAGATCACCTTCACGACGGCCACTATCTGGAGCCTTCCAAGGGGTTGGGTTTTGTGACCCTTGGTGCGGATGTCGCCTACGAAGTCCACATTCTTCGCACCGAACAGACCAAAGGCAAGTTCGGGTTGTCGTTTCTGCCGGGCGGTGGGCTCGGCTTGATGATCGTCACCGGCCACATCGACCAATGGAAGCCCGTTCCTTATGAGGAAGGCACCGATCCAGCGGCGGCCTCAGCCTATGCCCGTTATGAAAGCGGCGTTGCACCGACTACTGAGCTGAAGATCCCGCCGGTATTGCCGGTGGTGGACATCAACCTCGCCCTTCGCTTGAACTTCGGTGATCGCGTGGTCGTCCGCCTGGAAGGCGGCCTTCACAACCTGTTTTATTATGGTGCCACCGCCGGCGTGATGTTCTAGAGCATCGGCCGAAAGCCACGTCGTCGCAAGCGATTTGCGTGCCCTGAGGAGGCCAGGAAAGGGCGTTGGCGAGGAACGCGTGTGGTAAGGTTCGGCCAAAGGTCTGGAGCCTGATCATGCGCACGTCCAATGTCCTCCTGGGTCTACTCCTCTCGTCAGCGGCCGTGGGTTGTGCCGGCGAAAACCTGGAAACCGACGTTGTGGACACGGACGTGGCGGAAACCGACGTTGTGGACACCGACGACACTGAGGCCGTGGACACGGACGATACCGACGTTGTGGATACCGACGACACCGACATTGCGGTGGATACTGACGATACCGACGTTGTGGATACCGACGACACCGATGTCCAAGATCCCGACGCCGATGCCGACGGCTACACGGCGGGTGGGGGGGATTGCAACGATGGCGACGCCGCGGTGAATCCGGGGGCCACCGAAGTTTGCAATGGGTTGGACGACAACTGTGACGAGTCCACCGACGAGGGGCTGCTCACCACCTTTCACGAAGATGCTGACGGCGACGGATTTGGCGGCCCCAACACCCAGCTTGCCTGCACCGCTCCCGGAGCCGAATGGGTGGAGGATGGCACCGATTGCGAAGACAGCAACGACGCCGTGAATCCGAGCGCCACCGATACCTGGAACCACGTCGACGATGACTGCGATGGGGACATCGATCCGGGGATCGTGTTGGTCAACACGCTTGACGATGTGACGGCCGATGACGGCCTGTGCTCGGTGCGGGAAGCGATCGTTGCGGCCAACACCGACACCGCTTCGGGTGTGACGCCCGGCGAGTGCCGAGCCGGTGGGGTGGCGGACATCATCGAAGTCCCGCCTGGGATCTACATCATGGCTGACGGCCTACTGGACCTCGGGAACGGGGTGAGCGTCGTTGGTTCCGGTGGCGGTCAGACGCTTCTTGCCGGCGGGAGTGCATTTGAATTGGAGCTTCTCTCCGGTGCGGAGCTCAACGATTGCGATGTGGACGGTGGCAGCCTCACCGTGCGCGCGGGAGCGATCGCCCAGTGGGGGGCCGACGGTCAGGTGACGCTGAGCGGTACGTTGACCAACGAGGGCGGCATGACGGGGGGCGACGGCCTCGTGGTTGATGCTGGCTCTATTGAAAACGCCGAGGGAGCTTGGATTTCGGCGTATACGTTGGAACTCATCAGTGCCGCCGACGTGATCAACGATGGGGAGGTGACGGCGCAGGACGGGCTGGTTGCCGAGGTTGCCGGCGGCTTCCTCAACCGGGGGACGCGAGCGGTCCCCTTGGGCACTGTCGTGTCTCACGGAAACATCGACATTTTCGCGGCGACGGTGATCAACAACGGGGCGATGGACGCGGATGTGGACATCACGATCGATGCGGGGTCCATACCAACACGGTCTTCGGCGGCGACGACCGCGAATGGTACCAATCCGCGAGCACCCCGAATCAGCACAACGGCACGTACATGTACTACGATTTTCCGGACGATTACGAGATCCAGTACTGGACCCGCACTTACACGATGACCCAGAGGTATGCAGGTGACACGCCGGCATTCACGCCGAACATCAGCTGCCAGGGCGCGCTCACGTGGCAGAACTTTGATGTCGGCACCAACATCGGCGGCGTGCTCGCGGCCGACGCGCTCTACCTGGACGCCACCCAAACCGGCACGTTCACCAACAACGAGCTGGAGCTTTCCGAAGAGCTTTGGACCGTAACCTGGGAGGTGTACACGCACTGGATCGCCCTGGGTCCGGCCATGTACGACGATCACATCATACGAAACGAGGAATCCACGCACAATTCCTCGGTCCTGTCCGATCTCGGTGCCGGCCTGTTTGCGAACACCGTCCACTATTCGGGCGGTGCGGTCCCCTAGATGGTCTCGCACCCCGACGTGGCAGTGGCTAGCCCGCCGCCCCTTCGAAAACGAACGCTTGGTCCGATGAAGTGCTGAAGCAGTCCAACGACGGCGTCATCGTGTCGTCGTGCCAGGTGTAGTCGCAATTGAAGGTGGCATCGAGCTGCGGAGCCCAAGTGACTCCGCCTTCATCGCCGGGGGCCGTTTCGGCATGTTGATCGAGCACTTTCACCTGGAAGGTGTACGGGCTGGTGCGGCGAATGGTGCCTTCGTAGTTGACGGCGATCCACCAGCCATCGGCGAGCAAAAACCCTTCGCCTTCGACCTCTCCCTGCATGTTGGCGGCCAACGTCAACGTTTCGCCTTCGTTGGAGGTGTACTCCCAGGTCTGGTTTGCGTCGGCGAGATCCATCGGATCGACCTCGACTTCCTCTGGACCTCCTCCCCCCTGGCAGGCGCGAGCAAAAGCAACGGTCGACAATTGTGCAGCAAATAACCAACGTACCATGAAACCCCCAAGTGTCGCAGAGGCGACGTGCGTGTATGCCACCGCCCTTGGGGACGATCCACTGGTTACAGGGATTTGTTATCGTTTGTGTGAGCGGGTATTCGTCAACCCCTTTACCATTTGGGCGTGCCGGCCTCCGGCCGTCGGCCTCGTTCGGGGTCGGGCCTTCGCCCTCCGTTTTCGCCTTCGGCTCAAACCGCGCTTCGCGCGCCCTTCCTCCGCCTCACGCGCTCCGCGGGCCTCGACCATGGCTGGGGGGCCCGTCTACGGCATTGTGTCGTTCGGTGGCTTGGATCGAATTGTCTCAGCAGGTGGGTCCGCGGGTCTGGAGCGGTTAGGGTTCCGGAGGAGGGCGAATGAAACGCCTACTTGGACTTGGGTTGTTGATCGGGTGTGCCCGGAATCCTGTGGCTCAGGAGACCGAAGCCCTGTCGGAAACGGAAGAAACCGCCGATACGACCGACACGGCTGAGACCTCGGATACCTCGGCGCCGCCGGACACGGATCTTCCCGCCGACACGGATCTTCCGGTAGATACCGATCTTCCCGAGGACACGGGTCCCAGCGCGGAGGACTGCTTCACCGATTGGGCGGATTTCGCGGGTACTTGCTCGGCACCGGTGATCTCCAGTTCGTGGGTGGGCAACGGTTGCGTGGGTACCACGGGCTGGTTCATCGAGGGGGACAACTTCCAATTCCGGCAGGACAACGACGGGATCGCCGACTACGGGCCGCAATCGATGGGCGCCAACGGCAACCAGATGCACTGGAATGTGATCACCCCGACCCTGTTGTGCGTCACGGTGTTCGCCGGGTTCAAAGACACGTGGGTTGACCACGAGATTTACGTCGTCAATCCCGATGGAAAGGCGTCAAACTCGGTGGTTGTGCAGGATTACCTGTAAGGCGACGAGCGACCTGGCAAGGTGCCGCTTGACGGTGGCGCCCGCATGGTCGATCGTCCGTGAATGCGCATCACCGCTCTCGCCCTGTGGGTTTCGTTGTTGCTCGCGTGCGGGGGCGTGGAGCCCGCAGATCTGAGCGTGGTGCCATTTGTGGATCCCGATGGAAATACGGTGATCGCGCAGCCAGGCTACCACTATCCGTCGCCGGGATTGCTGGCGGCGGACGATGCTCAGGTAGTAATGTCGGTTGACTATCACGGCGACGCCTTCGTGATGTCGGTTCCTGCGAAAGGAGGCCCCGTTTCGTGGGTTCAGTACCCCGGTTACACCGTTCAGGCGCTGGTACTCGAGGGGACCACCGTGTGGATCGGCACGCGGTGGGGGGTGATGTTTTCCGATCGGGGCCAACCGTTTCAGAAGTTTGGTCCGTTCGATTTGGATGTGGTCGCGCTCGCTTTGGACGAAAAGCAGGTGTATGTGCTGGGCAAACACGGGTTGGTCGCCATCGACCGATCGACGCAGAAGGACACCCTGTTGCAGCCGACCGAACTTACCTTTTCCGGCGGGCTGCTGGTGCAAGGGGAAGAACTGGTCTATTCCCGCGGGTACGGTGAAACCGCGGTCGTGCGCGATGGGGCCGCAACCCCACTTGCGATCGACGGGGATGGGCCATTGACCTTGTGGAACGGCCGGTTGTATGCGCCGCATTCCATCGGCAGTTCGATCAAGCATCTGGACTGGGGGGGGAGTCAGGCGTCTGAAATCGATTGCCAAACCGGTGGATTTGCGGGATTCGCCTTTGGTGAGGGGGCGGCCTGGATCGGGACCGCGCGCGGCGTCGGCGGCCAGATCGGCGAAGCCGGGTACAAATACAAGGTCCCCGTGTTCTCGCACCCTGGGGGAGAGGGAGGGTTGTATCGGTGCGATCTCGCGGATGGAACCACCAGTGCGAACCTGTCCCCGACATCGGAAAGGGTGACCGCGGTCGCTACGTCAGGTTCGCAGGTGTACTTCTTCGATGCCGAACGGGGCTATCTGTTGATGCGGACGTGGCCGTAGGCTGAAACGGGTGTGCAAGGTGGCTTCGAAAATGCTCGTGAGAGTCTGTCCGAGGGGCTCGGTCTTCCAGCGGATTGACGAACGCTGACGTCAGTTGTAGCTTTGCGCGATGAGGGCGCGCATGTGGATATTCTTCATACTCGCGCTCGCGTGTGTATCAGCACCGAGCGATCCCGAGAGTGACCCGACGGATTCGAACGAGACCGACTCCGACCCAGCCGACACGGAAGACACCCCGATCGATGTGTCGTCGTGTGCGGTGGACGTCCATCAACACTTCGCATCCAACGTCGCGTTCTCCCAAGCTGCGGAGGAGCTCATCGCGAAGATGGAGGCCGTGCACGTGGGATCCGGGACCGGCGTCGCGTTCACACTGATCCAACCCCCGCCCGCTGCCGGGGACTCCGACGCTGGTGCTCACTACGACTACCTGTCCAACATGTCTCCAAGCCTTTTGCAGGTCGTAGAGGATCATCCGCTGGAGTTCGGCTTGGTCGCCGGTGGTGGGATCTTGAATTCGTGGATTCACGAGGCGGTGTTGGACGAGCGGACGATCAACGACACGGAGCGTGCGAACTTCAAGGCAGCGGCGGGAGGGATCATCGACGATGGCGTGCTGGCCTTCGGTGAGATGGCGGTGTTGCACATTTCTTTGGAAGGCAATCACCCCTTTATTGCCAGTCCGGCGGATCACCCCCTGTACCTCGCGCTCGCGGAGGTTTCGGTGGAACGTAGCGTTCCGATCGACATTCACCTTGAGGCGGTCGACCAAGAGGCTCTCGCGGTGCCCGACGAGATGCCCTCGAACTGCTTTCAGAACGTCGAGAATGGTGGAAACAACCCTGTATCCCTGGCCAACTCGATCGACGCATTCGAGATCCTGCTCGATCACCAGTTCGACGCTGCTGCTGATCCGGAAGACGCGGCGATCGTGTGGAGCCACGTGGGATGGGACAACACGGGTGATTTGACGGCGGAGCTGCTCGATAGGCTATTCGCGGCGCATCCAAACCTGTATGCCAGTCTGAAGATCCTCGACGCACCCGGCCCCTGCCAGTCGATGGAGAACCGTCCGTTGACGGAAGACGGCGACCTTCGGCCGGAATGGCTTGCACTCTTTGAGGAATGGCCGGAACGCTTTGTGCTCGGGTCCGACGAGTTCGTCGGGGGCACGGATGGCGTGGGAGCGCCGAGCACGCAGGGCACGTGGGATCTGATGGCGCAACTGCCCGACGAGCTCGCGCAGGCGTTTGCGTGCGACAATCCGCGCCGCATCTATGGGATCGATGAATAGCTCGTTGCCCTCGCGATCGGGCCGTGCTGATGCGCGGACGGGTGATGGCGACAAAGCGTGAAAGGGATTCGGAATCACTCCAAAGCTGAAGTCACTTTGTCAAGGTCGAACCTGGCAACTGTCGCAGCTTCGTTGTGCGAGACATACCCATACCCACGGTCGACATCGAGCACGACCGCCCAGGGGCAGGTATCCACTTCGATCAGGCCGACCGGGGTCATCGTATCGACGTTGACGACGATGACCGATGAACTGTTGGCGAGCGCCGCATACAATAAGCCCGTCTCGTCATCGAGGGCCATTTGCCAGGGGCGCGTCGGGGTCGAGACGTTGGGCAGGAAAGTGCCGGTGGTGCCGACGATCTGGCCGGTATCGACGTCCACCGCCACCAGTGTGTTTCCCTCTTCCGGCGTTGTCCCTGCGGTCTTCCCGACGTAGAGGATTCGGCGCGATGGAGAGAAGACCATCCCCGAGGTCTGCGGGATATCGCCGGACGAGAGCGTGTCCACCACCTGCCCGGTGACCAGGTCGATCGCCGTGATCTCACCGGCGCCCAGGCTCACGACATACGCGACTCGCTCGTCGTCGTCGACCACGATCTTGTGGGGCAGCCCCGGCACCGCCGGGTGGGACAGCTCGACTTCGTCATCGAGATCCCAGACGCTGACGTAGGTCTGGCTCATGTCGTAGGTATTCGATACGACCATGGTTGATCCTTGGACGTCGAGGCCCATGTCGTGAGGGCGTCCGCCGAGATTCCAGGTTTCGAGTGCGCTCCCCGTCGCCGGATCGTGCGCAACGATGGTGCCTCCCGCGCCGGAGGCGGCCACGTACACCCGATCGCGCGCGACATCGACGATGGGCCATACCGGTCCCGGATCGGTGGGCACATTCGCGACCTCCGTCGCGGTGGACCCGTCGATGATGCTCAACGTTTCGGCATAGGTGGCATCGCCGTCGGGTTGGCCGGAACACCAGAAATCGGCTCCATTGAGCACCAGGTACACGTCACCGGTGGTGGGGTGGACAGTGAGGCCGTTGGCGCCGGGTGTGGCCACCGGGATCAGCTCCAGACCGACATCCGCGATTTCGCACACGCCGGTGGACCAATCGACGCATGGATCCACCCAGGCCACGTCGGTGTCCACGTCGGTGTCCATATCGGTATCGAGGTTGGTATCTACAATATCAGTGTCGGTGAGGTCCGTGTCTACTGCCACGGTGCCGCTGTCGGTGTCCAGGAGGACATTCGAATCCTCGGTCTCGGTGTCGTTCACTTGCTCGGCGGATGGAGCCGAGCAAGCGGCGAACAGACATCCGCACCCGATAGCGAACGGGACTCGCATGATGTACCCTCCTTCTTTGAAGTCTGACGACGACCGGCGCGAGCGTCCAGATGGATTTTCGGCCCGGGTACTTTGAGTGCGACCGACACCGTGGCCAACAACGGCCCGTAGGGGACTTTTCAGGAATGCAGACGCGACTGTTTCGTATTTGTTGGCTTTTTCAACTAGCGTTATCCGCGTCGGCCTGCAGGCCCCCTCCACCGGGCCAAAACGACGGACAGGGCCACTTCACGTACACCTTTGAGGATCAGGTCTACCGGGTTGCCGCCGAAGAGGGCGCGGAAGCGGAGAATTTGTCCGAGACCCTTGGAGGAGGAGGGGTGGATCGGCTTCTCACCCAGAGCGCGAGTGGGGATTGGATGACGCTCTCCGCCGAGCGATTTGAATGCTCTGGCGAGTGTTTGGTGCGGATGTCCTGGGACCTCGAATCCGGCGAGGCGGTTCTTGCAGGCGGCGCCGAGGTGTATGTCTCGGGGGTCTCGGCGATCACCGATGACGGGAATACCGTGATTTACCCCGCGCAAGACGGCCCGCACGAGGTCGACCTGTTTGTGACCGTTCGCTCGGCGGACGGTTGGAGCACACCGACCGTGTTGACGACCGATTCCACGTACAACTACAACAACATGCCCGCCCTCAGTTTTGACGGTGATTCGGTCGTTTTTGACTGCGGGACCGAGCCATACCCTGAGTCAGGCGGGAATGACGCCTGCCGGGTGAATCTGGACGGGACGGGATTTGCCAAGGTGATCGGCCCGGACGCCCTGCCCGATCCCCGCAATAACTACGTGCAGAATCCCCACGAGGGCCCAGAGGGTCTGTACTTCGAGAGCAGTTGGCCCATCGAGGGGGAGACCCCCGAGACGATCTGGATGCTTCCCAATGGATCCGCTACGCCGGTACCCTTGGGGGGCTTCGATAATGCGGTGGCTCCCTGTGCTTTGCCGGATGGCAGGATTGGAATGCTCTGGCTCGGTGGAAACGATGACGGCCGCCACGAATTGGTGGTTGCCGATGCCGACGGCTCCAATGTGGTTGAGTTGACGCCTGGAATTGACGTCTCGGACATTGGACTGGGGTGCGGCGGCTGACAGCGCCCACGTCAAGAAACGAGCCCAGTGCGCTGCTCCTCCATACACCACCGCGACGCGAGGGTCAGCGCGCACTCAAGCATCGGCATGCGCCTGAGTGAGCAGTCAATGGCTACGGAGTGAGCAACGCAACCACCTTTTGGGCCACGGCTCGCGTTGACTTTGGGTTCTGGCCGGTGACCAGGCGCCCGTCCACCTCGACGTGCGACGCAAACGGAAACCCTCGGTGGTATCTGGCGCCCCGTTTCTTCATCTCGGTCTGCAACAGGAACGGGACTTTTTTGGCCTTTCCGGTGAGCCGCTCTTCGATGTTGGCGAGGCCCGTCGCTCTTTTCCCGTCGAGGATCGATGTGCCGTCCGAAAGCCGCAAGTTCAGCAGGGCGACCGGCCCGTGGCACACGGCGGAGACCACGCCGCCTCGCTCATAAATGGCGCGAGACAGGGAATGAAAGTCCTCATTGTCGACAAGATCCCACATTGGACCGTGTCCGCCGGCAAAGTAGATCGCGGCGTAGTCGTCGGGGTTGACTTGGGCGGCGGTGAGACTGTGTTCGAGTTTTTGGATCGCCGCGGTGTCCGCAAGGAAGCGAACATTCACCGGATCTTTCAGTTGCATGGAACCTTCGTCCACCGGAGGGCTGCCCCCGAGCGGACTGGCGAAATCAATTTCAAAACCGGATTTTATAGCGACGTCATAGAAATGCGATACCTCGCCGAGCCAATAGCCCGTGGTCTCGGCGGTGGATCCAAAATGGTCATTGCTGGTGACGACCACGAGGATCTTTCGGGGTTCTTCTGGAGCGGCCTGGGCGGAGAGCGAGCAGACCAATGCGACCGCGGTTCCAAGCCACTTCATGCGACGAATCATGGGATGCTCCGTCATCCAAGCCTACGCCCAGGCGCTCGGCATGCATAGCCCGCAGGCTCGGTCGGGTGGATGGAGCCAAGAAAGAGTGGCGGCCAAACCGGTTTTGAGACTAGCGGAAGGGGTCGTCCGTTTCCGGGGGAGTCTGGCCGTAGTAGGGGCTGAACGGGTCGGTGTTCACTGGAGAGCGGCCGGCCGAAGCCCAGGAGTCTGAGAGCACGGTGGCCGAGGCGCAGGGGGTCGGCTGGTACAAGTCCACAAGAAAGGCGGCGTCGTCCGTTAGGCCCGTCCAAGCGAGCGTCACCGTCCTCGAAAGGGAGGGGATCCGGAAGGTTACGTGCAATGAGTCGCCCGGTACCGCGATGGTGGTGCTGCCGATGCCCGTTTCCTGAGAAGCATCGTTCGTCCATTGGCACTCTGCAGGTCGCACATCGAGGCGAATTTTCGTGTCCAGAGACGACGTCGGGGTGTCGGCGGCGCCTGCGGTCACGGCCCGATCGGTGTTGCTACCAAAGTCCCATGCGAGGTCGCTTGCGCCTGAGGTGGTGGATGCCGAGGCAGCGTTGGTGGACGTCGGCAGGTAACTCTTGGGCATCGCGCAATTCCAAGTAAATGAGCGCCTTACGGTACCGCAATACGTGCCGCTTGTCATGGGTTCGAACTACGGAGCTGCAGATCGATCGGTTTGGCGTACCTGTCGAACGATCGCCCAGGCGGAACCTTCGGGCAGGTCTGATGTGGCGTCTCGGCGAAGCGGCGACGCGTTAGCCCGGATCCCTCGTTTTCCCTGGAATTCGCCGCGCGGCGATCCAGGATCGGGAATTCGTCAAGCAGTTTACGATTTGGGCGTGCCGGCCTGACGGCCGTCGGCCTCCTCCGGGGTCGGGCCTTCGCCCTCCGTTTTCGCCTTCGGCTCAAACCGCGCTTCGCGCGCCCTCCGTCCGCCTCACGCTCCCGGATTCCTCGGCTGAGTTTAGATCGTCAACCGGGTTGATGATCTGTCGCTTTCAGGTACCCACCCACAGCACAAAGTTGGTGCCACCGAGAAAAAAGCGCGGGATGGTCACGGGATGTCGGGCGATCCGCTCATCGGCCTTCTTGATCCGCACTCCCTTCGGACGTACGCTCGCTCGCAGGAGGATCCATGGGTTTGATCGAATTCGTGGCCAGCGCCGGTGAAGCTCTGCAGAAACTCACGTCCGGCCCCGTGGCCACCAACCCTTTCGCGCCCACCGGCGCCATCCCACCCAATCCGTTCGCGCCCACGGGCGCACCGGCGCCCAACCCCTTCGCGCCGACCGGTGCGACCCCACCCAATCCGTTCGCGCCCACCAGCGCACCTGCCTCTGCAGGAAATCCTTTTGCGCCCGACACTTCGGCCTCCCCCGAAACCGCGCAGGCGCTTGCCGCCAAGGTGGCCGCCCTCGGCCTCAGCGTTCAAGGGCTGACTGTCCGTTTTTCGGGCGGCACCGCCACTGTCGAGGGGCACACCGCTTCGCAAGCGGACAAAGAAAAGGTGGTGCTGGCCCTTGGCAACACCGTCGGCGTCGCTGCGGTGGACGATCGCCTCGTACCCGCCAAACCGGAGCCCGCAGCGGTGTTCCATACGGTCGCAAAGGGGGACACCCTCGGCGAGATCGCCCGCAAACTCCTCGGAAACGCTCAGCGATATCCGGAGATCTTTGAAGCCAACCGGCCGATGTTGACCCATCCCGACAAGATCTACCCCGGCCAAGTGCTGCGCATTCCCACTGCCGGAGGGGGCTCCCACACGGTCAAAGCGGGCGAAACCCTAGGAACGATCGCCAAACAACACTATGGCGACCCCAAACACTACATGCGCATTTTTGAGGCCAACCGGGGTGTGTTGTCCGATCCCAACAAAATCGCGGTCGGGCAAGTGTTGGTGATCCCACAATGATCCACAAAACGATGTTCTCCCTTGTTGCGGCGGGGTTCCTGGCGTTGTCCATCGATGCCGCCGCTGCGCCTCCAACGCCTACCCCATCGGCGCCCGTCATCGGGCGGATCCACCAGTTCGACGCGGATACCCCCGAAGCGACCCTTCGGGAAGCACTGCGCTGCGCTCTCGACATCGCCGATGAAGAAGCCGCGTTTCAGTGCTACGCCGCCCTTAACGTCCTCGACAACCGAAACACCGAAATCTCTTTGACCCATCTGCGCAACTACCAGTGGAAGGTGTTTCGCCAGCGTGCCGACGGCTACGTGATGTCGTCCGCCCCGTTTACGGTCGAAATCACCCGGCGGGATTTGGCGCCTCGTTCCTCTGGACCGGACGACGTCAAGGTGTTCTTGCGATCCACGCGGCGGGACAATCCGGCGCCGATCCTGTTCCGTAGCGAGGACGGCCAATGGCGCATTCATACGAGCTCGCTTTAGCTTTCGGCCAGCAAAACGCCCAGGAAACCGGGGAGGAGGACGTCCGTTGAACGTCGTCGCCGGATCGCCCAATGCCCAAACACCCTGGTAACGTCTTATCCGGCTAACCCGGGGCAGACCTCGAAACATACCTCGGGCGGCCCCTCGCTATCAATCAAATCGCAACCCATGGCCGTAACGGCGTCGAAACACTCCTGCTGGTGCGTTGAGTCAAAGTCCGGACCGCAATCCAGGAATTCGAGTGCCGTCTCCATCGAATCCATGCACTCGTCGACGGAGCCGAAATCGTCCGGGGCGCCTTCGCATTCGCCTTCGACAACGATGTCGCAGACGATCCCGAAGAGCCCGGTCAAGAACTCCACTTCCTCGTCGGATTGTGTATTTGTATCGCCGGTATCGATGAAATCCGTGTCGCCAACACCGTCGGTATCTGCGACGTCGGTATCCGCGACATCGGTATCGACAACATCGGTGTCCTCACCGCCTCCTGTACCACCATCACAGGCGGCCAACGTCAGCAACATCACACCTAACCACAATGAACGCATGGGCTCCTCCGAAAAGCACACTAGCACGCGGTCCTTCGATCATGCGCTTCTTTTTGCGGTTCGACGCTGGATTCACATCGAGGCCCGCTGACTTCCGTCGTTCTCCGCCCTCTGATTCATCCCAGGCCGATTCGCGCGCTGGGCTGATCTCACTTGTGGTGCCGGTGGCGGCGTCGCCACCTTCCGAGCAAAATCATGGCCGCCCAGGGCAATATCGACGTCGACCCGGCAGTCTCTGATACGCATCCGCATGACCCGTGGGAGTTCTGCAGAGTGTCTCCGGTGTCTCCGGTGTCTCCGGTGTCTCCGGTGTCCGCTGTGTCTCCGGTATCAGCCGTGTCTCCGGTGTCTCCGGTGTCTCCGGTGTCTCCGGTGTCTCCGGTGTCTCCGGTGTCCGCTGTGTCTCCGGTGTCCGCCGTGTCGTCGGTGTCTCCGGTGTCCGCCGTGTCGTCGGTGTCTCCGGTGTCCGCCGTGTCGTCGGTGTCACCGGTGTCTGGAAAATCGATCTCGCCGTCGCAGTCGTCATCGATTCCGTTCACAACCTCATTGGCGCCGGGATGAACGAGGCCCTCGAGGTCGTCACAGTCGTCACCGCCGGCAAAATCAGCATCGAAGCCATCTTCATCT
>SXGS01177811.1_pt1 | contig 28640 bp, 22 predicted proteins | sample 3174681 | NCBI WGS metagenome assembly SXGS01 (sample SAMN11356861, study PRJNA531348) | freshwater metagenome | isolation source: freshwater sample F1-80 | place: China: Fuxian Lake, Yuxi | collected 2017-12-25 | reverse complement strand
GATGACTTGAGCTTCCGCAGGCTGACGAGCGATCATCTCTTCCGTGATTCCCAGCGACATGCTCCCTCTGTCGCGAAAATCTCGAATTCACACCAGACCATTTTCAACAACTCATCGCCCCGGATCGTGAAGGCTTACCAATTGAGCCATCAAGGTGTCGGCGGCGGAAATGAGCAACGATGCGATCGATGTAAGCGTCTGCCTATTCGCCGCGATATCGAGCACTACTAACCTCGGTAAACAACTCCGACGCTTCATCCAGTTCTTGTAAGGAGAACCCGGCCTTTTCGGGCAAACCCGGCGAACTGATATCAAAGTAGTCCCTCAACTCCAGAGGCGACATCTCAATTGCATCACCCTCTTCAAGGTACTGCTCGATCGCCTTCTTTATCTTTTCTCGACTACCGCGAGCATCTCGAAATCGGTCGATCGCTTTCGAAAGAAGATCGTCGGCGGCCTTTTCATACTCGTCATCAGTCATTCGTGTGCATCTCACCGAAGAGGGAAGCGTCGGGAGTCAGTGGTCGCTCACGGCGTGACACCGAGCGCGGGTTTCTCGAAGCTAACGCCGTGAGCGACGGCGTGGTCGATCATGTCGTAGATCTCTTTCATGTGTTCTTCCGGCGGCAGGAAGTTCACCCGCGCCATTTCCTCGCCGAACGCGCGGACGTGGAAGTCGTAGGAGATTTCACGCAGACGAGCCTGGACTTCAGGCGTTAACCAATCAGGTTTTGTTGGGTTCATGATTGTGAGTCCTCAAGACAGGCCGACGAAATGCGACGTAATCTCTGGCAGCCGGTCTAACGCGCCAGGTGCGACGACTGGCAAGGTGGCTGCACGAGCATCGGCGATCAGTCGATCAATCCCGTAATCCCGAAGCGGACTTTTTGAAAGCAGATTCTCGGCGTGAGCGACGCGGACGCGGTGCTGTGTCAGGAAATCTGACACGTCCGCCGAGGCATCCTTCTTGACGGCCATGAAATACTTGCGGACTGCGGCTTCGTAGATGCGCATGCGAATGCGGTCCAACTGCTGCCAGAAAATCATTTCGGCGAAGACAGCCGCTTCCAGTCGCAGGTCATTGCTGTTCAGCAGAGTCAGCAGCGGTCGCGCGCGAAGGATATCGTCGGGACAAGGGGCCGTGTCTTTCACATGCCGTAACGTCGCCGCATCGAAAATATGCAACCATCCGCGCAGGTCGCCTGCTTCAACCATTTTGACTCCCAAGCGGTTGCAAACGGCCAGTCTTTGAGGCGATCCGTACGTTTCATTTCGGCAACCGTGTGCATGCCGGCCAATCGGCCATTCAACTCCTTGATCCACGGAGAACTCGCACGGGGAGCGACCCCGAAGACATCCAAATGAGCGGTTGCGTCAGCGCTCTTCCACTCGAAATGCGAGGTCCACCCACCTTGCAACCAGCGCTCATCGAGCGGCGGGGTCAGATGCCCGCGATAGGCACAAGGGACACCGTTCAAGGTGGTTTGTGCGAGCTGGGACACGAACGGCTCAGCCGTGGAAGCAGAGCAGAGCACGTCGCAATCCTTGGTGGATTGTGCGACTTGATAGAGAACACAGGCCATGTCGCTGGTGATGGCGCACACTCCGCCGCTCGCCCGGATCGAGGCGATCAAATCTTCGTAGAAGCCATCAAGGTCGACTTGTGACACCATGACGCCGCATCCTTCCCCCCAGCCGGTTCCAGATGGCAGACAGCCTATTTCGGGTTGATCCGCACGTTGAGCTTCTTCAGTTCCTCAAGCTGCTTCTTGGCCGCATCGTTGAGGGCGGCTTCGTCGAGGTAGAGCTTCCAGTACGGGGCGAAGCGTTGTTGGCCTTCGGTGTCGGCTTTGGCCATCGCGACCAGTGGGGCGAGGTCGGCGATCGGGTTGCCGGTCAGGAACGTGAAACGCAGCTCACTGAAGCCGGCCAGCGGGGCGAGGTCTTTCACTTTGTTGCCGCGCAGGTCGAGGTTGTTGACCCACTTCAGGCCCTTCAGGTGGGAGATGTCTTCGATCAAGTTGTTGCCGACGTACAGCGAGGCCAGCTTTTCCAGTTTGGCCAGCGGTTCGACCGACGCGATTTTGTTCTTGGACAAGTACAGCGCTTGCAGCTTGACCAAGCCGGCGACGGCGTCGGCCTTCTCGATTTGGTTGTCTTCGAGTTGCAGGTATTGCAGCTTCTCCAACTTGGCGAGCGGCGCGATGTCCACGATCTGGTTCTTGGAAAGATCGAGCGATTGCAAGTTGCTCAGCCCGGCCAGCGGCGCGAGGTTCGTGAGCTTGTTCCCGGACAAATTGATGAGCGCGAGGTTCGGGCATTTTTCGAGGCCAGTGAGATCGGCGATCTCCTTCTTCTTGGCTTCGAGGAAGAAGACGTTCTTGAGGTCCTCTTCCTTGAGCGGCTCTTCGGCCTTCTTCTTGAGTTCGGCCTTGAGCGCCGTTTCGAGGTTTTTGTCCGGCACCAGCGGTTTGTCCTGAGCGGACGTTGTCGCCGCGAACAGGGACAGGCCGAATGAACCAACACAGAGCCACGTCAGAAGGTCTCGTCGCGATCGCATGGGGTGTTTCTCCACGTCGAAAAGAGGTAGGCGAAGTTTGGAGGCGGCAGTGTAATCGGCTCGCGAGACCGGAAGTAGCGAACCACCACGTTGCCGAATTGGTGAATCTGAGTTGACGGTGTTGTGGCCAAAGCCCCTGCGGTTCCTTCATCCGCAGGCCGGCCTTGCCATCCGCAGGCAATAGCAACTCATGCACTGCCTGCGGATGGCAAAGCCGGGCTGCGGATGAAGACATTCGGATCAGGAATCGAGATGGCATCGAAACCGGTCACCGCGCCGGCGGCGAACAAGGCGAGGATCACCAGCCACGCGATGCCCAGCGTGTGCCAGAACCAGGCGCAGAAGGTGACGCCACCGGAGTACTCGTGGTCATAACGGTTGGCGAAAGCATTGACCGTGATCCAGGCAACAAACAGCAGCGCGATGACAAAGTGAACGCCGTGCATGCCGGCAGCCATCGCGACAAATGCGTTCGCTCCGGTTTCGGCCGATTCTGGAAGCGTCGCGCCAGGTCGAGTTTGATTCAGACTCAACCGCCACAGGCCGCAGATCTGAACGCCGACGAACATCGTGCCGACGGCGAGTGAATAGATCAGCCAGCGGCGAAACGATTCGAGTTGTTGGACACGCACCAACCAGGCGGCTCGTTGCAGCGTCACACTTCCAGAAAGCAGAAATATCGTGCTGATCCAAAACGGAAGCGGCATCACCGAGTGATCGGCTGACGTGCGGTTCACCCAGCGAATGCCGGTCATCGCGATCAACACTGCGGCCGTCAGCAGTCCGGACGACAAGACGAAGAATCGTCGGGCCAGCAGGCTGCGCGAGCGAGGAGTGGGAGAGTGCGAATCGGACACTGTGCGCTTCCCGTCGCCACACTCGCCAGAGTGTGGGGCAACACTCGAAGACCCACGTTCTGGCGAACGTGGCTACGACCGGCTCAGCCTCGGAAGAAAACGAACGTGACGATCACAAAGATCGGGATCAGGATCGCTCCGGAGTAGGCCATGTATCCAAAGAAGCTGGGCATCTTCACGCCGTTCTCCTCGGCGATCGCTTTGACCATGAAGTTTGGGCCGTTGCCGATGTAGGTGTTGGCTCCCATGAAGACCGCTCCGCAGGAGATCGCCGCGAGAATCTCCACGGCTCCCGACTCGGCCGACAGCTTCAAGAACTCGGCGAGGTACTGTCCTTCCGGCTGGATGTTCTGAATGCCACAGGCGGTCGCGGCGAACGTCAGATAAGTCGGCGCGTTGTCGAGGAAGCTCGACAGCGCCCCTGCCGACCAGAAGAACTGCCACGGCTGAGTGAGACCCATTGCCTTGCCGTTGGCGTTTAGGATCAGCAGTGCGGGGATCATTGTCACGAAGATGCCGGCGAAGAGCACTGCGACTTCGATGATCGGCCCAAACGTGAATTTGTTCTTGCCGTGAATCTCGCGCGAGGTCGTGAAATACGACGTCAGCAGCAAGGTGACCATCAAGCCTTCTTGAATTCCGTACGACCACTGCTGGCTGCCGGAGAAATACACCGTCGCCAGAATGCCTGCCAGAAACCCGAAGTTCAGCAGCCCATCGATCCCGAACGGTTGATGGTGCATGACCGCTTCCAACTGCGAGCCTTTGCGTTCGACTTCCTCGCGATTGAAAACGATCTGGTCCCAAATCATGAAGATCACCAGCAGCAGTCCGTTGACCAAGGCCCATTGCCCCGCTAGTCGCATCGTCCACAGGAACGGCACCCCTTTGAGGAATCCAATGAACAACGGCGGATCACCCAGCGGAGTCAGCAGGCCGCCGCAGTTCGAGACCACGAAGATGAAAAACACGACGATGTGTGCCTTCGTCCGTCGAGGCTGATTCGCACGCAGCAACGGCCGGATCAAGAGAACCGAGGCTCCGGTGGTCCCGACGAAGCTCGCCAAGACCGCGCCCAATCCGAGCAACGCGGTATTCAACAAAGGGGTGCCGTCTAACGAGCCGCGCACGAAGACACCGCCGCTGATGACGTACAGCGAACCCAGCAGGCAGATGAAAGACACATAATCCTTCGCCGCGTGCAGCAATTCGCCTTGTCCGTCGGCACCGAAACTGAGTGCCAAGTATCCAGCCAGCGGGACTCCCAGGACGGCAGCTACGATCCCTTTATTCCTGTTGTGCTCCCACCAATGCGGAGCCGCCAGCGGCAGCACCGCGATGCACAGCAGCAATGCGATGAACGGTCCGACCGTCCACAACCCCAACGTCGTTCCGAGGCTGGTGTGTCCGCCGCCGTGTTCAGACGCGGTCGCAGGTGTCGTTGAATTTGAGGCTGGCTCGTGAACATCAACCGTCACGTCGCCCGATTTCGTCTCTGCCGAGTCTTGAGTCATCACCGCACTTGTCAGCAGCAGGAGGCTCATCATCATTGCGGTCAGTGCGCGCAATGCAGTTCGTCGCGAAACAATCGTCAGCATGCGATTCCTTCAGAGCTTCAACAGCAGTGGAGCCGATGTCAGTGCAACTCGGCTGAGCGTGAAAAGGGGCGGAATATACGAGAGCCGCAGAAGCGGAATCAATTCGCGCCGCGAGGCACTGGTGACGAAGCGGCCTTGCAAAACCGGGGCGATTCCCCTTTCTTACGCCCCGCAACCGCATTGAACGCCGGAGGTGGCCGAGGGGCCGAGCGGTTTTCGATGTCCCGCAAGTGAGCCATTCAGCATGAGTGAATCTGCCAAACGAACTGTGATCACTGGCGTGGGCATCGTCAGCCCGTTGGGAATCGGCATCGAGCCGTTCCTGGAGGGACTGAAGGCGGGCCGAAGCGGCGTCGCTCCCATCACGCTGATCCCGTACAGCGCGGCTCCCGGCGGCATCGGGGCCGAAGTTAAAGAACTCACCGAAGAAACTGCCAAGTCAAAATGGCTCAAGAGTCAGCGCAGAAACTTCAAGGTCTATAGTCGCGACATTCAATTAGGAGTTCTTGCGGCGATCATTGGTATCGAGCATTCCGGCTTGAAGACCGAGCAACTCATTCACGAACGCGTGGGGGTCGAGTTCGGTTCCAACCAGATGTATTCGCCTCCGGAGAATCTCGCCGACGGTGCGTTTGCCAGCAGCGACGAAAACCTGATCTTCCAGCACGACCGCTTCGGCGGCACCGGATTGGGCGCGATGGAGCCGCTCTGGCTGCTGAAGTATCTGCCGAACATGCCGTCGTGCCACATCAGCATCCTGGCCGACGCGCGCGGGCCGAGCAATTCGCTGACGCTCAACGAAGCCTCGGGCAACGCCTCGATCGGCGAGGCTCTGCGGATCATTCGTCGCGATCAGGCCGATGTCATGATCACAGGCGCGACCGGCACACGCACCGCCTGCGTCAAAGGGATTCATGCTCGGTTGTGGGATGAACTCTCCGATCACCCCGGTGAGCCTCCCGAAACCTGGAGCCGTCCGTTTGAGGCGACGCGCAACGGCCAAGTGCTCGGCGAGGGGGCTTGCGCGATCATGCTCGAAACGGAATCGCACGCCGCCGGGCGAGGAGCGACCGTCTACGGCACGGTTCTCGGCACTGGTTCGTCCTGCGTGCTCGACAAAGCGGGCCGACCGAATTTTCAGCTCGCGTTCGTGAACGCCGCGCGAGCCGCCTTTCGCGATGCCGGCGTCAGCTCGGACGACATCGGCCATGTGAATGCGTTTGGTCTTGGCTCCGTTCGCTGCGATGCCGAAGAGGCCGCCGCCATTCACGACTTGTTCGGCTCGCGAGCGGAACAAATCCCGGTGGCCGCCTTCAAGAGTTCGCTGGGCAATTCCGGAGCCGCCTCTGGCCCGCTAGAAATTGCCGCGTCGCTGCTGGGACTGCGCGAGGGAGTCGTCTTCCCGACGATCAACTATCGCACACCAGACCCCGCCTGCAGACTTAACATCGTTCACGGAACGCCGGCCCCGATCAGCAACAAGCTGTTCCTCAAGCTCAGCGTCACCGACATGGGCCAAGCCACCGCGCTGATTGCCGCCGGTGTGTAGGACGAGCACTCTTGCCCGTCATCGCCGGGACGGGCAAGAGTGCCTGTCCGACTCGCTTCTCAGGAAGTTGGAATGATTGGTCCATCACAACGCTTCCGCTGCATTGCGTTGGATGCGGTAGGCACATTGATCTTCGCCGAGCCGTCCGTGTCGATCGCGTACTCGGAAATCGGTCGGCGATACGGCTCAAGCCAATCCGCCGAGCAAGTGAAGTCTCAATTCGCTGAGTCTATGCGCCGCGCGGATGAGTTGTCCGTCGCACGCTTTGGCGAACCAAACCGCACGAGCGAAGAACACGAGCGAGACTTCTGGCAACAAGTCGTGCGCGATGTCTTGCCGGACGTGCGGGAGCCGCAAGCATGCATCGCGGAGTTGTTCGAGCACTTCGCTCGGCCGGAATCGTGGCGCTGTTTCGACGATGTGGGTAGGACGGTGACGTCGCTGGAAGAACGTGGATATCGAGTTTTGATCGCGTCGAATTTCGATGCGAGGTTGGATCGCGTTTGCGACGGTCTGCCTGAGTTGCGTGACGTGCGCTGCCGAGTGATCTCGTCGCTGGTCGGATATCGCAAGACGCATCCCGGCTTTTATGTGGCGGTCGCTCGGTTTGCCGAGTGTGATCCAAGCGAACTGCTGATGGTCGGTGATGACCTCGTGAACGATGTCGAGTCCGCACAAGCGGCGGGGATCGCAGCGGTGCATTTGCGGCGAGAGTTCGTAGTTCCGCCTTTAAGCGGTACTCCGGATGCCAAAGTCAAAGACAACCGCCTCAAGGCGGAACTACGAACGTTGGCCGACCTCTTGGAGTGGCTGCCATGAACCGGCCGTGGGTGGCGATTCAACGGAATCCAACGTCGGGGACCGGAACACGGTGCGCCGTGCTGTTGGAATTGTTGCGCGAGTTAAAACGCTGTGGGATCACGCCGCGATTGTTTGCGAGCCGTGAACGAATGCAGGCCAAACTGTCGAATCCGGCGATGCGAGAACATCTCGTGTGTGTCGTGGCCGCAGGTGGTGATGGGACCGTCGGAGATGTCATCAATCGGTATCCAGAGTTGCCGCTCGCAACCCTTCCGCTGGGAACGGAGAACTTGCTGGCGAAGTATCTGGGGATTCAGCCGTCAGGGACTCAAGTCGCCGAGTTGATCGCGAGCGGGTCGCGTCGCAGGCTTGATCTTGGAAAACTCAACGGGCGGCGATTCACGTTGATGGCCAGTTGCGGATTCGACGCGGCGGTCGTGCATCAGACTCACGCGAATCGGCGTGGGAACATTCGCAAATGGCATTACCTCCCGCCGCTCTGGCATTCGATTTGCAAGTACGATCATCCCCCGCTCCGAGTGTTCGTGGATGACGAAGCGCAGCCACGGATTGCTCGGCTGATGATGGCGGTCAACTTGCCGGCCTATGCGCTGGGGATTCCGTTCGCACCGCAGGCGACGGGGGAGGACGGACAATTGGACTTGTGCCTTTTTGAGAGAGGCTCGACATTCCAAATGGTGCGGTACTTGGGACATGTGCTCTCTGGCGCTCATCAATCGCTGCCGGATGTGAAATGTCTGAAAGCGTCACGAGTGAGAATCGAAGCCGACGTCAATGTCCCGTGGCAGATGGACGGCGACCCGGCGGGATTCACTCCCGTGACGCTCGCAGTCCTGCCAGCGGCGATGGCGGTCTTCGCGCCGTGAGGTCTTCGCGTCTGGGTTTGAGGGTCGAAAAGAACAGTGCCAAGTGCAGAGTGAAGACTGCAAAGTGCAAAGTGATAGCCTCATTCACGCATTTTTCACTTTGCACTCGTCACGTTGCACTGAGTTGGAAGAGAAGGGCGGAACGTAATCATGCCGGATAATCCAATCAAAATTGGCAACATGCAGTGTGGTACCGGGCACCCGCTGTTGTTCATCGCGGGTCCGTGCGTGATCGAAAGCGAGCAACTGGTGCTCGACGTGGCCAAGCAACTGGCCGAGTGGGCCGATGCGAACGATTGGCAACTGGTCTTCAAGTCGAGCTTCGACAAAGCCAATCGGACGAGCTTTCACAGCTTTCGCGGGCCGGGCCTGGAACGGGGACTCGACATTCTGGCGAAGGTCCGCGAAGTGACCGGCTTACCGGTGACGACAGATATTCACGAGCCGCAGCAAGCCGAACCGGCCGCGAAGGTCTGTCAGATTCTACAAGTGCCAGCATTTCTCGCGCGTCAGACGGATCTGGTTCACGCGATCGCGACGGCGTGTGCGGCGAGCGGGGGAGTGGTCAACGTCAAGAAACCACAGTTCGTCGCGGCGGAAGACACGACGCACATCGTCAAGAAGTGCGAAGAGGCGGGTTGCCCGCGCGTACTTCTGACCGAACGTGGCACGACATTTGGCTATGGCCGGCTCGTCAACGATTTTCGGTGCATCCCGATCATGCAGCGAAGCGGCGCACCAGTTTGTTACGACGCGACCCACAGCGTGCAGACGCCGGGGGGCAGCACCACAGGTGGCCAGCGAGAGATGGTCCCGACGCTCTCGCGAGCGGCCGTCGCCGCTGGCTGCGATGCGGTATTTGTCGAAACACATCCTGATCCGGATCGAGCACTCAGCGATGGCCCCAACATGCTGCGCCTTTCCGACGTACCACGGCTTCTTAATCAACTGTCCCGGCTGCGTTCGCTGTTCCTGGAAATGACTGCGGTGGGCGAGTAAACGTCCCCACCCCGCATCCCAGCATTTTGCAAAGGCCGGGCTTCTGAATCGGTCGCGGCACGAATGGAGTTTTTTGTTATGGCTGATGTTGTTGTTTCGCATTCTCGACGGCTCCATTGGACCGCTTTGTGGCTGGGGCTTGGTTTGCTGAGCTTTGGCTGCACGCAACCGGCATCGACCAAAAAATCCACAGACAAGACCGACGCGACCGTCGAGCAAGAGGCGGAGTCGCGGACATTGCGAAACTTGGAAAACGCAATTGCGAATTTGCAACCGGACAAGCTCGGCATCGCCTCCGCGCCCGAGCAAGCGATCGCGGTTCTCAACGAATGGGCCAGGGGGGCGAAGCTAGCGGCAGAGAAGACTGGTGCTGGCTGGGAACCGACACGGCCTCACACGTTGTTGAATTCGCTGCCGAATGAATGGCTCGAACAAGTCAATTTGGCTCAGTACGTCGAACGGGATGCGGCGTTCCTGCGAGACTGTTTGTGGGCCAATCGAGCGTCGAAGTTTGGTGCGGGGGACGCGAAATCCGATCTCGATATTGTTCTCAATTTGTTCGAGTACGTGGCCCGCAACGTGGAGTTAATTCCTGCCGGACGCCGCAACGTTCCGTTGGGGCCATTTGACGTGATGGTGCTCGGCCGCGGGACCGCCCAAGAACGAGCTTGGGTGTTCGCTGAATTATTGCGACAGCGAAGTATTGACTCCGTCATTTTGACTTCGCGCCGGGCGTCGCGAGACGAAGTCGATGAGGATCAACTGCTGGTGGGTGTCTTGTTCGAGAAGGACATTTTGCTCTTCGATCCCGCGCTGGGAATACCGTTGCCAGCGGACGTGGCGGCTCCGAAATCGGCCTTGCCACGACTGCCGATGACGTTGCGGCAAGCGACACGTGATCCCGAACTGCTGGCCGCGGTCGCCAGTGACAGTGGCGGGCGCTTTTCGCTGACCTCCGCGATGTTGGAGGCGGCGCAAGTTCAGTTGATTTGCCACACTGAGCAGCTTTCGGCTCGCATGCGGCACTTGCAAGAAGGGCTGGCCGGTGAGCAATCAGCCGTGGTTTCAGACCCCTTGGAGGATTTGGAAAATCAGCCCGGATTGTGGTCTCGTGTCGCTCGGCATCCAGCGGCCACGTGGTCGGCCGAAGATGTGGCGATCTGGAGTTTTCCCGAAGCCATACGCAAGGGGGCGGCACATCACACCGACGAGCAAAGACAAGAGTTGGCCAAGATATCGAGATCCTTGGCGGCTCCTCTAAGGATCAAATCCATCCGTGGAGACGAAGTGTCGCGGACGATGGAATTGGAATTCACCAAACCGGAGCGAGCGTTGATGAAGCTGCGCATGCAGCATGTCATCGGCCATTGGCCAGATGCGGTACAGGGATACCTGGCCGTGCAACTTTATGATGTGGAACCTCCGACGGTGAAGAACTTCGCGCGGGTGAGTTCAGATGGCAAACATCGCGAAGAAATTGCGATCGTTTCAAATTTGGATAAACAGAGCCTGCGATCACTGATGATGCAAAAGCGACCCCCACAAGAAGACGTTTACAAGTTGCACTTGTGGGCCGTTGACGACGCTTGCTACTGGATGGCGTTGTGTCAGTTCGAGCAGAACCGGTTGCGTGCCGTCGTCGATCAATGCCGCGTGTACGATAGCCGACGTTCGAGCGGTGGTTGGACCTCGGCGAATCGATGGCTGATGGCGACGGCGCTTGTCCAACAAAAGAAGATCAAAGAGGCGACCCGCGTTTTCAAAGAATTCGACGAGGATTCTTGTGCGTTTGCCGGAAGTCGCGTGCTGACGGCTCGCTGGCAGCGGTTGCTGGAGCCGGCGGAGTAACGTCGCCGTTATCACTCCGCGTGACGAGCCGAGTGTTTCATCGACGCGGATTCGTGATTCGGCTCGTCACGCGGAGCGATGACGGCTACGTTCTTTGCCTCACACGTCGCAGAGCTTGACGGCTTCGGTGAGACCGACCAGCGGATCGCGGGTTGGGATGAATTCCTGGCCGATGTAGCCCTTGTAGCCGATCTCCAGCAGCTTGCGCATGATCGGCGGATAATTGATTTCTTGCTTGTCGTCGAGTTCCGCTCGGCCGGGGTTGCCCGCCGTATGGATGTGGCCGATGACGTCTTTGCATTGCTCGATGCGGCGGATCACGTCGCCGTTCATGATTTGGACGTGATAGATATCGAAGAGAATTTTTGCCCGCGGTGAACCCACTTTGCGGACGATGTTCGCGACGTAGTCGATGTCGTCTCCCTGGTAGCCAGGATGACCTTTCATCGGATGCGAGTCGTCGCGCGTGTTGAGATGCTCGACGCAGATGTTGACGTTCTTCTTGTCGGCGTAGGCACACAGAACTTTCAACGCCTTGACGCAATTGGCGGCACCTTCTTCGAGCGAGATTTCACCGCTCTTCGGGTCTTCCGCCTTCTTCCACTTGAAGCCGGTGAAGGCGATGACGCTCTTGAAGCCGTATTCGGCACAGCCGTCGATGGCCTCTTTTGTACGAGCGATGACTTCGTCGTGATAGTCCGGATTGTTCAGGCCGCGCATAAACGGCGCTCCGGGCATCCGGTTGCCGGCGATCGCGCAGGTCAAACCGTGTTTCTGGATGACTGGGAAATCCTTGTGATCGCCTAACTCGATCGACACGCAGCCGAGTTGCTTGGCGACCTGGCATTGTTTCTCGATGTCCCACTTGTCGCCGGAGACGTTGAAGCACCAGAAGACGATAGACTGCTTGATGTTTCCCTTAGTCACGACAGTTTTCTCTTTCTCTACGCCGATGGCGGAATGAGTCATGGGATGCAGGGCCGAAGCGGCTCCGGCGACCAGGGCGGTGTGCAGAACATTGCGACGGCTGTAGTGAGCTCCAAACGTGGGATGGCTGGACATGGCGAAAACTCCTGCGTGAGTGTTGGTGTCCGGCGGCCAATCCCGGTTGCGATCGAGGCCGCCTGAATCGCATCGCAACCGGAGGCAGCATGACCTCGCCACATTGAAGCGGCAAGACGTGGGGCAGGCTTTCAACCTGCCAGGCCGAGTCGAACTCAATCGGTTCAGGTGTGAAATTTGGTTTGATGCCCGGCCAGGTTGAAAACCTGCCCCACGATCGGGACTGCCTTTGATCTGGTCAGTGTGAGTTGAAGGCTGTGGCATCCGTCAGGGCGGTTCGGGCGTTCTTTCAAGATTTTTGAATATGAGAAACTGATGAATTCTCGCGGAAAACCGCAGGTCCACAGCCGACTGAGGGCCGGCTGCTGGGGGCGTCAGATTCTTCGGCACACTGCTTGCAAAATGCGGTTCGTTGGTTTGCCGCGCGATTGTGCGGCGAGTGTTGGTTCGACGTGGCCAGCCCGATTCCACGGATCGGAGGCGGTTGGTGCTGACCTTGGTGGAATGAGTTTAAACTGAGGTCACGTTCGGCGGCGCAAGTTGCGGATCGCCATGTTCGAGCAGGGTTCCTGAGTAGATTCTGGCTCGTCCGAGTCGCCGCTTGCGGAGACGAGGACTCGAACAGCGTGTCGCTGGTTCGTGAGCTTCTGTGATGCCTCGTTGACGAGAGGAACGAACGAAAATGTTGCGTAGGTTGTGGCCGTTAATCGCGCTCGGACTGCTACTTTCCTTGGGAGTTGTCCGTAGTTTTGCACAAGAAGAAAAAGCCGCGGAGAAGGCAACTCCAGCGGCGGAGACTGCGGCACCCGTTGCCGCGCCGGAGACCGCCGCGCCTGCTGCGGCTCCAGCGGCGGAAGTGCCGCCGTATTTTTCGGGGGCCAATCCACCAGCACCTGCGCCGGCGGTTTGGCCGGATGCCGGCGGCGGTGCCGCGGGCTATTGGACGACCCCTTCGGCTGGTCCCGTCGGCGACGGCGATCCGAAGGCGATGACTCCGGACAAGCTTTATGACCGGATCTCTCACAATCTGTTTTCGATCAACATGGTCTGGGTGTTGATCACCGGTTTCCTGGTCATGTTCATGCAGGCGGGTTTCGCGATGGTCGAGACCGGACTGGGTCGCTCAAAGAACGCAGCGCACACCGTGACGATGAACATGATGATTTACCCGCTAGGCTGCATCGCGTTCTGGGCCTATGGCTTTGCGATTGGCTGGGGCAACTGGTTCAACGGGCCGGTGGCTCCTGGTTGGTATTCGTCGCTCGGTCCTGGAACGTCGATCCTCAACAGCGGTATCGGGCTGGGTGAGTCCGCGCCGGGTTCAAACGTTTTTGCCTACGGCTTGATGGGCACCAAAGGCTTCTTCCTGAACGGCATGGATGATGTCAGCGTCATGGCGCTGTTCTTCTTCATGATGGTGTTCATGGACACGACCGCCACGATTCCGACCGGTTCGATGTGCGAACGCTGGGCTTGGAAAAACTTTTGCCTCTACGGACTGTGGATCGCCTTGCCCTACTGCCTGTTTGCAAACTGGGTTTGGGGTGGCGGCTGGTTAGCCAATCTTGGCAGCACGATGGGGCTTGGTCACGGAGTCGTGGACTTCGCTGGTTCAGGCGTGGTACATGCGATGGGAGGTGCCATCGCACTCGCGGGTGCGATCGTGATTGGTCCGCGAATTGGGAAGTTTGTCGAAGGCAAGCCGGTCGCGATGCCGGGGCATCACGTTCCGATGGTGGTCATCGGCACGTTTATCCTGGCGTTCGGTTGGTTCGGGTTTAACCCAGGCTCGACGTTGTCGGGCACCGATCTGCGCATCAGTGCGGTTGTGGTGAATACGATGTTGGCTGGCGTTACTGGTGCCATCGCGACGATGTGCTACATGATGGCCAAGGGGCTGAAGCCTGATCCTTCGATGCTGTGCAATGGCATGTTGGCGGGTTTGGTGGCGATCACCGCTCCCTGTGCGTTCGTGGACTCTTGGGCGTCCGTGGTGATCGGTGCCATCGCGGGTGTGTTGGTGGTGGAGAGCGTCTTCTTCTGGGAACGCCGAGGCATCGACGATCCTGTCGGTGCGATCTCCGTGCATGGCGTGAACGGCTCGTGGGGAGTCATCTCGCTGGGCATCTTCGCCAACGGCAAGTATGGCATGGGCTGGAACAACGTGGTTCGCCCGTTGTACGACGCGAATGGTGCCGAGGACGGTGTGCTCACTGACGGCGTTCGCGGAGCCCTCTACGGCGATGTGTCGCAGTTGTGGGCTCAGTTGATCGACGTCGGAGTCGTGTGGGTCTTCGGATTCGTGATGGCCTATGTCTGGTTCAAGCTCAGCGACAAGATCACGCCGCTGCGTGTCAGCCGCGAGACCGAAATCGAAGGCTTGGACATTCCAGAAATGGGCGCTCACGCCTACCCGGACTTCATTAGCCGCTAACGCATGGCGGTTCAAATTTGAGACGACGTCCATAGCCGTTCGGGCTGTGGGCGTCGTTTTTCCCAAACACGCCTCTATTCAGGAACTTTGCCATGAAAAAAATCGAAGCCATTATTCGGCATTTCAAATTGGAAGACGTCAAAGAAGCGCTGACCAAAATCAATGTGCTCGGCATGACCGTGACCGAATGCAAAGGATTCGGCCGTCAGAAAGGTCACAAGGAGCAGTATCGTGGTGCGGAATACACCGTGGATTTTCTGCCCAAAACGAAACTGGAAGTGGTCGTCACCGACGGTCAGGCTCAGGCGGCGATCGACGCGATTGTCGCGGGAGCACGCACCGGAAAGATTGGTGACGGCAAGATCTTCGTCTCGAATTTGGAAAACGTCGTCCGTATCCGCACCGGCGAAGCTGGTGAGGGAGCGGTCTAAGTCTAAGTAGAACAGCATTAATGTTTGTTTGGGTGGCACGCCCTGAGTCATCGAAGGGCGTGGATCGTTCACACGCCCATCGCAAAGCCTCAGGGCGTGCCACCCATTAAGTAATACACCCGACCTGATTTGATCCCAACAGCCCAGCCGCAATGAAGCGACTGGGCTGTTGTCATTTTGTGGCTCTTCGGGGAGGCGTGTTGATTCCTGTGTCCAGCGAGACGCACCCGTATCAGCGAGTCCGAAGTTGGAGCGATTTGAGAATTTGCTCGGCAGATGTCATCCTGCCGACCAACTCCAAAATTCGTAGAAGCTGCATGTCGCAGATTCGCGATCTTTCATTATGCCTCGTTGATGTAAGGAGCAAACCAAGATGACGCGGAGGTTGTTGACTTTGTTAGTGCTGGGGATGGGACTGTCCCTGGGAGCCTTGAATGGACTCGCTCAAGAAGAGGCCAAGGACGCCAAGCCTGCGGAAGCGTCGGTGGCGGTCGCTGCTGAATCGACGCCGTCCGCGACTGCTGCCCCTCCGGCCGGTCCTCCGGCCCATCTCGCGGGGACGTATGACACGGGATCGACCTCCTGGTTGATGGTCAGCGCGGCGCTCGTCTTCTTCATGATGCCCGGACTCGCGCTGTTCTACGGCGGCATGTGTCGCGCCAAGAACGTGCTCAACATGTTTATGTGCGTGATGGTCTGCGTGCCAATCGTGTGCGTGGAATGGATCGCCTATGGCTACAACATGGCGTTCGCCGTTCCCTCGGCGATTACCAGTGACGCGGGCGTGGACGACAAAGGGGTCGAAAAGCCCAAGCTCAGCTATCTCGGCTGGGATCCGGGGCTGGTGATGTTTAAGTCGTTCGGTCAGGTCACACCGGTCGATGGCCCGAATAGCTTCGGCAAGACGGTCACCAGCGGTGACACGACGGGAGCGGTCTCAACGGGCGTTTCGGAACTCTTGTTCGCGATGTTCCAAATGATGTTCGCGATCATCACGCCAGCCCTGATCGTGGGAGCGGTCGCCGAACGAGTCAAATTTAGCGCCTGGTGCTTGTTCGTCGCGCTGTGGGCCACGATCGTTTACAACCCCGTTTGTCACTGGGTTTGGAACGTCAACGGTTGGCTCTTCCAGAAGGGAGTGCTGGACTTCGCAGGTGGCACGGTGGTGCATGTGCTGGCGGGCGTCTCGGCTTTGGCGTTGATCCTGATTCTCCCCAAGCGTCGCGGCTATCCCGGAGCACATTTTCTGCCGCACAGCATCGGCTGGACTCTGTTGGGGGCCGGCATGTTGATGGTCGGCTGGTTCGGCTTCAACGCGGGTTCGGCCGTCGCCGTCGGGAAAGATTATTTGCCAGTGGCCGGAGCGACCGCCGTGATGGCCTTCGCCGCGACCGCTATCGCCGGTAGCGCGGCATCGGGCTCGTGGATGATCGCCGAATGGCTGGTGGCTAAGAAACCGACCGCTCTGGGAGTTGGCTCCGGGATGGTCGCGGGACTCGTGGTGATCACTCCTTGTGCGGGGCATGTGAGTCCTGGATCGGCTCTGTTCATTGGCCTCATCGCCGGTATCGTCTGCTTTTTCGCGGTCCTCGCGAAGCAGACCATCAAGTACGACGACTCGCTCGATGTGGTGGGGGTCCACGGAGTCGGTGGAGCACTGGGGGCTTTACTCGTCGGTATCTTTGCCGTGCGCCCCGTGATGGGCGGCATGGACCAGTTTCTGCTGCAAGTGCAGGGGCTTCTCTACACGGGAATCTACGCCTTTGTTTGCACTCTCATCCTTGGAACGCTGATTCACAAGACGATCGGCTTCACGGTGGATGAGCAAACCGAAGACGACGGACTCGACTTGGCGGTACACGGCGAAGCGGCCTATCGCCTGACGTAATCCACTGACCCAACGGATTGGGCGGCGGTCGCGATCGGCCGCCGCCCGGTTCATGACATCTACCCATTGAGTTCGTTCATCAAGCATCCAATCTCTCGTCGCCGACCAAAACGAGGTCGGCGACAACTGTAGGAATTACCTCATGAAAAAAATCGAAGCCATCATTCGGCATTTCAAGTTGGAAGACGTCAAGGAAGCGCTGACCAAGATCAATGTGGTCGGCATGACCGTGACCGAGTGCAAAGGGTTCGGCCGCCAGAAGGGCCACAAAGAGCAATATCGCGGCGCGGAATACACCGTGGATTTCCTGCCGAAGACCAAGCTCGAAGTGATCGTCAGCGACGGGCAGGCTCAAGCGGCCATCGACGCGATCGTGGCGGGAGCTCGCACAGGTAAGATCGGCGACGGCAAGATCTTCGTCTCGAATCTGGATAACGTCATCCGCATCCGCACCGGCGAATCCGGCGACGGTGCCGTCTAACAACAGGTTCCGCGTCCAATCTCAACAAACAGCCCGGCTCCTCATTAGCGACCGGGCTGTTTTGTTTCATTCCCCTGGCCCCATTCCTCTGGCAAAGTTTCTTGGCAGAGGAATGTGGCCAGAGGAATCAACGCATCGGCGGATTTGATCGGCGTGCAACAACCGTCAGTCGCCCCGACTGCCGCACTATCGCGAGGATTCGAGCCAGTGGGGTTAGCAGACACAACCCGATCGCCGACGGATTGTCGGTCCAGTGAATCAGCCGCTCGCCGAGTGACCAGCGCGGGAACTTTGTTCGCAGCCACAGTCCCAGCGAGCCGACCAAGTTGTTGACGTTTCGTTGGTGAATGACTTCGACCAGTTCCAATCCGCTGGCCGCCAACATGCGGCGTATCGATGCCGACGTGAAGTGTTGCAAGTGCGTCGGCAATTGCAGGGCGTACCAAACGCGGCCGAACGTTCTCTGTTCCCAACAGCCGAAGTTCGGCACGCTGATCGACAACGTACCGCCCGGTTTGAGCAACTCCCGCGCGAGCCGCAGCGTTGCCACTGGGTCGTGCAGGTGCTCGATCACCATCCAGGCGAAGATTGCGTCGAAACTGCTCGGCGCAAAAGTCTGCGGATCGGACGCGACGACCGACTCCAGCGAACCGACTCGCACGTCCAACCCAGTTTCGACCGCACGGCGAGCGACCTCGGCGGCGGGTTCGATGCCGACACATTTCCAACCACGCTCTCGAAGCTGATGCAGAAACGCACCGTGAGAGCAACCGAGTTCCAAGGCAAGTGGCGAGTAGGGAGCGGGGAGTGGGGAGTGGGGAATCGGGGCCGCTCGAGAATCGATCCACCAGAGAACCAGCCGACGCAAACATTTCCACGACCGAGTAACCGTACCGCGACCGTTAGGGAGCGGCCCGCATTGGCCGCTCCCTAACGGTCGCGGTACGGATAACGCTCCTCGAAACGGACCGTAGTCCGCCGGATAGAACTGCCCGATGCACTCTCGTGTCGGACGGGGATTCAAGAAGACGTGATAACACGCCGCGCATCGCGCGAGTTTGAACTCTCCCGGACAACCGTAAAGCAGATCGCTGGCTACCAAGACCGTGTGAGATTGGGGCTCGCCGCAGAGCGGGCAAGCGGTGTTCTCCAAGACGAGGTGGCTCACGATCGCGGCTCCTGCGTCCGAGCGGGAAACACCATCCGCACCGCTCGCCATGCCACCTCCTCACGCAGCAGCACGAGCAGTACCAGCAGCGCGGTCGCGCCACTGGTCGCTCCCCATAGAGATGGCCACGGCAGCGAAGTTCGTAACAGCAACGAACCGACTCCCGCTGCCGCCGCCGAGCCAATCGCCACTCGGACGAGCGTGCCAAGCACTCCGCGAAAGATGCCCAAGCCCAACTGCATCGTGATCAATCCCAGCAGCACGGCTGCGTTGAGCAGATAGAACACCGACGTCGCCGCCGCCAAGCCTAGGACACCGTGTGTCCCAACCCAATGAAACTTCAACGCCGCACCGATGCCAAACCCAATCAGCCCGACGATCACCGGGGTGCGTGTGTTCTGTCGCGAGTAAAACACTTTCGCTGCGATCTCTCCCAGACTGCCGCCGACGATCATGCCGCACAACATCGCCAACGTGGACGACACCACGCGCGTGTCCTCCGGCGTGAACCGGCCACGCTGCAACAAGTCTCGGATTAACGCGCCACCGAACGCGGTCAACGCGACGACGATCGGCACTAACAAAAGCGAGAGGAATCGCAACGCGGCGGCGATCTCTGTTCGCAGTTTGTCGTCGTCTCGTTCGGCCGCGTGACGCGCGAGGGCCGGGAACGCAACGACCGCCAATCCGCTCGTGCTCAGCGTCAGCACTGCGGCCGCCAGGCGCGAGGCGTAACCAAGTTGCGAAACGTTTCCCGGCGATGGCGACGTGAGATACCGATCCAGCAGCGGATCGAGTTGATTGCACGCCAGCCCGAAAACCAGCGGCAGCATCAACACAAAACAACGTTGCATGGCCGACTGCGATTCGTTCGTCACCGGCCAGCCGCGCGAGAAGATGCCGACCCACGGCATCTGCAACGCCAACGTGAGGACCGCTCCGATGCTGACCGCTTGCGCGATCGTGTCCATGCCGCCGCTTGGACCGCCGCGCCAGGCCAGCGCGACCGTGACTGCATTGCCGAGCAACGCCGCGAATCCGGTCACGGCGAATCGTCCGTGGCAATGATTCCACGCGCGAGCCAAGCCCGACAAACTGTTCCAGACCATCAAGCTCGACAATGTTTGAAAGAGCTCCGTCGTGCGACCAATTTGCTGGTCGTCGAAGCCGGGATGCAGAGTTCGCATCCACGGCTCGGCGAATAGCTTCGAGACCTGCCAGAGCAGCAGCGTCAGCAGCGACAGCCAACACACAAGCTGCACCGCCATCGACCATGCGGCGCTCTCGCCGGATTGCTCGCGAGTCTGCATATAGACCGGTACGAACGCCGAAGCTAACGCTCCCGCCAGCAACCCGCTGATCACCAGCGGCAAGGTCGAGGCCGCGACAAAGGCGTCCATATCTGATGCGGTGCCGAACCACTTCGCCAGCAGCAGTTGCAAGGTGAATTGCAGCCCCATTTGTCCCAGCGTCAAGAACGTCAGGACGGCGACCGATCGCAGCGAGGTGGCGGCTTGAGGCATGAACTCTCGTAGCACAGGCGGCTCGCCTGTGCTTCGGCGGGATTGGGGCGATCAATCAGGCAGGCGAGCCGCCTACCCTACGATGGTGCGGAGCTTAATGGTTGTCCGATAATGCCGTCAGGCCGAGTCTCGGCATCGCGAGAACCTGCTGTCCCGCCCGCAAGTCACGAGATAAACTGGTTCCACCCGCCCTCCTACCCACCTGCGCGTGAGCCTGATGTCCGCGAAGCCCACCAAACAACTGATCGCGATCACTTGTGCCAAGTGCGGCGCGACATTCAAAGTCGACGCGAAGCACTCCGGCAAGCAGGGACGTTGTCCGGTCGAGGAGTGCCAGGCGGCCTACACAGTTCCTGCCGGTTCTGCATTTGAACGCGCCATGGAACGAAATTACGCGTCCGTGATGAAACGTACGGCCGCTGATTCGCCCAAGCCACACGCTCCCGTCAGAAAAATGAAGAGCCTGTTTCAGGCCGTAGCCACGTCCGCCAGAACGTGGGCGAATCGGCGGAACCCCCACGTTCTGGCGAACGTGGCTGCGGCGCGATCAGGCTCGAAGAGAGCCAAACGCCCGTCGCGGTCGATTGCTCAGCGTCTGTGGCCATTGTGGAGCGCGTGCGGTGTCGGCGTGATCGTTCTGGTCGGCGTGGTGATGTGGGGCACCGGTGCGGTCGAGCCTCAGCGAGTCGAAGCCGCGAAGCCGGACACGTTTCAAACGCAGGTCGCGCCGTTCGTCAAAAAGCATTGTGTGGAATGCCACGGAGAGAAAGATCCCGAAGGGGGCATCGCGCTGCACAACTTCGACAGCGAGAAATCAGTGCAGAAGGCTCGCAAGGTTTGGGAGAAGGTGCTCCCAATGTTGCAGATCGAAGCCATGCCCCCCGTCGAAGAGGGCCGCGAGCGGCCGACCCACGACGATTACCTCGCGGTCGCGTCGTGGTTGGAGGACAAGCTGTTCAACATCGACTGCAAACTCGACCGCGACCCCGGCCGAGTCACCGTGCGGCGATTGAATCGCGCCGAGTACAACAACACCGTGCGCGATCTGCTCGGCGTGGACTTCGAGCCAGCGAAGGATTTCCCGTCGGACGACGTCGGCTACGGCTTCGACAACATCGGCGACGTGTTGTCGGTCTCGCCGCTGCTGATGGAGAAGTATCTCGATGCGGCTGAGAAAATCAGCGAGAAAGTCATCAGCACTGCCGATCTCGCGAAGTCCCGCAAAGTGCGTTTCGCCGGAAAGCAATTGAAGCCCGGCGGGGCGGCCGAGGATCAAGGAGAGTTCTTCGGAATCAATTCGACCGGGCAAGTCACGGCCGAGCATAAGTTTCCTCGCGATGGCGAGTACCTGTTGCGAGCACGCGCCGCCGCCGACCAAGCCGGCAACGAACTGGCGAAGATGGAGTTCTCCATCGACGGCAAGCCGGTTCACACATTCGAGGTCAAAGGCCGGCGCGAACCGGATGAGTATGAATTTCAGCTGCGTCTGCCTCCGGGAAATCACAAATTCACGGCCGCATTCACGAACGACTTCTACGATCCAAAAGCCAAACGAGGTGGCGACCGCAACCTCTACCTCGGCTGGCTGGAAGTCGTCGGTCCGCTCGATGTGCGAGAGGACGACTTGCCGGAGTCGCATCGCAAGCTGATCGCCGCGACTCCGACCACGACGCGCCCTCTCGTCGACGCCGTTCGTGAGAACCTGCGACCGCTGATGCGACGCGCTTTCCGTCGGCCTGTCACGGATGACGAAGTCAACCGCATCGTGCCGCTCGCTGAGTCGGCCGTCTCGCAAGGAGAGACCTTTGAGCGGGGAATGCAGTTCGCGTTGCAGGGAGTCCTCTGCTCACCGAATTTCCTGTTCCGCATCGAAGCCGATGCGAGTCCGAACGATCCAAAGGCTCGGCACGAAATCAGTCCGTTTGAACTGGCAACGCGACTGTCGTACTTCCTGTGGAGTTCAATGCCCGACGACGATCTGCTCGCACTGGCCGAGACGAGCGAGCTTCGCAAACCGGAGGTCATTGAGCAGCAGGTCAGACGAATGCTGAAAGACAAACGCTCGGAAGCGCTGGTCGAGAACTTCGCACTGCAATGGCTCAACCTGCGAAGCCTCGATGAGTTGACACCCGACGCCACGAAGTTCCCTGATTACTCGCCACAGCTTCGCGACGACATGCTCCGCGAGACGACGAAGTTTTTCGACCACGTCCTGCGAGAAGACCTCAGCACGCTGGAATTGCTCGATGGCAAATTCACGTTCGTCAACGAACGGCTCGCGAAGCATTACCGCATCGACGGTGTGCGAGGTGACGAGTTCCGCAAGGTGTCACTCGACGGCGTCACCGGCCGAGCCGGCTTGCTGACTCAAGCCAGCATCCTGACCGTGACTTCAAATCCCGGCCGCACGTCCCCCGTGAAACGCGGCAAGTGGATCATGGAAAACATCCTCGGCACCGCTCCGGCACCTCCGCCGCCGAATGTGCCCAGCCTCGAAGAGACTCAAAAAGCTCAACCCGGCGCATCATTGCGCGAGCAACTCAAGTTGCACCGCGAGAACGCGATCTGCAATTCGTGTCACCGCCAGATGGACGAACTGGGCTTTGGTTTCGAGCACTTCGACGCCATCGGCCACTGGCGCGATCACGACGGCCAGCACAAAGTGGACGCTTCTGGAGTCCTCCCCAGCGGCGACAAATTCGACGGTTCCACCGAATTGATCGCGATCCTCAAAGGCCGCAGCAAGCAATTCAGCCGCTGCCTCACCGAAAAGCTGATGACCTATGCCATCGGCCGAGGACTGGAATACTACGACCGTTGTGCGATCGACAAACTGTTGGACGCGCACAGCACCGATGACTACCGGTTCTCAACGCTCATCGCGCAGATCGTGCTCAGCGAGCCGTTCCAAATGCGCCGCGGCGATGGCCCGACGGAATGATTGGCAAGGTGAGTGATTCGTAGAGACGTCGCTCGACATAGGCGAATCGCTCCGCGACTCGCATTCAAAAGTCGCGAGACTCGCAATAGCGCCGTTTCACGGCGATTGGCCTCGCTCTGGGAATCTCAGTTGCGGAGCAACTGAGCTACGTTGCGGATCAGTCATCATCGGTGATCGTGCCGAGCCCACTGCTGTCGGCGATGCTAGCGTTGATCGCGGGGGACAGTTTGACGGTGAAGAAAAAGTAGCGGGAACCGTTTACTGATAAAAGCCGTTATTTGGTTCCTGACACCCCGACACCTTTTACTCCCCTCGTGCGCATCCCTCGACAATCACTGAGCGTTACGAGCAGCTTCTGCAGCAGCTTTTTTCTCGCGAATTTCCAAGCCAGCACGTCTTCCAACCGCAGCCGCTCCTTTCAGTTCCTTGAGATTGAGTGGATCGTAGGCTGGCCTTATGTGTTGCCAAACGGAAAGGGCAGATTGCGACTGACTCCAGTCGACTTCTGGAAACCGAGAGGCGATGTAGTCAACGTCCCTCTGAAAATTGTTGTGGACCGACAGTTCCATCTGATTGCCGTCCGTGATGATGCTGGACAATCTTGCTACTGAGAATGTCTCACCTCCGAGCTTTTTGGGATTAACGTTGATTTCACCAACATATTTGATTTCCCCAGCGTGTATATCAAAGAACTCGTCCAAAAATACGGAGTAGTTTTTGGACGAGTTCCAAAACTTGGCGGGTCATTTACGTCGGTCGGGTCCGTGGGGTCCGTTGGATCTGTGCTGCCGGCATCGTCATCCTGAATGGTGCCAATTCCCACTCCGGCATCGTCGCCGGTGACGTTCAGAGTGAAAGACTCGGAGCCTTCATTGATGGTGTCATTGTTAATCGGCACAGAAATGGGAAGCGAGATGACATCCCACGGACTGACGGTAAACGAGCCGGACACGGCGGTGAAATCGCCCAGCGTATTCGAGTCTGCGGTGCCATCGACCGTCGCGTAGTTGAGCACAAGCGGCATCGAACTGGCGTTGATCCCCATGATCATGAACACGAGCGAGCCACTGGCTTCGCTCGCAACCCCACCCATAACGACGATCGTCGGCACCAAGCGTTGTTCGAGGGCTTCCACCGGTCCCGCGCGATGATAAAGCGACTGACGACGCGTGAACTTAGAGGGGCGGGGCGCTTTGGTGAATGTCGCGTTCAAGCGGCGAGTCAAAGCGTTCAACCAGTTCCAATTTGCGAGGGATATGGGGCGGCCTCCAAAGGATGGAAAGGAACTCGTCGGGCGATGTTGCCAAGTGCCAGAGATGGCAAAGAATTTGAGCAGATTTGCTCAGTGGGCAGGACATTACCCAGCGCACTGAAAATCGCAAGCATTTATTTACGGAAATTTGTGAATGGCGACAAAGTCGATTCTCAATCACAAACAGCGGCGAATGCGAACTCGCTCATTCATTTCTTTGCGGAACAGAGCGTGCGAAGTCCGTTCGAAAAAACTCTTCGCACACGGATGATCAAAGACGAGAATCACGCATCTCTGCGATCGCTCCGAAAAACTTCTTCCAAGCATTTACACAGTTCCATCCAGCCACTCAAGACCCAGAAAAACCAAAATGGAAAATGGCCTTTGTCGTCAACGCCCCAAAATCGTGTTGAGTGACTTCAGTTCTTTTTTCAATTCGGGGTTATTGGGATGTTCCCGCAATTTCTCCTGCTGGTCCGAAAGCCGAAACGTGGCCTCGATCATTTGCTGGCTCTTTTCCAGATGCGGTTTCGCCGCTTCGGGGTCTCCCAACTGCAGGTAGGCTTGACCCAGTTTGTGCTGGGCTCCGATGTCAAACGGATTGAGGCGGACGGACTCTTTCAAGTCGCTGATCGCCGAATCCAGTTTCCCTTCGTCGAGAGACAGGATTCCGCGTAGCTTGAGCGCTTCCGCAGTGGCTCCCGCTTCGGAAATCTGTCGCTCAACTTCCGCCAACGCCTCCGCATGACGGCCTTCTATTCTCAGAAGCTGTGAGTAACTGAGAGACAGCTTGCCGGTGAGTGGCCCTGACGCGAGCAGGAAATCGAATTCCATCCGCGCGGCGCTCGTGTCACCGTTGTGAATCAGCGATTGCGCTAATGAGGATCGCACCTCCGTTGCCAATTGCGAATCTGGAGCACGCCGTAACGCTTCGCGGTAATCGTCAATGGCCGCCAAAAGGTTGGCTGACGAGGATTCAATGTCTCCGGCGAGTGCCCACGGTCGTGGAGCGAGCGGAGCCGCGCTCTGCCACTCGCGGCATCGTTTCAAGGCGTCATCGCGACGCCCCGAATGCAGGTCGAGGCTCACCAATCGCTCCATTGCACGCGCTGCGGCCGGTCCCGACATTTTGGCGGCCTCAACCAGAGCCGCTTCCGCCAACATCAACTTGCCGGCCTGCAATGCCTCCTCACCCAATGCCAACAAGTCGACGGCATCGCACGTTGAATAATCTTTGATCAGAGACAAGCCACCCAGCGCCGCGTCCCATTGTTCAAGCGCCGCCAAAGCGCGGCATTGCAGCAACTGCGCCTCTGGATAGTTGCCTCTCGCATTCAATACCGCGCGTTCGGCCAATCGCTCGGATCGTGCGGGATCTTGGGATAAGAATTCTCGAGCGCGAGCATAATCCAAGCGGGCATTTTGAAAGCTCCCGTCCGCGAGATAAATCGTGACCACCACGATACCGCCGACAATGGCGAGCCACAGGAAAATCCTGCGGTATGAAAATCGTCCCTTCACAACGACTCGAGGAGGGGGCGGACAGGGATCAATTGCGGGCAATGGTTTACTGCGGCTCACCACGTCCCTCCATCAGCCGGTTGGTGACTCGCGGCTGTAGATCACGATACCTTTCCGACTTTCCCGTGAGCCATGTGACCGTGACCTCCAAGGGATTCTCAGAAACCACTGGTAAGTAGATTCGCTGGTCAAACTGAGAAAGATATCCGGCTCCCGATCGAACGTGACGGACGATGTCTCGGCCCTCGAATCGATAGCGAATGCTCGCCCCAACAGCCACAGGGTCGCTCTCGACACCTCGCAATTCGACACACAGCCAAGTCTTCGGATCGGTCTGATTGTAGAGCACGCTGACCGGCATGTTTTGTTGAACGACAACGAGGTCGAGATCTCCATCGTTGTCCAAATCGCCAACCGCCGCTCCACGCGCGGCGTGCTTCTCGCGAAACCATGTCCCACCACATTCGCGAGTCACATCGCGAAAACGACGACCAGTGCCGCTGGCCTCATTGCGTAGCAAATAAGCGGGCTGAAGGTAGGCACCGCGCCCCGTCTTGTAGAGAACATGACCATTGACAAAAAACAGATCCAGCCAGCCATCCAAATCGAAGTCAGCCAAGCCGGTTCCGAATTTCACATGGGATCGCCCCACTCCCCCAAGCCCTGCTCGGATCGTGCTGTGATCGAAGAGGTTCTTCCCCAGATTTCGATACAGAGAATTGTCTTCCCTTTCGTAGTTCGTGACCCACAGGTCCGGAAGTCCATCTCCGTCGTAGTCTTCGGCATCGACCCCCATGCTTCCTTCGGCGGCACCTAACTCACTTCCGGATGTTGCACTCACAACTCCGACTTCTCGCATCGGAGAGCGTGGGCCACCCAGATACAGTTGGTTGGCCACTTGGTCATTGGCGACGTAGAAGTCGATCCAATGGTCGCCATTGAGATCGAGCGCCACGACTCCCAAGCCCTTGCCACGAGCGTCTCCCGCCAATCCATTTTCGATTTCTGAAAAGGTGCCGTCCTTATTGTTTTTGTAGAGCCGTTGTCGCGCCGCCTGATATTTCTGAGGCGGGCAGACATCGCGTATGCCACGGCTCCGATCGCCGCAGGTCGAATCCGGCGTTCCGTCCCATTCGACGTACCCGACGATCAAAAGATCTGGCCAACCATCGCGATCGACGTCAGCCCATGCACCAGCAGTCGTCCAATCCGACAAGATCAGGCCGGAAGACGCGGTGACATCGACGAGGCGTTTTCCTTGCTCATTTTGCAAGAGTCGGACACCTTGGTAGCAAGTCATCAGAATGTCCGCCCAACCGTCACGATTGAAATCTGCCACGAACGCTCCGTGCGAATACGGATCGGGACCGCTCATGTGGACGCATTGAGTATCTTCGACGAACTTTCCCTGCCCGTCGTTCCGAAACACGCCTGCCGGTCGTCCGCTGATCTGAAGCGGTTTGGTCGCCGAAATGTTGCCTCCGCCAGGGAAGAACAGATCGAGGTCGCCGTCTGCATCGAGATCAAACAGCGCCACGCCTCCACCGACCGACTCTAAAATGGTGAACTGCTCTCCCTCACGTCCGTTGAAGTATGTAAAGCGGACACCGGATGCCTCAGTACCATCCAACCAACCGCCCGCAGGTTCGGTCTGGACTTGACCATCCACAGCCGCTTTCACCGTCGCATCATCCAGAAGACGCGATGGGACACTTTCCGAGTTTTGCGAACGATCCACTCTGGAAAGTGTGGTCGGCTGAGATCCGCCTTGGTCACATCCAGACATGAACACGACCATGGATCCGCACAACGAAATCGCAAACAGGAATCGAGCCGCCAATTGGTCCGGCAGACGAGTTTGAGATAAGGATTGCAGCCTCGACCGGACAAGACTCTTCATCTGGATTGGAAATCTCGCCATCAACCGCCCCTCCAATCGTTTAACCCGGAGCCAACGGCGACGGCCCATTCCTAGTGCCAACGCCGCCGCCGTTGGCTCCGGGTTAATCGACGCATCCACGGCCGCGCGAGGCATAGTATCTCCGAAATGATCTGCCAAATGGAGTCACGGTTCCTACAGTCAGCGCCTATTCCATCGAATAAGAACTCAGGATGACTTCGCGGGATCAGCGAGAGCGTTTTCAGCCGGTTGCCTCGAACACCAATGGTCAACACACGTCAAAATTTTGACCGATGGGAAGACTCAACTCCTCAAAAGTCGAAAAACATGACCGCAAAAGTCGAAAAACATGACCGCTTCATTCAATCTTAAGTTCGGATAACCTAAGCTGGGTATGTACGCTAGGCGCATTGTCGGAGAGTATCCCTGACATCTGTTGTGCGAATCGACGAACATAGGCGACAGCAAACGATCAATCATTCACAGGATGTTTTAGGGAGTCAGAAGATGAGAAAAGTTTCATTGGTCAATCGACGTTCAGCGGCTGAGAGGTCGGGCTTTACCTTGATCGAGCTGCTGGTGGTCATTGCGATCATCGCCGTGTTGATTGCCTTGCTCTTGCCGGCAGTCCAACAGGCTCGTGAAGCGGCGCGGAGGTCGCAGTGCAAAAACAACCTGAAGCAAATTGGTCTGGCACTGCAAAATCACCACGACGAAAAAGGGTACTTTCCGCCGGCGACATCTCAAGATCAATCACCTTTTGGTCCGGGAGCCTCCAACTGGGGGGCGTCCTGGATGGTGTAATCGTTCACGGAGTCTAAAAACGATCTCGCGTCATTTGGGTTTTTCTGCGATCAGTGTGTGATGTCGTCGGTCGTCACGGAAGAACTGATTGCGAGACAATCGCCTGAAGCGCAGGCGATCATTCGGTTGTTGCTGG
>SXGS01449245.1_pt1 | contig 28652 bp, 22 predicted proteins | sample 3174681 | NCBI WGS metagenome assembly SXGS01 (sample SAMN11356861, study PRJNA531348) | freshwater metagenome | isolation source: freshwater sample F1-80 | place: China: Fuxian Lake, Yuxi | collected 2017-12-25 | reverse complement strand
TCGAAGAGTTGGGCCAGGGCATCCGATCCGAGTTCGTCCAGCCGGGCTTCCAGGCTCCGCGGAATGCGGTCGAAGCGGATCAAGACGAGTTGAAGGATATTGCGGCGAAGGGTGAGTGATTTGCCGAGTTCGATGCCCTGGGACTTGCCAAGCTCGATGCCCTGGGACTTGCCAAGCTCAATGCCCTGGGACTTGCCGAGTTCGATGCCCTGGGACTTACCAAGCTCGATGCCCCGCTCCAGCAGGACGTCTGCTCTGGTTTTGAACATCTCTGAAAACCTCTCGTGACTGTCCACACGGATCGTCTCTGTGGCGGACGCCAGTGCCGGTATCAACTCATCATACTCACGATCCGGTCGCCCGTGCAGCACAAAGTGGTAGAGCAGGTGCACGATGGCTTCCATCTCCTCACTTCGCCGCGAGTCGATTTCTCCGAGGGCGTCGAGCGCGGAGTGGAAGACTTCCCGGAAGCGCGCGAATTCCGCAGATTCATCCCGAAACACCCGCAGTGCGATTCCCACGGCGGTGCGGGCAGAGGCAAGCCGCTGCGGGGACCACGCGTAGAGGTTAAAGACCAGCGTCTGAAGTTTCGGCACCGCCCATGCCAGTTCCGGCGGCGCCGACACGAGGGCTTCGAGGCTCGCAGGATCCTTCCAGGGTCGATCGCCGGTATAAAGCAGGATCGGCAGGATCACATCGAGCGATCTCTCTGCGGGCGGCGTCTTGCGTTTACGATGCTCGCGGAGTTGGTCCTTCCAGATCTCCACCATAATCGCGAGATAACGGAGAGCGATCTCGGAGTCGGGCCGGGACTGGTGCTCCACGTGGAGCACCACCCACACATCGCCGGAAGCCGTGCCGGCGACAGCCGGACTCGCCCGCCACGGGACCCGATAGAGGACGTCCACTTCCGATCGAGAGAGGCCCCTGAAGTGAAATCTGCGGTCGAGGCGAACTGCGGCCTCGAACTCCAGTCGAGCGGCCAGTTCCGGGTCGATCAACTCCAGAAGTTGTCCCAACGCCCAAGAGTGTTCGAGCAGGGATTGGATCAACCGGTCTTTGAAATCACGCTTTCGGAGGGGTCCCGATGGAGGCGCCACAGGCTGCTCCTCACGAAACGGCGAACGACTTTTGGTGAACTTCGCCATGGCTATCGTGTCGAACCTCCCCGATCGGGGCGGAAGCACCGCCTGAAGCGGAAGACCCTGCGGAGTGCACACCGCGGTGCCGACGGCACAGCCGAAGCCATCAAGAGGGGGAGTTCGATATGATCATGCTGGTGGCCGTAGCGGGAACGCTGCTGGCATGGCTCTGGCTATTTCCACCGGACGCGCTCTCCGACCGGGCTCGGGCGCACCTGATGGTCGGGGCGCTCTGTCTCCTTCTCGGTTCCATCTGGCTCACGACGACACTGGACCAGGCTGCAAGAGACGCCCGACAGCGAGCGCGCTCTGAGCTTTTCCGCCACGAGGCGGAACGCGCGCGCTCTACTCGTGCCCTGGATCTTCAGGAGCACTAGGGACTCTTCCCGGTCGGGGTGAAAGAGATGAAACGGTACCGTCCTGGGGTGTGAACTCCCTGTGCCGGAGTACCGAACCAAATGAGTGGAAAGGCCCGGCAGCAAGAAGTGGCAATTCTGGATGTGCTAACCCCGAACCAGCGCAGGTGGTGTCGACGCGAGTGGGTGCGCCGCACCAGCCTGGGGGTGTTGGGGCTGTCGATGGCCGACCTGCTGCTGCTGGAGAAGCGTGCCTCCGCAGGCACGCTGCCGCGCCAGGCGAAGAATGTTCTGGTGATCCTGGAGCAGGGTGGTCTGAGCCACATGGACACGTTCGATCCGAAGCCGGACTTGCCGGTAGAGGACCGGAGCCCGTACAAACCCATCCGAACCTCGGTGGACGGCATTGAGTTCACGGAATTGCTGGCCAAAACGGCGAGGCAGGCGCATCACCTCGCGGTCGTGCGCTCTATGCATCACGCCATTTCCGATCATCCCATGGGTACGGCTTACATGCTGCGGGGCAACAATCCCGTCAGTCCGATGCGTTATCCCGACCTCGGCTCCGTGGTCTCCGAAGTGATCGGGTCGGAGTGCTCCTACCTGCCGCCGTACATCATGATCCCCGGCAACAGCGAGCAGGCCTACAACACCACCAACGGCTTCATGTCCGCCACGCGCTCGGTCTTCAAGACCGGTGGAGACGATCTCTCGGCGCCGGGCTGGACCGTTCAGGGTTTGACGCCCACCGTGGGATTGGAACGCACCGGGCGCAGGCGCGAGTTGCTGGGCCGCATGGAGAGCGGGTTTGTCGAAACCGCCAACAACGACTTTGTTCAGGCTGCACGGAGCGCCTATGAGCAGGCGTTCAACGCCGTCACCAGTCCGGAGGCCCGTGCCGCATTCGACTTCAGCCGCGAGACGGATCGAACCAGGGACCTCTACGGGCGAGGTCATCGTGGATTCTGTTACCTTCTGGGCCGCAAGCTCATTGAAGCCGGCGTGAGGTTTGTGACTGTCGATGTGAGATGGCCGAAGTCAGGTGTGAAGGTCGACGGCGGCAACCTGAACTGGGATCACCACGACAACATCTACACCGACGGATCATGCGGTCGAGATCGGGTGCTCTGTGGCGGGGAGGGACGCTACGGCATCGGCACGTGGCCGATGATGGGCAGCACCGATCATGCGCTGGCCGGCCTGATCGCCGACATGCACGATCGAGGCTTGCTGAAGGAGACTCTGGTCTGCTTCGTCACCGAGTTTGGTCGCTCTCCGAAGATGAACCGCTGTCACGGACGTGACCACTGGCCACAGGCCTTCTCCATCGCCCTCGCCGGCGCCGGTATTCGCGGCGGGCAGGTGATCGGCGCAACCGACAAAATCGGCGGTGAAGTCACCGAGAAACCTCATACCCCACAGGACTACGCGGAGACGATCTACTACAAGCTCGGGATCCCCACCGGTCGGACTCTAAGGGGACCCGGTGACACTCCGATCGATTTTACGGAGGGTGGGTCACCGATTCCAGAATTGATCTGAACGGGCTGCGACTCACGGCTACCGCCGCCCCAGGGGGGTCAGGCGGGAGTCTTGCCGAATGGAAACCGATCGAGACTCCCCGTCGGGGAGGGCGACCTGAATGCTGGCGGTCCACCCTTCCGTCGTGAGTTTCAACTCGATGGTTTGAGCCTCAGGCGCCGGAATCCAGGTGGGGAGCGGAAGTTCGTCGACCGATCGGGCCCAGCGCTTGAATCTCCCCTGGAACTCCCGCTGCGCGTGATACACCGCCATCAAGAGCCGGCGAGCGTTCCACGTCGGGTCGTCTTCAAATCTTCCCCGGCCGGGCGCGGCGCGGGTGAATTGCACGAATCCCCATTCCTCGGGACGGTGCATGTCGATGACCCCCTGTGGGGACCAAACCCAGTTGTCTTCCCGGGTATTCGGCACCTTGCGATAGGTTCCGCCCTCGATGATGTGCTGCCACTCCACGCGGGAGAAGTTGACCCGCCATTGGTCTCCCTCTCGGGGAGGGCAGGTTCGGCCGGCATACTGCTCCAGTGATGCCCAGGGAAGCGCAATCTCCACCGACCAGCCCGCATCCTGTTGGTTTGGGTCGTTGATCGCTCCATCCACGTGGACCGCGGTCCGCATGCCGGGGATTTCCCACTCGTTGAGAGCCGGTCCGCCGTCCCGGTACGGCTTCACCAACCGGAGGTCCCAGGTGGTGTTGAGCGCGTTGATTTCCAACTCGTAGTACTCGTGGTTGTCCCCGTCCGGATCGATGAAGACTTCGAAGTCGTTGTCGTGGAAGATGACGCTGTCGTGTTGGGTCAAAGTGGCCCACACGTGGGGTTCTTCCAGTTCAGCGCCGATGTAGAAGTACGAGTCGTCCCAGAGCATTTTGGCGCGCGTTCGATACCGCGGGCGTGGGCGCCGATCTCCCTCAATGTCAACGAAGTAATCGGTCCACGAAGCCGCTTGCCATGCCTCGTCATCCAGCCGACCATCGATGAGGATCGGCTTGCGGGCGCGATAACAGAGGTACTTCCGGGGAAGATTCGGTTCGAGCATCGGTGAATTCTGAAGAGCGAAGCCCCGAAGTTCCGGCGGATGGAACCGGCGCCACGGGAAAGTGGGGGATGTGCGGGTGCAGCCAGGCGGCCGGTGGAGCCCCTTGCTGGAGTGGTTCTATCTCCGGCCCTGCTTCTGGTGGGGGCTCAGCGCGGCTCTCGGCGCCGGAATGGGAATTCTTCAGCCGAACTCCTATTGGGGTTGGGCCGTTCTCACCCTGACGGGGGTTCTGGCATGCGTCCTTCGCTGGCGGGAGGCTGCCACCTGTCTCCTGGCGGCGTCGCTCCTCTGGGCGATGGCGGCGGGACGCCTCAGAGCGCCGCTGGAGCAGGGGAGGACGGGAAGCGCCATCACGCTCTCGGGCGGTCTGGAGGGTGGTCCCGGACTCGGATCGGGCGCCCGCTGGATCCTCCGCGCGAGTCAGCAACTCACTCCAAACGGCTGGGTTCCGCATCGAGGCGCGTACGGTGTGATTGGGGAAGTGCGCGCTGCCGCGGGTCAGCGAGTGCGAGTCTCAGGGACTCTCCGCCGGCCGGAGCCTGCCGGAAACCCGGGGGAGATGGCGCCCGCGTTTCGCTGGGCCCGAGTGGGGGTCCACCAGCTCATCGAGCCGATCCCCGAAGGCATTCAGCTTCTCGGCAGCCCCGCGCAGGAGCCGTGGAACCTCTGCCTGCGACGGCGGCTGCTGGACATCAATCGTCGGACGCTGCCCCCGCTCGCCGCTCACGTCGCCAACAACTTCCTGCTCGGAGATGACGCGCCTGCCCCTGGCTCGCCGCAAGCCCGCCTGGATGCACGGTTCCGGGGATCCGGCACGATTCACCTGCTCGTCGTCTCCGGCACGCAGGTCGCATTGGTGCTCGGCGTGCTCGTCTGGCTGGGTTGGGTTCTGTGGGACTACCGGGCCCTGTTCTGGGGTCTCGCAGCCGCCGCGATCCCGCTGTTTCATGCCCTGACCGGCGGAAGCGCCTCGGTGACTCGGGCGGCGCTGATGGGGCTGTCGCTCGTCAGCGCGCTTGCGCTTCGCCGCCAGGCCGATGCGTTGAACTGTCTTGGTCAGGCGGCACTGGGGTTCTTACTCCTGGATCCGCTGGGCGTGATGGATATCGGCGCCCAACTCTCCTTTGCGGCGGTCTTCGGACTGGCAGTGCTGGCCGGACCTCTCTCGGAAGCGCTGGGCCCGTCTCGAACTTCGCCGGAGGACGACAGCCGTAGAGGTCCCGATAGCGTGGCTCGTCGAGTGCACACGGCTCTGGCCGGGTTGATCGGCGCCAATGTCGCGGCGCATCTCGCGGTGGCGCCGGTGCTTGCGGTTCACTTTCACACGGCGACGTGGGCCGGCCTGATTGCAAATCTGGTGATGGTTCCGATGGCGGGAGTGCTGGTGTACGCGGCGCTGGCGCACCTGCTGCTTGCGTCTGTCGGCGTCACCCTTCTGGCAGGCGCCGTTACCGTGCTGGCCTCCGGGTTGGATGGCTGGGCCGGTTACTTTTCCAATCCGCCCTACGGCCCTTCGCCGGCGTTTCCTCCGCCCTGGATGGGTGGGGCCCTGCTGCTTGCGGCACTTGCCCTGCCGAGGTGCTGTCGGGCGGGCCGATCCGCCACCCTGGTGTGGACGCTTGCGATCACGGGCTTGCAGTTGCTCTCCGATCGCACGCCCGCGCCAGCACCGATCCACCCTCGCATCCGGGTCGTGGATGTCGGTCAGGGAGATGCGATTTTGCTGGAGGGGGTGAGGGGAGATCGGATCCTGATCGATACGGGTCCCCCGCCGGACAGCGCCTCACGCGGCCTGGTCCGCGCCCTCCAAACCCTCAGGATTCCAGCTCTGGATGCGGTTGTCATCTCCCACGCCCATCTCGATCACTATGGTGGGCTGGAGGCGGTTCTGGAGGCGTTTCCGGTCGGTCGGGTGATCTGCCGACGCTGGCCGCCCCTTGAAGATTGGGCGCCCATCGAAGCAGCGGTCGCCCGGCGCCGCGTTCCGCTGGTGGAGCCGCGGGCCGGCGATCTGTTGGTGTTCGGCGAGTCGGAACTGGCGATTTTATCGCCCTCCGAGGGAGCACTGGCCCGGTCGACCCCGGGAGGTGGAGGACGGGATCCGGAGTCGGCGAATGTTAACAATGGCTCCCTCGTGGTGCGCTGGATGAGCGGCAGCGGCGCCGCGCTGTTTGGTGGCGACCTGGAAGAACAGGGCGAGCTGAATCTCCTTCGAACTCAGCCAGAGGTGCGTGCGGACGTGCTCAAACTCTCCCATCACGGGAGTCGCGGCTCGTCTCACCCCGCTTTTCTCCACGCGGTCGGCGCTCCGGTGGGGCTGGTTTCCTGTGGCCGGGAGAACCGGTTCGGACATCCCCACCGGGAAGCGTTGGGGCGTGCGGGGGAAGCGGGAATGCAGGTCTTTCGAACCGATCTGGGTGGTATGCTGACCGTCGAGTTTGAGGAGCATCAACTCTTGGTGACCGCTCACCTCGGCAACCGCTTGAGAATTCCCCGCCGCAAGCTCTCCGCACCCAACGCGTTTTGATCGAAAGGACCGGATCGCATTCCATGAAAGCCCTCGTCGTCTCGAAGCCGGGAGAAGCCCGAATTGAGCAGGTCGGCGAGCCCGTGCCCAACGAGTACCAGGCGCTGGTGCGCATTCGGGCAGCCTCCATCTGCAACAGCACCGACACCCAGATCCTGACCGGGCGGTTTCCGATGGATTGGCTGGACGGCCAGAAGTATCCGGGAATTCTCGGCCACGAGGGTGTCGGGGAGGTCGTGAAACTGGGTTCCCGCGTCACCGCCTTCCGGGAGGGGGACTTTGTGTTTCGACCCCGGGCCGAGGTTGAGGGACTGGGGTGTTTCTTCGGGAGCTTCGCGGAGTTCGGCCTGGTCACGGACTATCAGGCGCTGTTGAAAGACCATCCCAACACTCCGGTTCACTTCAACTGGCCCATGCAGCAGGTCATCCCGTCATGGGTCGACCCGGTGGAGGCGCCGATGTTGATCAACCTCAAGGAGTGCTACAGCGCCCTCAGGAACATCGGGGTCCGCTGGGAGTCGAGCGTGTTGGTGATGGGTACCGGGGGTGTCGGGCTGGGGTTCACCCACATGGCGAAGCTCCACGGCGTACGAAACGTGATTGCGGTGGGCCGGCGTGAGGAGCGACTGGAGCTGGCGCGGAAGTTTGGGGCCGACCATTCGGTGAATACCACTTCGCAGAACCTCTCGCAGCAGATCCAAGAGATCACCGATGGGAGAGGAGTCGACTTCATCATCGAGGCGACGGGCGACGCATCCCTCTACATCGACCTGTGCCGGCTGCTCGCGCCGGACGGGAAGATGGGCATCTATGGCATCAACAATCTCAGCGACTTCCGGCTGTCGATGCGCTTCATGCCGCCCAGCTTCTGGGTGGGATGCCTGGCGCCGGATGAACCCGCGGCACACAAGTCGATGATGGATTTCGTGAAGCTGGGGATGGTGCGCCCGGGGGACTACATCACGCATCGGGTCTCGCTGGAGGAAGCGCCCGAAGCGTTCGCGCACGTGAAGGACACCGATGTGATCAAGATCGTGATCGATCTGGATCGCTGAGTATCCTCTCGTTCGGGGGCCATCCCTTTCGGGTTGAGTGAGGCGCATGCGTCTCGCCCGACCGACCCTTGGGGCTGCACCCGCTGCGTCGGCCAGCGTCGATCTTTGCGCTTCAGACTATTCTACGAGCGCATTGTAACCCGAAGGCGGTCTCGTCCCATCCAAGCTACGGAACCTCAACCCCCTGTCGGAGACCTCGATGCGACGCTTCCTGATTGCCGCACTCACCGCACTGGCCTGTCTCACCGTCGCTGTGCCGGGCCACACCTGAGGGCTCTTCTTGCCGTCCGTGGGACAGCAAGCCAGCGGTGCAAGGCTCCTCGCCGTGCCGCAGCTCTCCATCGAAGACCTCGTGGTTGCCGTCGAGATCACAGACCGCACCGCGCGGGTGCGGATTGATCAAACCGTCTCCAATCAGAGTGGTTCCGAGGCGGTCGTCTCCAATGCATGGCCGGTTCCCCTCGGGATGGATGTGTCCCACTTTCGCATCACCATCGGCGAGGGCGGCCCGACCGAGGTTCGCCAGACGCCGGTGGAGGAGGCCAACCGGCTATACCGCGCCGCAGCGGAGTCGCTGGACGATCCAAGAGTTGTGCGGTATCTGGGACGACCCCTCTACCGGGGTCCCGAGATGACGGTTCTGCCGTTCGGCCGGCGGACGATGCGGATGGAGTACGAGGCCCGGCTGCCGGTACAGCAGGAGTGGGTGCGGTTTCATCACCCCCTCAGCACCAACGGCTTCTCCACGCTCCCGATTCGGCACAGCCGGCTCTCTGTGAGCATTCGATCTTCGACGGGGGTGGGCTCCGTGTACTCGCCCACCCATGATCTTCGCTGGAAGGCGCACTCGGACGGCTCCCACGAGGGATCTCTGGAGGAACGCGATCGCAGGATCGAGACGGATCTGCAGGTGTTCTATGCACCGGCATCCGGACCTATCGAGATCCGAAGCATGGCCTCTCGCCGGGTGGGGTTCGGCGGATCCTTTGTCGTCACGCTGCGACCGGGCGCCGCGAGCGAGACCGCCGAGTCGCTGCCGCGCGACGTGGTGTACGTGCTCGACACCTCCGGGAGCATGAAGGGGGTCAAGATGAGCCAGGCGAGGAGCGGCTTGAACGACTGCCTGGCGCGTCTGAACCGCCGAGATCGGTTTGGTGTTATCTGGTACGGCGGCGAGGTTCACACCTGGCGTCCGGGCATGTCCGAGGCACAGCCTCGGCACGTCAACGCCGCGCGACGTGCCGTCTCCGGTCTCCGCGCCGCCGGCAAGACCAACATCCACGCCGCACTCCAGGCGGCTCTCGAACTCCTCGGTTCGGGGACCCGCCCCGCGTCGATCGTGTTCCTCACCGACGGCCTGCCTACCGCCGGAGTCACATCGCCTCAGCAGATCAAAGCAGCATTTCGCGCCGCAAACCGACGCCACGCCCGGCTCTTCGCCTTTGGCGTGGGATACGACGTGAACGTTCCGCTGCTGGATAGCCTGACTTCGGAGAACCATGGGGATGCCGACTACGTCCGACCTGGAGACAACCTTGCCGCGGTGCTGACCTCATTTGCCGAGAAGCAGGCGGATCCGGTGATGACGAATGTAAAGCTCGCCGTCGAGGGGGTGGAGGCGGTGGATGTGATCCCGAAGGAGCTTCCGGATCTGTTCAAGGGCGGCGAAGTCGTGGCGGTTGGCCGTTATGTGCGACCGGGCAGAGCCGTGATCCGAGTCTCCGGAGTGTCTGGCTCCAGGCCGCTCTCGTATCAGACCGTTGCAGAATTCCCCGCTGGAGAAAGCTCGTTTGACTTCACCCACCGGCTTTGGGCGCAGAAGCGAATCGGTACTCTCCTGGATGAGATCCGACTCAAGGGGCCCCGACCGGAGCTGGTTCAGCAGGTGACCGAGCTGAGCCGGGAGTTCGCCATCGTGACCGACTACACCCGAGACCTTTTGAACGAGCGGGTGGAACTGGATCTGAAGAGTCAGAGCGGCGCGCTGAGTGCCGGCGTGGAAGCATACCGGATGCTGCCGAGTGGCGCCGCGGCGGCCTCGCAGTCGGTCAACCATCGCTCCCTTAGAACCCAGAATCAGCTCTACCAGGGTCGGTACCGCAATGAACAGAACGTAGAGACCGAAGTTACGGCGGCGCGTCAGGCTGGCGCCCATTCGCAGTTCATGCGCGGCGGCTACTGGACGGATCCGGCGTGGAAGTCCCAGTCGAGCCCCATTGCCGTTCGTCGGTTTTCGGCGGCTTACTGGGAAATCCTAAACCGTCGCCCGGATCTGGCAGAGCCGCTGTCCGCCGGCAAGCTGGTTCGACTTCGCCTCGGCCGGGGGCAGTTGGAGATCGGAGACACGGGGCAGGACGCGCTGACCCCCGCACAGCGGAACTCGCTCTTCTCGGGGATCGGGCTCGGAGTCGATCTGGGCCCGGGGGCGGGTTCCGCGCTGGCGGCGGCTGCGGCATTTGCATGCGCACTGGCCCTCTGGAGAGGGGTTTCGCTCCGTAGATTGAGGTAGGGCGCCGTCTCACCGCCGGCAGAGTCTAGCGGTGCTGCAGGGCGATCACGGCGTGAATCGCCGCCGCCGTCCGCTCGGGCTCGAGATGGAAGCTATCCGTGGAGGCGACTTGCTCGGCGAGGCTGGGGATGTGCAGGAATCCGACTCGGACGGGCGCCCGGCTCCGTGAGGCGCGCTGAAGCGAACGGTACAGCACGTGATTGCAAAGATAGATGCCCGCATCCGTGCTCACGCGGGCCGGGATCCCCGCGGCCCGAACGGCGGCGGCGGCGGACTCGGTGTCCAGAGTCGCCTCAAGAGACTCCGGGCCCTCTGCATCAATCGGCGACACACCCCGGGAAAAACCTTCCCGGTGGTCGGCCAGGTATCGGCGGTTCGTGGCGATCTTCTCGACACGGATTGAGTCGGAGCCGGCGGCCTGACCGGTGTGGAGGATGAGATCGGCCGATTCAATCGACAGCGCGGCATCCACTGCCCGGGTGTCGGCGCCGTAATTCACAGGAAGAGTCAGGAATCTGAGATCGAAGTCGTCTCCCCACCGCGCCATGAAGGTTCGACATCCCTCCAGGCTGGCATTCAGCCCGGTGTCGTCGAATGGCTCGAACGCGGTGAGGAGAACGATCATTCAGCGCGCCCGAGTCAGGCTACCAATTGCTTGTCAAACCGCTGAAGCAGGGACTGAGGGACGACCTTTGCGTCGCGTCCGGTGAAAACCACCGTTGCCGATGAGTCCAACAGTCGGGTGTGGGCGCCAGTCAACCAACTGTCCAGGTGTCCGACCAGCATCTCAGCCTGTCCGGCGCGGCCGGCTTTCGCCAGGGCGCGATCCAGCTTATCCAGGTAAACCACCGTGTCCTTCTGCGCCTCGCAGATTCGAAGAAGATTGTCCAGTTGCCTCGCCGGCTCGTCGTAGTCCATCAACTCGGTGAGGTCACAAATCAGCACGCGCCGTCCCAGTCGATGGGCCAAGCGTCCCACGGCGGCTGCCTTGCCGCTCCCGGAAGGCGCCACGATGAGAACGGTCGCGTCGGTTGCGCCGATCGAGCGCAGCCACTCGTCCAGGCCGGCAATCTCTACCGACCCCTCTAGCTCTTCCGCCTGGATGTTACGAAATTGCATCCGTGTCCTCTACTCCTGCCCAACCTGGGCCACATGAACGGGTTCCGTGGAACCAACCGGACTCCCTCCCGCACTCTCAGTACGAAGAGGAGTAACCAATGGCCTCGATGGGTTGTCCAAATCTTAGCATTCCCAGTGTAACCTGCCTCGGTATCCAGAACGTTTTACACCTTGGATGTCGCCAGGCTAGGTTGATTGATGAGATTCAGTGTTTTGGTGGCGTCGATGGGGTTCTCCCTGGAGGGTGGGCCGTATGGATCACGAACAATCTACTTCTCGGAGCGCGGCAACAGTTCAGCGTTGGGAAGACTTGAGTCGGCGTCCGCACGCCGATGCGCCCCGGGGGTTGCCCTACCCCATCCATAAGCGCTTGCTCTCCGCCCGAGAAGAGGTCCTTCTGGCGGAGCGAGCTCGGATCGGGGATGGTCAGGCCCGGCAGGCGATGATGGACGCCAATATCCGCCTGGTGATGAGTGTGGCGCGCCGCTACTCCTGCAAAACGCTGACCTTCGAAGATCTCGTGCAAGAGGGGATTCTGGGTCTTCTTCAGGCGATCAACAAGTTTGATGCGGCCCGAGGCAATCGCTTCAGCACCTATGCGACTTATTGGATTCGGCAGGCGATCGTTCGGGCTATCGAGAAGCAGGACCGCATCATTCGCCTTCCGGTCTATGGCTGTGATGCCGCGCGGCGCGTGGAGCGAGCCAACCGCCTGCTCACGGATTCACTCGGGCGGTCACCCAGCTTTGAAGAACTTGCGAAGGAGACTGAGCTTCCCGTCAGGTTGGTGCGAACCATAACTCAGCACGCCCAGGAACCGCTCTCGCTGGACATTCTTGTTGGCGATAGTGAAGATACGATGTTCGGCGATCTTGTGACGGACAGCACAGCCGAGGATCCTGCGGACACCGCCCTGGGCGTCATGGAGCGGGACGCGCTCCTGGAACAGGTGGGTTCCCTGGAGCCTCGGGAGCAGTGGGTCATCGCCCGCCGCTTCGGTCTGCTCGATGGAAGAGTGCATACTCTGAAAGAGATCGCCGAACAACTGGAGATGTCGCGAGAGGGCGTGCGCCACGTGCAGTTGCGTGCGCTCAAGAAGCTTCGAGACGCGCTGAGAACTGCGGGAACAATGCCGGCGTAGGCCGGTTCGAGGTTCTGCACGGATCCACGCCGAATGAAGCCGCGGCCAGGCATTCACGAAAGGCGTCAGGTCGATGCGGAGCTTCTCGGGTATCACTCTCTTTCCCGCTCTTGTGCTCGGTTTGGTGTTCGCTCCGTCGGTGTCGGCACAGAAGTCGCTCGACGCGTTCGCGCAGACCGCGCTTCAAGACCTTGCTGCTTCGGTGGATGTGATTTCCAAGAACGATCGCGAACTCTCGAAGATCGGCAAGGGCTATGTCGACGTCTACGGGCTCACCAGCCAGGAACTCTGGGTCAAGGATCCGGATCGAGTCGTCTTTCAGGGGAAGAAGGGAATCCTCACCCTTCGGTACGTCACCAATCCACCGCGAAAACTGACCGAGGTCGCCACGCTCCGGATCCGAAAAGTCGAGGACATCTCGAAGGAGCCCGGAAAGGGCGACAGCATCGCCGATTTCGGTGTGGTCACCCGGAACTGGGCCACGAAGGTGCAGTCGAAATGGCTGCGGGTGGAGCAGCGCGACGGCAAAAGTCTTCAGGTGTTTGAAGTGTGGGAGGCCAGCGACCCCCTCTACAAGAACACCATCTGGATTGATCCCGCCACGCGCACTCTCGTCGAGCGTATCGCCCATCACCGCAATCCCAACAAGCCCGGCTTCAAGAAGCGGTTTGTCTTCTCCGAACCGAAGCAGTATTCGGGAGCGTGGGTGCCGACACGGGTGGACCTCTACAATGGGGAAGGCAAACTGGCGGCATCCATGCGATACGAGAGCATTCGGGTGAATTCCGGTCTGCAGGACAAACTCTTTTCGTTCTAGCCGGCGCGCCCGCGGGGGATCGAGTTCTGGCAGCGACGAGCGGGCGGCTCGAGGTGATCACCGGGCCGATGTTCAGCGGAAAGTCGACGGAGTTGCTCAGGCGGCTCCGTCTGGCGCAGATCGCCCGCAAGCGAACTGCGGCGTTCAAGCACGCCTCCGACGTCCGATATTCTGAGGACGAAATTGCGACACACGCCAAACAGCGGGGGTGGGCGATGTCGGCTACCACGGCCCAGGAGATCCTGGAGGCGTGGCACGGCCGGCCGCGGCGGTGGTGGGGATCGACGAAGTGCAGTTCTTCGATGTCGACGTGATCCCCGTCGTGGAAATGCTGGTGGAGCGGGGAAAGCGGGTCATTGTCGCGGGGCTGAACCAGGACTCCTTCGGCCGGCCGTTCGGACCGATCGCGGAGTTGATGGCCCGGGCGGATGATGTGTTTCTCACTCGCGCGGTGTGCATGGTCTGCGGTGAAGATGCGACCCGGACCTATCGCAAACCCGGAGCCGAACTGGCGCAGGTTCTGATCGGCACGGAGCATGAATACGAGGCTCGGTGTCGCCGATGCTGGTACGACGGCGAGCGTGCCAAGGCGTTGGTCAAATCGACGGAGTTTGAGGGATGAGGCCCCAGGGGCACATCTCTGACCACAGAGAAGTCGGCTGGGATGAGCCGGGGTTAGGTGTCAGCATCATGAAAACGAACAGCCCCAAGCGGGGGAGCGGGAACGTCGGGCGATTCACGCCGGGGATGTTGGGGATCGCGGGCGCCGGACTGCTGATGGCGGTGGCGTTCGAATCGTCTGCGGCGCCGCCGAAGGCGCGGCCAGCGGGCAAGCGACCCAGCGCTCCTGCGGCGGCGCCCGCAGTGACGGCGTCGGTTCCCCGCTACAACCGCGATGTGCGGCCCATCCTGTCCGAGAACTGCTTCGCCTGCCACGGGCCCGACTCCGCGGCTCGAAAAGCCGAGCTGCGGCTGGATCGGCGGGAGCAGGCGGTGCAGCCGCGCGGCGGCCGGTTCGTCATCCAGCCGGGCAAGCCGCAGGAGAGTGAACTCGTCCGCCGCATCCTCGGTCAGGGCCCCGTGATGCCGCCGGCGGCCACACACAAGACGCTCACGGCGGCCCAGATCGACACGCTGAAGCGGTGGATCGCTGCCGGCGCGCCCTATGAGAAGCACTGGTCGTATCTACCGCCCGTGCGTGCCGCCCTGCCCGCCGTCAAGAACGCCGCGTGGTGTCGGACCCCGGTGGACCGTTTCGTGCTTGCCTCGCTGGAGCGCGCCGGCTTGAAGCCCGCGCCGGAAGCCGACCGCCGAACGCTCGCTCGGCGCCTCAGCCTGGATCTCACCGGACTTCCGCCGGATCCCGCGCTCGTGGAGCAGTTCGTCGCCGACACAGCGCCGAACGCCTACGAGAAGTTGGTGGATCGGTTGATGGCCATGTCGCAGTGGGGTGAGCACCGCGGCCGCTACTGGCTGGACGCCGCACGCTACGCCGATACGCACGGGATCCACTTCGACAACTTCCGGGAGATGTGGACCTATCGCGATTGGGTGATTCGCGCGTTCAACGCCAACAAGCCGTTCGATCAGTTCACCATCGATCAGTTGGCGGGCGATCTGCTGCCCAACCCGACGATCGATCAGGTGGTGGCGACCGGCTTCAATCGCTGCAACATCACCACCAATGAGGGCGGCGCCATCGCGGATGAGTACCTGGTGCTCTACAACCGCGACCGGACGGAAACCACCTCGCAGGTCTGGCTCGGCACGACCGCCGGCTGCGCGGTGTGCCATGACCACAAGTTTGATCCGCTTTCGCAGCGCGAGTTCTACCAGATGGCGGCGTTCTTCAACAACACGACGCAGGCCGCCATGGATGGGAACATCCGGGATACCCCGCCGGTGCTGACGGTGCCGCGACCCGAGGATCGGGACCGCTTTGAAGCCATCCGAAAGGAACTGGATCCGGCACGCAAGGCGATGGACGAGCGGCGCAAGGCGGCCCGTCCGGAGTTCGATCGCTGGGCCGGCACGGGCGAGGCGGCGGCGGTTCGCGCCACCATTCCAAACTCGGGCCTACAACTTCGGATTCCTCTGAATGAGGAGCGCGGCAAATCGCTGGATTACCGCTTCAATGATCGACGCTCCAGCGTTCAAACGCTGGCGGAGCCGGGACACATCGCGGGTCAGGTATCGGACTTCGCCTGGGTGCAGCGAGCCGGCGCCAGCCCGGCGATTCCCGAGGCGGGCGATTTCGACAGCGGTCAGTCTTTCAGCTATTCGGCCTGGGTGCGACTGCCTCGCATCGACCGCACGGGCGCCGTGATGTCGCGCATGGACACTGCCTCGAAGCACCGCGGTTGGGACATGTGGGTGGAGCGTGGGCAGATCGGCACGCACATCGTCAACGCGTGGCCGGACAACGCGATCAAGGTCGTCACCCGGGAGAAGGTGCGCGCCAACCGCTGGTATCACGTCTGCATCACCTACGATGGCTCCTCCAAGGCCACGGGCGTTCGTATCTATCTCGATGGACAGCCCGTCGAGGCGCAGGTGCTCTCGAACAGCCTGGAGGGCAGCATTCGTTCCCGGGTTTCCTTCAAGGTCGGCCGCCGCGATGTGGGCGAGGATCTGGAAGGGGCGGGGATCCAGGAAGTGCGTCTCTACTCGCGGGCGCTGTCTCCGGGAGAGGCGGGAGCCCTCGCTCGGGGGACTCGAGCCGCTTACCTGGTGTCGCAAGGCGCCAAGCTGAAGGTCGCGGAAAAGGACGAGCTCTTCGAGTGGTGGCTCCCCGCGATGGATGCCGAGTATCGCCCCCTGGCTTCTCGTGCCGCCGCTCTGGAGACCGAGGACCGGGAGATCCGGGCCCGCGGCAGCATCGCCCATGTGATGAATGAGAAGAATGAAGAGGCGATGGCCTACATCCTCTTCCGCGGCGAGTACGATCGTCGCAAAGACCCGGTGAAGCCGTCCACGCCGGAAGCGCTGCCCCCGTTCCCAGCGGACTTCCCGAAGAACCGGTTGGGATTTGCGCGCTGGCTGCTGTTGCCGGAGCACCCGCTCACCACTCGCGTTACCGTGAACCGCTTCTGGCAGGAACTCTTCGGTACCGGGCTGGTGCGCACCGCCGGCGACTTCGGCGTGGCGGGAGAACTGCCGTCGCACCCCGAGCTTCTGGACTGGCTGGCCGTGGACTTTCGGGAAGGCGATTGGGACGTCAAGCGGTTCTTCAAGATGCTGGTCACTTCGGCCGCCTACCGGCAGGCCGCAGTCACCACTCCGGAGAAGCGGCTCAAGGATCCGCAGAACCGGCTGATCTCGCGAGGTCCGCGCTTCCGAATGGATGCGGAGATGGTGCGGGATTATGCGCTTGCCTCGAGCGGTCTGCTGACCCGACAGATCGGCGGCCCGAGCGTCCGACCGTACCAGCCCGACGGCGTGTGGGAGGCGGTCGCGATGATCGGATCGAACACCCGGGATTATCGCCGGGACACCGGCGACAATCTCTATCGCAGGAGCCTCTACACCTTCTGGAAGCGCGCTGCGCCGCCGGCCTCATTGGATATCTTCAACGCGCCCAATCGGGAGACGTGTGTCGTTCGCCGGGAGCGCACCAACACACCGCTTCAGGCGCTGGTGACGATGAACGATCCGCAGTTCGTTGAAGCTGCTCGTGTGCTGGCGGAGCGGGCGCTGAAGGAAGGCGGCTCCACCGCGGACAGCCGTCTGGACTTCGTCGCCCGCCGGGTGCTGGCCCGGCCGTTCCGGGCGGATGAACTTCCCGTGGTTCGCAAGACGCAGGAAGAGCTTCTGGCCTGGTACCGGGAGCGCCCCGAAGATGCGCGGAAGCTGATTGCCGTGGGCGACAAGAAGGCGGACTCGGCGATGGATCCATCGGCTCTGGCGGCCTGGACCATGCTGGTCAATCAGGTGCTCAACCTCGACGAGGTGGTCTGCAAGTAGCCCCACGGTCCTCGAGCCCTCGAGGACCGGGTGCGGAGACACAGAAATGATGAAGGACGGATTTTCGGGGATCACCGGCCACGATGTCGAAGCCGGCATCGAGGACTGGGTGCGGCTCGAAACGCGACGGCAGTTCTTCCGGCGGGGTGGAAGCGCGCTGGGAATGGCGGCCCTTAGCGTGTTGGGCGCCGAGGCCGCACAGGCGGGTCAGGCCGTCGGCGCCGCTCAGCCGAAGCTGCCGCCGTACTTCCTGCCGGGCCGGAAGACGCGGGCCAAGCACGTCATCTACCTGCATATGGTCGGAGGTCCGCCACAGATGGACCTGTACGACTATAAGCCGGTGATGCAGGAGTACTACGACAAGGATCTGCCGGACAGCGTGCGGATGGGGCAGCGTCTCACCACGATGACCTCCGGTCAGGCACGGTTTCCGATCGCGCCGTCGAAGTTCAAATTCGCACGCCACGGCAAGAGCGGCATGTGGGTGAGCGAGCTTCTCCCCCAAACGGCGAAGATGGTCGACGACATGTGCTTCATCCGGTCGATGCACACCGAGGCGATCAACCACGAGCCGGCCATCACCTACATGCAAACCGGCAATCAGGTGACGGGGCGGCCATGTCTTGGCGCCTGGACCTCTTACGGGTTGGGGTCGGGGAACCAGAACCTGCCGACGTTTGTGGTGCTCGTGGCCAATCCGACGAACACCGAGCAGGTGCAGGCCATCTCTGCCCGACTCTGGCAGTCGGGATACCTGCCGGGGGAGCACGCGGGGGTCTCGTTCCGATCCAGCGGCGACCCGATCCTCTACATCAACAATCCGGACGGCGTGTCGTCGGAGGTTCGGCGAAAGACGCTGGATGGTCTCCGCTCCCTCAACGAGCTGAACTACAAGATCGTGGGCGACCCGGAGACTCACACCCGTATTCAGCAGTACGAGCTGGCGTTCCGGATGCAGTCCAGCGTGCCGGAGTTGACGGACCTGAAGTCGGAGCCGGAGTCCACCTTCAAACTCTATGGCGAGGAAGCCCGGAAGCCTGGGAGCTTTGCCCAAACGGCCCTGATGGCGCGGCGGATGGTGGAGCGGGGTGTTCGGTTCATTCAGGTCTACCTGAACAACTGGGACACGCACTCCAATGTGGCCGGGAGACTGCCCAGCCAGTGCCGCGATGTGGATCAGGCCTGCTGGGGGCTGGTGCAGGACCTGAAGCAGCGGGGGCTCTTCGACGACACGCTCATCCTCTGGGGCGGTGAATTCGGCCGGACCATCTACTCGCAGGGTGGACTCTCTCGAGAGAACTATGGTCGCGATCATCACCCACGCTGCTTTACCATGTGGATGGCCGGGGGCGGCAGTCGCGGCGGACAGATTTACGGCGAGACGGATGACTTCTCGTACAACATCGTGAAGGATCCGTGCCACATCCACGACTTCCACGCCACGGTGCTGCACCTGCTGGGAATCGACCACGAGCGCTTCACCTACAAGCACCTCGGTCTCGATCAGCGCCTCACCGGCGTGGAGGCCGCCCGGGTGATCCCTGAGTTGGGGGCCTGACGTTCGGCGCACCTGGGTTGCCGGTGCACGGCGTGACGGGCGGGCAGGGTCCCCGCCCGCCCGCCTGGAGCGGATGGATCTGCGGCGCTACCGGAGGGGTATGAACTTCTGGACGCGCTTGTTCCCTACCTCGCACACGTAGAGGGCGCCCTTGTCGTCGACGCTGAGCAGGTGGGGGAGATCGAACTTGCCGAGTTCGGTTCCCTTGCCGCCCCAGCTTGCGAGCTTCTTTCCGGCGGGATCGTAAAGCGATACGGTGTTCGCGATGCCGTCGCTCACGATGACGCGTCCATCCGCCGTGACGTGGAGGCCATAGGGCCGCCCGACGTGGGTCCACTGCTCCAGGAACGCTCCTTCGGTGGTGAAGAACTGGATCCGTGCATTCTCTCGATCCGCAACCGCTACACGGCTCCGTGAGTCGATCCGGATGGAGTGGGGGAGATTGAACTCTCCGGGCCCGGTGCCCTTCTTACCCCATGCGCGAACGAAGCGGCCGTCGCGATTGAACTGCGCAACGCGGGAGTTTCCGTAGCCGTCGGCGATGTAGACATCACCGTTCGGGGTGAACGCCACATCGGCCGGCCGGTTGAAGTGCTCGGGATCGCCTCCTGAAACGCCCTTCATGCCGAGCGTCAAGAGCTTGCGACCCTCCGGCGAGAACTTCATCACGCGATGATCGGCGGAGTCGGTGAGCCAGACGTTTCCCTGCGCGTCGACGCGGCATCCGTGCGGGAGCGTGAACTCCCCGGATCCCCACGAGCGCAGGAGCTTTCCGTTCCGATCCAGCACCAGCACGGGCGGCTGGGCTCGTTGAAACACATAGAGTTCCCCGCCGGGACCGGTGGCGCACGCCGAGACCGCCGCACTGCCGTAAGCAGGCAGGGTGGTTGGATTGGGCGGCCAGTCGGGCGAGGGCTGGAAGTTGCCCTGGGCAAGTACCGCGAGCGGCGCCGCCAGCAGTAGGGCCGAGGTCCACCGGCGGGCTCGGGTCGAGAGTGTTCTCAGGGCCATTCCGTTCGCTCCTTTGCTGCCTGGGGCCTCACGCGTCCTTCGGGACTTCGGGATGGCTTCGCTTCCAGACGTCGTATTCCTTCAGCAGTTGCGTGCCCCAGTCGCCGTACCAGGCATAGCCGGTGCGGCGCTCCTTTTCGATTTCGGAGAACTGAAACCGGATGATGCCGTCCCGACCGCTGAAGATCGGCCGGTTGGTCTCGATCTCGTAGAACCGCGCCCACAGGGGCGGCGCCGCCGGATCGGCCACGACGATGCGATCGCCGTCTCTGCGCTCGACGCGAATGCCGGTGAGTCGAGCGGACTCGAACCACCGCGCAGCCGCATGGACCGACTGCACCACCTCGCGGCTCGGAGCCTGCAAACTCATCAACAGCCGGGCGACGCCGGCGCTCTCCGACCCGCTGAGCGAGGCGTGCTCGTAGGCGCGTCCCTTACGAGGCTCGAGGGTGATCTCATCATGCTGGGCGCACCAGACCGTGGCCAGCCCCTTCACGCGGATCTGACACTTGAGGATGCAGACGATCCCGTGAGCGAAGGCGTCGGCCGCCCGGCGACGGCGATCTCCGTCGAGGTGGGAGAATTCCGTCGAGTTCGCCAGGTCGCGCACAAACTCCATCAGGTTGCTGGAGGTGCTGTCGTTGAAAGTGATGTGGCGGTGATAGCTCGTCTTCGGCGGAGGGTAGTACTGGGGCCAGCCTCCGGTGGGGTATTGCGCCTTCAAGACCACGTCGATTCCCCTGAGAACCGCGGTCCGTTGGGGCTCGCTGCCGGTCGCCTGTCCGGATCGATTCAGGAAGCGGATCTCCCCGAGACTGGCGCCGTTGTCGAAGGTGCCGCTCAATCGCCGGGGGTCGCCGACGTACTTCATGGCCGAGCTGTCTTGGTTTTTCGGCCAGGAGCCTTCCGGCGACTGATGGCTCAGGATGTTCTCGGCGATCCGAGCGGCTTCTTCCGACCGGAACCACTCGTCGGGTCGGCCCGAGTAGCGCTTCCACTCGAATCCGGCGGCGGAAACCGGGGATGCGCTGCCGAGGAACTGGGCCGCTGCCCCCAGCAGCAGCGCTCGGCGGGTGGCGCTGTAGCTCGGATCAGCGGGTCGGAGCTCCGGGTTGCGTTCGTCGGGTGTCATGAGCGGGACCTCGCCGCGGAGGGCGATCGCCGGGCCGGGGGCATTTCCAGGATCTGTCCGTCGGCCAGGAGCCGGGCCTGCAGATCGGAGTAGGAGAGGGCCTGCACGGGAATGCCTCGATCGAGGGCGAGGCAGGCGGCGGTGGCGGCAGATTGACCGAGGATCATGAACACCGGCTCCATCCGAATGGAGCCGTAAGCGATGTGGGAACTGGAAACGCACACGGAAACGAGCAGGTTGTCGGCCTGGCCCGGCTTTGGCACGAGCGAGCCGTAGGAGATCTGGTAGGGGCCGCCGGTGGAGACGCCGATGTCGCCCTCATTCTGCACGGAGCCGTCCGGCGTGACGTACCGCTGCACGTTGTGGGAGTCGATGGTGTAGGAACCCATTCCCACCGGCTCGGGGGTGGGCCGGCGCTTCTGCAGTTCGTTCTCGGTCATCACATAGCGGCCGATCATCCGACGCGCCTCCCGAACATAGATCTGGTGCGGCCAGCCGCTGCGGTCGGTGAACTCATCCTTCGCCAGACCCCAGGGGCTCATCGCGGCTCGCACATCCGCGGGCACGCGGGGATCGTTGGCCATGAAGTAGAGCAGTCCGCGCTGATACTGCTCGTGCTCCCGCAGGATCTCTCGCCGCCGGCTGTAGGTCGCCTCGGGGTAGTCGTAGTTCCGGCCGATGTTGTCGCTGCTGAAGGGACCGTGGTTGTTTGTGTCCGTCTTGCGGTTCGGGATCGGATCGTACTTGTCGAAGAGTTCGCGCCAGCCGCCATTCAACACCCGCAGGAGCAGCTCGTACTGCCCGGCATCGTAGCCGTGGGGCTTTTCGAAGGGGATGCGATTGGGGGCGTGATCGGTCATGCACAGGCGATAACAGTACGCCTGGATGCGTCGGTCGCCATCGCCGTAGCTGCCCGGCGGGTCGGCGCTGACTCGGGGCAGCACGCCGCTGGCGGGATCGCCGGGGGTGCGGTACGGGCTGACCGGCGTCTTCAAGACTCCGAAGTGATGCCGGTGGTGGAGCACCCCGGTCTGGATCCCGTTCCACCGCTCGTCGTAGACGCTCCGGGCCTCCCGGCCCACGTGGAAGTCGACCCGCGCGGCGGCCATCAGATCGCCTTCGTAGGTGGCATCGATGAACATCCGCGCGGTGAAGGTCTTCCCGTTCAGGGTGCGAATGGACGTGATCCGCCCTCCAGATCGCTTCACGCCATTCTTGCGGTCGAGCCAGTGGTCGCGGTGGACCGGGATCTGGTGTTCGCGGATCAGGTCTTCGAACACCTGCTCGGCCACGTGGGGCTCGAAGATCCACATGGTTCGCTGGGCGCCGTCGATGGCGGGCGTGCCCTGCCCCTGGTTGCCGTACTCGCTCTTCTTTTGCCACTTCCAGGCGGCATCCGAGTCGTAGTGACGCCAGATGCGATGGTAGAACTCCCGCGAGAGACCGCCAATGACCGCCTTGTTGCCGGTATCGGTGAACCCCAACCCTCCGGAGGAGAGGCCTCCGAGGTGGACGTCCGGTGAGACGATCACCACCTTCTTGCCCATCCGGCGCGCCTGAACCGCTGCTGTGACCGCGGAGCTCGTGCCGCCATAAACCAGGACGTCCCACTCCGGCTCCGGGCTTGCCTCGTCGGCCTGGGCGGTCGACAGCGAGGGCGCCGCCGCGGAGAGCAGCATGAGCTGTGCAAACCGTCTTCTTGGCCAGGTCATGGAACGGATTTCCTTGTGACGGGAGGCTGCCAGGGTGTTCGGCCCCCGTCTTGAATTCGAAGCTGCAGCGCTGAACGGAGCTCGGCGAGTCGGGCCGGCTGTCGGTTGGAAAGGTCGGTGGTCTCGTAGGGGTCCGTGGCGAGATCGTAGAGTTCCGCGCGGCCGAACGGGCTGTCGAGCACCAGTTTCCAGTTCTTCCGGATGAGTGCTTCAATGGTTTTCCCCCCGTAGGCCGGTCCACCCTCCCGCCGAACAAAATAGAGATCCCGCTCCGGCACGGCCTGCAAACCGGTTGTCAGCTCCTTCAGGATGCTGATGCCGTCTCGATCCGCTCCAGCAGGGGCGCCGGCGGCCTCGCAGAGGGTGGGAAGGAGATCCATGGTCACGGCGGGCCACCGGCTCTTGCGCCCCGCCGCGATCCGGCCGGGCCAGCGCACCACGGCGGGCACGCGCAAACCGCCCTCGTACATGTGCTCCTTCCCGCTCCTCCACGGACCATTCACCGCACCCGTCTGGAGGCGCCCGCCGTTGTCGGAGGTGAACACCACCAGCGTGCGGCGCGTGAGATCGAGCCGATCCAGCATATCGAGGACCCGCCCGATGCCGCTATCCATGTGCTCGATCAGCGCCACGAGACCGGCCCGACGGCCGTCGAGCTGGGGCCGGCTCCTTCGGACGCGAGCCAGCCAGTCCGGCGGAGGCTGAATGGGATCGTGGGGCGCGTTGTAGGCGAGGTAGAGGAAGAATGGCCGGGCCGAGCGGCTGCGGTCCTTCAGGTAGTCAATGGCCCAATCGGTGAACAGATCGGTGGCGTGGCCGGTCGGGGCGATCTCTCGCTCGTTTCGGCGCATGTAGTTCTTGCCGTGGCGAAGATGGGTGTTGTAGTCGTCCATCATGTCGCCCAGGAAACCGTGGAACACATCGAAGCCGCGAGCGTTCGGGGTGTTGGGTCGCTCGAGACCGAGATGCCACTTGCCCACCATTCCGGTGTGGTAACCCGCGCGCTTCAGGAGGCGCGGCAGCAGCTCGGGCCCGGGTGAGAGGAAGCCCCAGGAGTTTTCCGGCGCGGTGCGAATGACGCCCGGTACGCCGACCCGATCCGGATAGCATCCGGTCATCAGCGACGCCCGAGTTGGAGAGCAGACCGGGCAGTTGGCCCGAAACTCGGAGAGCTCGGCGCCCTCTCGGTACAGACGATCGAGGGCGGGAGTCTGCAGATCGGGCGTGCCGAATGCGGAGTAATCGCCCCGTCCCTGATCATCCGTCAGAATGACCACGATGTTGGGCGGATCCACGGACTGCGAACGGGCCGTGTCTGCGGTCGCGAGCGCCGCGAGGACCGCCATCGCCGGGAATGCCCCTGTCCTGCCGATGCCGAACCGCCCCCGGCAGCGCGGCCCTTCGACTCGGAATCTGTTGATCGTGATTGGCATGGGTGTCTCTCTCGGGGCGCGACGACCGGATGAACCGACTCTGGGGCATCGGCGCCGTCGCTGCCGCTCCCCTGTTGTCCGTGGAACCCGCGACCTCCGCCAAAACAGCGCCTGGAGCTCCGATGAGTGTGGGTTATCCCCAATCTCCTCGGGCGCCGCCTTCCGGCTGCAGAGGGCCCGAGGGGAACCGCTGCAGCACGACGGAGTGTGCTTGCCACATGGAGTCCAGAGGCTGCCGCTGCCGCTCCCTGCCGACCGGTTCCCCGCGCTGCGTGGCGCCGCGCTCCGAGTAAGAAACTTGGACACGGGGCTCCAAAACGTAGACTCCGCCAATTTCAGCGTGGTTGAGCGGCGAAAACTACGGAACAATCTCTTAGTCGTGTATCGACGTGGCCCCGGGTGTGCCTGTCCTTCTTCAGTTAGGGGGGTGGGCTCATCACGCAAGAAATGTGAAAAGAGATATGCGACTGTAGCGGTCATGCAGTCTGAGTCCCGGATTTGGATTGATAGTGAACTATCAGACGAGGTGGGTTGACATTATTGAAGATGAAGGTGCGGCCCGTGATGCGAAACGACCTGGTGGTTGTGCCTCCTGGCAGTCATCACAGGAGATGTGCAATGTGCCAACGGTTCAGCGGATGGATGAAGATCGCCTGCCTGTTCGCCTCCGCAGCGGTGGTGAGTGCGGCCCATCCGGCGGGCGGGACGGGATCGTCGACACAGAAGTTGGTGCAGATCCAACTCGGCGGGGTTGATGTCGCCTTCGTCCGGGTACCCGGGGGTGAGTTCGTGATGGGCTCCGATCGTCCCGAGCCTCTGCGGCGGCAGTGGGATGACGACCAGTATCCAGGTGTAGAGATGCGTGCGCTTCGTGTTCGCGTCACTGGCTTCCTCATGTCACGGACTCTGGTTACCCGGGGGCAGTACCGACCCTACTGTGTGGCGACGGGCGCCAATGAGTGGTTCCCCGGAACAGCAACCGCAGAGCACCCCGCGAATTTCGTAACATACGAACATGCACGAGGCTACGCGGTGTGGGCCACTGGCGAACTTCGTCGCCAGGGATTGAAGGGGGTGATCCGTTTGCCCTGGGAGGTCGAGTGGGAGTACGCCGCGCGGGGCATTCACTCCGGAGTTGGTGGTCAGCCACGATGGATGTATGTTGACGGTCCGGAGGGTGGGGAGCCTGATCCGGGGAGCCGCGCGGCAACAGGGGCTCAGGGTGAGGCGACGGAGGCGCGCCAGGGGGACGGTCTCTCGTCGGTTCTATCGAGTAGCCCCAATTCTTTCGGGTTATTCAATCTGATGGGAAATGTTTACGAATATTGCGCAGATGCCTGGTCCACAAAGTATCAAATGAGAGGATCGCCTCCCTATCTTGATCCCCGCGTACCCGTTCGTTCACGGAATAGCCTGGTCGTCTGTCGGGGGGGGGGCCGTCCTTCCCCGGTGGAAGACTTCCTGTGGCCTATCGGGTTCCTGAGGAGCAGCGCGGTGACCCAGGAAAGCTGAGGGGGGTGGGCTTCCGGGTGGTATGGGATGAACAGGCTCCCCAGTCTGAAGAGCGGGAGCGGATGAGCGCGAGGTTACGCAAGCGTGCTCGATCGCCGCTTCCTCCGGGTGTGGCGAGTGTTGTCCCCATGCTCTCACGGCCGGTAGAGTTTGCCTCCGTGCCAACCTCGGAGTTTCTGCGGGAGCCCCAGTATGAGCTCGATGCCGCGGGACAGGAAGTCGCCCCCTGGCGAGTGCGACTGGATCCTTATGAGATGAGTCGGCATGAAATTACAGTGGGCCAGTACCTGGAGTTTTGCAAGAGCACACATCGCACGCGTCCCAAACTGCGGCCCGGGCACGATCGACGGGACTTGCCTATCACCGATGTCACCTGGTGGGATGCCGTGGGATTCTGTCGATGGTTGACCGTCCGGATGAACTCGCTCGGCTCACCGGGAATCATCAGACTCCCCTGGGAGATGGAGTGGGAGTTTGCAGCGAGAGGCGGCGAGACCGGTCTGGACGGCCAGCCTGTCCGGACGACCGTCCTGGGTACGACGGCGCCGTCGGACGTGCCAAAACGGGGTTGGTACCATTCGAGTGTACCCACGGAGGTCGGGATGTTCCCGCCAAACGCGCTCGGGATCTACGATCTTGGCGGCAATGTACAGGAGTGGTGCGGGGATCGCGCATTGCCGCTGCGACCGCCACCCAACGGCCTCGCCGTAAACCCGAAAGGGACGAACGCTCCCACAGAGACCTGGCGCATCATTCGCGGCGATTCCTCCTGGCGGGACTATGTGCCGGCGAAGCTGAAGCGGCGGCAATCGGGCCTCTCCACCGACTACGCGCTGTGGGACACAGGCTTCCGAGTGGTTCGGCAACTCTCTTCGGATGCTTCGGCGCAGTTATTACGGAGACGTCCGGACGGGTCGGCGGCTCGGCGCGAGGCGCTGCGGATCATCGAGCACATGCCGGTGTGGTGGACAATCATCAAGAAGCGAGAGCCGAAAGTCACGGCGCAGATCCTGGACTCTCTGAAGAAGCTGGATGAGTTTCACCTGGTCACGCTCCGTTGGGCCATGGACAGGCATCAGGAGCCTGCACGGGGAGACGCCTATGTGGACCATGCGTTCTCAGCGTCGTGTCGGCTGCGGGTTGTGAATCGGTATGTGTTCAACGTCGATCTCAGACGAGACCTGGATCGGGCCTGGCCATTGGGGTTCGACAGTTCCGGCGAGATCACCTTGATCGATGAACCAAGCCAAGGGCCGTATCCCTCCAACTATCCCGACGCCGTTGCAGAGTTCGACCACTTCAAGCGGAAGTTCGGTCGCCGTAAGAGACGGCCATCCGGGATCCCGCCCTCAACGGATCTCATGTGGCCGGCTCGATCAACCCGCCGGAAACGCTCAATCACGGCGGGAGCAGCGCGCTCACGAGGACATGAGAAGATTTGCTCGGAGGCCTGTGGACCCGGAGATCCTTGAGCTACCGGTCTGACGCTCTGCGCACCGCTCTCCAGGACCAGGAAGGCGAAAGGTGACAGGATCCGACTGATGAGACCGCAGTGGAATCTATACCCCGCCCTTCTCGGCATACTTCTCCCCCTGATCGGGATCCTGGCCTTTGGCTGGATCTTGGCTTCCCAATTTCCCCCGGCGCATGCGGAATTTGCCCCGGTCACCAGTCTGTCTCGGGTGGAAGACTGTGTAGGTTTCAAGTTCCCAGCAGGTAGCACACGGGAACACGGGGTCTACAGGCCCCAGTGGACCGGCATGCTGTACTGCAAGGTCCGGCTCTCCCCGTCCGGGCTGACTCAACTGAAATCGGAGCTCTCCATCGGAGAGCATGAGCACCTGGGCGACCGTGAGGGGTTTACGGAATTGATCCGGCCCCATGTCGTTGTGGATCCGGAAGTCCACAGCTCGCGTGAGTACTGGATTGCTGGCGGCGGGAAGGGGGGCTCGGCCTGGACCATGATGATCGTTAACGATGACAAGAGTGCTCCGGCTGCATTCGTCTATTGGTGCAGTTGAAGGGTTTGGCAGGGCTACCTGGTCACCGCTGGGTTCCGCTCTCCCATCGCCCTGCCCACCGTCAAGCTTCCGCTTCGATTGCCGGAACTCCCCGAATGGCTGATAAAGTTTCTCATGATAGAGACGCGACGGAAGCATCATTCATCAGACGGTGTGCATGCGAGGTCTGAGTCGCAACTCCGCAACTGTCGTGCAGTACACCCTCCAGCACCTATTCCGCCGGGATCTCCGATACCGCGCCCGTCGGAATTTCAGAGAGTTGCTGAAGCGGTGTTGACCCCACGGGACGAACGTTTGTAATCGAATTGGGCTGGAGAGGAAGGAACTGATGCTCTTAATGCGACGTCTGCACAGAAGGGATCGCGAGAGACCGATCCGCTTCTTCGAGCGCGAAACGATGCCACCGGTGAGTCTTCTCGGCCGGTCTTGATCGAGAGTCCATCCATTATGCGCGATGAGGGGTAGGGCCGATGCGACACAGGTGGATGATCTATCTTGTGGTGTTGTCGTTGATGTGCATCGTGGGCGTGGTCGTTGAGACCGAGCGTCGACAATCCATCTATGCCAGCCTGGAACTGTTGGAGACAGACGACGCTTTTCCCATCAAGTTGCAGAGTAATTTTATCGATATTCCGCCGCATGTAGCGCCCGCCGTTTCGCGACGGATCCTGGATGCCCTCAAGCAGTGCGACGGACGGGACATTGTGACTCGACTCGGAACGACACCCCTGATGGCGGGCGCCTGGGAGGGCAATGCGGCGCTGGTGGGGGAATGCCTTCGTCAGAAGCATGAGCCAGCAGTGATCGACCGATTCGGACAAACGGCGCTCCACTTTGCGGTGAAGTCCGGTCAGCGGCAGGTGGTTCAGATGCTGGTGGATGCGGGGGCCGATGTTGTTTGTCTGGATGATCTGGGTGAGACGCCTCTGACCCCACGGCGATTTGATTGTCGCTCCGGACAGATTCCATTCGGAAGTATGCTGAAAATGTCGTTTAGCTCTGACTGAGGTCGAAGTTGGGTAGACGTGGAAGAGTCTCCTGAAAACTTCACTCCACAGGAGCACCTCCAT
>SXGS01378698.1_pt1 | contig 28660 bp, 19 predicted proteins | sample 3174681 | NCBI WGS metagenome assembly SXGS01 (sample SAMN11356861, study PRJNA531348) | freshwater metagenome | isolation source: freshwater sample F1-80 | place: China: Fuxian Lake, Yuxi | collected 2017-12-25 | reverse complement strand
GCCGGTGGATCCGAAGTGATTCGCATCGAGGCCGACGGCTATCCGCGCAGGCTGTGGACGAACGCTTCCGACATCGCCTACGCGCTGGCATTCGACGCGCAGGGCCGGGCGCTGATCGGAACCGGTAACAAGGGCGCGATCTACCGGCTCGAGGACGACCTGCTCCATTCGCTGCTGTTGAGCGCCGCGCCCACGCAAGTGACCGGGCTCGCGTCCGGCCCCGGCGGCGCCATTTACGCGGTCACGGGGAACATCGGCAAGGTCTATCGGATCGGGCCCGCCATCGAGAAAGAGGGCGCGATCGAGAGCGAGACGCTCGACGCCAGCTACTTCACCTATTGGGGCCGCATCCACTACGGCGGCACGCCGGCCGGCGGTTCGGTGAAGTTGGAAACCCGCAGCGGCAACCTGGAATCGACGCGGGGCCGCTGGAGCCCGTGGGCGGCGGTCCCGCTGAATTCGTCGCACGGACGGGTGGCGTCGCCGGCGGCGCGATTCCTCCAATATCGCGCGACGCTGACGGCCGCGGCGGACGGCAAGTCGCCGGGGCTCGCTTCGGTGGACATCGCGTATCTGCCGAAGAACGTCGCACCGGTTGTGGAACTGATCGAGACCACTCCACCCAACTACCGTTTCCCGGCCTCGTCGCTCACGCTGAGTTCGGCGCAGTCGCTCAACCTGCCCGCGCTCTCGCGCAATCCCGGCAAGCCGAGCGTGCCGGGCGCCGCGCTGAGTGAAGCCCCTGCCAGTTCGATGAGCTACGCCAAGGGCCACATCGGCGCGCGATGGCTCGCCCGCGACGAGAACGGCGATTCACTGCTATCGACGGTGGAGATCCGCGGGGAGCGCGAGTCTTCGTGGAAGCCCCTCAAGGCGGATATCCGCGAACGCAACCTGAGTTGGGATTCCACTGCCTACCCGGACGGCGAATACCGCTTGCGCGTGACCGCGGCCGATTCGCCCTCCAATCCGCCCCACCTGGCGATGATGGGATCGCTCGAGAGCTACCCGTTCGTGATCGACAATTCGCCGCCCCGTGTCACCGCGCTGGCGGCGTCGCGGTCCGGTATGAAGATCGAGGTTCGCTGGCACGCGGCGGACGCGCTGAACACGCTCGCCAAGGCCGAGTACTCGGTGGACGGCGGCGACTGGAAGGCGGTGGAGCCCACCACGCGTCTGTCCGATTCGCAGGAGCACGACTACGTGCTGGCCCTCGACGGGCTCGCGCCTGGCGAGCACGTGATCGCGGTGCGTATCACCGACGAGGCCGATAACCAGGCCGTGGAAAAGATCGTCGCGTCTCTCCAGTAGCGCGCGTCATTTCTTCCGCTTCGCGATATCCTGCTCGTCCGCCTTGATGCGGAGTTCGAGTTCCTTCGCTTCCTTCGCGCTCTTGTCCGCTTCCGCGAGCGCCGTCTTCACGCGCTTCAGCAGGAACTCCTGGCGCGGGGGATCGTTGCGCTTCTTCGAGCCGAAGATCGCCGACGCTTCGTAAAGCAGCTTGGCCGCGGCGAGTTGGAGCGCGGCTCGCGGCGCCGTGGCGGGCGTGGCCTTGTACGCAGCCTGCGCCTTGGCTGCGTCGCCTCCGGCGCCGGCGAATTCGGCCGCCGTGGAGACGATGCCGCGTTCCACCATCTGCGCCGCCGTGGTCTCGATATCCGCCTGGGACGGCAACTGTCCGGCGCCGATGCGCGTCATCGCGGGAGGGCGGCCTAGCGATCCACGCGGCGGGAAGGGGAAGTGCAATGCCACATCGCCCGAAGGCGATGCCTTAACGAACCCATCGTACGTTTCGGCGAGTTCCATCGACAGCGCGGCGGCGGCGTTCCGGTAGTCGGCCACCTTCTTGTGGAACGGGCCCGGCTTGTCCTTGTTGGCGCGCGCTCCGAATTCGTAGTAGTCGGCGAGTTCGCGCAAGCCTTGCATTCGGCCACCCTGCAGGACCAGCCGCCACACGCGCGTCTTGTTGGCGATTTCGCTTTCGGACTTGGCCATCTTGGCCAACCAGTCGTCCGCCTTCGCGTAGTCGCCCTTGTTGTAGTTGTCGAGCGCCGTGGCGAAGTAGTATTCGGGCGTCCCGGACCGAGGTGGTGGAGGTCCGCTCGAACATCCGGCGAGAAGCACGAGAGCAGCGGTCAAGAATATTTTGGTCATGAGGGCCTCCTGAGCCGTATTGATTATCACAGCGGATCGCGGGAAGCAACCCCCCAGGGCGCCGCCGGCGCCGCCGACCAGAGCGTGCCGCGGTACTCGGCGACGCCCAGCGCCAGCTTGTCTTTCGCCACGGCGAGCCCGATGTCGCGGGGCCGCATGCGGGCGATGGTCAACGCCGCGTGTGGGAACTCCAGCACCTTCTTCGCGCCGCCCGCGGCCTTGCCATCGGCCACCGGCGATGCCCATACCGAGAGCCCGCCTTCCTGGGAAGACAGATAGTACAACCAACGTCCGTCCGGAGACCACTCCGGTTGCGACGCATCGAAGCTGTCCGGCGTCAGCCACGTCCAATCCCGTTCACCGCCGATAGGAGCGTCCGCCACCTTCGCGATCGCCATGCGCGACCGGTGGTCCGCGAAGGGTACCGGGAATGCGATCCACTGCCCGTCCGGCGACGATCGCGCGTCGGCGAGCGACAGGTTCCACGTTGGATGGCGCAGCAGCACGGTCCGCTTTTTCGAAGCCAGGTCCATCAGGCCGACGGTTCCGGGCGGTTCGCGATGGAAGTAGAGAACGCTCGCTGCCCCGGCGGTCCACTGGAACGAACCCTGGCCGGTGGACTCCTTCCAGACGAGCGCGGGAGGTCCGCCGTCGAATCGAGATCGATAGATCGTTACCACTTCGCCATCGTGCGCGTCGTACACCAGTTCGGAGCCATCGCTCGAGATGGCCGGCATGTGCTCGCGTAGAGGTCCGTTCGTGATGGCGGTCTCCCGGCCGGTGGCGAGGTCCTTCACGCGCACCTCGAAGTTGCCGCCGCGGCTGGTCTCCCAGGCGATGCGGGAGCCGTCCGCCGAAAGGCTGGGACGCTGGTCGATGGCGGGATCGTCCGTGAGGCGTTGCAACGCGCCTTTCGCGGCGGCTTCGTTCGCGCGCAGAGGGAGCGTCCAAACGTCGATGTTCTCCGAGCGGCTGGCGAAGAACACGCGGCCGTCCGGCGCGATGGCGGGGCTGGACTCGTCGCGGTCCTCGGCGGTCAGCCGTTTGACGGCGCCATTGGCCAACACGAACAGCCTCGACTTGCCATGATCGTCCGCGGTGAACACGATACCGCGCTTCGTGGATGCCTCTGGAACGGCCGTGGCTGGCAGCTTGTGCTTCTTCAGGATCGCGGCCGCGCCGAGCGGCTTCGGCCCGGCTCCGGGCGCGGCGGACCACCAGTCGCACTCGCTCCGGCCGCGGCACGCGGCGAAAACGAGCGCTCCCTCCGCCGTCCACACGGGCGCGGAGGAAGCGTCGAAATCCGGGTGGATCGCGCGCGGTTCGCCGCCCTTCGCGTCCACCGTAAAGAGCTTGCCCGCTGCGCGGTACGAGATTGTCCGCCCGTCCGGAGCGAACCGGGGCCGCTCACCGCCGCGCGCCAGAAGCCTCGCGCGTCCACCCCGGACCGGCGAGATCCAGATGCCTCCGCCGTCCTCGTCCGACCGGTACACGATCGATTTGCCATCGGGGGAAAACGCCGGCTGGCGATGATCGATGCCGCCGTTGGTGACGCGCCGCGGCGGACCTCCGTCCACCGGCATCGTCCAGATCCGCAGGGAGCGCGATCCTTCCCGCGTCGACGCGAACGCGAGCAGTTTGCCGCCGGCCGAAACCGCTGGATCCGCGGCGAGCGCCGGCTCGTCGAGTACGTTGCGCGAAGTCTGGCCGAAAGAGGCCGCGGCTACTCCCGCGAGAAGAAAGCGAAGTGCGAGGATCAAGCGGCGATTCTACATCACTCGCGCGGTGTCCCGAAGCGGCATAGAATGAATCCGGAGGTAGTCTCGATGAGCATCCATCGCCGCCAGTTCCTCGGATCCACCGCGGGTGCGCTTGCCGCCGCTCCCCGCGCGGACGATTTCGACGCAATCCGCAAGGAGTTTCCGCGCGCCATGAACGAGGTCTACCTCGACGCGGCCGCGCACATGCCGCTCCCGCGCTACACGGCCGAGGGCATGCGCCGCTACATGGATTTCCACATGTACGGGCCGGGCGAAGGGCGCGGCGAGTACGCCGCCAAGGCGACCAAGGACGCCCACGTGCTGTTCGCCAAGCTGATCGGAGCCAAGCCCAGCGAGATCGCCCACGCGATGTGCACCAAGGCCGGCGAGGCCGCCGTGCTCAACGGGCTGCGCATCCGCGAATCGGGCGGCAACGTCGTCACCAACGATCTGCACTACGCGGGCTCGGTCCACGACTACATCGGCCGGCGCAAGGAAGGTTTGGACGTGCGCATCGTCCGCCATCGCGACTGGCGGATCGACTTCCGCGACATGGAGCGCGCCGTCGACAAGAAGACCAAGCTCGTCTCCATCACCCTGGTCTCCAACGTGAACGGTTCGGTGGAAGACGCGAAATCGCTGAGCGAACTCGCGCACGCCAACGGCGCCTACCTCTACGCCGACATCATTCAGGCGGCGGGCAGCGTGCCGGTGGATGTGAAGGCGCTCGGCATCGACTTCGCCGCGTGCTCCAGCTACAAGTGGCTGCAGGGCGCGCGCGGCGCGGGTTTCCTCTATGTGCGCGAGGATCTGCAAGGACGCGTGGTGCAAGATCTGAGCCATCCCGGCTACGTCCACTACAACTACGAGCCATGGGTGACAAAGAAGAATCCCGCCGAGGACGACTTCCCCTATCGCGAGCCTTCCACCGCCAGCCGCTACGAACCCGGCAATATCAACTACACCGCGTATGCCGGCGGATCGGAGGCGCTGAAGCGGATGCTCGCGGTGGGGATCGAGAACATTTACGCGCACGCCAAGCCGATGTGCGACCGCTTGAAGAAGGAACTGCCGGATCTCGGCTACCGCTTGATCACTCCGATGGACGCCAAGAGTTCGCTGGTGGTGGTGCAGGCCAAGGATCTGAAAGCATCGCTGGCGAAGCTGAAGAAGGCGAACGTGCAGGTCACCTCGGCAGGGGAGAACCGGCTGCGAATTTCGCCCGCGGTCTACAACAACATGAGCGACATCGACGTGCTGTTGAAGGCGCTCGCCTGAGCCAGGGACGCCGCCGGGCCGGCTAGCCCTTCTTGCCCGCGCGCGGCTCTTCCCGCTCGATCGCCTCCCGCGACTCCGGCGTGCGACCCCGGTCGCCCGTCTCCTCGATCCATCGATCCAGCAGCCCGCCGAGACGCGTCAGCGCGGCCCGATGCCGCGGATCGCCGGCCAGGTTGCGGACTTCGTGCGGATCGGCCTGGTGATCGTATAGCTCGACCTCCTGCTTGCGCGGAGCCATCCACTGCGCCTGCACCGGATTCAGCTTGCCCGCCGCGTGCAACTCCTTCATCGCGTTCTGCGTGGGATAACTGGTGGTGATGTACTGATTGAACTGCGTGTAGGGCTTCTCCGGCATGAAATTGCGGATCAGCTTGTAGCGGCTGTCGCGCGCCGCGCGGATGCGGTCGACGGTCATGTCGCAGCGGTCCCGGGCGGTGAAGACGTGTTGGCGCGGCTGGCCCGTCAGCAGGCTCTGGCCGTGCATCGGCGATGGCATCGGCAGGCCCGCCATCTCGAGCGTCGTGGCCGTGATATCGAGCGCGATCGCCGGGTCTTTGCGGACCGTTCCGGGTTTGATGTGTCCGGGCCATCGCACCAGCAGCGGGACGTGCGTTCCCGGGTCGTACAGCCACTGTTTGCCGCGCAGCAGACACCGCCCGTTGTCGCCGAACACGAAGATGGCGGTGTTGTCGAGCAGCCCCTCGGACTTCAGCAGTTCGAGCACGCCGCCGACCTGCGTGTCCCAATAGTTCACCGCGTCCAGATAGTTCGCCACCTCGTCGCGAACCACGGGATGATCGGGATAGTAGGGCGGCAACTCCACCTTGGCCGGATCGACGAGTTGTTTCGCCTGACGCGCCAGCGGCCACATGGGACCCTTGTGCGGCGCGGTGAAGTTGATCTGCGCGTAGAAGGGCTGCCCCTTGGCGCGCTGATTCCAATGCGTGCCGTCGAACGGCTTGCCTTCCACCTTGCAGTTGAAATCCGTCTTGCCGGAAGCGCGAAGCCCCGGCGCGATGGCAGTGACGTTGGCGGTGAAGTAGCCGGCGTCGCGGAGCCGGTGCGACACCAATCGCACGCCGTCCGGCAGTGCGTAGCCGTCCTGCCGGTGGCTGCGGTGGTTGTGCGTCCCTGTCGCCGTCTGGTAGACGCCGGTGTTCCAGCCGGACCGGCTCGCCGAGCACACCGGAGCCGTGGTGAACGCGTGCGTGAACCGGACGCCTTCGTTCGCGATGCGGTCGGCGTGCGGCGTATGAACGAGCGGGTGTCCGTAACAGCCGAGTTGCGGACCCAGGTCGTCGCCGAGAATCCAGAGGATATTCGGGCGGTCGTTCCGGTTCTGCGCGCGCAGATTCAGGAACGGCGCGCCGGCGGCGGTGAGCGCCGAGCGGCGGGAGATCGAAAAGCTCATGCGAGGATGTCCTTGACCGGATCGCCGAACACGTCGGTGAGCCGGAAGTCGCGGCCGGCGTAGCGATAGGTCAGGCGAGTGTGGTCGATGCCGAGCTGATGCATCATGGTCGCGTGCAGGTCGTGAATCGATACGCGATTCTCGACGGCCTTGAAGCCGAACTCGTCGGTGGCGCCGTAGGCGATGCCGCCTTTGATGCCGCCGCCGGCCATCCACATGGTGAACCCGTAGGGGTTGTGATCGCGTCCGGTTCCGCTCTCGGAAACGGGCGTTCGCCCGAACTCGCCGCCCCAGACCACCAGCGTTTCGTCGAGCAAGCCGCGCCGCTTTAGGTCGCGAATCAGGGCGGCCGCGGCGCGATCCATGCCAGGGCAGCGTTCGCGGAGCCGTTTCTCGATCTTTTCGTGATCGTCCCACGGTTGGCCGATGCCTTGATTCACGTGCACGTAGCGGACGCCCTTTTCCACCAGCCGGCGGGCCAGCAGGCAGCCGTTGCCGAACGGATCGGGTCCGTACTCGGCGCGAACGGTCTCCGGCTCCTTCCGGATGTCGAACACGTCGAGCGCCTCGAACTGCATCCGGTAGGCCGCTTCCATCGACTTAATGCGCCCCTCGAGGTAATCGTCGGGGCCGAACGTCTTGCCGAAGCCGCGGTTCAGCGCCTGGATCGCGTCCAGGTCCGCGCGCTGGTCCTCCGCGGCGCTCCACTTGTTGCGCAGATCCGGGATCATCTTCTCCGGCGCGGTCTCCGAGCAGTTGAACGAAATCCCCTGATGTTCCGCCGGCAGGAATCCCGATCGCGCCAGCGAACCTCCACTGCCGCCGAAGCCCGGCGATAGCACCACGAAAGCGGGCAGGTTGTCGTTCTCCGTGCCGAGCCCATACGACACCCACGCGCCGGTGGAGGGCCGCGTGGCGAGGATGCTCCCGGTGTGATAAAGGCTTCTCGCCGGCGTGTGCGTCGGGTTGAACGTGTACATGGAGCGGATCACGCACACGTCGTCGATCACCGCCGCCAGTTGCGGCAGAAGTTCGCTGACGTCGACGCCATTCCTGCCGTATTTGGCGAACTTGAAGGGCGAAGGCAGCAAGCCGCCCGTTTCGCGCTCGGTCCGCAGATTGGTGGAATCGGGCCGTTGCCCGGCATACTTCTCGAGCGCCGGCTTGGGATCGAACATGTCCACGTGCGACGGTCCGCCGGCCAGGAACAGCATGATGACGTGCTTGGCGCGGCCAGGCAGCTTCGGGCCGGAGTAGAAGCCGTGGATCGCCGCGCGGGCGTCGCGCGCCAGCATTCCCGCCAACGCCACCGATCCGAATCCGCCACCCAGGCGTGTCAATAATTCGCGGCGTGAAAAAGGTCCGCTCATGGCTGGAAGATCACCTCGTTGGTTGAAAGCAGCACTTGCGCGAAGCTCTCCGGTCCGCGCTTGGCCAGATATGTGAGCGCGGCGTCGAGCTCTTCCGGGGACGGATCGCGCGCCAGCACGCGCCGGAACAGCGCTCGCGCCGTGTCCGCCGCGGAAGCGTCCGCCGCGACCGCCTTCACGACGCCTTCCGCCGCCAGCTTCATGAACGAACTGTTCAGCACGAAGAGCGATTGCAGGGACGATGTGGTGAGATCGCGGCCGGGGCTGGTCTGCGCGGCGTCGGGAAAATCGTAGAGTTGCAGCAGCTTGCTGACTCGCGACCGGCTTACCCGGCCATACACGGTCCGCCGGACCGATTCGTCGGCGTCCACGTCCTCCGACGGACCGCCCGGATTCGGATTCATGCGGCCCGAGACGTGTAGCAGCGTGTCGCGATACGCTTCCACGTCCAGCCGGCGCGGATGCATGCGCCACAGCAGCGCGTTCGCCTGATCCACCGCCTGTGCGTCCGGGCGCGGCTTGCTCGACTGCCGGTAGGTGGAGGAGAGCAGGATCTCGCGGTGCAGCCATTTCAACGACCAACCGTTCCGCACGAACCGGGCAGCCAGATCGTCGAGTAGCTCCGGGTGCGACGGCTTTTCGCCCTGCGTGCCGAAATCGCTGGGGGTCGGCGAGAGTGGCTTGCCGAAGTGCCATCCCCATACGCGATTCACGATCACGCGCGCGGCCAGCGGGCCGGCGTCGTCGAACAATTTGTCCGCCAGTTCCAGGCGGCCCGATCCATTGCGGAACGCGGTCTCGCCGCGCGAAAGCACTTCCACGAACTTGCGGGGAACGGGCTGCCCCGGAGTGGCTACATTTCCGTTGATCAGCACTGGATAGTCGCGGGCCTCGCCGGGTTTGTATTGAAGGACGGTGTAGGCTTTTTCCGATCCATCCACGTACTGCGCCGCGTCGTAGACGGCGTTCATGTAAGGCTCGCGCGACGTGGTCTCGACGCGCCGCTGCCGCGGTTGATCCTTCGCCGGCGGTGCGAACGTCCAGTACCTCTCGAGGCTCTTCACCAGCGCCGGATACTTGTCCTGGTAGCTCTTCATCTCCTTTTCAAGCGCCTGGAGTTCGGGCTTCCACTTGGCGACCAGTTCCACCGAGTTGACCACGGTCAACGCCTCGCCACTGAGCAGGTTGATCGAATAACGCAGGTCGAACAGCCGCCGCTGCACCCAGAGATAGCGGCGCTCCACTTCGGGTTCGACGTCGAACATCGGCCGTTCAACGCGCATGGTGGAGGCGAACACGCCCGCGAGCCCATAGTAATCCTTGGTGCTGAGTGGATCGAACTTGTGGTCGTGGCAACGGGCGCAAGCGACGGTGAGGCCGAGCACGCCGCGGGTCACGGCGTCGATGCGGTCGTCGAAGTCGTCGGCGAGGAAGCCGCCGATCACGTCCGCCGAGAGCCGCTGGTCCTTGTGATAGACGGGAGCCGTGCCCAGGTATCCAAGCGCTCGCAGTTCGTCTCTCGGGACGCTCATGTGATCGGCGGCGAGTTGCATCTTCACGAAGCGGTCGTAGGGGACGTCCCGGTTCATCGCCTCGATCACCCAGTCGCGATAGCGCCAGGCGAAGGGATAGGGCGGGTTGGTCGCCTCGGACGTCGGGTTGTCCTCGGCGAAGCGGGCCACGTCCAGCCAATGCCGTCCCCAGGCCTCGCCATAGTGGGGCGACGCGAGCAAGCGCTCGACCAGATCCGCGTAAGCGGCCGGATCCTTGGACGCGGCGAAGCGCTCCACTTCGTCGAAGGCCGGTTTATAGCCCACCAGATCCACGTAGACGCGGCGGATTAGCGCCCGCTTGTCCGCGGCGGGCGACGGGGCGAGCTGCCTGGCGTCCAGCTTCTCCAGAACAAAATAGTCGATCTTCGTGGCCGGCCACGACGCCGCCTTCACCTTCGGGCGGGGACGCTCGGCGAGCGGCTGGAACGCCCACCACTTGCGGCCTTCCTCGATGGACATGCCGCGCGGTTTCGCCGAAGCGGCAGGTGCGTCCTGGCGCGGATCGGGCGCGCCGCCTTCGATCCATCGCCGGAAATCGGCGGCCACGTCATCCGGCAGTTTGCCGCCGGGAGGCATCTGCAGGTGCGTGTCGCGATACTCGATCGCGCGGAGCAGATGACTTTCGGCGGGCTTGCCGGGAACCACCGCGGCGCCGAGCCGTCCGCCTTTCAGCGCGCCGGCCTTGGTGTCCAGCACCAAGCCCGACATCGGCGACTTCGACTGGCTCGAGTGGCATGCGTAGCACTTGGCCGCCAACACGGGCCGGATCTTCGTTTCGAAGAACGCGGAGTCCACCGGCTGCGCGGAGACGCAGCCCACCAACAGCAACGAAACTCCTAGCAATTTCCGGGCCATGGATTTCCGATTCTATCAGGCGGGGTATACTGGCCCAAGTCCATCGATTTCAGTGAGGTTCCTCCGTGCGGCAACGAATCCCCGTCGTCCTGCTTGTCTTATCGTTTTCGGCCCCGGCCCAAGATACCCGCGGTACGATCGCCGGCACGGTGACCGATCCGCAAGGCGCCGTGGTCGTGGGCGCGAACGTGGTTGTGGCCAACACCGGCACGGGCGTCTCCACGCGGCTGGTGACCAACGAAACCGGCTACTACGAAGCTCCGCTATTGATACCCGGCTCCTACAGCGTGACGGCGGAGATGGCCGGCTTCAAGAAGCTGGTGCGATCCGGCGTCACACTGACGCTCAGCGAACAGTTGCGCATCGATCTCCGCATGGAAGTCGGGCAGGCGGCCGAGTCGGTGACGGTGTCGGCGGAGGCGCCGATGCTCGACACAAGCAGCGTCACCACCGGGCGCTCGATCACGCACCGCGAGGTCATGGATTTGCCCGTGCTGGGCAACAACGTCAGTATGCTGGCGCGAGTGGCTCCCGGAGTTCAGGTGCCGGGAACGACGCAGTTCCTGGTGCAAGGACAGGTGGGCGGCGGATCGGGGTATTCGATGCCGGGCGGCGTCGGCGGCAACGAGTGGTCGATCGACGGCGCGTCCACCAACGGCACCAACCGGCGGACATCGTTCATGCCGAGCCCGGACGTCATCGACGAGTTCCGCATCGAGACCTCGAATTTCGACGCATCGTTCGGCCACGCCACCGGACTGAACGTCTCCATGTCGACGCGATCGGGCGCCAATCAACCGCACGGTTCGGCGACGTGGCAGTACTTCAATCAGCGCTGGAACGCGGCGTCGTTCTTCGTCAAGCAGAACTTCTACCGCAACATCGCTTCGCTGCGCGCGGCGGGCAACATCGCCGGCGCCGATGCGCTCGCCTCTTCGCCAATGGTTCCGGCCGGACACACGAACAATATCCAAGGCACGGTGAGCGGACCCGTTTACATTCCAAAGGTCGTCAACGGCCGCAACAAGCTGTTTTTCTTCGTAGGCTACTCGATCCTGCGCAACCGGCAAGCGGCGCGGCCCAGCGAGATCAACTACACGGTGCCGACCAACGAGATGCGTGCGGGCGATTTCTCCAAGCTCCTGCCGGTGGACGCGGTTCGCTATCAGGTCTACGACCCGCTCACCACGCGCCCCGATCCGGCGCGCGCCGGCCACGTGATCCGCACGCCGTTCGCCAACAACATCATCCCGCGGGAGCGGTTCCGGAATCCGCTCTACGATTTCTACAACAAGCGCCTGCCCACGGCGAACAACAATCCGTCGAATCCGAGGCAGGAGCCGTTCAATAACTACCTTGCGACCGGCATGCCGAACAACGTCGACTACGGTTCCTGGAATGGCCGCGCCGATTATCAGGCCAACGAAAAGCACCGCTTCTTCTTCCGCTTCCTGTCGAACAACTTCATCGAAGACGCGCAGGACTACACGTACGAGACCGAGAAGGGCCTGATGGAGTGGGACGAGAAGCGTCCGACGCTGAGCGGCGCCCTGGACTGGACGTACACTTTGAATCCTTCCACCGTGATGAACGTCTCGGTGGACGCGACGCGCTTTCTGACCCAGAACCAGCGCCTGGGCACGCGCAAGTACAAACCGTCCGACGTGGGGCTGCCGGCCTACATGGACGCCAAGTGCGGCGGAAGCTGCGTGCTGCCGCGAGTCACGTGGCCGGGGATGACGGCCTGGAGCGGCGACATGGTGCTCGGAGTCGCGGTGGATCCGGGACCCCAGGGACGCCAACAGGCTCTGAAATACAACCTCACGCACATCCGCGGCAACCACACGATTCGAGCCGGGACCGACTTCCGGCAGCACTACCAGACGCAGATTCAGAACGGCGGATTGACGTCGGGCAACTTCACGTTCGCCAACACCTTCGTTCGCCGCGACGAGGACGGATTCAATCCGGCCGGCGGGCTCGGCCTGAGCTGGGCGAGCTTCATTCTCGGCATGCCGAGCGGCATGTCGGTCGACACGAACGATACCTACGCGTTGATGAATCCCTACTACGGCTTCTACGCGCAGGACACGTGGCGCATGGCGCGGAACCTCACCGTGACGCTCGGCCTCCGCATGGAGTATGAGAAGGGACCCACCGAACGGTTCAACCGGGCCATCACCTCCTTCGATCCGAACGCGGTGCTGCCGATCGCGGCGGCCGCGCAAGCCGCCTATGGGCGTGCTCCTCTGCCGGAATTGCCCGTGAGCCAGTTCGTCGTCAAGGGCGGCCCCGTCTATGCGGGAGTCAAAGGCGCGCCGCGCCAGCTTTGGCAAAACGAGTTGATGTGGCTGCCCCGGTTGTCGGCCGCCTATCAGATCACTCCGAAGACCGTCGTCCGCGGCGGGTTCGGCTCCTTCTTCGACACGCTGAACGTGATGAATCAGGCGGCGGACCAATCGGGATTCTCGCGCCCCACCAGTACGGTGCTCACCAACGATTTCGGCCAAACCTGGAACGCCGGCAATCCCGGAGCGGGCATCTCGCCGCTCACCGATCCGTTCCCGGTGCGAGCCAACGGCACGCGCTTCGACGCTCCGCTCCAGTCGTCGCTGGGCTCGATGGCGCAGGTGGGCCAGGGATTCGGCTACACACCGTACGACCGCCTGCATCCGAGAGTGCTTCGTTGGCGCGCCGGCATGCAGCGGGAGATCGCGGCCAACCTGCTGGTGGAGGTGTCGTACTGGGGGCAGATGGCGGACCGCATCGGCCTCGGCGTGCGGCAGGATTTTCTCAATTCGTCGCATTGGAATTCCACCAACACGCGCAACAACACGATCGCCAACGAACTGAACCGGCAGGTGACGAATCCGTTCTTCATCAACAATTTCGAATCCCTGCGGACTTCCGATCCGGTTGTCTATCAACAGATGACGACGCTCGGCCAGTTCACCACGCCGACCATCGCCAAGAACCGCCTGCTCCGGCCGTCGCCCCACATGAACGGTCTCACCAACAGCGCCGTGCCCAACGGCAAGGCGCGGACCCACGCGTTCGAACTCAACGTGCAGCGCCGCTTCGCGCGCGGCTTCAACCTGAACTTCTCCTACACGAAGATGCTGCAGGAGAACAAGACGATCATCGAGAACGAGTTCGAGCGTTCGCCTTCGACCTGGTGGGTCAGCGATACCGCCCGCCCGCACAGAGTCACCGCTACCGGCATCTACGAACTGCCGTTCGGCAAGGGCCGCTCCTATTTCCAGGGCGGCGTGCTCAATCACCTGTTGGGCGGTTGGCAGACCGCGCTCACCTACGAATTCCAGCCGGGGCCGCTGCTCGGATGGGGCAACCTCTTCTATCAGGGCAACGTGGGGAACTTCGAGGCCGACGCCACATCCGGAACCAAGTCGCTCGACCAGTGGTTCAACACCTCGGTGCCGTTCGAAAGGCTGGCCGCGAATCAGCCGGCGGCGTTCCAGACCCGCGTCTTCCCGCGCTTCTTCAACGGACTCCGCGCCGACGGATTGAGTCAGTGGAACGGCAATCTGTTGCGCGAGTTCAAGGTCCACGAGAGCCTGCGATTCCAGCTCCGCGCCGACGCCATCAACCTGCAGAATCGCTCGCAGATGAATCCGCCCGACATCAACCCGGTGTCGACGACATTCGGCCGCGTGCAGAGCCAGACGTCGTCGCTGAACCGCTTCTATCAAGTCCAAATCCGGGTCCGCTTCTAGGAGACTTCATGACCGGAAATCGAATCGACCGCCGCACCTGGCTCCGCTCCATGCTGGCGCCCGCGTCGTTGCTCGCGTTCAACGCGCAACGCACGGACGCCGCCGCCATCGGGCCGAACGACTCGCTCAAAGTGACCAAGATCGAGTCGTTCGTTCTGAAAAACTCCTGGGTCTTCGTGAAGATCTCCACCGACGCCGGCATCGTGGGCTGGGGCGAGATGCTCAAGGACGACGCCAAGGCTTGCGCGGCCGGAGCGCTCGAGGTGTCGAACTACCTGGTGGGCAAGGATCCGCGCCGCGTCGCCTATCATTGGCAGGCGATCCACCGCGGCGCCTTCTATCGAGGCGGTCCGATCAAGACGGCGATCTCGAGCGGCATCGATCAAGCGCTGTGGGATATCACGGGCAAGGCCTACGGCGCGCCCGTGCACAAGCTGTTGGGCGGCCCCACGCGCGACCGCGTGCGGGTCTACGGACAGCTCAGCGAGCAGACCGGCGTCAATGCCATCAAAGTAGGCGTTCGCGGAACCAAGCGCGCGCCGTTCAAGTACAACGAAGGCGCCAAGTTCGTCGACGAAGTGGTGGAGCGCTTCAAGGCGCTGCGGGAGAAGGTGGGCAAGGGCGTCGACATCGGCGTCGAGTTCCACGGCGCGGTTCAGCCGCCCACCGCGATGACCCTGATGAAGGCGCTCGAACCGCACCAGCCCTGGTTCTACGAGGAGGTGGTGCAGGCGCTGAACGTCGACGTCATGGCGGAACTCGCCAAGAAGACATCGGTGCCGCTTGCCACCGGCGAGCGCATCTTCACCAAGTGGGGATTTCGCGAGATCCTCGAAAAGAAAGCCGCGATGATCCTGCAGCCCGACGTCTGCTACGCGGGCGGCATCACGGAACTGAGGGTGATCGCCGGCATGGCGGAGTCCTACTACCTGCCCATCGCGCCCCATAATCCGCAAGGCCCTTGTTCGCTCGCGGCCAGTCTGCAAGTGGCCGCGTCAGTTCCGAACTTTCTCATCCAGGAGCGCGGCGACAACGAATACACGGACCTGCTTGCCAAGCCGCTGCCGCCGGTGAAGGACGGTCATCGCCCGCTGTTGACCGAGCCGGGGCTCGGCATCGCGATCGACGAAAACAAGCTGCGCGCTCAAGTGGGCGAGCCGAAGCCTTATCGCACGGCGTACGACGAAGACGACGGCTCCGTGGTCGACTGGTAGCATGCGCGTCGCAGCCGCGTGGCTGTTGGCGGCCGCGTTGCTCCGCGCGGCGCCATCGGCGGACGTGCGCGATTTCGGCGCGCGCGGCGATGGACGCGCGGACGACACCGCCGCGATCCAGAAGGCGGTGGACTCCGGGCGCGGCGCGATCTTTCTGTCGAAAGGAGCCTATCGCATCACCGCGCCGGTCCTGCTGGATCTGGCGCGGTCGGGGCCGCGGGGCGTTCGTGGCGACGGCACGGCCACGCTGATCATGGCGGGCGAGGGGCCGGCGATCGATATCGTGGGGTCGCACAAAACCAGCGCCGATCCGAAGGGAGTCCTGCCGGTAACCGCAACCCGGGAACGCGCGCCGCTGATCGATGGCTTTTCCATCCGAGGCGAGCACGCGGCGGCCGTGGGCATTCGGGCGCGCGGCACGATCCACGCGAACTTCAGCCGCCTGCTTCTCACGGGTCTGCGCGATGGCATCGTTCTCACCGGACTCAATCGCAACGTGCTCGTCTCGGAGGTCAACGTCTACGACAACAGCGGGGTGGGCATTCTGCTCGAGAAGCTGAATCTGCATCAGGTGAACATTGTGAATTCGCATGTCTCCTATAACAAGCGCGGCGGCATCGTGGTGCGGGAGAGCGAGATCCGCAACTTGCAGATCTCGGCGTGCGACATTGAGGCGAACATGGTCCCTGGCGGTCCGCCTTCGGCCAACGTGCTGTTCGACACGCGCGGTGGATCCATTCGCGAGGGCGCGATCGCCGGCTGTTCGATTCAGCACTACGGGAAGGCGAAGGGCTCGGCGAACATACGGTTCATCGGCGAGGAGAAGGCGCCGCGCAAGGTGGGCTTCTTCAGCATCGGCGATAACATGATCTCCGACGCGGACGTCAACATCCACCTTCGTCACGCGCGAGGAGTCAACATCACCGGCAACACGTTCGCGCTGGGGTTCTCGCACAATCTGCTGGTGGAAGGCAGCTCGAACGTCGCGCTCGGGCCGAACACGATGGATCAGAATCCCGACTACGATCAGGCGGGATTCCGCAACACCGTGGAGTTTCTGGATTCGTCCGATTCGTCGATCCACGGCCTTGCGATCAACCGTTCGCGTGGGTCGGAAGCGGCCCTGATCGTCCGGCGGTCGCACCATTTCCAGATCGTGGACGCGTCGATCCTCGATTCCGACGGAGCCGGCATCCTTCTCGACAACGTGGAGTGGACGCGGGTCGCCGGCTGCATGATTCACGACCGGCGGCCGGAGACGCGCGATCCCGCCGCCATCCGCGTGGTGGGTGGCCGCAACCTGCGGCTGGAATCGAACATGACGCATGGCCGCGTGGACGCTCCGGCGATAGAATAGCGGTGTGATCCTTTCCCGGCGCGATTTGTTGGCGCGCGCGGCGTGCGGCTTCGGCTCCGTCGCGCTGGCTGAGATGTTGCGCGCCGCGTCCGCGAATCCGTTCGACGCCAAGCCGCCGCATTTCCCCGCCAAGGCGAAGCGCGTCATCTATCTGGTGCTGAACGGCGGCATGTCGCAGGTGGACAGCTTCGATCCGAAGCCGGAGCTCGACAAGCGTCACGGAGAGGCGATGCCCGGCGGCGCGCCCCGCACCGAGAGTTCCACTGGTTCGCTCATGCGGTCGCCGTTTTCGTTCCGGAAGTACGGCCAGAGCGGGATTCCGGTCAGCGATATCTTCCCGAACGTCGCGCGATCGATCGACGATTTCAGCGTGATCCGCTCGATGCATACCAACGTGCCGAATCACGAGCCGTCGCTGTTCATGATCAACGCGGGCACGATCCAGCCGGGGCGTCCGTCGCTCGGATCGTGGCTGACCTATGGGCTCGGCTCGATGAACCGGAATCTGCCGGGCTACGTCGTGTTGTGCCCGGGGACCCCGGTGGTGGGTCCGCCGCTGTGGGAGTCGGCGTTCCTGCCGGCCGTTTATCAAGGCACGTTCGTGCAGACGTCGGAGACCGATCCGGCCAAGCTGATCCGCTACAGCACGGCGGGCGCGCCGGCCGCCGAACAGCGCCGGCAGCTCGATCTGCTGAAGGCGCTCAACGAGAATCACCTCGCGTCGCGCGCCGGCGATTCGCAATTGGAAGCGTCGATCGAGGCGATGGAAACCGCGTTCCGCATGCAGACGGAGGCTCCGGAGGTGTTCGATATCGCCCGCGAGCCGGAGAGCGTCCGCGCGCGGTACGGAGACAGTCCTTTCGGGCGCGGCTGCCTGATGGCGTTGCGGCTGGCCGAGCGCGGGGTGCGAATGGTGCAGGTCTACTACGGCGCGAGCCAGCCGTGGGATTCGCACGAGGACATTCTGGCGCACCGGGGGCTGGCGCGGCGCGCGGATCCGGCGATCGGAGCGCTGGTGGAGGATCTGAAGTCGCGCGGGATGCTGGCGGACACGCTGCTGGTGGTGGGCACCGAGTTCGGGCGCACGCCGTCGGTGCAGAACAGTTCCACGCTCAAGATCCAGAACGGGTGCGATCACAACTCGCTCGGTTTTTCGATCCTGCTGGCGGGAGGCGGCGTGAAGGGCGGCCACATCCACGGCGCCACGGACGACTTCGGATTCCGCGCGACGGAGAAGCCGGTGCATGTCCACGATCTGAACGCCACCATCCTGCACCTGATGGGGCTGGATCACACGCGGCTGACGTTTCCGTACAGCGGCCGTGACTTCCGGCTCACCGACGTGCACGGGAATCTCGTGCGCGAGATTCTGGCCTAGCGTGAGCCGCGGGCGCCGGCGGGAGCTATAGTGGTACCGATGGTCACGACGGCTGTTCGTGAGAATCCATACACGATCGGAGTACCGGTCGCCGGCCCGCAGTCGCTCTTCGGCCGCGAGGACGTGTTGGAGTCGGTCCGCATGTACCTGCTCGAGAACGCCCCGGTCACCGTGATCGCTGGCCAACGGCGGATCGGCAAGTCGTCGGTCTTGCGCCATATCGGGGGGCATTCGGGATTGGAAGGACACCGGTTCGTGTACTTCGACCTGCAAGCTCGGGAGAGCTGCGGCATTGGCGAACTGTTGCACGATCTGGGGACGGCGATCGCCGAGGGCGCGCCCGTTCCCGCCGTTCCGGCCGCGGATGTGCTCGAAGCGGCTCCGTCGCGCTTCGTCTCCGATTTCCTGCTGCCTTCCGAGGATCCCCGGACGCTGGTGCTGCTGCTCGACGAATTCGACGCGCTCGGATTTGACGCCGGTCCGGCCACCGTGGGCGACGCCTTCGCACGCCTGCTGCTGTGGGCCTTGGACAGAATTGCAAATCTCCGCGTGATCGTGGTGGTGGGCCGGCATCTCGACCAGATGGACCGCCTTCCCGCCAGGATCAAGGCGGCCCCCCAGCAGCGGATCGGGCTGCTCGATCCGGCCACCACGCGAAGGCTGATCGCCGAACCGGCCCAGGGGCGCCTGCGCTATGAGCCGGAAGCGGTGGACGCGATCGGCGCGCTGACTGGAGGCCATCCCTACTTCATCCAATTGCTGTGTTTTTGCCTGTTCCAGCGAGCCAAGGATCGCGGGGACTGGGTCGTGAGGGAGCCGGATGTTCAGAACGCGATTCCCGAAGCGCTTACCCGTGGGCGCGGCGGTCTCACGTGGTTTCGCGAAGGTCTGCCGCTGAACGAGCGTGTTCTGTTCTCCGCGTACGCGGAAGCGCCGGGCCGCGCGGAATCGGCTTGGCAGGCGATCAAGGGCGCGGGAGCCGTTCCTACCGAGCCGCTTCAATTTGCCGACCGGCGGCTTCGAGACTGGGGTTATCTGACGAAAGATGGAACGCCGGAAGTGGAACTGGTGCGGCGATGGATCTCGCGGGAGTATCCATTGCGCGAGGAAATCCGCTTGTTGGAGCGGGCCGAACCAGAGGCTGACGAATCGTACCGGAGTTCGCGCAAGTCGAGCGATCCGGTGGGAAGGATCGCCCTGCTCGAGGCTTGTTTGAACAGGAACCCCAACCACATGTCGGCCGTCGCCGACCTCGCGGAACAGCACCTGGAGGCTGAGAATTTCGAGAAGGCCGTCGTCTGCTACAGGCGCGCCTGGCTCGCGAATCCGGGCTTGAAAAGTGAGTACCTTCGGGCCCTGAACCGTTTGTCGGAGCAGGAGATTCGCGCCGGCGATCTCGAGGCGGCCCGGCGATCGGCCGAGGAGACGTTGCGCCTGGATCCAGAGTCGGAGGCCGCGCGAGCCTTGGTCGAAGAGGCCCGCGCTCGTTTGAGCCCCTTCTTCGTTCGCAACCTCACCGGTTGGTGGATGAAGTTCCAACGGGAGAACGCGAGGTAGCATCGTGGCGGCGAACCCCTTCACGCCATCGGCGCCGCCGGCACGCCTCATCGGCAGGGATTCCGAGTTGAGCGATATTTGCGCCCAGGTGCGCAACCATGGGCACTTCGCGCTCAGCGGCATCCCGGGGTGCGGTAAGACCTCGTTGCTCCGCGCCCTGCTGGACACGAAGATCTGGCTGCCGGACGGCGCCAAGCCGGCGGACGGAATCGCCGTCTATGTGGATTTGGCCAATATTCAACCGTTCGCGCCGCTAGAATTCTGGGCCGCGATTCGAGACGAACTGGCCGCGAGCCTGCACCCGAACGATCCACTGCGCCAAGCCGCGGCCGTGGCCGAGCCGAGCCCACAGGGCGCGCAGGCGATGCTGCAGGCGGTTCGAAACGGAGGGCGCCGCGCCGTGCTGCTGCTGGACGGATACGATTCGGCGGTGCGGACGAACGACTCGTACAGCGCGAGCGCGATGTCCTCTCACCTGTTCGATGTGCGCCGCCTGGCCCAGGCAAAGTGCTTCGCCGCCGTGACGGCCACCTACCGCCGCCTCGATGAATTGGGACCGTCTCCCGAGAAGCTGGCGGCGGGTGGTTCGCTTTGGTACAACCAGTACTTGTTTCATCCCGTCCGGGATTTGTCCCCGGCGGACTGCAACCGCTTCTACGATCAGATGGCGTCCTACGCGCCGCCGGTCGACTGGCGGCGGGCCCTTCGCGAACTATGCGGCGGCAACGTCGCGCTTCATCAACACGCGGGGAAGATTCTCTACGATTCGGCCGTTCGGGGTTCCCTTCCCACTATGGCGGATTTCTGGGAGCGGCTCGAATCGGCGACGCGCCACTACTACAGGAACTGGTGGAACTGGGCCTCCCCAAAGGAGCAGTTGCTCATGATGCTGGTGGCCGTGTCGAAGGCGCAGAACCGCCTGGACCTCGGCCGCGACTTCGAAGTGAGCGATTTGCCGGTGGTTTTCAGCCATAACGACCGGGAACTCAGGGAATTGACCGAACGCGGACTCGTGAACCGGGAGTCCGGCAACCGGTTCTCGTTCCACTCCTCGATGATGGAATGGTGGGTGCTGCGCGAGATCGCCAGTGCGGCGGCCGCCTCCGGCTTCGACGATCGAAGCAAGGAACTGCTGGGACTGAGCAAGGGGCAACTGAAGTCGATCAACGCCGCGCTCTCCCGTGTTTGGAAACACAAGGACGCCGTGCAATCCGCCGTCGTCTGGTTCGCGAAGGTCCTGGCCACCGGCAAACCTTGACGTAGCGCCTCAGGGCCTGGCCCACGCGGCGAGCCAATAGTAGAGCAGCCACGCCAATAGAAAAGTCAGGTACATCCCGCCCTCGCCGGGATGCTCGGGGACGATCGTGCACACGTAGACCGCGGCGGGCAGCGCCAGCGCGGCCACGGCGTGGAGCAGCCACCGGTTGCCCGGCAGGAAGACGGACGCAGCCATGCCGCAGAGCATCAGGGGAACCGCGATCGTGGCAGCCGTCTCGAGCGCATCGTCGCCGCCCGATCCGCTTCGGAATGCGTCGAATCCCTTGCCAACGAGGAGAATCAGCGCGAACACGGCGAGCCCCAGGAGGCTCGCCGCGCCGAGAATCACGCGAAGCGCAAACACCGGTCCATATTACCGCTCTCGCGTGCGTTTCGGTTCGCAGGCCGCGCAGGCGCGCTTCCAGAACCGGCACACCAGACAGGACGGACCCGGCCTCTGGGGATGCGACAGAGCCCGCGCCTGGCGGTCGTTGCGCAAATGATAATCTTTTTTCACCACTCGATCTCCTTTCGTTTCCGGAACACACGTCATGCGTGTATCCGGGCGAAAAGGAGAGCCGGACGAATCCGGAGATCAAGTGGTCATGGGAAGTCGCGCCGCGGCGCACCTCCGATAGTAGCAGCCGCCGGCGCTCGAGTGGCGTGCCTCTGTACAATGCCAAGAGTGCGTTCGATTCTCGTTTCCCTGTCGCTCTTCCTGGCCGCGTGTTCCGACAAAGCCGCTGCTCCGCTCGCGTCGCCCGTGCCCGGGCTCGTTTCCGATTTCGTGCGGCAGGCGCTTCCGTTCTCACCCGTCGCCGCCGCCGCGTCCGGCATGCACACCGCCGACGGCGTCAACCTCGACGAAGCGCTCGACTCGTTTTCGCCCGCCGCTCTGGGGCGCTACCGCCTGTTCCTGACATCCTTCCGCGAACGGCTGGAACGCGAGGCGCGGCCGGAGACGCTGACACCCCAGGATCGCGCCGACCACGACATCGTGCACGACCAGATCCGCGCCGCGATGCTCGAACTCGACACGCTGCAGGCGTACAAGCACAACCCCACCGTCTACGTCGAACTGATCGGAAGCGCTCTGTTCAATCCGTTCGTCCTCGAATACGCGCCTCTCGAAAAGCGTTATCCGCACCTGATCGCGCGCATGGCGAAGATCCCGGCGCTGCTCGCCGAGGCGAAAGCGAATCTGGTGGATTCGCCCGCGATCTGGACGAAGGTCGCCGCGGAGGAAAACGACGGCAACCGGGAACTGATCGCCGGCGTGCTCAACGACAAGTGCCCCGCCGCGCAACGGCCCGCGTTCGACGCGGCGGCCAAACCGGCCATCGCCGCGATCGATGCATTCAACGCGTGGCTGAAATCGGACCTGGCCAAACGCACGTCGGACTGGCGGCTGGGCAAGGAGAAATACGCCGCCAAGCTCGATCTGGCGCTGGCGCTGGGGCTCGGGCCCGATCAGATCCTCGCCGACGCCGAGGCCGAACTCGAACGAGTGCGTGGACTGATGCGCGAAACCGGCGCGCCGCTGTTCGAGAAAATGTACCCCGGGCAAAAGCCGCCCACCGAACTCAACGCGCTCGTGAAGAAAGTGCTGGACAAGGTGGCGGAGAAGCGGTCGACCCCCGCCAAGTATTTCGACGACGCCAAGCGCGACCTCGAGGAAGCGCGCCAGTTCGTGCGCGCCAAGGGGCTGATGACGCTGCCCGCTCGCGACAATCTGCAAGTGATCGAAACGCCCGTGTTCATGCGCGGCATCTACTCGGTGGGCGGATTCAATCCCGCGCCGGCGCTCGAACCGAAGCTGGGCGCGTTCTACTGGTTGACGCCAATCCCGGCGAACTGGCCCAAGGAGCGCGTCGATTCGAAGCTGAGAGAGTACAATCACTACGGCTTGAAGATCCTCACCATCCACGAAGCGATCCCCGGCCATTACCTCCAGTTCGAATACGCCAACGATGTCCAGCCGGAGCCGCGCCGCGTGTTGCGCGCGGTGTACGGGAACGGTCCTTACATCGAGGGCTGGGCCGTCTACGCCACCGATCTGCTGATCGAGCAAGGCTACCTCGACAAGGATCCCGAACTGCTGATGACCTGGTACAAGCAGTATCTGCGCGCCGTGGCGAACACGATTCTCGACGTGCGGCTGCACACCATGGACATGAAGGACGACGAGGCGATGGCGCTGATGATCGAGCGGACGTTCCAGGAGAAGGAGGAGGCGACGGCCAAGCTCCAGCGCGCCAAGCTGTCGTCGACGCAACTGCCCACCTACTTCACGGGCTATCGCGCGTGGCGGCGTCTGCGCGACCGCCTGGAAAAGCGGCCCGGCTTCAAGCTGGCGGCGTTCCACGAAATGGCGCTACGCGCGGGCGCGGTTCCGATGCCGGCGCTCGAACGAATTCTGGAGGTGAAATGATGCGTTGGGTGTTATTTGCGATCCCCGCGGTTCTGCTCGGGCAGCCCGCCTACGATCTGGTTCTGAAGGGAGGTCACGTGATCGACGCCAAGAACCGGATCTCCGCGGTCCGCGACGTCGCCATCAAAGGCGGCAAGATCGCGGCGGTAGCGGCGTCGATTCCCGCCGCGCAGGCCCGCCGCGCGGTGGACGTCTCCGGGATGTACGTGACGCCGGGGCGGATCGATCTGCACGCCCATGTGTTCGCCGGCTCCACCGGCAAGAGCTTGGCGGGCGGCGACTCGAGCATCCATCCGGACGCCTTCGCGTTGCGTGCGGGCGTGACCACGGTGGTGGACGCGGGCTCCTCCGGCCGCGACAACTTCGCCGAATTCAAGCGGTCCATCATCGACCGCGCCCGCACCCGCGTGCTGGCGTTGCTCAATATCGGCGCCGCGGGAATGCCCGGCGACGCACAGGAGCAGAATGTCCCCGGGATGGATCCGAAGGCCGCGGCAGCGCTCGCCAAGCAGCACCCCGGGGTGATCGTGGGATTCAAGGTGGCGCACTATAGCGGACCCGACTGGACGCCCGTGGAGCGCGGCGTGGAGGCGGGTACGCTGGCGAACCTGCCGGTGATGATCGACTTCGGCGCGTTCCGCCCGGAACGCCCGTTTCAGGACCTGGTGTTGAAGAAGCTGCGCCCCGGCGACATCTACACGCACTGCTTCTATGCGCCGGTTCCGATGCTCGACGAGAAGGGCAAGCTGATGCCGTACCTGTTCGAAGCCCGTAAGCGCGGCATCATCTTCGACGTCGGCCACGGCGGCGCCGCGTTCGAATTCCGGCAGGCCGTTCCCGCGGTGAAGCAGGGCTTTCCACCGGACTCGATCTCGACGGACGTTCACTCGGGCAGCATCAACTCCGGGATGAAGGATCAGCTCGATGTCATGTCGAAGTTCCTCAACATGGGGATGACGATCGACGATGTGGTGGCGCGATCCACCTGGAATCCGGCGAAGATCGTCCACGCGGAAGATCTAGGCCACCTGACTGTGGGCGCGATCGCCGACATCGCCGTATTGCGCATCGAGAAAGGACGTTTCGGGTTCGCCGACTCCTATGGCGCGGGGATGTCGGGCACGTTGCGGCTGTCCAATCAACTGACGGTCGCGTCGGGCAAGGTGGTGTACGACACCAACGGGCTGACGCGCGATTCGTGGGACAAACTGGGCAAGTACGAAGCGATCGGCGATCCGTCGTGGGACGCGTCGCGTGGCGGCGGGCGGCCGGCGGCGCGGCCGGGAGTTCAGCGCAAGTAACGCGCGGGATCGACGCCGATCTTCTCGCACAACTCGCGGAAGAGGGCTTCGCGCTCGGGTCCCGGCGGCGCGTGGAATTTCAGGAAGAACGGCCGGTGGTCCCAGTCGAACGGCACTTTCGCCTTGCCGTGAAGGAACATCAGTAGCGCGGCCAGATGCACGGCGGCGCCGCCTTCGCGGTGGAGCGCGCCGCGAAAGATCGCGTCCTTCACGGCGGGCGGGTGGAACTCGGCCGCTTCGGCGAGCGCCTCCGAGAGTCCGCTGAAGATCTCGCCAGTTCCGAACGCGTGCACCAGCGCCGCGATGCGTTCCCGCTGTGACACCAGCATCGGCGCCTTGCGAGCCACGGCCAGGCGGACCTCGTTGCTTCCCTCGCGAGCCGCCTTCTTCAACCTCTTTCGCGCGGCGGGCGTGTCGAGCACCGCCAACGCCTCCACCTCGCGCCATCCGGCGATCTCGCGGTAGAGCAGGATGTCCTCGATCATCCGCCGCTCGTCGGCGTTGGCCTCGCGGATCGCGTCGACGTCGTATCCGATGCCTTCCTTCCACTTGTCGTAGTCGATGGCGAGGCTCTTCTCGAAACGTTCCGCCATCGGGTACGTGGGCGGCGGCGGCGGCGTCCACGGCGGATTGTGAGCGAGGCGGATGGCATCCATATCCGGGTACGGCGGAGGCGGCAGGGGAGGTTCCAGCAGGAAGTAGCGGCGGCTGGCGTCGCTGAATTCGGCGGCGTAGAGCGAGCCGTTGATTTCGCGGAATCGGACGCCGCCGCCGGTCGTGCGAGGATGCGTGGTGACGGGCTTTTCGAGAATGAAGTACGCGCCGATCGGCGGAGCGGGAAAGCTGTGTCCCACCTGAACGATCCGGTTGCCGGCGGACAACTCGGCATCGAGGATGCTTCGGATCTCGGCGGGGAGCTGATTGGCGTCGGCTAGGAATTCGGCGGGAATCGGCATGGAGGCCTCCGGTTCCATATGCGTCTTTCGCGGCCGGAACCGCTCACCGGATTAGTGCTGATGCCCGGCGGCGGCCTCTTTGATCACCCGCGCCGCGCGGACGGGATTGAACACGCCGCACGAGCAGAACCGCTGCATGTAGGTGGCGGCCTGTTCCGGCGTGCGCCGGCCTTCCTTCACCCAGTCGATCATCTTCTTCGCCAATGACTGCGCCACCATGCCGTGACCGCACATCGTCATCACGGTGAGCACCTGCTCGTTCGGCAGCTTCCCTGTCTTGCCCTCGAACCCGAGCGAGTAGCCGACGCTGTGGCGCGGGATGCCCGCCGCGTGGCAGCATTGATCGGCGCCCTCCACCGAGGTCGAGATGTTGATCGAAAGGCCGAGATCGGCCTCTTTCACCTTCTTCACGAAGTCCTCGGCCTTGACCCGGCTATCGAAGACCGCGGCCACCGTGGTCATGTGAGTGAGCCCGTCGACCACCGCTTGGAAGTCCGGCTTGTAGTCGCGATCCCAGTGCGACGTTGGGTTCATCGACTTGCAAGGCCGCAGCGATCCGCCGTTGCGCGCGTCGCCCAGGTTGACCGGGCCGAACGGGATCGCCATTTGCAGGAACTTCTTCAGGCGGGGCAGGGCGTCCTCGTCGTTCTTGCCGCGGCTGGCGATGGCGAAGATCACGAAATCGTCGTCGAAACTCTTGGCGTCGCCGAAACGGTGCAGTGTGTTCGTCATGATCGCCTCCTATCGAGCTCCCACGGATTCGGGCCGGCGGACGGGCTCGGCGCCCTTGTTGGTGATGCGGCCCAGGCCGATGTTGGTCTTGGCGCGCTGTGGCCGGTATCCCAGCCGTTCGAGAATCGTGAGCACTTCGGTCTCGTCGCCATCGGCCTCGCAACGCGCGCCGACGCCCAGCACCACCACGGTGTCGACTTCCTTTTCGATTTCCCACACCAGGCGCACGATCTCTTCGGTGCGGCTCACCGGCACTTTGATCTCGACGATGGCCGACATGATCTTCTCGTCGAGGATGTCCTCGCGGATCTCCCCGGTCTCCACGTTCTTCAACAGTGTCGTGACCGGATTCTTCTTTTCGAACGGCACCTTGGCGGCGGCCAGGCGGCGCGTCGCCTTGTCGATATCGCGGAACCACACGCCGACGCCGGGCCGGCCGAATTCGATGGTGAAACCCACCTCGCCCGCCACTACGCGGCCGGAGACGTCGTTGGTCTTGACCTCCTCCGTTCCGCGGCCTTCCACGCCGGTCGACTCATGAGGAACGCGGGGATCGGAGAAGGCGCGGCGCACCACGCGTGGCCATGTCAGATCCTCAGGGGTGAACGCCGCGGTGGGGCAGACGTCGGGCTCGGGTTCGAAGCGCAGGCGAAGCATGGCGAACACCTTGCGCATCGTTCGCACCACGGTTGGATTGAGATGTTCCTGGCTCAATCCGTTGAAGCAGGCGTAGCACTCCACGCACTCGTCGCGGTTGACGGTGGCCCGCCGGATGACGGGATCGATGTAGATGGCGCCCATTGGGCAGACGTACGTGCAGTTGCCACAAGCGACGCACTTGTTCGGATCAATTCGCATTTTCCAACCCTTGAAATATCTTTCGGTTTGCGTCGATCCCGGAGAACAGGACCGCGCCGAGCGCGCAAGCTCCGGCTGCGGCGAGGAACGGGGTGTTCCAGCCGTATGCCTGCGCGAGGAATCCCAATGACGTGGATGAGATCGCTCCCCCAATGTTACCGCACGTATTCATGACGGCGGACACCGAGCCGGCGAAGTCTCCGCCGATGTCGAGCGGAATCGCCCACGATACGCCGACGGTGACTTCGAGTCCGAACAGCGCTATGCAGGTGAAGGCGACGCAGGTTTCGGGGCTGGACGCCAGCACCGCCGGAACAATCCCCGCGGCGGCCAACAGGAATCCGGCGACGGCGACGAACCGGCGCGCGTTGCGAAGGTCCATGCCGCCGTGAGCGAGGCGGTCCGACACCCAGCCGCCGAGAAAATCGCCGAGCGTCCCGGCCAGCAACGGCAGCGTCGCGTAGATGCCCATCGTTTTGAGGTCGAGTCCACGGGCCTCGTTGAGGTACTTCGGAAACCAGTCGAGGTAGATCGCCAGGCAGTACGAATAGCAGAAGTACATCGCGCACAGCCGCCACAGCGTGTAGCTTTGGAGGATTCGGCCCCAGGGGACGGCCGGCCGCTCGCCGGGCTTCGGCCCTTTGCCGATGGCTCTTTGGATCGTCTCCAGTTCCGCCGCGTTGACGCTCTCGTGCTGCGACGGCAGGTCGCGATAGTACCAATACCAGACGGCGGCCCACAGCACGCCCACCGATCCGAACACCACGAACGGCACGCGCCATCCCCAAGCCGCGATCATCGCGACCACCATCACCGGCGTGAGCGCCGCGCCCAGTCGCGATCCGGCGTGGGTGATCCCCTGCGCGTAGCCGCGTTCGGTGGGCAGCATCCAACGCGATAGCGACCGCGTGGCGATGGGGAACGCGCCGGCCTCGCCCACGCCGAACAGGAACCGGAACGCGATCATCGACGACCGGCTCCAACTGAGCGCGGTGAGCGACGTGAACAGGCTCCACCAGATCACGATCATCGTCAGCGCCTTGCGAGGCCCGATCCAATCGCCCAGCCACCCGCCCGGGATCTGGAACAGCGCGTATCCCCAGCGGAACGCCCCGATGACGACGCCCATGCTGGCGTTGTCGATCCCGAGTTCCTTTTGGATGGATGGGACGGCCGATGAGATCACCACACGATCCATGTACGTGATCATGTAGGCGGCGACGGTGAGCCACAGCACGATGTGGCGGACGCGGGTGGGCTGCACGGATTTCATCAAGACTATCACTTCGTGGGCCCCTTGTGACACAATCTTGGATTACGCGCGATGACCGAACGACCGCTGGTAGCCGTGATCATGGGCAGCCGCTCCGACTGGGAGACGATGCGCCACTGCGCGCAAACGCTGACGGACTTCGGCGTGCCTCGCGTTTGCCGCATCGTGTCGGCGCACCGGACACCCGATCTGATGATGGAATTCGCAAAATCCGCCGAGGCCGAAGGGTTC
>SXGS01317695.1_pt1 | contig 28682 bp, 22 predicted proteins | sample 3174681 | NCBI WGS metagenome assembly SXGS01 (sample SAMN11356861, study PRJNA531348) | freshwater metagenome | isolation source: freshwater sample F1-80 | place: China: Fuxian Lake, Yuxi | collected 2017-12-25 | reverse complement strand
TGGCGGAGAGGGAGAGATTCGAACTCTCGTTACGGTATTAGCGTAAACACGATTTCGAGTCGTGCGCCTTCAGCCACTCGGCCACCTCTCCGTGCATGGGGATGCTAAAGGAATCAAGGGTATAGTGCCTTAGCCTAGTGCCTGTCCAGCCAAAATCCCCTTAATCAAAGACAAACTCGAATGACCATCATTGCATAAGGATTTTAACGGTTTAGTGGCATTCGCGGCGTTCTCTTGAACCCGCTCTCTTATCCTCTAACCAGTCTCTTGCTGCCGTTTTTGAGGCTACTGTCACGATAATTTCAAATTTCCCAAAGACACCCTGGGCTCCGGCTAAAGGCCTTAATCAAGAGAGCCAACCCGATGACCGCACAATCTCTTTCGTCAAATCCGGGATGCGTTCGATTTCTTCAGCCAAAATTCTTCGAATCTCATCAAAGGCTTTGGTTGAAGCACCCATTTGGACAGAAACAAACCAAGGTTCGTCGATTTTGCCGCCAGTGCGACTTACGATATTGATTTGAACGGGCCCTCCAAAATTATTATGGAGGCGCTGGGCAATTTTCTGGCAAAGAACGTTATAGAGTTTTCCGACATGATAAACCGGATTCTTGCCGTTAGCGCCTTCGATGTTCATAGGTCGTAAAGGGGTGATCAATCCGTTTACCCGATTCCCACGACCGACGACTCCTTCATCTCCTGATTCAATCGAAGATCCCGTTGCCGTTAAATAGATCTCGTTTTCCCTAAGCCGATCTCTAGCATTTAGAACTAATTCGAATGAAAAATCAGGGAGGGTTCTTGTGAGAAATTCTAAGCTCTCAACGCGAGCGGCGTTAAGATTGTGAACATACTCATCCAGGCTGGAAACGTGTTGCGCGATTTGGGGAACACACGCGACCAATCTGATGGAGCGGTCCCACCCGGCTCCCATCACCTTAACATCCGTACCTCTCGATAAAGGGCGATCAGGTCGCGAAGGGTCGCTTAAAAAATCAGTGAGCGAATGGACGGCCTTCTCCGTTGGAGTCAGTGGCGCGAATCCACTCCCCATTGAAGTATCATTGGCTAAAAGTTCGCGTCGCTCTCTAAGATCGTCGAGCGACATTGGGTGAAACCATCGGTGGCGGGCTCCGTCGTTCTTGGAAATATTGCTATCAACCTTGCCGGGACTACTTTCCGAGCTCAGATTCCACTCGATTTGGATGTCAGTCTTTTCGTTGATACCGTGAAGTCGCCCGCTGAAGAAACCTAGCGTTGCTTTTCCCAAAAGCTCTTCTACCGGTATGGATCTTCCTGCGAAACTTCGCGAGACTCGGCCGTTGACCAACACTCGGATTGGACGCGTTAAGCGTCCTTCGCCGAATTGAACCGAGGCGGCTCCTCCGAGTAAAGCAAGCTTATCGAAGTTGTGATGAAGGATCGCACCGCACTCTCGCTCGGTCCATTGACTGTAGGTTCGAGAGAGAGTTTCTGCGAGGTCATCCGCTAGTTTATCGGGGTGGCCGTAGCCTTTTCGCTCGACGATAGAAACCGACGAAGCGTTCAGAGGTAAGCCGGTTTCGATGAGCGTTCTTCCATCATCAAAGATCATCTGACTCATCGTGCTCATACTCTTTCCGCCTGATCGATCCACCGTGAGATGTTTTGCCAAGCCTCGCTGTCCGAAACTTGATGTGTCGGATGTTTCATCGAGAAAGACGACACCGCATCTAAAGCTCCGCCGATTCCTTTATCCATTGCAAGTTGGGCACAGCGGATCGCATCGATCGCGACGCCAGCACTGTTTGGTGAGTCTTCAACGGTTAAGCGCAGCTCAAGACCATTTTGAATACCTCCGAATCCCACCCAATCGATTTTGAGGAAACACTGCTTTTGGTCCTTAAGAAACGGAACGTAATCTGACGGCCCAATATGAATGGATTTGGAAGGAAGCGTGTTTGAAATTTGCGATTGTACCGCCTCGGTCTTAGAAATTTTCTTTTGTTCAAGCCGCGGTCGCTCGAGCATGTTGAGGAAATCTGTGTTGCCACCTACATTCAGCTGGTAGGTGGATACGGGCGCTGCCCCTTTTTCACTAAGTAATCTCATGAGCGCGCGATGAACTGCCGTTGCACCCACCTGACTCTTTATATCGTCGCCGACCACCGGAAGACCTCGTTTCTTAAAACGAGCGGCCCATTTTTTATCGGATGCGATAAAAACCGGAATGCAATTTACAAAACTAACTTGGGCCTCGAGGCAGGCTTCTGCATACGCCTCCACCGCATTTTTTGAACCGACAGGGAGGAAGCAGACCAAAACCGATGCGCGCGTTTTTCTCAACTCTTCAGCTATGTCGACCGACTTCTCAGCGGCAACAACAATGCGCTCTGACTCCGGGAACGTCTGGCTGAGTTTGCTTACGCCGTCCAGCACTGGGCCCATCTTGACCTTTAACGGCCAACGGCGGACAGGTTTGATAAATGTCTTCGCGCAATTCGGCAAAGCAGAGATCGCTTCGTGAAGGGGACGCCCGACTTTTCTTTTGTCGATATCGAAGGCAGCAACGATTTCTATGTCGTCGATCTTGTAGGGACCAATTTGCTCATGCAAAAGACCTTCGGTCGTGTGCCCGCCGCGATAGTAATCGAGACCTTGAACCAAAGCGCTTGCGCAATTTCCAACTCCTGCGATCGCCAATCTAATTTTCTGTTTCTTCCCTCGCGTAGCGGGCTTGGATTTGACTTTGTGCATTCGTGGCTTTCTCTATCCAGAAATCAGCGAGAAGCTCCGCCGCAGATGGAAACTGACGGAATCCCGGAAATGGATTGATATCGATTGCGAAATACTCAGTGTCCACTTTTAGGAAGTCAATTCCATATACGGTAAGGCCAAGACACTCTCCAGCCTTGAGGGCGCGTTCGCGCAGCTCGTTGGGGACGCTGAAGATCTCCCCACGATCTAAATAACTTTTTGAATGAAACCGTTTTCGAACTCCGTGAATCTGCGTTCCGATGACGTAGATCTTATAATCGAAACCATCGTGTTGAAGACGCTCTTGTACTAACCATGGGCCGATATTGTTTGCGTAGGCTGTAAGATCGCTTCGATCAAAAATCTCATGCACTCCGATGCCGCGCTCACTATCTAAACGCTTAATGACAATGGGCCCGTGGACTTCGATCGGGAAGTCCTGCGGGCATTGCACCAGCCAAGATCGTGGGATCTTCTCACCTGAAGCGAATAACACTTTCGACGACACGACTTTATTTTTCGCCAATCGGACACCGCGCGGAGAGTTCACGACCAGAACTCCGTCAATTTCTGCAATCTCTGCTTTTGACAACCAATAGTCTGATCTCGATTTGAGGACGACTAAATCATAATCGCGCCAATCCTGATCGAGCGATCTTGGTTGGTCGTCTCGAGCAAATCCAAGATGCACACGGTGCCCTCGATCAGAGAGAATCTGGAAAGCACCTTGAAGAACAGGATTGGGTTCTGCGCTGGGGCTGATCGCCAGCATGACAAACAGATTCATTGCAGGCTCCGAATTGATGGAAGCGAGCGAGCGTGGCGTAAGTTGTCAAAACGGCGCCATTCGTCCAGAATGAACGTGGCGTCGGTTTTGGCAAGCTCACTCTCGACCGACAAAAGGATCGCGTATGAACCGCAACTCCGACAAACCATTTCGCATCGTATTGGAGGGCTTGCCTGGCGCTGGAAAGACAAGCCTCTGCAATGATCTTTCAAAAGCATTGAACTGCCCCCACGTTAAAGAATGGTCGGCTTGGACAGAGCAAGAATGGCGCGCTTACCAGTGGAATGAACCGTTTTATTTAGCCAATGATTCAATGAAAGAAATGTTGGCGCAAAACTGTCGAAGTTCTTGGGTTGTGATCGATCGACATTACGCGAGTACGCTCGCCTACGCTTTTGCGCTCTCGGTGGCTTTTCCTGACAAAGAGTTATTGCCCCGTCATCTCGCCGATGAGAAATATTCCGACGTCTTGAGTTGGTACGAAAGAAAAATGGAGCAAGGTTCACTGCGCAAGCCTGATCTTGTTCTCTTGCTTGATATCAGTACGGAAGTTTCGCACAAGCGCAAGCCACCAGAGAATCACAAAGATCCTGTTTGGCGCGAGCCGCAGGCACTGGAGGCCATGCGAAGATACTACCGAGATTTCTACTCGGAAATCGAAACGAGCACACAACTCAAAGTAGTCAATTCCGTCATACCGCAAAATGAGGTTCTCTCAATTGCACTTGACCTGATTTCCAACGCCTCAAGCAATGGCAACCGCGGCTTATGAATTCAGTTCTGACTGAATTCCCAATCACCGGCGTTCTCGGTTCGTACGGAAAAACGTCGATCTCATGGTTGCTTGAAAAAATTCTCCAGGCAAACGGCAAGCGGCCAGCCGTCATCGGCTCTCTCTCGATTCGACTTGGAGATTGGGCAATTGCACCTCGCGAAAAACCTCCGTCGCCCGCCGAACTCGAATCCGTTCTCGCCAATTTCTATAAAGGCGGCGCCACCGGGTTGTTGATTGAAGTCTCTGACCGGGCGCTTACGCAAGGTCGAATGGATTTTTTGAGATTTCAGACCGGCATCTTTGCCAATCTTCATGATGAACTCGAACTCGGCTCAACCTGGCTTGAGAACGCTCGAAAGCAAACCTGCCGATTCTTTTCGGAATTATTGGCCGTGGGCAGTCACTCGCCTTCAAGCTGCGTGATGAACTCAGACGACCCATTTTCATCCGAAATCGAAACTCCGCGCCATGCTCACCGATTCAGTTTTGGAAGTTCTCGATGGGCGGACTTTCGTTATGAAGTACTTAATGCCACGTTCGATGGCTCAGAATTCAGAATCCACACGCCTGACGGCGTTTACACCGGTGAAACTCAGCTCTGCGGACCTCAGAACATTTCGAATATTGTTGCGGCGATCTGTGCGAGTTGGACTCATGGAGTTTCGATACCGGATGCTTTGGGTGTTATCTCTCGAACGAGTGCACCCCTAGGTCGGCTCGAGAAAATCCCAAACACGAGAGGACTTCACATTTTTGTGGACGACGGTTCAACTCTGAAAGGGCTTGAGTTAATTCTCGCAATGGTCCGCGAGCTCATCCATGAGAACTTCAGATCTTCTCAACTTCGCGTCATCGCAGGCGTTCCTCCTTCTTTTTCGGAGGAACAGAAGCTGCGACTAAAATCGATTGTCGACGCTTACGCCGATCACATCAGCTATGTGACTGACGATAGAGACAGAATGAGTTCAATAAAAAGAATATTAGAAGAATCCAACTCGGGCGACGTGCTGGTCCTTACCGGTAAGGCCCATCTCGATTGGCAGAGCGCCGAAGGCTTGATGACAGATCGCAACGCCGTCATGAAAGCCCTTGAGGAAATTTGAAGATGCCATCTTGATCCAGCCCTTTAGATTTGCCCATAAAACAAATTCTGGATGTCGATTTCAAAGCTCTTCGATAATGCTGTTTTCTTTCTAGAGTGGAGAGTGATGATGGCCAAGTTCTCGAAAAAGACTCTCGACTTCTTAGCGACCGCAGGAAAACAAACTTCTCAAGACTGGCTTGATCAGCATGAAGTCGAACACGAGTCGCTCGTCATCGAACCACTTCGTGAGCTCAGCACTTATGCTTCAACGTTGATCTTGAAGACGCCCGAAGCGCGTGGGTACAAGTTTCCAAAACGCGGTTTCGGGCGCCTCCGCCGACCTGCTCACAAAATCGGTCCAAATGATCCGGCTTACCGAGAATGGGTTCATCTGCAGCCTTCTCGTCCTTCAGCGTCGCGCTTCGATGAAAATCCGGGTCTCTACTTCTTCATCTCGCCGCAGAGAATTTTCGGTGGCGGCGGTCTTTATATGCCTTCATCACGGCAAATTAAAAAACTGCGCCTCTGGATCGACGACGATCCTTCTGAGATGGCTTCGCTCTTTAAAAGTAAAACCTTTAAAGAGCACTTTCCGAAAGGGTTTGAGACGGGAAAATGCGTGAAAACGTATCCGCGTGGATTTTCTCCCGATCACCCTCGAATCGCGTGGCTGAAACTTCAGGCCTATTACATCACACGCGAATATTCGAAGAAGGAATTTTACTCAAGCGAGTTCAAAGACCTTCTGACTGAAGATTGGCGTCAAGCCGTTCGATTCAACGAAGTTCTCTACAAAGCGTTGCAGCAAGACATCTGGCGACCCCAATCACTAGCTGAAGAGTCCGATTCGCCGACCGAAAGCGAAGAGCTTTGGGATGAGCGCCTGTAAGGCACAGCTACAAACCTCAGTGCGAAGTGGCTACGGCGAATCCAAAAACGATCGCAATTCCCCAGTACAAACCCAAGTTTGACTCTGGAGGCAGAATCCCCGCTCCTCGGGAGTTTGGCGTGAGTCTTTGACTTTGAGCTTTTTGAGAAGTCCTGCGTGAAGATTCCGCGTTTTGACGCCCTTTAGTCCCTTGGCATCGACACCGTCGAGTACACCCGCTAAAGCCCCGCAAAAGCAAGATGGCGCGCAAGCATCGAAGCCTTGGGAGCGGGCGTAGCTGATCGGGTCATCCATATATCGCTCGCGTTCGCGCTTCACTTGCGCTTCGATCAGTTTCTGAATGCGAGGCACCCATTTCTGCGCGGCCTCTTTCGAAACTTCGCAGCCAAGTGATTCCTTTATCGCGCCTGCGCCTTCTTCTTTCGCTTCAACGATCGCTTCAGCTACAAGCAGTGCTCCGTCGAGCTGAAGCAGCGGATACTTTTCAAGCACCGCTTTTTCGTCGAGAGCCGAAACGGAAGCCATTGCTGCCGGTATTGATGCAGGCGGGGGATCGACAACTTTCGGTGTCGTGCACGAAATCAACAAGCAAGCTGATAAGAGTGACAGAACCTCAAAACATCTCATCACCGTTATCCTCCCCGAGTTAGTGAAGTGACTCAAGGTTGGAGTTTCCGGCGTCGAACTTTTCGACATTTGCATAAGCTTCTGTCATCACTCGAAATTTGGCACTTCCCATATACGACCTGTCTGAGCGTCAGGCACGGGCGACGCAAAAGGTCTCTCTCACCCGATCAACGTGACCTATTTGCGAGCTGATGCCTTCGCGTCGCTGGCATTCTGATTGCCCTTATCTCACTAAGAAATCCAATTTTTCATGGAGATAAGACATGCGTTGGTTGAAAAGCTTCGCCTCTCTATCGGGACTCGCAATAGCCATAACGGCTTTCTCAGGATCCGCGAACGCTAGCGATCAGCAGCGCTTTGAAAAGTACATCAGCGCATGGAAGCATCCCAACGCAATTTTCAACAACAGCCTGGCGCTCGATACCCGCTTGCAACTTCTTGACGTGGCCCCACAGGGTTCAACGGTCAAGATCGCGGCCCTGAACTTCGATAACGGTGAAAGCACAAGATTACTTGCTGCTCACATTTGTCGCGCTTCACAACGTGGCGTGAAAGTTCAGATGTTAATCGATTCAAAGTCCGGATCGATTCCGGGTGAACCCAACCTCTTCGACTTCCCGATCACGGAAGAAGTTTATCAATACGTAGCAAACTGCGGTGCGCAGGTTCGGATCTACAACCACCTACCTTCGTTCACCGTAAAACTTGGCAAAGTGCTTCCGCATCCGAAGTATCTTCTCCAGTTTGCAAAAGGATTGAAAGACGCGCACGACGACAAAGAGCGCCAACAAGCTATGGTGAATGCTCAGGTTCCAATCAACCGTTTGAATCACCGCAAGCTCTTCTGGGTTCAAAGCCCAAGTGGCCGCGCTTGCTCGATCATCGGCGGACGAAACCTTGGTGATCACTATCTCGCTTGGCACGAAGACTCTTTCATCGACGGCGACATCGTATATTGTGATCACCATCAGAAAAACATGAAGAACGCGAGTGCGAACGACCAATCGAACCGCGTCATCGCCGATGCCTCCGCGTCGTTTGATCATCTTTGGAACGACACGGATTCCTCCGCAGGCGTGAAGGTTGAACATTTCGATATTCAGCCGAATTTGAACTTCCCGTTCAAGCTCATCACTCTTGAGAAAGAATCGACTCACGACGGAAAGAAAACCACACGCGATCAAAAAGAACTTCAACTGGTTCGCCGCGCAACCGATGCGACCAGCCCTGCTGAAGGCGTGATTCCCGCAGCTCGTGCAGTCCCGACTACGGATGGCATCATCGGTCGCCAATACGATCTCGCCTACAACTGGCGCGTGCGCACGGCGGTTTGGGATCCCAAGCGCGACCAAGTTCGCCAAGAAACTTACGACATGATTAGACGCGAACAGGCCGAGATTTTCCTTGAGTCGGCTTACATGGAATACGACGTTGAGATGCAGAAGCTTCTGCTCGAAGCGCTCGACCGCGGAGTCGACGTTACGGTTATCAGCAACTCGATGTACGTAAGCGACGGTCCGTCGAAACTCATCTCCCTCGCGCGTGCTGAGTGGACGAACAAAGCCATGTCGAAATACGGAAAAGGCACTACGGGAGACTTCAAAAATTTCGCCGGGATGCCTCGTCATCTTTATGCTGACAAAACAGGCCCGGGAAAATTCCAGTTCTTCGTAACGACTGCCTACGCCGGCCACATGATTCACTTCAAAGGCGCTGGCTTCAAGTGTCAGAAGAACGACGACGGAACTTACAAGAAGAGCTTCATGCTCGGCTCCCACAACTTGCACATTCGCTCAGGCCTTGCAGACAAGGAACACGCAATCTTCTGGGATGAGCCCGTTGACTTGACTTGCGTCACGAAGATCGGTCGCGAAAAATTCAGCGCAGCTCAAATCGCAGAAATCGAATCGCAGTATCGCCGCTCCGTCGTCCCCGGAAAAGGGGAAGTCCCTTCGGTCGTTCAAGCCAAGTATCGCGACATGATCGAAGATCGCCTTCGGTTCTACTCGGCGGCTAACATCTTCTACCTTCGCGCGAATAAGCCAATCTTGTATTCGTTCGGAACGCTCTACGAAGAACTCCAACAAGAGCTCCCGAGCAAAGACGGTAAGTGGTCGCTCAACAGCATGTTGGGCAAAGGCTATAAATTTGTGGCGCGACGCCTGATCTTCCAAGAAGAGCCAGTGCCGGGACTCGAGCCCAAGATTTCCGCAACGGGTGAGAAGGTCTTCCAGTTCTTGAGCCCGCTTCGCGACTTCATGGCTGACTTCCTCTAAGGGCTCAGCATCACGCAAAAGAATCGCCGATTTGCGAGAGCGGATCGGCGATTTTCTTTTCCCGCACTCGATTTGCGGCTGTTGACACTGGCGCTTCAACCTCGTTTAGTAAGTCCGTCTTACTCTCTGCGGGGGATTTATGTTGGAGCGCCACGATCTTCATGCCGAACGAACGAAAGAACGCACGCCCTTCGACGCTTTTAAGAAGTTGATGGAAGAACGGAGAGCGATTCGCGTTTTCGACGGAACGCCGGTTCCCGAATCAGTCATACAAGAGGTTCTCGAAACGTCTCTTTTGACCGCAAACTCTTCGAACTTACAGCCCTACGAATTCTACTGGATTCGGTCTCCTGAACTTCGCGTCGAGATCAATCATGGTTTCATCTTTCAATCGGCGGCTCGCACGGCAAGCGAACTCATCGTCGCGGTCGCACGCACGGAAACATGGGACGAAAATCGACAAAAGGTTCATGCCCTACTAAAAGCATACGGCAAACAAGTGACCCCGCAGAATCTGAACTACTACGCCGTCACTTGCAAAAATGTTTATAACCAAGGGCGTTTCGGTTTTCGCGGTTTCATTAAACGTGTGATTAACCACTTTCTCGGACGCAAACGCGCCATTGTGCGCGCTCCGAGCAGCCACGCGGAGATGAAAGTGTGGGCCGTAAAGAGTACGGCGATGGTCTGCCAAAGTTTAGTCATGGGATTCCAAGCTGCCGGCTACGAAACTTGTCCTCTCGAGGGATTTGATTCTACGCGCGTGAAGAAATCGCTCGGTCTCGCAAAAGATGCCGTGGTCGTGATGGGAATCGCGGTTGGTCGACGTTCTTATAACGGCGTTGTAAGTCCACGGGTCCGACTGCCGTCTTCAAACTTCATCAAAGAAGTTTGAAGACTCAGGCGACTGTACGAGTTTCGTCTTCTTTTCCGAGAAGATAGCGCTGAATCTCTGGCTGATTGAACTTCCAGATCACGTTGTCGATGAAGTAGTGGTGAACGTTGATGAACACGCTCGCGGCCACAACGAAGAAAAGGGCCTTCTTCATGTCCTCGTTCACGAGGGTCCCTTGAGCCGCATAAGGAATGAATTCGAAAGCTAAGTATCCGGCAAGAATGACGGAGAGAACCTGAAAGCTACCCACCCAAGAGGGCTTTTTGAGCCACTGGTTTCGACCCAATTCATATCGATAAGCGAACGGTAGATACTGAAGCGAATGGAAGAGCGGGACGAAAAGAAGAAATTCTTTGTGCGCAAACGTCGGTACCCACCAAATGACCAATGCAACTAAAGGAACGAGAAAACCCAGCGAAGGCAACTTCTTTTGTTTAGTCCAATTTCTCCAGACCACGCCGTACGCAAAGAAGCTGAGCAAGATCCAGAAAACGGCTAACGTCACGAGGTGAAATTCTGGTGGAAAGCCGTAGAACATGATCGGAACGCCGTAGAAGTACGACTTACCCGTGGCTCCCGTATTTCCACCGATGAAATTTGCAATCATCAAAGTGTAAAGCAGCGTGAGGAGCGCACGCCGTTGCCATGTACTAATGCGATAGCCGTCGAATGCGCCGTACACCATCATGCAGCCGAAGGTTTGCTTTATATAGTGCCAGCCCACCGTCAGGAACATCAAAGCGATGAGTAGCGACGCAAGCCCTTCTCCCGCCCTCAATTGCCACGGATTGTAGATGGGCGGCAAAGGGCTCGGATCGGAGTAGGTGAAGTAACTCATCGTGAAGAGGCCAAACAACGCAAACGGCACAAACAGGAGCTGAAACCAATGCTTCAAAATAAACCGAAATCCGCGCGTGTAAGCAATTCGGTATGAAGCCATGAAGTGCGGATAGTTGATAAGAAGCGAAAGTGAGACAGCAAGTGACCCAGCTTTGTCGAAATGCTGGTGAACGGCGTAATTGTCTCGGTAGGCTTGCGCGATTTGAAAGAGGGCCCAAACAAGAAGACTCGCGCCACCAATGAGCCAAATATCAATTTGCCGAGAGATCAGCGCACGAGGCTTCGGGGAGGTTTGATTCTGCGTGGTCGCTGAGGTTGGGGCGGGCGTTTCGATCGTACCGAGGCTAGTCAAAGATTTTTCGGCAATCATCAAATTCTCCTCGCACGAAAATCGATTTACGCTTGCCTTCGCGCGGATCTCCGACTGATGATTCAATACGTGAACAAATCTGGTTTTACTCTCATATCCGCGCTTGTTTACGCCGCAATCATCACCACGGTCGCTCTTGGGATTGCGACGATCATTTCGCAGTCAGTATTGAGTGTCAATTCGGTTCAGGCTCGCATCAATCAAGAGCTTCTTGTGCAGGCGATTCACGATCGATTGATCTCCGAGAGAACTTGTAGCGCCGCTCTCAACGGAACAACTTTCAATTACGGACAAGCTCGAAATACGATCACGATCACGGCCTCTGGAACTTCTACGAACGCGGCGGCTAACCAAGCGGCGCGCGCGAATCGAAAAGTCAGCGGCAGTATTAGTTCCGGCCAACAGATTCGTCTCAACCTCGCCGCTGCCGGCATTGGCGACCTCGTCCCTGCTCCGGCTCCACAGGGAGCTTCTACATCAAGCTTGATTTCGGTACCGAATTACTGGCTGCGGACTCGCGACTTGCGCCTCATGAACGCAGACAGTAAAGGGCCAGTTCCGAACAATCCTGGCGCGACTCTTTATTCCGTGGACGTGATCGGTCAATTCGATGCCGAAAAAAGAGTTGCTGGCGCCGCAACTTTTCAGCCTGTTCTACTTGCCCAAATCTATTTGACGGTGGCCGGTACGACGATCACCAATTGCGAAGGCACTCAAAACTACCCGGTCATTATTTGTTCGGCAGAGGGCGGAGAAAGCAAAATTTATTTACCTCAGGGATTGCAAGGCGGCTTTCATCCCGACCGCGCAGCGCCTTCTGGCAAGGGGTGCGTTTCCCTTTCAGCTTTTCAGGGTCAACGAGGGGAAACAGGACAGCAAGGTCCTGCCGGAATTCCGGGACCCACGCCGAATGTGATCGTGAATCCTGGTCCGATCACCTTCGTTCCCCTACCGGGCCCGGGACCAGGGCCAGGGCCAGGCCCTGTGACTCCACCGGTAGTTTTGCCGCCTGTGACTTTGCCTCCGTTCACACCCCCCTCGCCGAAGTGGTCAGATTTTGTAACGAAGAAATCTGTTGAAGACTTCGAGTACGGCCTGAAGGAGCTCGTCCAGATTCGTCCCGTTTGGTTTGAATACAATGGGTATGCTGGAACATCGGCTGGCGAGCGCCACGTCGGAGTGATTGCCCAAGAATTGGAAGTCATTGCTCCGAACATGGTCGAAAAAGTGAACGTCAATCTTAAGCCTACTGATAAGCAGCCAACTGAAGTTCGGCGTGTTTACTACCACCAAATGACCGCAATGCTTCTGAATTCAGTTCAGGAGCAACAGGAACAAATCAATCGCCTTTCTCGCGAACTCAAACAGCTCAAGGAGCGGGAGATTTCGCGAAGAGAGAGGACCGGTCACCAGCAATGAAACTGAGAGGAAGATTCGCAAAAAAGGGCTTTACGCTTTTAGAGGTGATTGCAAGCATGGCAATCATTTCAATTCTCTTTCTCGGTATTTCGTCCATCATCACGAACTACTCTGATATTTACCGCACCAACGAAGCACAGTCGGCGGTAAACAGAATGGCGCAAATCCTCGGCGCCAGATTGCAATTCCCGCGTGAATGTACGACCGCGATTCAAAAAATTCCGTTTCCCGTCAACGGCAACGGTGATGCGCGAAATACTTCCCTCATTTTCAACTCAACGAATCCTCGACCCCTCCCGGTTTCTCTGGATTACTCTCATCTTGGCTTTGGACAAGTGGCTGCAGGCGCAAACGTACCTGACTATCCGCTTCAGCTTCGTGAAGTAAATTTGTTTGGCGCACAACTCGTCGCCAGCGGTGTGACGGTGGGTCCGAAAACTCTCGACCTTTACCGAGTCAATCTCGTCATCGTTCCCTCGGCCATCAAAACGAACAGCGGCACTGTTTCCCTTACTCCGCGAGTGATTGGTTCTTTCTTCCTCGGAGTGGAGGGCGGCCGGATTGACAGTTGTTTGAATAACAACTTCGACGTCGTCAAAGCCTGCGCTGATCGCGGTCTCGTTTATGCTCCTTACGGATTTCGGTCTGCAGTCGGAAGCCCTCAAAACGGGGCAGTGGCACCAGTTCAAACCGGCGGCTGCATTGACCCGACCTATTTGATCGGTGCTAAGGGCGAGATTGGGGCTCAAGGCGCGCAAGGTGGGCAAGGACCTCCTTACGGTGGCCCACCACCAACGGCTCCTCCGCCGTTCCCTCCCATTACGTTGCCTCCAGCTCCGACGCTTCCGCCGGCGCCACCACCATCATTGCCACCGACGGCGCCTCCGCCCGTTACTCCTCCGGTGACGCTACCACCGTTTACACCGCCCTCACCTAAATGGTCGGATTTGATTCTTAAAACCTCGATTGAAGAGTTTAACGAACACGTCTCGCGCGATGTGAACGGCGCGGAAATCTCCCCCGAACAAAAGTTCGTTATTGATCAGCTACGTCGCCAACAAGAACAGATCGACGAGATCAGAAGGTCTCTGCTAGAGGCGTCTTCAGATGAGGGAAAGTAAGATGAAAACCTCTCTTATCCGGTTAAAGACGAAGCATGGTTTTTCTTTGACTGAAGTTCTCATCGCTATCGCTGTCGGTGGCGTGGCGATCGGGGCTCTCGCACAGATTGCTTACCTAGTTTATACGGCTGTCGGAAATACTCAGTACCGCACCGGTGTCGTGGAGTTGAACGAAGCACTTCTGAGAATCGTCTCGGATGCTGACAAATGTTCGACAACGATTGAAAAACGAAACCTTGATTTAGGCAGCGGCGAAGGCGGTGCGAACCACCAGCTCGGCATGCCGATCGCCATTAATACGGGTGATCCCGCTCTCAACACGCTTCGCGACGGCACCGAGCTGCCACTTTATAAACTGAGACTCGTCAGATTAAGACTCACGAACCCCGTTCTCCTCCCGACTTACAGTGGTTCGAATCGACAGTATTATGGAGTCATCTTATCGGCGCAGTTTGAGCCCACTACACTCGGAGCCGGCCAAAAAATTTCGCCGATGAGACGGATTGCATCGTTCTCTGTTGAGGTAAACGGCTCGACGATCGAAAGCTGCCAAATTTCAACAGTGGACCCTGTTCGAATTTGCGGAAACAAGAACATGGTTTACTACAACCAGCCCTTCACCGGTCCGACTGGAATCAATTCAAATCCCGATCCCGATGGCTGCATTGACCCTCGTGTATTCATTGGCCAACGAGGAGACCCAGGTCCCCAAGGCCCACCGGGAGATCAAGGACCCGCGCTACCGGATGTAGTCTTCAATCCGCCGCAAACAGTTTACGTTCCTGATCCGGGGCCAGGCCCGGTTGTAGTTACGCCTCCGGATCCCTCGGTTATACCGCCGGTCACGCCGCCAGTAACATTGCCACCATTTACGCCACCATCACCCAAATGGTCAGATCGCCGCGTGAAGATGGACGTTGCCGCGTTTGACTTCGGACTCAGAGAAGTTGTCGTGACCGCCGAGCAGAACGTATCTCCTTCGCCGCTTGCGCCAATCGATCCAGATCGCATCAACATGATGTTGATCAACGCAATCAAAGAACAACAGCGCGAGATTCAGCGTCTGGAAAAAGAAATTCTACTTCTGAAAGAGAACTAAAAAGCGATCGCGGTGATCACATGATCACCGCGAAAGAACACTTCGATCTGCGTACCTTCGATCGGCTCCCACTCCCCTTGAACTAACCTCTCGACCATCAATGTTTGCGAGCTAAGCTTAAAGCGCAAACTTTGAGGGATAAGATCTTCAGAGACCGCTTTGAAAAAACTTTCCTTGAGCGACCATAAGGCGATGAGCGCGCGGTGCTCGTCGCACTTCCAAAGATCAGCGAGAGGCTGAAGATCTTCGCCGACCGCGGGAACATATTTTTGAAGAACTGAGAAATCTCTTAATTCGCGAAGATTTTCGATATCAATCCCGATCCGTAAAGGCGCTCGCGCAAGACCGGCGGCCACGAGAAATGACGAGTGGGAAAGTGAAACGTTCCAGTCCAGATCGGTGCTGAACGGCCGCCCTGATGAATCGTGCAGAATCGAAGCGTTGCTCTTCATTAACTCTCGAGCAAGCAAGAGCGCCGAAGCACTTTGCATACGTTGATCGTTTCGCTTTTTCTCACTAAGCCGCTTCCATTCATTCGGCGTGAAAGCGTCACCGTTGAGCTCGGTGAGTAGCGGACCAACCGCAACTTTCAATTTGTTTGTCTGGATGAGCAACTCAACTTTAGCCACTGGAGGCAACTATCGCGCTCTTACATCGTCGAATCAAGACGCGTACGAAGACTCAAGTGCCCCTCGGATTTCGGTGGTTGGTGTAGCTCCCACCTCCTCAGGTACTCATCTAAAACATCAGGTGAGCGAATCGATCCGATGAGCCCAATATATCCGTCTGGGCGCACAAGATAGAAGTATCGATTCGAAAGACCCAACTTTTCGGCCTGCCCATTCCAATGAAAGCTATGTAACGCTATCCCGTGAGTCGCACAGGTTTGAGCGAGAGCCTCGTTCGGTATGCCGTAGACGTGGACCTGCCAGTCTATACCTACGAGCGTAATGTAGTTATCTTTGCGAACTCCGTTGGCCCTTACCTCAAACCATGGCAATCGATCGCCGGCTCGCAGATTCGAGCATCGTCCCGAACTCAAGGGGCTTGCGTGATAATGAATGACGGTCTGAGAAATCGTGCGGAAGAAGAACTGCCTAGCCATGCGCGTGTTGAATAGGCGGGGCATAACAACCGGTACCCATTGGGTGCGAACCTTTTTCGCTAGCTCGCCCCGACTCGTGATGAACGTGAAGACCCGGTCCGTGGTATTTACGAGGCGACGCGCAAACGAGATGCGTTCACCCTCGTAAGTTGAAAGAAGCTCGCGACTTGCCTGCCCCCTCACGACGGCCGCGATCTTCCACGCTAAGTTCATCGCATCGCCGAGTCCCGTATTCATACCTTGGCCACCCACAGGACTATGGATGTGGGCAGCATCGCCCAGAAGGAACGCGCGATCTTTACGGAACAGTTCTGCTACTCGATGGTGAGCGCGGTAAGTCGAAAACCAATGGACTTCCTTAACGTCAATCTCGAGTCGCTTCGCCGCACCGACTTGAACGTCTTCCCATTTGAGCGTGAGAGTTTCATCAGCCCTTGTTCCCTGGATGGACCCAATCAGTCGAACGTGCGCTGGCTCCTTTAGCGGGAAGATGGCGAGAAAATCAGCCTCGTCGAGCGCGGCGTGAAGTTCTCCGTTTATCATCGGGCCTTCCGCGGTCACGTCGGCAACGTAAAAGAGCTGGTCGTATGTTGAACCGGTAAATGGAATTCCAAGCTGTTCACGCACTTGTGAGTGAGCGCCATCGCATCCGAAAATATAATCAGCCTCGCAGAATTCGCTCTGACCGGATTCGCGACGCAAAATCGCTTTCACGCCACTTGCGGATTGCTCAAACGATTCGAGCGAAATCGATCGCTCAACTTCGATGCCTGATGAGCGAAGCCGTTCGATTAAAAATTTCTCATGTTCGTCTTGCGGGTAGATCAAAAGGAAGGGAAACGGACTCAAACCGCTTCCCATGTCGCGAAGATTCAGTCGGCCAACAGGCTTTCGACTTACCCAAAGGTTTGCGCGATCGAGCTTCAACCCTTCGTTGAGCAGCTCTTCCTCTAACCCAACCTGACGGTAAAACTCGAGCGTTCTCGCCTGAACACCGAGCGCTCGCGAGGTTGTTCCAGGATGTTCTGCCTTGTCGATGATGCGGACAGAGAGTCCGAATCGATTCAGGAGATAAGCAAGAAAAAGCCCCGTGGGACCCGCACCGATGATAAGCGCTTGCGTGCGGTTCATCTTGCCTCCTCTGAATCTCTAAGCGGTCTTACACACCAACCGTAGAATGACCAAGAGTCGACGAAACACGTCGCGTTCGTCAAATTTCTTCACCCCACGTGGAAGAAGCCCGTCATTCGCCTAAAAGAGAATCGATGTCTCGAGAAAAATGGTCTAAGCTTCTAATCCGTGGATCAATCGGGACCTTACGTCTTATTCACACTCGTGTCTTACAGCCTCTGCATCGCGCTTGAGGTTTTCTTCGCATATCGTCGCAACTTGTCCATTTACGATCGGCAAAACACGATCGCCAACACTCTCGTCTTTTTTGGTTTCGTTTTAGTGAGTGCGTTTTGGCAGACGCAGGTTGTACTTAAAGTCTACACGGCACTTCAACCTTATGCGCTCTTCAACCTAGGAACGTCCGTTCAAGAGTATGTGAGTCGCGCTCCATGGTGGAGTTACGTCCTTCTCTTCTTCCTTGAAGATTTCTGTTACTACGTCTTTCACCGGGTCAGTCACAAAGTCGCGTTCTTGTGGGGGCTTCACGAGACGCATCACTCCTCGAATTACTATAACCTTTCGGTGTCGGCCCGCGAACCGTGGCTTTACATGTTTGCGTTTCTTTTCTGGACGCCGCTCGTTCTTCTTGGCTTTCATCCGGTGATCATCATCCAGCAGCAGTGGATCAACGTGACTTATCAGCTCTTCATCCACACGCCTCTGGTCGGTAAACTTGGCTTTTTGGAGTGGTTCCTCAACACACCTTCTAACCATCGCGTCCACCATGGCACTGACACGAAGTATGTTGATCGAAACTTCGGTGGAATATTGATTATCTGGGACCGAATGTTCGGAACATATCAGCGTGAGGAAGAAACTCCGACTTATGGAATTTCTCCTCCGCTGCACTCGAACTCGGTTTTTGTGATCGTGTTCAACGGGCTCTGGCGCTACCTACGGGGCTTGAGAAGCGCACCTTGAACTTCGTCTGCGTGAACCACTTGAGAATCCATCCGCCGACCCAATACCAGCTCACGATGACGAAGCATGGGAAGACGAAGATTGAGACAGTCTTCGGAAGGACCTTCGCGAAAACCCACGCGATCGGAATCGCCACCGTGTTCACGGCAACGTAGCTCCAAAAAATTGTGCGGCTATAAACATATGGGATTCTGAACAACAGCGGCCACTTTGCCGTTAAGGCTTGTGCGGAAGCGGATCGTGCGAGCGCATCGCAAGCAACTGCAGTCAGTGCAAACGAACAAATGCTGTAGATCACCAGCCATAAGGATCCGGTGAATAATTTGAACGTCCAAATGTAGGTTGCATCAAGCTCGGAGACGATTTCACCAAAGTGGAACGTCAGGTAGTAAACCATGACAATTGCCGAAAGGCCGAGCGTCACCCTCTTCGCAACCTGGGGACGCGAAGCCCTCAGCCACCCGACGTATAAAAGAAATCCGGCAGCCACGACGGTGTACCACGGAAACAGCGGCCAATAATGGAGTCCAAGCTTATCGCCCACCATCGCGCCGACAGGCAGATTCAGGATCCGAGCAGCAAAGAAGGGCTCGGTACCGATCGATGACGAAATCATGAGAAAGAGTCCATAAACAAAGGCCCCCAAAAGCATCACGCGAGGCCGATACTTCTTTTCTAAGAAACGGGTGCCCAGCGTCCACGCGATAAACATAAGGAAGCAACAGAGACCAATCACATGCATGATAACCGAGGAGACTCCCGCAGTGTGGAGAGACATAACATCGTCGTACGCCGCGATTTGAAATGGTTCTAAAGCCTCCCTTAGGAAGGGTGTAATGGCGAACACCGCGAGGCCCGAGATCCAAACGTAATGCAAAGACCTCTTGGCTAATGCGAGGACTGTCAATAGCGCGACGGCCGTCATGTGAATGACGTTCCATCCGAAAAAAAGCGACGGCAAGATGAGGCTCGCTTTGAGTGATTCGATGAACGCCAATAAAGCCATCGCTACAGCAATAGGTCTCAACCGAATTTCCGCAAGCCGGCCTTCAACGATCAGATGCGAAAACACGATGGCTTGTAGCGCGCCCGCCGCTACCGGTACGCCAACCGAACTTGGTAAAAGCGCAAGCGCTCTCATCAGCCAACTATCGGTCGTTTCAAACTTGTACCCGCTGAAGATTCCGACAAAGGCCAAGGCATGAGTGGCGATGATCAAAACGGAAAACAGGAACTTCACGTAATGGATGCCGAACGGATTTGTGTCGACACCCTCACGCGTTTGAAGATCAGGCAATACGGCGTTTATACGCCCAACGCTCTGGAGCATACTTCCGGTTCTTCCGTATAGGACACGGAATGCAGGATATCGGAAATCGGAAGATCATGCTCTAGCGCGTAGGTCGCGTTTGCTAGTACCATGCAGTGAAGCTTTGTTCGCTGTACGCCTTCCCCTTCGCCGACAATGGTGTCGTCGGCGTGAACCAAGACAACCATCCCGTGATTCTGCGCTAAAAGAGTGTGAGCCGTTCGGATGACCGAGCCTCGACCTGCAATGTCGGAGTCGATGTTGAAACTCACACCTTTGAAATCAAAGGCGTTGCAAATGCGGCCCGCGACGATGTTGTTGAGAAAACCTGAGAGTGTGTCTTCAGTAATTCTCATAGAATCTTTTTCGATCTCGGAGAAAATCGAGTCGATCTTCGAATGCGCGAGATCAGACTTGAGTTCCTTCTTGGCAAGTCTTCGCAAGGCGCTTGTCACGACTCTGCGTCCGGCGGACCAGTAGCCTTCCAACGGAATCATGGTCGATGAAAGAACCGCTACTCGATCGCGATCGAGGAGCTGCGGGAAAATTCCCAGTTCCAGGAACGTTTGTTCAACTAATGGAACCGCAAGAAGTTGCACGGGCTCGATCCTCGGGACAACGTTCGGCGGAAGTTTAAACTGCGAAGTCTTCATGAACTCTTGGAGCTCCGTGAGCGTGTAACTTCGCTCACCGCAGACGACCACATGGGAGGCCGGCGGCAACGTCTCATTGCTGACGGGTTCTTGAGGTAGAAACTCTTGAACGACGAGGTGAAAGTTTGAACCGCCGAATCCGAACGACGATTGTCCAATCGTAATCGGACCCTTCTTTCCCTCTAGCGGTTGAGCCTTCTTCGCTAAAAAGAGATTTGTCTTTACGCCCTTCGGATAGTGCTCGAAGTGAGGAGACGGCGGAATAGCTTTTCGCTCGATCATCCCCAGACATTTCAACAGTCCTGCGGCACCCGCGGCGGCGATCGTATGACCAACGTTCGCTTTCACCGTTCCGATCGGAATTTTCTGTTTAGGGAACTGCTGACTCAGCGACTCGATCTCCGTTTTGTCGCCAACTTGAGTTCCGGTTCCATGAGCTTCTAAATAATCAACATCCGATACGCCCGCTTCAGCATAGGCCCGCTGATAAGCCATGATTTGGCCTTCTGCCGTTGGCTCCACGATCGCTGAGCTCTTGCCGTCGCTTGATCCCTCGCAAGAACGAAGAACTCCGTAAACTTTGAGACCCTTTGCGAGAGCGTCTTGCAAGCGCATCAACACGAAAAGGGCAGCGCCTTCACCTTGAGTCAGACCGTTCGCTGAATGGTCAAAAGGAGCATTGATTTTGTCACTCATGGCCCCCAGACGACTAAAGAAGACCAAACAACCTGGACTGACGCTGACGTCTGCGCCACCGGTTACGACCATGTCTGTTTCACCCTGCTTTAATCTCTTCAAAGCGATGTGAAAAGCCGCTAGCGATGAAGCACAGGCCGCATCGACGAGCGATGCTGGTCCTTTCAGTCCGAAGGCCTTTTTCACTTTATGCGTTAGTGTGGAAGCAATCGCGTACGAGGACCATGGCTTGCGGGTTGTCCACTCGTTGAAGCTTTTCTCGTAAACGCTGACTAGATGTTTGGCTTCATCCTGCGGGAAACCGTCTTTCGAAATTTCCGAATAGATCGTTTCGAGAGTCTCGTCCGTGATCGCAAAGGTTGCTTCCGTATCTACGGTGGAAAGGCCCAAGATGACTTCGGCTTTTTCGAGTTCTTTAAGATGCCTTACGGGAGCGAGCGCTTCGCGAAGTGCTTCGATCGTTACCGCTTCGAGAGTCGTGAGCGCGTTCCAATCGCCACCTTGGTTCCGAACGGTTTCTTCAAGCTTCACTCGGTCAATGTAAGCACCGTAAGGTGTATAGCACTGATCCTCGGCTTTGCGGTCTTCGTTGAATACAAGGTCGACGTTCCAGGGGAAAGAGGTTCGTGCGGTCTTGCGAAGATCCGAGATGAAGCAGCGCCCCTCAAAGAGACTGTCGAGATACTCTTTTGAGCTCCACGTACCTGAGAAAATGCTCCCACGTCCTACGATGCAAACGTCGTGACTGCTATACACCGGCCGGGCCCTCCATCAATCGTTCATTCGTCGGCTGCTTGAGCCGGAAGTTCTGATCCCTGTGATCGACTCCCGCCTCGATGTCTTGAGCTTCTTCAATGACGAACAGAATTTCGCCACGTTCATTTTGGGCGTAGCTTGAAGCCGTGCCGGTTCCATCGTTGATGGCGTGAATGGACGTGCGATAAAAAAGCTTTTCCGTGAGCGCATTTTCAAAGTATGGGACGACTCTTTTGATTCGCTTCGGAATCCAAAACTTCTTCGTCTGCCACAAGAGCTGACAGCCCATCACCTGAAGAGCCGATTCAAACCACTGTTGCAAGCGATCGAAAAGAAGGGAGTTTGTGTAACGCTCCAACTTCGCCTCGTGGCTCACCTGCAAGAGCTCTTTGCGCTCATTGAACCAAAGCTCATGGGCCAACCGGAATTTAGGTCCGAGAGTCACGTGCTCATTTTCGTAGAGTGGCTCACATTCAATCGAGTTTTCAGTTTTAAAATCAGGTAACGATGGTGACTTCGGCTTCTTACCGCTGGGAAGCAGATCACACGCGAAGTGCACAACGTTCCGAGAAAGTATCTGGAGCGATAGACCATTCGTGTTTTTCTTCTGTAAGCGGACTTCGCAGTTAGAAACATCAGCTTCCGGCGCAAGGAAGCTAAAGACTTCAAAGTTCTCCACGATCGGAGGTGCTTTGAAGTAATGGTAGCCCACATAGAAGGCGAGCGCCAAAGCTGATGAACCTGGGTAAACAACGGTCCCATTGATGACGTGATCGTTCAGGTAATGAGCATCTCGGCGATTCAATGAGGGAACTTTCAGACCCGGACCGGTTGAGATCGGACGAGAGAAAAGACCTTGATAAGCGCGGGCGTCGGTCAGTGAACAGTCGTAGGCTCGTACATCAACGGAATCGAGAAACGCGACTCGAGAACCTTTTTGCGCGAGAATTTCGTCGACTACGAGCTGCGTTCCCGCCTCCTTCGGCAGAAGGGCCACGCCATTTGCCTTGAGACCATTGAGAATCACTTGGTTCTCGGTCATCCCCAAATTATCCCAGGGCGGAAGAACGAGCGTCGTAACGGTTACGCCGTTTTGGGCTGTAAACCGCTCGCCAACTGCAGCCTGGATTTCGTTTCCAAGAGCGTAGATCGTCTGGCCTGGATTTCCGAACTCTGCGGCGACGGATGAATAATTGATCAGATGTCCGATCGGGAGACTCTTGCTAAGTTGCGCCAACGTCGTCGCGGGTGACACTTTCCCAATGAACTCTTCTCGAATTTCTTCATCCGATTTGTTCTGAAGAGCTCGACTGACTTCAACGCCTGCACCATTCAGCAAAACATCGATTCTACCGTGGACGGAAACAACGTCTCTCAACCGTTCAGCGAGTGCATCCGTATCGGTTACATCCGTCTGTAGGTACGTAACCTCCGCGCCTTGATGCGTGAGCGCGGAAACACTTGTCGCGACCCTTGCCTCGGTAGCGCTACTCCGGCCAAGAATGATGATCTTTGCATCGGTCTGACGTTGCGCGAACTTCTCGAGGATGGCCGCGCCGATACCTCTGCTCCCGCCAAGGGAAACAACGATGGGTTTCGCTAAGCCGGTGAGCGGTGTATTTGCTTCTACTTGCCACGACTTTGTAGAGCGCAGCCCGTTGGTGTATCGGACCTCAACAAATCTTCGATCGGAAAATTCCTCGCGGACCAAAGCTTCCAGGACCGTTTGAACCGCTGGCAGAGCATCAAACTCCATGCGCTTGTAGGCGATGAAGCCATCGTCTTTCAGCCAGCTTTTGAAAAAACCATCGAGCCCCAGAAAGTAAGGATGGGATTTCGACGAAACTACCAAAGCAATCTGCGCCTTCCAACGATCTCTCAACTTAGCAATCTGCCGGAAAGTTGAAATCCAAGGAGCGAGGAGTTTTTCATACGATTGAATCGGAGAAGAACCGAGCGCCTCATCGTCCGAACAGTTCTCGGCAAAAAACACGAGGGTCGAATTCGGCTCGCAAGCCAACAATTCGTCCGCTCGCGCGGTTTCTGCTAAGTCATAGAAGTACGTCCGTCCACTCAATTGATCCTCGAGAGAAAGGCGTTCGAGGTCAGATATTGCGGTCGGGGTCCACGCTTTCACATAACGCTCGAATTTTGCGACTGCTACTGAATGGTCTGACGATTCATCAACGAAGTTGTCAAAGTGCTCGATGACGTCTTCGATTCGCTTGAATTGAGAGAGATTCACCTGAAGAAGATGGGGCGAATGGGACTCCTTGTTGATCGACTCCATGAACTTGAAGACGATCTCGGCCTTGCGAATCGAATCGATTCCCAAATCTTCTTGGAAGTTCTGCTCAACCGAAATTTCGTCGATGCTGTAGCCCGTGACCGCAGCGATCGCGCGACTGAGGGTTCCGAGAAGTCGGCTTTTTTCCGTTTTGATTTTCTTTGCCTGAACGGATTTCGCTTTTCCCACCTGATCGAAGAAAGGAGTGATCGGGCTGACTTTAAACAAACCATCGCCCAAAGTCGCCTTGACGAACGGGCCACAAATCTCGCCGGGCCCTACTTCTAAGAAATTGATCGCACCTAACTCTAACGCCCGGTTCAACTGCGCGGGAAAGTTTACAGGTTCGCAGACTTGCCTTGTGACGAGAGAGAGAAAATCAAGTTGTCCGCTCGTGTAGAGCTCGGCTCCAACTGACGAAATCAATGCAATCTTCGGTGCAGAAACAGTGATCTTTGCATTAGCAACGTACTCACCGAGCTGGGCGCGAACGTTTTCCATCCAAGTCGTGTGATACGGCTGAGTCATTTCCGTAAGCGTTCTCGCCGCGATCCGACTCTTCTTTAGCAATGAAAGCGTTGAGCCTTCGTCCGCGGGTAAAACGGAAACGACAACTTGCTTAGGGGAGTTGATGTTTGAAACAAAGTGCGGAACTTTCTGTAGACAGGCGTTGATGTCCTCTGCGGAAGCGTTTGCGGCGATCATGACTCCGATGGATTTCGGTGCCGGGGAAAATCGATCGCGCATCACAACGATTTTAAAGACGTCAGCAAAGCTTGCGATTCCGCTCGCGACCAGCGCTGCGTATTCTCCAAAGCTGTGTCCCGTGACGGCCGCAGGTCGCAAGCCTTTCTGCACGAGATGATCAAAAAGCGCGACCTCGAGAGTAAACAACGCCGGATTGCGAACCATGATCAGTTCATCGGCAGATAACACTTCGGGAGTCTGCACATAAGCTGAAACCGGCTTCAGACCCAACTCTTTTGCGAGTTTGTCCGCGCTTTCAAACCGTTCGGCGCAAGCTCGTGAGCTTGACATCAATTCTTTCATCATTCCGGGGTAAGCCGCGCTTTGACCCGGAAAGATGAGGCAGCGCCGAGAAAAGTCGAGACCCTTGTAGGCCGACATGGCGATTTGATATTCGCCCGCAAAGGCGCTTCGAACGGAAAAGTTGCGTGAAGGATTGGCTTTCAAGCTCGACTTCCCTTCATGGTGTGGAATGATTTGCGCGACTGATTTTAGGCTCTGGTCGCCCTTGTAAGTCAATCCTATTGCCGCACTCCCGCTCGCAGCAGGGCGCTCCGCTCTTTTGCCTTTGAACACTTGCCTCGAAGAGTCATCCACGTTGGAATGCCATCATGAATCCTGCGAGTCGTGCGACGACAGCCCGTGAATTGTCATCTGCGCCCGAACAAAGTCGGAGCCAGGCAAGCGCACAAACGAAACTTTCTTTGATCTCCCGGCGCTGGGACTTTTGGCTCATCGGTGGAGCAAGTCTCCCCGTATGGCTGCTCATCGTTCTTCTGAAGGGCTCTGCACGCGGAGCTGCGCTTCAAACTGTTATCTTTTTGTCTCAAGTTATCTCGGTCTTCATTTTCTATCCGCACTTCTATTGGACCTACCGGTTTGCCTACGGACGAGGCTGGTCGTTCACCAAACAATATTGGTTCCAGCTCCTCTTCGTTCCCACTATTTTATTGGTGATTGGAGCCACGGCCTTCCTAACGTTCAAATCGACTTTGGCCCGCGAGCTCTTTGGGCTAACAACCTTTGTAGGTTTAGGCCAAGCGATCACGTCAGGCCTGATTACGTTTATGATTTATACGATCGGCTGGCACCACTCTAAGCAGACATACGGCTGCTTGATGGCGTACGCTCATTTCGATGGCTACTCGCTCGATACGAAACAACGCGGTCTCTTGAGATGCACAGCCTACGGATTCTGGATCATCAACATCATCACTCAACAATCGGGTGGTGATCGCGTTGGCTCGTTTCTCAATATTCCGATTTATCGGCTTCAGCTTCCAAGCGAAGTTCTAAGCGTTTCACTCGTTGCGTTCTGGAGTTTTCTTGCTTACGTCGGGTACCAAGTCGTCTATCGGAACTGGCGTGACTATCAGCAGCTGCCTTCAAAGAATTTTCTCATTCCCCTGGTTGCGTTAACACTTTGGTGGGTGCCACCCTTTTACCAGCCGGAGTTCTATCTCTTCTTCTCCACTACGTTTCACGCACTTCAATATTGGCCATTCGCAATGCGCTACGAACGTGAAAAAAGCGGCCCATCGTTTCGAATGAGCCGCTTGATGATCTTCAATTTGATCGCTTTGATATTTGGTGGATTCGCCTTTTTTGTTCTACCGATCGGATTCGACAAGCTGGCGCTTACCGAGGCAATCCGAGAGACTGGATTCTTTCTCGCCTTTTCGCACGCAGCTCTCAACATTCATCATTACTATCTGGACAACGCGATTTGGCGAGGCCGCCAAAGCGAAATGCAGAACTACATTCTCCGCAAATCGACGAGAGCGAACTAACCTCGTGCAAGAATGATCGCGTACGCGGAGGAGCCAAGGCTGACCGCCGCGAGTGCGACGATGATGATGTCCTTCATTTCCCAGCCGCCCCTGCCTCCGCCGGATTCAATGGATGCTAGTCGATTTTTCACTTCTTCGAACTGATTTTGGCTAACAAATGCCACCGTCTCGTTGACCTCGGCATCGACCGAGGTAGGGACGCCCTTCTTCTTCTCATACTCGGTGACTTCCGTGATAATCCGCGGAAGCACCAGGGCTGCTCCAAAACGAGTTTGAATCATTTCGATCAACACCGGATGCGGAACGCCCTTTGCGCTGTCGATGATCGGCTGAATCGTTGAGAACGGCACGGGCGGCTGCTTGAGGTTGTGATCTTTCATGTAGCTCTCCATGTACATACGGTAGAGCCGAATCGAATAGTTCTCGGCAAGCTTCTGCGCGAAGGCTTTGTCGGTTTCGATTCTTTGAGGGTTTCTGAAATATTCAATGAAGACCGTTTCGTCGACCTTCGGAAGGGCGTCCTGCGCGAACCCAAGGCATGGGAGCAATAAGCTCAGCAAAACTAGGACTATCTTTCTTCGGCTCTGGGCAACACGCATTTTCTCTCCTAATGAAAATTGGTCTTTCGGATCCGAAGCTGCATCTTAAGCGTGGGAGAGAAGTAAGATCAAACTTCTAACGGCTGGATCTATGACTTTTGCGAGAAAGTTTTCGCGCGTGGTTGTGAACCTTTTCAACATCCAGAGGCGAGCTGAACGTCAAACTAAGGGTGACTAGCCTGTGCGTTCCCGCAATTCCGTTGAGATTCGAGGTAAGAGAAGTATTTTGGCGGCACAGAGTTTAGATGATTCACATTAACGGAAACCATCGTCACCGTTACGGACGAGACCGCGGGATTTTCCCGGCCATTCCAAAACTCACAAACTCTTTCAGGCATTCGATCGAGCGCGGGCGGATTCAAAGACAACGAATGGCCGAGACTCCCCCACCGTATGTACGCCGGAATCTTATAGGATTGGGGTCGACGCCAGCCGCGAAATTCTGTGTTGGCGTGGAGGTCCCAGATTCTACCGTCTGGAAACTTGCCTCTCACCGATAACCAACCAACGTATTGCGGCAATGGAACAAACATACTCCAATCCTGCTGAAGCCCGAACATCGTCATCGTTTGGGTCATCATGTTTGGTTTAGTCACCAACCGCGACTCACTGAGATTTGGGAGAACTAAACCGACCGTTGCGGCCGTAGCGATGAGCGACGGTGAGGTTTTCGGAAAAACTCTTGAAGCTGACCAATCCCAATCAAAAGCTTGTTTCGGGAGGAAGACGAGCACACTCGAGATCATCAACCACGGAAATTGGCCCACCTCGATAAAGAGTCCGACTCCCAAATGAAGCGCGATCAGCGCGAGAGCTCCCGCAAACCGCCAGCGCCACGAAAGAAGCAACATCAATGGGAATAAGAGTTGGCTTGCCATAACTAGGTAGTTAAGCGGTGCAAGAAGTACATCGATGCTGAGCAGGGCTTGACCAAGAGATGTAGGAAACGCGCGAACCGACTGTCGAACGCCTTCGCCGAGGAGCCATTCCGAACTTGTCGCTTTATGCCAGAAAGCAGCTAAGTGAATCGTAATGACTTGGGCCAGCAGCGCCGCACTTGCGACGTTCTCAATTGCCCCATCATCTTGAGTTCGGTTCAAAGTCGCGTCGACCGAATATCTGCGGCCGATCGGAAGAAACATCGCAATGAGAAGTAGAATTCTCGTAACTCCGTCGCCCCCATAAAGAAGCTGCGGAGCATGGTGCTGCAAAGACAACGTCATGACCGCGCAGATGACAACGGAAGTTCTCGACCAGAAGCCGACAGCGAGCGCGAAAGAGGCAACGAGCAAAATTCCAAAGAGGAGACCTTGAAAGATTGGCGAACCAGAGAGCTGATGAAGGGAATAGAACGGGAACACACCGAAAGGCGGGTGAAACTCTATGAAACCTTCGCTCGTGTAATGGAATTTAAAGCCGCCCAATCGGTCGAGCGTGTCGAAGAACAATAGGAGGCCGAGTCCAATCCGGAGCAAAGCCAATGATCGAAAATCTACAGAGAACATCTAATTCATTACATAGAACAGGATCTGCTCCCTCAATTTTGATCGCGTTTTCTGGACCAATCCCGTTCCTTTGTTCAGTCTCCGTCCGGCCCTGAGCCCGGCTGCTTAACGACCAGCCGCGAAAAACCGTTTTCGGGTCTCTGATGATAATTCTTGAAACTGGAGCATCGGATCATTATGCTGGCCCCTCATGTTTCAAGAGGGAGGGGTGGCCGAGTGGTTT
>SXGS01093233.1_pt1 | contig 28721 bp, 23 predicted proteins | sample 3174681 | NCBI WGS metagenome assembly SXGS01 (sample SAMN11356861, study PRJNA531348) | freshwater metagenome | isolation source: freshwater sample F1-80 | place: China: Fuxian Lake, Yuxi | collected 2017-12-25 | reverse complement strand
GCCTCGACGAGATCATCGTCTTCCGGCCGCTTGTGAAGGAAGACCTTGTGCAGATCATCGACATCGAGCTCGCCAAGGTGCGCGAGCGGCTCGGCGAACGGCAGATGAAACTCGTGCTCGACCAGCCCGCGAAGGACTTCCTCATCGACAAGGGGTACAACCCGGACTTCGGTGCCCGTCCGCTGCGCCGCGCGATCGGGAGTTACATCGAAGACCCGCTCGCGGAGTCGCTCCTGACAGGCGAGTTCAAGCCCGGCGACACGATCAAGGGAACGAGACCCGAAGGCAAGGAGCACCTCGCCTTCGTCGTCGAGCCTCGGAGCGTGGCGACTTCGGCCCCAGACGGGCAAGCCTCGTCGAGCGCAACGGCGTAACCGCGACGGCACCTCGAGTGTTCTAGACTGCAGCGATGCCGCTGCGCACCGCGATCCTTCGCACCATGATTGTGGCGCTCGTGGCCGCGTGCGCGTGCGCGATCGTGTTCGTCATTCTTCCCGCGGGATGGGACCGCGCCGCACGATTCATCGGAACAAGCGCGTCGATTGCCGCCGCGTGCGCCTTGGCACTCCCGGCCCTTCCGAAGTCCGACTCTCATGCCATCCGCTGGACTGGCACGGTGTGGCTCGGCATGCTGGTGGCAGAAGTCGTGATCATCCTGACGACCATCTGGACAGACGGCAACTGCTTCGGCTTCGGGGAGCCGGTGATGGCGACGGCCTTCTTGCTGCCGGGAACCTACGCGTTTTGCTTCACCCCCCTCAGACACCTCGGCAAGACTCCCGACCCTTTCACGCTCACGGCTCGGCTCGCGGTGTTTGCCTTCGCAGGATCGACACTCACGATCCTCGCGGTCTGGTTCGCGCAGGGGACGGGATCTCGCGGCTACCTCCTCTTTCCTACTTGGTGGGTGCTGATGGCGTGGACGGTGATCGCGGCGGCGTGCCTCGTGAGTTACTCGCCGCCGAAGTTGTTCATGCGGCGCGCGATCGGCACGGTCGGCATTGCGGCGACCACGCTCACCGCCGCGATCGGCATCACCATGATTCACTCGGCCCCCTCGTTCGACGAGAAATCAATGCTCTTCGCCGCGGGTCTCACCGGGGGCCTCGCGGGTGCCTGCGCCGTGCTCGGACTCGTGGATGTCCTCAACCTCTCACGACTGCAGCGCGGACTTGCGCTTGCGCTCGCCGCAGGTGCGGCCTGTACGGGCGGCGTGGCCGCGTGGATGGCGACGGTCGATGACCCGGGATCGCCTCAGGACTGGAGCATGCGAATCTTCGCGGCGTGCCTCATCGCGGACGGATGCCTCGGCCTCACGCTCGCGATCCTTTTTCGGCTCGGACGCAAGGCCGCCTCGCGCGAGTGGGCCATCGACGGCGCCGACATCTATTGCCCGCGCTGCGGCAAGCGGTCGCACTTCACGACCGGCATCCATCCCTGCCCCACCTGTGCGTTCCAAGTTCTCGTCGCGTTTCGCGACGAGCGGTGCGCCAAGTGTCGGCACGAGTTGTGCGCGCTCGCTCCGGGCCATCCGTGCCCCGAGTGTGGGACGGTCCCCGAGCACTCGGCGACTCACTACTTCGACGCTGCAGGCGCGCCGGTCGCGGCTGGCTCGGGGACTGCTTCCGTCGGCGCGTGACGCGCCACGAGTGCGTGTGCGACGCCGACGAGCGCGGCGCGATCCCGGAGTCCCAGCGCCGCCGCGGTCGTGGAGATCCGCTGCACCGGAATCCCTGCGGCATCGGCCAACGCGGACTCCTGGGCGAGTCGTTGCGCATCGAGCTGCTCGGGAAGGCCTGGCGCACCAAACCATATGCGGCACTTGGCGAGCGCGTCCTTGGCGCGGGCCGCGGCGCTCGTGCGTGGCACAAACGCCACGCGCAGACCCGAGTCGAATCCGTGGTTGAACCACTCCACTGACTCGGTCCAGCCCTCGCCTTGGGCCAAGAGCAGCGGCTGCGCCAGCGCACGCGGGGCCAGCACATCCGCGCGAGCGCGCAGCACGATGAGCCATCCCGACGACACGGTGGGCCGTTCCTTGCGGAAGTCGGTCTCGTACGAATCGGCCAGAGTCACTTCCTGCACATGGATGACTGTCGGTCGCGTGGCCTGTGATGGCGTCGAGGGCAATGCGGGCAGTGTCGTCTCCGCCTTGGGTGCGGTCTGTTCCTGCGCGGAAGCCGGCGAGTTGCCACCAAGAGCAAGGAGGCACACGAGGGTCACAGTGCACTTCATCGCGTCACTCCTTGGTGAACTGAACATCGTCGATCACAAATCGGCCCGTCGTGCTCCCCGCCGTGCCGCCGACTTCGAGCCTGAGCGCAACGAGGTGCGAGAGGTCGATGCCGGTCCCCCCGGTGACAAAGTCCCGAAGGCGGAGCCGCACCGTGCGCAGTTCGTTCTGCCATCCGGTGCCCGTGCCGCTGCCCGTGCGCTGGTAGGGTCGATTGACCGCGTCGCCGTAGGCGCTCGATGACACGCGCACCTCGACGCCGTCGGCGTCGCGCAGCACGAGCGAGAACGACGCGCCGCCGTTGAGCGTCACAGTGTTGGGGTGGCGAGTGCCCTGCCCAACCCTCATTTCGACGAAATCGTGTGACGAAACATCCTGGAGCGCCGTCGGGATCGCCCACTCCATCATTTGGGCTGCATTCCAGTCAAACGCGATCATCCGCTGCGTGTCGCTCGCCGTCGCACGGATCGATCCGTTATGCGGATTGCCCGTGCTCCAGGTGTACGACCCATCAGTATCGCGTCCGAGCGCCTCCGAGATGGACGCCACGGTCGCGGTCACCGCACCGCCGCAACTCGAGGTCGTCGTCGCGGTCTGCGTCTGGTAGGAGTCGATCAGCACGCTGCCGGCGCTCGTCGGCTTGATGAGCTCCTTGACGAGCGTGGTGGTCGCCGCGACGACTGGCGGGCGCAGCGTCGTGCTCGGCCTCCACGCGAACTCTTCAAGCACCGACTCCGCATCGAGGTGGACTTTGAGCCCCGCCAGAATGAACGCCTTGGCCACCGCCTGCGCCCCCGCGTTCAAGATGGCGGTGCCTGTCGGGCCGACGAAATCGTTGGTGCCACAGCAATTGAAGTCGTTGTGGTCAGCGCCGTGGACATACACCGTGTTGCGCACGCCGGTCGATCGTTCCGAGAGATCGAACGACCACGCCACCGAGTTGGTCGGAATGCCGCTCACATCGCCATCGGCCGCCCCCCAGAGAAGCATGTAGTTGGCAGCGTGCGGATTCGCGCTACTCACGCCGAGGAAGTCCGTCGGCGCGATCGAGCAGATGAAGTCGACTGATGCGAGGTTGTATCCCACGGGCACATAGGTACCGTCAAAGATCCGGTCGTAGCCGCGCACAACGCCCTCGCCGCCACGGCTGTGGCCAATCCATCCGATGCGCGTCGCATCGATTCGCCCGTTGATCGCCCCCGACGCGACAGTGGCCTGCTGGGCGATGATCGCCTTCGTGTGCTCGAGAGTCGTGGTCGATGAGGTCTCAATCCCCGGCACCGTGTTGTTCTGATGGCTGATGACGATGTACCCCCAACTCGCCAAATGCGTGCCGAGGTAGTCGTACCACGAGTACTGGTGACCGTTGCCGTGACTAATGACAACGAGCGGTCGCGCGCCGAGTGTCGCGATCGTCGTCGGGTACCAGAGGCGAGATGTGGTGAATCCGGCGGTCACACCCGTCGCCGTGTAGCTCGAGAGGGTGGTCACGGCGAGGGGTCCAGCCGCACCCGGATCTCGGCACCACCAGATGCCGCTCTCGTCGCCCCGGCCATCGATCAAGTCGCCCGCGGAGAGTTCGCCGTTGCGGTCGATGTCCACGACGATGTCGTAGCCGCGACCGACCGCAAGGCCCGCGTCGAAGGCCAGTCCATTCGTGTTCGTCAGCGCAAATCGATTCGCCTCGATGCTCCCAGCAGCAAAAGTGATTTCTTGCGAGGCGCCGCGCGCGTCAATGAGAATCGGATTCCCGCCCCACTGGGCCTGCGATCGCGCGGCGACGACGAAGACATCGGCGCTCGCGCCTGCCGTCACGGGCGTGAGCGCCGGATCGACGGCGATCGAGAGCGGCGTGCCCACAACGAACACTCGCACGAACGACGCGAACGGTGCTTGCCCAAGTTGCACGCACGCGAGTCGGATCGATGTAGGTTCGCTCGCGCAACTCTCGAGCCAGCTCGAGAACACGATGGTCATGTCGCCGCCGCCGACGATCCCGTCGCCGTCAATGTCGCCGGTGCCGGGTTGTCCCCAGTTCGCGAGCACGGCCCCCAGATCGAGTGAGTCGACGATGCCATCGCCATTGACATCGGCGCCGCAGTCAGCGAGCGCGCTCCCTGTAAGTGCACAGGCAAGCAGACCCCCTAGTCGGCGTGCGAGCATTGAACGATGGGGCATTGCTTGACTCTAGCCCAAGGCGAGATCCTTGCAAGCACTTCCCGCTACCATCGGTGCATGTCGTTGATCGCCACTGCTCGCCCAGCCCGACTCGCGTGGCTCGTCGGATACATCATTCTCTGCGCCGGATTCGGCGTCTGGGGCGCATACGACTACTGGGTGCGAATCCCCGCCCAGGAAGTGGCGTTTGCGGAATTCGACGAAATCAAGGCGGCGAAAGAGGCGCTCGAGGCCAAAGCGCAGTCCGGCTCGACACCGCTTTCGCCGAACGAAATCGCCGAGTACGAGCGCCGGAAGACGCAGTTTCAACGGTACGCCGAGGGCACGCCCAGTCCGGTACCCGTCTACGACCGACCACTTCAACTCTGGGTCTATGTCGTGGGTTGCGGCATCATGGGGACCCCGTGGTTCGCGTGGAGCGTCGTGCAACTCAGGCGTCGTCGCGCGGAACTCAGCGACTCCGGAGACCTCACCATCGACGAAACGACGCTTGCGAGCCGCGACATCCAAGGAATCGACATGTCTCGGTGGATGAGCAAGTCCATCGCGGAAGTGCTCGGCGCCAACAGTGAGCGCCTCACCATCGATGACTACCTCCTCAAGGACGCGCACCTCATCGTCGGCCGGCTTGCGCACCAGTTTCATCCGTCGGACTGGAACGACGACGCAACGAGGGTGAAACCGCCGGAAGCGGCAGAGTCGGATCCGGAGATCCCTGAGGACACGACGAAGGTCTCGTCCTGATGGCACGGAGCCTCACCGAACCCACCACATCCATCGAGAAGCGGGACCGATGTTCGGACCTCCCTCACCGGCCACGAGTCTTGCTCGGGAAGATGGGGCTCGACGGCCACGACCGTGGCGTCAAACTCATCGCGCGCATCCTCCGCGACAGCGGCGTCCATGTCATCTATTCGGGGCTCTGGCAGACACCCCGCGGACTCGCCATCGGCGCGCGCGACGAGGATGTGGACTGCGTGGCCGCGTCGATGATGAGCAACTCGCACCTCGTCCTCGTGCCAAGGTTGCTTGAGGCGTTGCACGACCTCGGGCGCGGCGACATTCCCGTCAATGTGGGCGGCATCATCCCCCACGAGGATGTCGCGGCGCTTGTGAGTCAGGGCGTTGCGCGTGTCTATCACACGGGAACCGGGATGGACGAGATCATCGAGAGCGTGCGCTCGAGCGTGAAGGCGTACGCACCACTGGCGACCACTGCGCCCCTCGCGGCGAACCTTGCGCGACTGATGTCGCTTGCCCAGGCGGGACAACTTCCGCCGGGGACAGCGCTCGAACGACCCGCGCGGGTGATCGGCGTGACCGGTGCGCCCGGAGCGGGCAAGAGCACGCTTGTGGCGGCGATGGCCGCCGAAGGCGTGCGCCGAGGTCGACGCATCGCCGTGATCGCCTTCGATCCGATGAGCCCCATCACCGGCGGCGCGCTCCTTGGCGATCGGCTGCGCGTCGACTTCAACGCCGTCGATGAGGGGATTTTTTACCGGAGCCTTGCCATCGTGGGCGAGGACTACCGCCACCTCGACGCGCTCGTTGGGCTCGTCGGCGCGGCGGGGTATGAGACGCTCCTCATCGAGACCGTCGGCGCAGGGCAGAACGATGTCGCGATCCGCACGCATGTGGATCGCACCGCGGTTGTGACTGTGCCGGGAATGGGTGACAGCGTGCAGATGGACAAGGCAGGCATTCTCGAGATCGCGGATCTGTTCGTCGCCAACAAGGCGGATCACGCCGAGGAAGCACGGCACTACCGCGAACTCCTTGATGTGGCCGACGGCCGCGCGATCTTCGAGACCGTCGCCACGCAGGGCAAGGGAATCGTCGAACTCTACGAAGCGCTCATCGAGCGCGCGTGAGGGCTAGACTGCCTCCCCCCGAAAGCACCCCATGAGCGCCACCACACTTCCCCGCAGCACCAATCAAGCCCTCGGCATCGGCCAATTCGCGATCGACTTCATGCAAGCGGGTGACCCGTCGCCGGCGGTACGCGCGCGCACCGTGCTCTTCCATACTGACGCGGCACTCTGCGGTGTCTCAGCGCTCGCGCTCGGAACGAACGCGCCGCGCGTGCTTCGCGAAGAGGCGCTCGGCTACCGCCGCAAGCGTTCGGGCGCGACCGTGTTCGGTTCGCGGCGCCGGATCGCGCCCGAGAAGGCGATCGTCGCCAACTGCGCGGCGGTGCGCGAGTGGGATTCCAACGGGACGAATTTCGGCTTCAATCCGGCACTCAAGCACACGGCCGGCGAGTTTGGCCACAACGACTTCTATGCCGTGCCGGTGGCGGCGGCGCAGGTCGCTGGCCTCGATGGAGCGACGGCCCTCCGCGGCATGATTCTCCTCGACGAGATCCGTGGTCGCCTTGCCGAAGTGTTTAGCCTCAAGACCTACAAGATCGACCATGTCGTGCACGGCGCGATCGCCAGCGCGGCCACGTACGGCGCGATGCTCGGCGCCACCGCTGAAGAGATCGAGTCCGCCATCGGCATGGTGGTCGCGCACTACATCCCCTGGCGCGCCATTCGCGCGGGCAAGCAACTCTCCGACAGCAAGGGCGCGTCCGCGGCCATCAGCACCGAAGTCGCGATCCTCTCGATGGAACGGTCGATGCGCGGATTCCTCGGCCCGCGCGACATCTTTCGCAACCCCGAGAGCATGTTCCGCCAGTTCGAGAAGACACAGGGCGACAGTCCGTTCGATCTTGTGCTCAATTCTTCGGGCGACGACTTCGCGGTCATGGGCATGCACTTCAAGCTCGGCCTCTACGAGCACCAGTCGGCGGGCGCGCTGCAAGGGCTCATCGACCTCATGGTCGCCAACCCCGTGCTCGTCGCCGATCCGGGCACGATCGAGTCCATCCGCATCAGCGCCTACGAGCCGGCGTTCTCGATCATCGGCGACCCTGCCAAGCGCGACCCGCGCACGCGCCAGTCGGCCGACCACTCGATGCTCTACATCGTCTCGACGCTCCTGCGCAAGGCCATCGAGTGGCGTGAGGCGTGCGGCGCCGAGGGTTCCCCCACGACGAGCGACGAGTGGTGGAAGGCCATCATGCTCGCACCGCACGACTATTCCGCAGAGGCCATCGACGACCCGATGACGCGCGAGATCATGCGCAAGATCAATTTTCAGCATGGCGGGGCGGAGTACGACCGGCGCTACCCAGACGGCATCCCGACTTCGATCGTCGTGTCGGCGCGAGGTGCAGGGACCCTCGACAGCGGCCTCGTGATGTACCCCTCGGGCCACGCGCGCAACACGACCGCGGATCTCCCGGGGATCCTCGACGCGAAGTTCCGACTGCTCGGCCGCCTCGCCTGCGAGAAGCCCAAGCGGTTTGTCAGGCAACTCGGAGAGATCGAGTCGGCGTCGGCCAAGGACATGGGATCGATCTACGATCTCGACCTCATCGACCGCGGTCGATTCGAGTAGCCCTCAGCGAACCATTGCGAGTCGGCAGCCACCATGCTCCATGGTGATGTCGATCGATGTGAAGCGAATGCCGGGGATCTGGCGCTTGTCGAGCGAGTAGCGAATCTTCATCCGCGAGATCTGCTGGGGAATCACCTCCGCGCCGGCCCAACTGTTTCCCATGCGATTGAGGAACGCGAGAAGCGCCTCGCGATTCGTCTCCGCCCATGACGAGAACGCATCGAGGCCACCCGCACTGTCGTACGCGGCGCGCGCCTCGTCAGCGAGCATCTGCTCGTAGAACGGCTTGAACTCGCGCTGCCTCAAGCTCTCGATGAGGTTCGCGAGCACATGCTCGGGCATCATGGCGCGGTACTCGATGCGGCCACCGCCGTGATCCTTGCGAGGCTCAAACACTTCCGGTTCGGGTGGCTTCGGTGCACCAGGGTGCGCCACATGCACGGCCGACGGGCTCAATGGACCACCGGTCCATCCGGGTGTCGGTGGCTTCGCCTCGACGAACTTGACGGCCGCGCCATCGCCTGCGGTGACCCCCTTCGACGGCAAGTCGTCGACAACGACCACGCGCGTGCCGTCAGCGAGAGTGCGCTCCGACCCGACATCCCCCTCAAGTCCGAGAAAGGCCGCACTGCGCTTGACGTAGACGGTGCGACCCTCGTCGCAGGCGCACACGACGCACAGGAGCGCACTCGCAACTCTCACGATGCGGCTCCGATCACTCCCACGGCGTGTCGCTGACTGGCGGGGACGCCGGTCCGCCAATCGATGTGCCCGGGCCCCGCTGAATCTTCCTCGGGAGCGTCGAGCCGCTGATGCGTCCCGCGCGACTCGCGTCGCTCGAGTGCCGCGCGCGTCATGAGATGGCCGACCGTCAGCAGGTTCTGGGTTTCCCAGCCCTCGGGCGTATCGAAAACCGATCCGAGCGCATACCGCCCCCAGAATGCGAACATGTCCAGGCAATCCGCGAGCTTGGCACCGTGCCGGACGATGCCGACATTGCGCCACATCGCGCTCCTCAAGCTTGAGCGGACATCGGCGAGGTCGAGCTCGCCCGCGACGACCGTTTGCACGCGACTCTCGATGTGCATCGGTACAGGATCTGGGAGCGAGTCTTTCAGCGCTGCGCCCACGCATCGCCGCCCGAACACAAGTCCCTCCAGAAGACTGTTGCTCGCGAGCCGGTTCGCGCCGTGGACTCCGTTGGCCGCGACTTCTCCGCAGGCGTAGAGACCGGTGAGGCTTGTGCGTCCATCAACGTCCGTGCGCACGCCGCCGATGGTGTAGTGCGCCGCCGGATGCACGGGCATGAGGTCGCGTCCGCCATCGATCCCATAACCCGCAAGCATCGACGCGAGCGACGGGAATCGTTCGGCGAACTTCGCACTTCCCAAGTGCCGTGCATCGAGGTGCGCGCAGGGTTCCCCAGAGCCGGCGAGATGCTCAACGATGCCGCGCGTGACCACATCGCGTGGGGCGAGATCTTCCTGCGGATGCCGCCCCGCCATGATTCGCTGGCCGCGGCGATCCACGAGCACCGCACCCTCGCCGCGAACCGCCTCACTGATGAGGTGCCGGGGTGCGCCGGCGATGTAGAGCGATGTCGGGTGGAACTGCATGAACTCGAGGTCGCGCATCCATGCGCCCGCCCGCCATGCCATCGCGAGCGCGTCTCCGGTGGCCACTCGCGGATTGCTTGTCTCTCGGTAGACCTGGCCGGCACCGCCGCCCGCGAGGATCGTCGCGCGCGCCCAGATGATCTGCAGTCCGTAGCGCGGACTCCATGTGACGGCGCCCGTCACCCGACCGCTCGATGTCGAAAGAAGATCGACCCCAAAGCAGCGGTCGAAGAGGCGAATGCCCGGCGTCGCCCGAGCGTGCGCGATCAGCGTGCGCATGAGTTCGCGACCCGTTGCGTCACCGTCGGAGTGGATGATGCGCGCTCTGCCGTGCCCGCCCTCGAGGCCAAGCTGCGGCTGCCCGGCGGCGTTGCGATCAACGCGCATTCCCCATGCGAGGAGTTGCTCGATCTCTGCAGGTCCCTCTTCGACAAGGGTGCGCACGGCGCGCGCTTCGCAGAGTCCCGCGCCCGCGCGCAGCGTGTCATCGAAGTGCGACTGCGGCGAGTCGTTCGCGTCGATCGCCGCGGCGATGCCTCCCTGTGCCCAGCTCGAATTCGAATGGTCGATGGCTTCCTTGGCGAGCGCGACGACATCGCCGTGTTGCGCGGCCTCAATGGCGGCGCGCAGGCCAGCCACACCGCTGCCGATGACGAGCGTGTCCGTAAAAATGTGCGGCAGCAGCTGGCTGCGAAACGGAATGAGGTGGCGCCGCAGGTCGAACGGTGTCATGGCGCGGCGCCACTCGAGGGCGGATGTGGCGTGACGAGGTCGGCGATCCAGAGCTGGCTCGATGGAACGGCGCCTCGCTTGCTCGTCCACATCATGCGGCGCCCGGATGGGTCGATGACCGGCAGGACATCGGCGCCGGGCGCGAAGGTGATGCGAGTTCGCTCGGGCGGGCCGTCGCTGGCGCCGGTCGACACGGCGAAGATCTCATAATTGTCGTGCCCGATCTCGCTACTCGCATAGAAGAGAACTTCGTCGTCGGGACTCCAGTACGGGGCCCAGTTCACATACTCGTTCGCGGTGAGTTGTCGCTCGTTGCGCGTGAGGGTGATCGAGCCTGAGTCATCGCGGACGACATCGCACACGAACACTTGCAAGAGGCTGTCGCCGTGGCGGTCTGATCGGTAGCAGAGCCGACGTCCCGAGTGCGAGAAGAACGGTCCGCCGTCGTAGCCCGGCATCGCGACGAGTGGCTGCACGCGACCCGATGTCAAGTCCTTCACCGAAATGTCTCCTTGGCCGCTCGCGAGTGAGCAGTAGAGGAGCCAGCGACCGTCGGCCGTCGTCGTGCACTCAGCCGTGTAGGCCGTGCCATCGCCCGCGAGAGTGATCGGCTTCTCAGGCGAACCGTCGCTGCCCGGAGTCGCATCGAGGTCGACGGCCACGACGCGCATCTCGACCGGGAACTGCCACTTGTAGCGGCCGGACGCCCCCTGATATCCGGGAGCTTCTTTGTTCGACGGCGGGGTGATCGTCGACCCGAAGATGACGCGCCGCGGATGGGACGCGTCGAACCAGCCACATGTGTTGGCCGAGCCCGGGAGACTGATCCGACGGATGTTTTCGAGACGGATTGGATTCTGGCGGAGGTCGGCGACGAACATCGAGTAGAAGTCGTCGGGGCTCGCGCCAGCCGTGGGCTGCTCGACGGCCTGAAAGACAATCATGGACGCGTCGGGTGAGAAGTATGCCTCCCCCGCCTTCACGAAGCGATCGGGAAAAGTGAGTTGAACGGGGCTCGTCAGGTTGGCCGACTCTTCGCGAACCCACGGCTCGGGCGGCGTGGTGGGAGATGGCGGCGCGAGCGAGGTCTGGCATCCAGCGAAGGCGAAGCACATGGCGAGCGGGATTCCGGCGACAATGAAGGGGCGATGCATGGCGAACCGACGAGTGTAGAGCGAGGCTTCGGCGTGGTGCACGCGGATGAGTGGATCCTCGTGCTCGACAAGACCGCGGGACTCCTCGCGGTGCCCGGCATTGGCCCGGAGAAAGCCGATTGCCTCGTGGCGCGTGCGCAGGCGGACTTCCCCGGAGCTCGAATCGTCCATCGCCTCGACCGCGATACGAGCGGGCTCATCGTGCTCGCGCGTGACGCAGAGAGCCACAGGCACCTGTCGCGGCAGTTCGAGATGCGCGCGGTGTCGAAGCGATACGCGGCGATCGTGGCGGGAATCCCTGAGGAGCCGCGCGGCGTGATCGACCTTCCCATTGCGAAGGACCTCATGCGGCCGCCGCGGCAGCGCATCGACCGCGAGGCCGGGCGAGCCAGTGTCACCGAATGGGAAGTCGTCGAGCGCTTCGCTGATCCAGCGCGCGCGCGGCTCGCACTCATGCAGCTCACGGGAAGATCACACCAACTGCGACTGCATCTTCTGGAGATCGGCCATCCGATCCTCGGCGACGACCTCTACGCGCCCGAACCGGTGCGCGCGATGGCACCGCGCCTCTGCCTGCACGCCGACCGACTCTCGTTCACGCATCCATCCACGCGCGAGCGCGTCGAGTTTGTGGCGAGGGCGCCGTTCTAGGGAGGACGCCCCCCGAATCACGCGCGCGCAAACCGTCCCAGCGCCATCAGCGGGAAGTAGAGGCGGTAGAGGTGGTAGCGCAGGTAGAAGACCTGCGGGAACCCGGTGCCGGTGAACTCGAGTTCGCGCCACGAACCTGCAGGATCTCCGTCGGGATTCGCTGATGGGTCGCGCGCCTGCGCCAGAGAGAGCTGCGCGCGCACGAGCCAGTCGATCGCTCGAGAGAGTCCCGGATCGCTGGGCCCATAGACCTCCTGCAGCACCATCGCGGCCCACGCGGTCTGCGAGGCGGTTGATGGCCCCTGCCCCTTGAGCGATGGATCGAGATACGAGTCGGCCGTCTCGCCGAAGGAGCCGTCTTCCTTCTGAATCGAGCGCATCCACGCGCCCGCACGCGCAATCCAGGGCGCGTCGCGCGAAACCCCGCAGCGGATCGGCCCAATCACGCTCTGCCAAGTGCCGTAGATGTAGTTGACTCCCCATCGCCCGAAGAAGCAGCCCTCGGGTTCCTGCCGCGAACGGATGTAGTCAATGGCTCGATCCACAGCGGCGTGCCCAACCCGAAGGCCGTGCCACGCGAGTGACTCGAGGACACGGCCGCTGATGTCCGGGCACGACGGGTCTTGCATCGCGTTGTGATCGGCGAATGGCACGCACTCGAGAATCGGCCGATCGCGCGTCCGATCGAACGCAGCCCAACCGCCGTCGTCGTTCTGCATGGCGAGGATCCACGCCACGCCGCGCCGCGCGGCCGCCTCCGCCTTCGCGCCGCCGGTTCGCATGAGCGCCATCGCGACCATGGCCGTGTCGTCGCAATCGGGATACCACGCATTCTCGTACTCGAAGAACCAACCACCTGTGGGAGCATCCGCGGCGCAGTGCTGCGCCCAGTCGCCGCGAAACGAACACTCCTTCGCCATCAGCCACTCCGCGGCGCGGCGCGCGCGCGCATCGGCGTGATCGATGCCGCAGTCGTTGAGTGCGTACAGCGCGATCCCCGTGTCCCACACCGGCGAGAAGCACGGCTGCAGCCGGATCTTGTCTGCGGCTTCGATGAAGAACGCGTCGAGATCACGCTCCGCCTCGCGAACGCGCTCATCGCTTCGCTCGATGCCAAGCGCGCGCATGACGATCTGGAGGTAAACCATCGGCGGGAAAATCGCACCGAGCCCACTCGTGCGCGCGGGTCGTTCTTGGCTCGCACGGGCCATGATCCACTCGAACGACGCGGCGATGGACGCCTCGCGCCATGGAGTGCCGCCCACGCGATCGTGCCACTTCAGGAGTCGGTCGATCGCGAGGAACACGCCGCGCCAGAAAGGCGAGCCCGCCTTGCGCACCGTGAGTCGCCGACGCTCGCGCTCGCAGACGAACAGCTCATCGATGCCCAGGTGCGAGGGAATGCGACGAGTCGGTCGCCTTGCACTCACGATCGCCAGCGGCAAGATCATCGCCCGACTCCACGCGCTCACCTTGCCCAGATGGAAGGAGCACCACCTCGGCAAGTGCACAATCTCCGGAGGAATCGACGGAAGCGCGCTCCACGGCACCTGCCCCAAGCACGCGAGGTAGAAGTTCGAAAACGAGTTGCACCGCTCGGCGCCGCCGAGCCGGTGGACCACATCTCGCGCCCGTCGCATGTGCAGCGCGTCGGACCGATCTCCGTAGAGTTTGAGAACGAAGTACGCCTTGACCGTCGCCGAGAGATCCGGCCCCGATCCGGGGTACTGCCCCCAGCTCCCGTCGTCTCGCTGTTGCGACTTCAAGTGCGCCACGATTCGCGGCAGCACCTCGCGGCCATCACGCCCATCGGCCATCGGCGCCGACTCCTGCTCGAGAATCCACTTCATCAAGAGATACTCGGACTGAAGAATGGAGTCGCCTTCGAGTTCCGCACACCAATGGCCATCGGCTCGCTGCAGCGAAGACAACGCCGCGAGGGCCGCATCGCGCGCGCGCGCCGCTCGCTCGGCGAGCGTGGCGTCGCGCACTTCGGCAGACACCATGGTCATCTCAGCGCACCGAGTCCATCGTGACGGCGCGGCGTGCGCGTGCGCAACGCACCACAGCGTCAAGCACTCGTTGCGTTTCGTAGGCGTCGGCGAAGTCCGGCAACGGCACTTCCGGATCGAATCCCGCGAGTGAGCGCACCATGTCGGCGGCCTGACTCACGAACCCGTGCTCGTAGCCGATCAGGTGCGCGGCGGGCCAGTAGTTCGCCACATACGGGTGCGACGGATCCGTGCACATGATGCGCGTCCATCCCTGCACCGCGGCTGGCTTGGACTGATCCCAGTACTCAAGCTCGTTCATGCGCTCGAAGTCGAACTTGATCGATCCCAACTCGCCGTTGACCTCGATGGTGTTGCGATTCCTGTTCCCAGTGGCAAGCCGCGTGGATTCGAACGAGGCGACGATCCCGCCCTTCATGCGCGCGAGAAAGAGCACAGCGTCGTCGACCGTGGACTTGGCCATGCGCGCGCGGCGAGAGGGTTTCCCGCGGAGCGCCCCATCGGACCTCGCAACGACCGCCCGTTCCTTCACGAAGGTCTCCTCGATGGCGCCCTCGATGGAAGTGAACTCGGCGCCCGTGACGAATCGCGCCATGTCAATGATGTGAGCATTGAGGTCGCCGTGCGCTCCGGAGCCCGCCTGCGACGCATCGAACCGCCACAGCAGCGGTGTCGATGGACCGCCCCAATCCTGCAGGTACGACGCGCGCACATGGAAGATGCGACCGAGCTTGCCCTCGCGCACCAACCGATGCGCGAGTGCCACGGCCGGCGCCCGCCGGTAGTTGAACCACACGAACGACTGCACGCCCCGCGTGCGCGCCTTCGCGGCGGCGTCGCGCATGGCTCTCGCTTCCTTGAGTGACCTCGCCAGCGGTTTCTCGCACGCGACATGCTTGCCAGCGTTCAGCGCGGCGACGGCGATCTCAGCGTGGGAGTCATTTGGGGTCGCGACATCGATGAGCGTCGCCTCGGGGTCCGCCAGAGTCTGCCGCCAGTTGACGGTAGAACCGCGCCAGCCCCACCTGCGGCCAAACTCATGCGTTGCCGCAGCGTCTCGACCGGCCACCCAGCGCATCGTCACTGGCCGCGGCAAGTCGAAGAACTTCGGCGCGTTCGCCCATGCGATCGAGTGGGCGCGACCCATGAACTTCGTCCCAACGAGCGCGACCCCGACGCCGCGAGGATCGATCCGCTTGGGCACTCGCGTGCGCTTCATCGTCGTATCCTAACCAGACCCGAGGACACACCATGATGCCACACGACGCCATCGACCCTTCCCGTTCCGTCTCCACGCACGACGCACTGTTCGCGCGACTCGATCGCGTCGAGCGCGAGTCGGCCTCGGCGATGCGCCACGCACGACGATGGCGCACGGGCGCGCTCGTGATGGCTGGAGCGTCCGTCGCCTTCGCCACGCTCGCTGCCACTCAGTCGGCACGCACGCCGGATGTGATCCGAGCGCGACGATTCGAGGTCGTCGATCAGAACGACAAGATCATCTTCCTTGCTGGCATCGGCCAAAACGGCGGGCAAATCGACATCTGGGGCAATGGCGGCACGAATGTGTTGCGGCTCGGTGCCAATGCCGACGGCGGCGACCTTGTGGTGTGGAATGCGAAGGGACAGGGCGTGGCCGCGATGTACGCGACATCGAGTGGCGGCCGCGTCGAGGCCACGATGCCCGAAGGAAGCGCGATGCTGCGCGCCGAGGGCTCGAGTCCATCGGTCATCATCAGCGACGCGAGCGACCGTCCACGCTTCGTGGCCACCATGGCCGGCGAAGCCGCCGGAATCAGCGTGCGCCATTCGGGCGGGCAGGAACTCGTCGCGCTCGGGGCGAGTGCTGGCTCGGGCGGAATCGTGCGAGTGTCAGAGCCTGACGGCACGCTCGCCGCGCAGATGCTCGCCTACGACACCGGTGGTGTCGTCGAGTGCGCGTCTCGCTCGGGCGGACGGGCGGCGTCATTCGGGAGCGGCACCGAAGGAACCGGCGGCACGCTTTCGCTCTTTGCCCCCGACGGCAGCGAGGCGCTCTCGGCGCAGGCGCGTACCGATGCCGGCGCGCGGCTCTCGCTCCTGGGAACCAACGGACAACCAGTCGCCATTGTCGAGACCGGCGCGACCAATGCGGGCCTCTTCTCGCTTGTCAGCGACGGCAAGCGCATCGCCGGTCTGGGTGCCTCCGCCAGGGGTGGCCTCCTGAATCTCTGCGGTCCCGACGGCAAGGCGCTCGTCGCCGCAGGCGCGGCCAGCGACGCCGACGGTGGCGCGATCAGCGTGCGAAGCGGCAACGGCGGGCAGATTGTGCGGCTCGGGATCGACCGAGTGGGCGGCGGCGAGGTCGCCGTCTACGACGGTCCGGGCGCGCGCAAGCGCGTCCTCAACGCGTCGAGCGCGCAGCCGTAGCGCCCGGGTGCGCTCGCTGCGATCTCGGGAAGAAACGGTGAGTCTGACTCGCCATTGTTTCCCGAGAACGCGTGGTTCGCGCGTCGCGGTGGGCGGTTCAAACGCCCGAGAGCGCGAAGGTCGCGCCACTCTCGACATAGAAATTGACGAGATCGCCTGTGGCGAAGTCGCTCGCGCACTGCCCGGGGGGAACATCAATACGCATGGGCACGACCGCATGAACGATCGCCGTGTTGTTGACGGTGTCGGTCGCGAGCACTCGGCCCTGCACAATTCTTGGCGTCCCCTCGATGGGCTCGATGAATGTCCCCCCCGCTGCGGCGCGGTGCATCTTGAGTGCCTTGGCGCGGATGCGACCCTCGAGGGGGCGTCCCACCGTGGCGTTCGCGGCGCTGCCGCCGCTCGCATCAACGAGGTCGATCCGGTAGTTCGTCCGCGCGACGGAAACGCGGACGCGCCCGTCACGCGCCTTCTCGATCACAACGCGGGCGATGTCGCTGGGGGCGTTCGTCATGGGGGCACGAGCCTACCGCGCGTGCCCTCAGTGGTCGACGCGCCGTCCAAGGATCGGTGCAAGTGTCGTGACCTGCGCGTCAACCGCTGCGCGCGTTCGCGACTCAAGATTGAGTCGAAGCAGCGGCTCCGTGTTGCTCATGCGGACATTGCACCACCACGAGCCTGCATCGAGGCTGACGCCGTCGAGTTCGGTGCAGGTCGCGTTCGGGTACGCGCGCCGCAAACTGGCGATCGCACCCTCCTTGTCCTCGCACTCAAAGTTGATCTCCCCCGACTGCTCGTAGCGGCGAAAGGGCGCGAGGATTTCGGACAGCGGCCGCTTCGCCCGCGCGAGCAGGCTCGCCACAGCGGCGAAGGTTCGCAGTCCCGAGTCGGTGTTGAACATGTCCGCGAAGTAGAAGTGACCCGAGAGTTCGCCGCCAATGGGTGCGGCGGTGTCGGCGAGCACCTGCTTCATGAAGACATGACCGACGCGGCTTTCGACCGGTACCCCGCCAGCTTCGGTGATGGCCTCGCGCACACTCCGCGAGGATCGCAGGTCGTAGACGATCGCGGCACCAGGCTGCCCCTTGAGCGCCTCCGTGGCAAGCGCCGCCAGCAGAATGTCACATCCCACGGTCCCACCATGCTCGTCAAGGACGATGCAGCGATCCGCATCGCCGTCGAAGCAGACCCCGAAGTCGTGCCGTGCACGCCGAAGTTCTTCGCGCACCGTCGCGAGGTTCGCCTCGACCAGCGGATTGGGTTCGTGCACGAATGTCCCCGTGGAGTTGTCGAAGTTGAAGGCCGTCGTCTTGATCCCAGCGACCTCGCCAAACACCTTCGGAAATGCGGTCCCGGCCATGCCATTACTCGCATCCACGACAGCACTGAGGTGGCGCGATCCGTCGAGGACGCTCGCCTCCATCCGGCACAGCAGGTGATCGCGGTACTCGCGCCAGAGGTCTGCCGACTCTTCGCGGCCGGCGCGTGAGTCAACGCCTTCTTCGATGGCCTCTTCCGCGAACGAGCGAATCACTTCGAGCCCGCTGCCCGAACCCACCGGCTTCGCCTTCACTCGACTCACCTTGAAGCCGTTGTAGTGAGCCGGATTGTGGCTCGCCGTCACCTGCACGCCTCCGGCGCATTGCAAGTGATTGATCGCGAAGTACACCATCGGCGTGTCGACGAGTCCCACATCCACGACGGTCGCGCCAAAATCTCGCATCCCGCGCTTGAGGGCCTGCGTCAGGGATGGCGAACTCTTGCGCATGTCGCGCCCCACAACGATGTCGCGCATACTCGGGCGATCGTGGCCTTCGTCGGCCGCGCGCCCAAGGAGGTAGCGCGCGGTCGCGTAGCCGACTTTCCACGCCACCCGTTCATCGAGCGGCTCCGGATAGGTCGCGCGAATGTCGTACGCCTTGAAAACCTTTCCCAGCATGGGTCGGAATGGTAGTTGCACGGCGACGCCGTTCTGCGCTACTCTTCCCGGCTCGCCTTTGGGCACCCATCCGTCGTGGATGACCCCTCGGGCGGGCCTCTTGCACCTCGGTGGGTGCAAGTCGGCGCGACTTCATCGTTCGCACCAGAAGCGCCCTGTTCGAGCGCGCGGAGCCCTTCGGGGCCCCCACCGTCCGCATGCTCGGGTGTCGCTGTTCGCAAGGAATCCCCCCACCATGTCTCTCGTCAACGAACTCATTGAAGCCGGTATCCACTTCGGCCAACGCCGTTCCAGTTGGAACCCGAAGATGGCGCCCTACATCCAGGGCATCAAGAATCAGATCCACATCATCGATATCCGGGAGACCATCAAGGGCCTCCTCCTCGCCAAGAAGTTCATCGCCAAGACGGTCAGCGAAGGCGGCGATGTGCTCTTCGTGGGCACCAAGCGACAGGCCCGAGGGTCCATCGAGGCCCACTGCACCGCCTGCGGCATGCCGTACATCACGGAGCGCTGGCTCGGCGGCCTTCTGACGAACTTCCGCACCGTGCGCGACCGACTCAAGCGCCTCGAGGAACTCGAGGGCCTCGTGCAAGGCGGCGGCATGAAGAGCTACTCCAAGAAGATGGAGTCGCAACTCACCCGCGAACTGAAGAAGATCCACCGCAATCTCAACGGCGTGCGCAGCATGTCGAAGTTGCCTGCGGCGCTCGTTGTGGTCGATGTCACGCGCGAAATGAACGCGGTCCGAGAGGCGAAGAACCTCGGCATCCCGACGATTTGCCTCATCGATACCGACGGCGATCCCGACTTCTCCGACATTCCGATTCCTGGCAACGACGACTCGATGCGATCCATCGACCTCGTGCTCAGGGAACTCGCCGCGGCCGTCACCGATGGCAAGACCACTCGGCAGACTTCGGCGCCGGGCGCGGGCGAGCAGGCTGACGACGCGACGCCGGAGGCGCCGCGACGACGAAGCGTGCGCAGTCGGTTCCGCGTCGATGAGGGTCCGTCCGGACTTGAGGCCAGCGACGCTGTCGCGGTGGCCCCGACCACGGCGATCGATGCACCGCCTTCTCCGGCCTGATTCACGAAGGAGCATCCATGAGCACTGCAAACATTGACGCCAAGTTGGTGATGGCCTTGCGCAATCGCACGGGCCTCGGTTTCGGGGATTGTCGAAGCGCGCTCGCCGAAACAGGCGCTGACCTTGAGAAGGCCGAAGCGCTCCTTCGCGAGAAGCTCAAGGGCAAGATGGACACGCGCACCGACCGAACCGCTGGCGAGGGCTGCATCGCCATGGCCATCAAGGGTCATGGTGGCGTGATCATCGAAGTGCGCGCCGAGACGGACTTCACTGCCAAGAACGAAGAGTTCCGGGCGATGGCGACCGAGTTGGCGGGAATGGCACTCGCTGGCACCGCCGGCGAGGTCGCGATGAGCGCGCCGATGACCACCCTCTTGGATGGCGTCCGCATCAAGACGGGCGAGAACATCTCGTTCGCCAAGGGCACCCACCTCAGTGGCGGGAACTTCGCCAAGTATCTCCATCACGACGGCAAGCTCGGCGTGCTGCTCCAGTACGAGGGTGCCATGCCCGAGGAACTGGCCGTGGGCATCTGCCAGCATGTGGCGGCCGCTGTCCCGGCGCCGATGGCGGTCGACGAGCACGGCCTCGCAGCGGACCTTGTCGCCGCCAAGCGCGAGGAAGCCAAGAAGGAAGCCGCCGACTCGGGTAAAGCCGCCAATCTCATCGACAAGATCGCTGAGGGGAAGCTCCGCAAGTTCTTTGAGGAGACGACCCTCCTTGGTCAGAAGTATGTCCGCGACGACAAGGTCGCCGTCGGCAAACTCTTGCCTCAGGGCGTCAAGATTCTGGCTTTCGTGCGCATGCGCGTGGGCGCCTGAGCGACGACGGGCGTTTCATCGATCCCAAGAACGCGCGGCCTCAACCGCGCGTTTTTTCTTGGCGGCGCTGTCCGCGTGCCGATCTCGAAGGCGATGGTCTGTCTCGCCCTCGCCGTTGCCGCGCCCTTGGCGCTGGCCGTCCCTGCTGCCCGACCGAGCGACCTCGCACCCAGCGTTCGCGCCGAGATTGCTGCGCTCGGACTCTCGAAGGCGCGGGTGGCCGTCTCGATTCGAGATGTCGCCACGGGGAGAGTCGTCATCAGTTCGCTCGGGTCGGAGCCGATGGTTCCCGCAAGCAACATGAAGTTGCTCACGACCGGAGCGGTGCTGCAAGGACTTGGCCCAAACTTCGCGTTCCAGACGAAGCTCCTCCACGACGGTGACCGACTCATCATCGTCGGCGACGGCGATCCGGCGCTGGGTGATCCTGAACTTCTCGCGCAGTCGAGCTTCGTGGATGGCGAGGGCAAGACGCACACCGGGATGACCATTGAGCACCTCCTCGACTGCTGGGTGCGCGCCGTCACGGCCGCCGGGATCAACAGGATCGCCGAAGTCGTCGTCGACGACCGCATCCTCGCGCGCGAGGGGCCGCACCCCTCGTGGCCGAAGGACCAACTCGACGAGGCGTACTGCGCGCCGCCGTCTGGAGTGAACTTCCATGGCAACGCACTCCTTGTCAGCGTCGCGCCCGCCCCAGGAGGTGCGCCGACAATCACTCGTCTCTCCCCCGCCGCCCCGTGGCTCACCATCACCAACAAGGGCACGAGTCGGCAAGGGAAGGGCGACCGCAACACGATGTGGATCGCGCGATCGCCTGAGACTGGTGGCCTCACGCTCTACGGCAATGTGAAGACAGCGCCCGAATCGCCGATCACCGTTGGACTCGGCGACCCCGGGCTCTTCATGGGGCAGTGCCTCTCGGACCGCCTTCGCCGCCGGGGCATCGCGGTCGGATCGACGAGGATGGCGCGCATGGACGAGGGTTCGCCAAGCGGCGATGTCATCGGTCCGGTTCTCCGAACGCCGCTTTCGACCGTCATCACGAAGTGCAATGTCGAGAGCGAAAATCTCTACGCGGAAGCGCTCCTCAAGCGACTCGGCGCGCTCGTGACGGGTCGCGCTGGATCATGGTCGAATGGTGCCGCTACCGTCGCGCAGGCCGTCAAGGCGCGCATCGGTTCGGCGACCGGATTCGCGGTGTCCGACGGCTCAGGCTTGTCGCGTGACAATCGCGTCACCGCGGACGGGATGACCGCATGGATCGCCTCGCTCGCGAGTGATTCGACGCTGAGCGCGCAGTTCCTCGCCAGCCTTGCCGTCGCCGGCAAGTCAGGGACGGTCGCCAAGCGCATGAAGGACATCAACCCCGCCGAGGCGATCGTCCAGTGCAAGACCGGCTACATCGACAAGGTCAGCTGCCTCAGCGGCGTGGTCACCAGCGGCGACGGCACGCGCTACGCGTTCAGCGTGCTCGGGAACAACCTCTCCGAGAAGGACGCGGTCGGCAAACTCAAACGACTGCAAGATCGCATCGCGAAACTCATTGCGCAGTCCATCGGCACCACGACGCGCAGCGCAATCGGCGGCTGATCGCCACCGAGCGCGGACGATCAGTAGTTCGGCGTCCAGTCCGGCGAACACTCGCCCCACCCGCTCAAGAGCGCGGCAAGATCATTGCCATCAACCGTGCCGTCGTTGTTCATGTCTGCGCCTCCTGCGCCCGGACTTGAGCCCCATGCGGCAAGCAGCGTCGCAAGATCCTGACCCCCAGTGCTCCAGTCGCGATTGAGATCGCTCGGGCACGAGTTCGCGAGGATGGCGATAGCGTGGAAGGTGCCGATAGACAGGAGTGTTGGCCTTAGAGGGTTGCCCGGTGTGAGCAGTGGCAACCTCGAGACATCCTCTCCCCAACTCACAACGACGCCGTCAGACCGGATTGCGGCACCTACCCGGAGGCCCGCCTCGACCGCCACACAGGGTCCAAGATCGGGCGGCACCGTGGACTGGCCCCATGCATTCGACCCGAACGCGATCACGCTTCCATCCGCCTTGAGGGCAACGGTGTTCCCGTTCCAGTTGTCACCACCGGCCGCGATCTGCACGCACCCGTTCAATCCAGCGGGCACGCCGGGTGAGTGCGCCCCCCACACGACCACGCTGCCATCAGGCTTCAGGGCCGAGGAATGCACCTTCCCTGCGTCGATCGCTGTGCAGGCACCGAGTGTGGCCGGGACTGCTCGTTGCCCGTACCCATTGGACCCCCAACCCACGACTGTGCCATCCGTTCGCATGGCGAGCGAGTGCCAGCCGCCGGCAGAAATCTTCGCGCATGGTCCGAGGTTTGCCGGAATGTCCGGAATCCCTTCGAACTGGTTTCCCCAAGTGAACACCTCTCCGGCCGAGGTCAAGGCAAGGCTGTGGAACTCTCCCGCCGAGACCTGAATGCAGGGGCCAAGATCGGCTGGCACGACTTCCTGTCCCATCTGATTGGAGGGGGCGGAGTCGCGACCCCACCCGAACACCGTGCCGTCCTCATCGAGTGCAAGCGTGTGAAACCACCCTGCTGAAACCGCACGGCACAGTCCCATCTCGGGCGGAGGCGTCGTGAGATGTGCGCCGTCGTATCCCCAGAGCAGCACTGTTCCATCCGACCGAACGACCCCGGCATTGTTTGGTCCTGAGCAGAGAGTGGCGCCAGCGACACTTGCGGTCGGAGCTCCGGGGATCCCCGGGGGCCCGGCCGTCCCCCAACTCGCATACATGCCCGTAGAACGAATCGCTCGGCAAACGAAGTACTCCGCGTCAATCTCGCTGCAGGGACCGAGATTCGTCGGCATCGCCGGAAGGTAAAGCGAGGATCCCCAACCCACGACCGTGCCGTCCGCCTGCAGCGCGAGAGCGTAGCTATAGCCAGCCGCGACATCGAGGCAAACGCCAAGGTTGGCTGGCGGAGGGGAGGAAGGATTCCCAACTTGGAGCACCTTCCCATCAGTTTGGAGGGCGACGATCAGGTTTACCCCTGCTGCCGCCCGAACACACGGTGGGTGTACTGAAGGCACCACTTGCGACCCGGATGACGTTCCCCAGCGGACCAGCGACCCATCCGTTCGGATCGCGACATTGTTGAATGCTTGGGCGTCCACGCGGACACAGGATCCGATGTCGGTTGGGACTGTCGTGACTCCATAGATGTTCGATCCCCATGCGACAACGGTTCCGGACGCTTGAATCGCGACGATGTGGGTCCAGCCCGCCGCGACATCGATGCATACCCCGAGGTCGGGTGGGATGACGAGCGGTTGGGCGTAGAGCGTGCCCCACCCGATGACACTGCCATCAGTCTTCATGGCCACCGAGCACTCGTTGCCAAGCACAAGCCGTGCCACGCCCGACAGGCTGGACGGAGCCAGCGAGAGCTGTCCCCCGTTGGAGCCCCACACCACGACTGGACCAGCGGGTGACTGTCCGAAGCAGACTGCTGAGATCGCGAAGCTGACGCCCACGACGACAGTACCTCTGGACGGATTGAGTGGCTGTGCTCTTGGAATCATGCGCGCCTCCATCACTGCCCCGCGATCGCCTGTGCGATGATTGTCGCAGAGCATGAAAGTATTAGAGCGTGATCTGGATCCAATGAGGCCGCGTGGTCACCGAATTCAGAAAAGTCCTGAAATCCGAGGAACTGCACGGCATCGCTGTAGGGCAGAGGGGGCGTTTTCGCCCAGTAATCGCCGCATATGTCCTCGATGAGAGCGGGTCGGCCAACTGAATTGCCCCCGATCGCCTGCAGCAGGATCCTGAGATCAGGGTCATCGACATCGCCATCACCCGTCAAGTCGCAGGGATTGTCATGCTGTTTCCAGTGCTGCAGGAAGAGGACTAGATCCCTTCGATCGACCATCTGGTCCCCGTTGATGTCGCACGCTTCGGTCAGCAGAATGACTTGGGGATTGCTCAAGGAAGGATCGGGGACAACGCTGCCGACACCGACGGCGACTCCGCTCGCGAGCAAGTCGTGGACCGCCTCGGTGGTCACTCGGCCGTGCGAATGTTCGGGCGGGTCCATGAAAGCGCGGCGCTGCACCACCCGGTCATCGTCCACAGATCGACCGCACCAAGCCTGATCAGGATCTCCCATCATTCCGGTCCAGACGACCCCCTCGCAGTCAGTGCTCGTTGGGTAGCGCCAAAGGGCTCGCGCCCCCACCGCCATCCAATCGGTGTCGAGCGAAAGTGTCGACTCGACCCTCGTGACCCAGGAACTGATGTGCGTGCCCGCTCCTTGATCGGGTCGATCGACGATCGACTGATGAACATCGAATGTCACGACATCTTCCTCATTCGCAAACGGAAAGATGAACACCGCTCCATGAACCCGAAAGCACTCCGTGGACTGACAAGGTCCCCACTCCGTCATGTCCATACCCAGCGCCCCGCCGGCGAGAGGCGCTGCGTCTTCACTATCCCGCGGCGTGACGATGGATGAGATGTGCACCGTTCGAATGAAGGCGGGAGTTCCGTCGGGCAGTGCGACCGCCGGGTGGCTTGGCGATCCAAGCTCGGTGCAAGTTGCAGGCGCTCGAATCGGCTCCCTGACTCCATCTTCGGCGGCCCACCGATACCCCTCCCAGGCAGGCGCAGCACCGCAGCCCTGCGTGTCTCCGGCCTCGGCCGTGGCGTGCGATCCAAGCACTTGCGTTACAAGTTTGACGGGATCCCACTCAACAGCACCCGAGTAGTTCACCGGGATCGTGCCTTCCGTTCCGGGATCGCCGTTGCCATCAAGGCCTTCACAGAGATCCACTCCAGCAGGGACCGAGAGCGATCCGAGAGTCCCGTCGCGCAGGGTCACGGCGACCGGCAAGGACGCGCCCCCCTCACAAGTGCCCGCTGCAACACCTGCGACAACGCACGCTCCATCTGAGTCGATGGGACCAACCGCGGTGAACACCGACTGCCCAAACCACGGCGCGTCCGGACAGAGGGAAGCACCGTCGAACACGAGGGTTGGGCTCTCGGCGTCTGCTGAGAGCGGCATCGCCTGCCAAGTACAGCCGATGATGCGCGCAGGAGTTCCATCGTCTTCCGCTGGAAAGACGCATCCTCCGACGATGATGCCTGACTCGTTCGCGTCCATCGCAACGCTCTCGACCGCTCCAAATGGCAGCAGCAGTGCACGAGTCGTCCAACGATTCGTAGCCTGCGCGTAGTCCACCACCACCGCTCGTCGAGGCGTCCCCACCGTGCCCACGATGCGCGTCGCACTGATGAACCGGAAGCGAGAGCCGCTGCCGTATTCCGCCAGCGCCGGTCAACGCGCGCAATCTCCGATCGGGCCTGTCCAGACGCCAATCTGAGGGACCGGTGCCGCCCCGATCGGAATCGCGCGGTACCTCAAGGCATCCGTGGCAACGGCGTGTGAACTCGCCACTCCCGCAGCCGTCAAGGCAAGGGTGAGTGCGAATTGAAGAGCGACTCGGCCCGCAGACCGAGGCGACGATGCGGAATTGAATACAGTGCGAACCCCAGAAGTGCTCGACATGCCCCAATGCTAGCCCCGGGTGCAAGTCCGGTCAAGGGGCAGCGTGTTCGAGTCGCGGGTTGCCGCGAGCGGACCCACTGCTCGCAAGGCCACGAGTCACGGAGTTGAATCCTGTGACCGCGCTCAAACCGCGCCGTTACTTCGACTTTCGGAAACTCAACTTGGCGCGCTCGACATCCGGGTAGATCTCGAAGATTCGATCGAGCTTCGTCATCTGGATCACCTGCACCACGGCACCCCCCAAGCCGCAGAGGCGAACCTCGCCACCCACTCGCTTCATGCGTGTGTGCAGCATGAGCAGCGCACCCAGACCCATGCTGGAAATGATCGCCAGTTTCGAGCAGTCCACGATGACATTGGTGATTCCGCCCTGCACGAGTTTGCCGATGGCATCCGAGAGTTGGCTCGCGGTCGATGTGTTGATGCCGCCATCAGCGCGAAGCACGAGCACATTGTCACTGACTTCGACGACATAAGTTTCCATGGCTCATCCCTCCACGACGCGCATCGCCACCAAATCCTGGACATCAACGAGTCCGAGCGGCCGTCCGTCGTGATCGAGCACCGGAATCTCGTCAAGGCGCCGCTCCTGCACGAGCCTCACCGCGTCACGCACGAGCGAATCCGAGACGAGGCAAGTCGGATGCTTGGTCATGATCGTGCTGATGGGCTGACCGAGGATCGCCTCACCATGCGTGTGGAGCGCCCGGCGCAGGTCGGCGTCCGTGAAGATCCCACTGAGTTTGCCGTGCGCGTCGACCAAGAGGAGCGCGCCCGCGCGGCGGCCGCCCGGCGCCGTGGCGAGCGCCTCGCGAACCGAGAGCGAGTCGCGCACGACCGAGAGATTCTGTTCGACACGGAATCGCAGCACATCTGTGATCTGCCGGAGTCCAGCGCCGAGCATGCCGCCGGGATGGTGCTTGTGGAAGTCGTCTTCGCGGAAGTCGCGTCGGCGCGCGAGCGCGAGGGCGAGCGCGTCCCCTGCCGCGAGCATCGCCGTCGTCGAGGCGGTGGGGGCAAGATTCAGGGGACATGCTTCGACGATGTCGCCGACGGCGACACACGCATCGACGAGCCGTCCCAAACTCGTCGCCGTGCGGCTGCACAGCGCGACGCGAGGAATCCCGTCGGCCTTCAAGTGCAGCGCGAGGTCGATGAGTTCGGCGGTTTCGCCCGAGTAACTCATGAGGAGGGCCACATCGGTGTCGCGGAACCGGCCGAGGTCGCCGTGCACGGCATCCACTGGGTGAATGAAATGCGAGGGTTGGCCGAGGCTCGCGAGCGTCGCGCTGATCTTGGCGCCGATCAATCCGGACTTGCCCAGACCCGTCACAACCACATGCCCGGTGCACCGCTCGAAGATGTCCAGTGCCGTCGACCACTGCTCGGCAGTCTTGGCATCGGTCCTGAGTGCGTGCGAGATGGCGGAGAGGGCCGTCGACTCCGCCCGAACGACTTCCGCCATGAAGAGGGCGTCGGTCGTGCGGGTGTTCGCCTTCATTCCCGAGAGGGTACCGGATAGGCTGCGCCGATGCCTCTTCAGGACGACTATGAGGTGCGGCTCTCGAGCTTTCAGGGACCGTTGGATCTCCTTCTTTTCCTCGTGCGCCGGGCAGAAGTTGATATCGCGGACATTCCGATCGCGGTCATCACGGAGCAGTACTTCAAGTTCTTGAAGCAACTCGACCGGATCGATGTGGAGGTCGCTGGCGAATTCTTGGTCATGGCCGCGACGCTCGTCGAGATCAAGAGTCGCACACTTGCGCCCGCGACGACATCGCCTGAGGGCGAGGCGAGTGCGAGCCGCGAGTCGGCCGACCCCCGATTCGAGCTCGTGCAGCAGTTGCTCGCGTACCAACAGTTGCGCTCAGCATCGGGAGCACTCGAGGCGATGCGGCAGGAACGCGCTCGGCGATTCACGGCCGGTCGCCACGGAGGCGATGCGGCCAGCGCTGCCGACGGCGACGAGTCATCGGTCGACATCGGCGACGCCCATGTCCTCGATCTCCTCGAGGCGTTCGAGCGCATCATCCAAGCGGTCGACTTGACACGCTTGGGCGAGCACCGCGTCGAGTTCGACGACACGCCGATCAGTCTTCATCAGGCCGATCTCGTGGACCGGCTCGCGCGCAGCGAGCGCCGTCGACTGACGCTGCAGGACATCTTCGCCGGACGCGGTCGCAGCGAAATGATCGGGTTGTTCCTTGCGCTTCTCGAACTTGCGCGCCAACAACAAGTCGCCGTCCGTCAGGACGACTCCGATGCCGCGATCGAGATCGAACTCCTGCAACTGACGCCGGATCCGAGCGTCGCCCCTACCGCTGCCGACGATCCCCGCGTCATCGAGATCGACTCGCGCCGCGAGGAGTAGGTGCTACGGTGCCGCCGACGCATCGGCCGGCAAGTCCGGCACAACATCGGGGGAATCTGGGGGCGTCGCGTCTTCTGCGCCATCGGGCATCGTGGGATCGTTGCCACCGCGCCCCAAGCTTGGTGGCTCGTGTTCCCTATGCTCAGGCTCATTGCCAGTACCCCACTGCGTGGTCCGCGATCGGCCCAGGAGCAGGTCGTTGACCATCGTCTCGCACAGGTCGCTCGTCACCACATGCACTGAGATGGGCAGCGCGGCCGGAGACTCGGTGTAACCCGTGCAGTCGCCCAGTGACTGCCAGACGATTCGTCCAGTGGGAGCGTGGTAGAGCTGGAGCACGAGGGTCATGGTGGTCCAGTCCGAACGCACCATCGTCAGGCCCAGCGGACTGAATCGCGTCGAATTGGAGACATTGAGCGACGAGACCGTGCCGAGGAAGAAATAGTCAACCCCGATTGCCTTGCCGAGCCGCGCGAGGCACTCCGGGTCAAGGAGGCCGGTGTCGTTGGCGTCCTTGAGCATCTGC
>SXGS01215843.1_pt1 | contig 28733 bp, 20 predicted proteins | sample 3174681 | NCBI WGS metagenome assembly SXGS01 (sample SAMN11356861, study PRJNA531348) | freshwater metagenome | isolation source: freshwater sample F1-80 | place: China: Fuxian Lake, Yuxi | collected 2017-12-25 | reverse complement strand
TGCGCGACTCCACATCGGCCAGCGATCGCCGGCGGTGCGTGCCCGATGCCGTACCCGAGCCACGCCGGGTGCCCCCTGGGCGTAGCAATGGCCCCCCCCCGCCCACGCAACCCGTTCCCGAGCCACGCCGGGGACTTGCCGCGAGAGACGCGCGCAAGCGGAGTTGCGCGACTCCACATGGGCCAGCGATCACCTGTGGTGCGTGCCCGATACCGTACCCGAGCCACGCCGGGTGCCCCCTGGGCGTAGCAAGGGGCCCCCCCCGCCCACGCACCCCGTTCCCGATCCCCGCGCAGGCGGGACGATGAATTCTGTCTGGTTCCCTTAGTGAGGTAGGATTTGGGATTGGCGGGGCAGCACGCGAAACTCCGCGACCCGGATCTGATCCGCGGCGCATGCCAGAGAGAGACGTTCGGCGTCCGGGGAAACTTCCACGATGAAGGTAGCGGTACCGTTGCGCAGTTGCCCCCCATACACCAACGCGCGGCGACCCTTTTCGTCCCGCGGTTCCAGCAGGCGTGGTACTGCCTCCGGAGCGCCTGCTGAGATAGTGGTCACGGCGATCCGCAGGATGCGGGATCCCGGCGCTCGCCCGCTCCCGAACCCCGCCCCGACGCGCACGCGCCAGGTGCGCGCGCCCACCCGGCCCTGCAGTTCCTGATCCAGCGTCCCCGGCTTGCGGGGGATCGCCAGCCGCCTCAACCGCCAGGTTTCGTCCGGGCGGTACACGCCTCTCGGGCCGCGACCGTAGCGAACCCGGAGATGGAGCACCTCGTCCGGTGCAACGGCGCCCCGGATCATCTTCTCTGCTACTCCGGGGGTCCGGTTCCGCAGCCAGGGGGAATGGCGTTCATACCGGTTCCCGGTCGCGTCGGTCACCTCCATCACGTCTATCCGACCGGCGCCCACCGGCTGTCCCGGTTCTTCCAGGCGATAGCGCAGCCGCAGCTCACTTTCTACCTCCGACCCCGGATAGGAACCTGCCGTCAGGTCCAGCACTCGAAGCCCAACCGCGCCGTCGCGTACCAGCGTGGGGAGTGGCTGCGCCGTCCATACCGGATGGCGGCCGAACAGCGGATTGCGGACCACCACCTCCCCGAAGATCGGCAAGTGGCCCCCTTGTCTTTGTCGTCCCAGCACCTGAAGTCGCAGCGTGCGGGAGCGCCGAGGCGCCGTGGGAAACGTCCACTGTGCCAGCCAGTTGGCGCCGTCCTGCCGATCCAACGGGAGGCTCGACGCTGTCTCCGGCCCCTCGGCGGTGTGGAGGCGCCGCCCTTCAGCATCAGCGAGCCCCACCTGCACCCGATTCCAGCTCCGGCCCACTTCGCGCCGGCTGACGCGAAATTCCAACGTTTGGCCGGCGGAAACCCGAATCGGTTGCCGTATCCGCAAGCCGAGCGCACCCTTCCACGCGTCCGGAACGGCCCGCCTCAGCAGGCGCTCGCCCCAGGACCCGTCCTCGACCAGCGCCGTCTGTCCTCGCACCAGCACCGCCTCCACCCGGAGTTGGCCGCCGTCTACCATCCGGCACGAGGGCCTCGTAGGCTGAGTCATCAGAAAGACCGTGCCTCCTGCCAGCAAGACCGCTGCACCGACGGCGGCGACCCAATTCCAGCAGCGAGCTGCTCGACTCATCACTAGCCTCCTGCGGGGGCCCCTGGCGTACCTGCGTGAGAAGCACGCGGAAACGCACGGTGTGAACAGGGTGCGCTTCCATCGCCAGGTTCAGCGATGCCGTCGTTTCACCCGTTTTCTCCACTCGCCCTACTACTGAGACGGACTTGCTTCTGCACGGGTTACCCCTCCCATCGGGCGATCAGTACGCCGTGCGGAACTCGGCGCTCATCAGGAGGGCGTGACACAGGGCTCCCCACGCACGGTGTGTCGGCGGGCGCGGCGTGCCGGAGGGGGCGGCAGCCGGCACGCCGGATGGCGGCGGTCCGTTGTTGTTGCCGGGCGGGCGCCGCGTCGCGGTCCCAACCGATGGGGAGGGCTGACCCGGTGACGACTGCGCGTTCCGATCCGGGGTCGGACCCGGCTGCACCGCCGCAGTGCCGAAATCATGCACGAACCGCACCGCTCGCTCTCGCTCGGCGCGGGTGGCGCGACGGCCCACGGTGAGCCGGAAAGCCTGGTCCACCCGCTCCCAGTCGCCGCCGGCCGGAGATGCGAGGAGCCGCGCAGCCACCCCCTCGGCCGCCCGGAGCGCCAGTTCACCGTTCAACAGGAAGAGTGCCTGATCCGCCCCGACACGCGACTCCCGCCGGCAGGTCACCAGGCTCGGATCGGCGAAATCGAAGGTGCGCAGCGCCTCGGGGAGTGCCTCCCGCAGGACCGGCAGGTACACAGTCCGCGAGGGTGCGTCGAGCTGCGCCGGCGTGAAGTGGAACTGCTCGTTCAGTTCCGGTTTTCCGGCCGTCGCCACGAGGGACCCACGCAACGGCGTCAGGTCCAGGAGGCCTCCAACCGCCAGCAGGGCATCCCGCAGCGGCTCCGCCTCCAGCCGCCGGGGAGACATCCGCCAGAGCAGCCGGTTTTCCGGGTCCCGCACCATCCCATCCGCCCGGCCCGCGCTGCCGGCCCGATACGCCCGCGTGAGGACCAACAGGCGTATGAGGCGCTTGAGCGACCAGCCACAGGAGGCGGATGCTGGCGTGATGGAGGCAGGCGCCCCCCTCCCGGGACCGCCGGCGTCCCGCCGGCCTCCCCCAGCCTCCAACACTGATGGCAGCGGAGACACAAAGGCCCCGGCCAGCCAATCCAACAACTCCGGGTGGCTCGGAGCTTCCGCGCGGCGGCCGAAGTCGTCGGGCGTGCGGACAAGCCCCTGCCCGAAGAGATGCTGCCAGACGCGGTTGACAAACACGCGGGCGGTGAGCGGATGCTCCGGGGAGGCAATCCACTGCGCCAACTGCAGACGACCGCTCCCCGTCAGCGGACGAGGCGTCCCCACTCCCGTGCCGGTTCCCGAGCGCGCATCCTGACCGCGTACTGCGGTGTCCGCCGTGCGCGCCCTGGAGTTGCTTGCGTTGCTGACTGCCGTGACGGCTATGGGCATTCTCCGAGGCGCCGACTGCGTGGCCCGCAGCTCCCCGCGCGCTCCGAGGGTAAGCAGTCCACGGGGAATCACATCGCCCTTCTGGTCCGCATCGCCCCGGATGCGGATCGCCAGATCCGCCGGTTGCGCGGCCTCCCGCACCCCCATTGCGTAGTCCGGGGCGGGGGGCGGGTTCCTCACCAGCGCCTCCAGGGCGGCGTCCAGCTTGCGGATCCGGGCGTCCCAGTCGGCGATCTCGGCGTCCAGACCCGGAAACAGCTTCCGGATTTCCGCGTACCGCGGGGACTCCGGCTTCAACTTGCCCTGTTCCGTTTCCAGGGCCGCCTTCTGGCGCACAAAACGGTAGCGGTCCGAGCGGGCCTTGTTGCGGGTGGCGGTTGCCACCGCCACTGCCTTCTGGTGCGCCTCCCAGGGGCCCGCCAGACGCTCACCATCCCGGCCGATAGGCTGAAGGCTGCGGTCGTGGCCGTACTGGTTTCCTTCGGTGCCGGGTCCGGAGAGCACCTCGGTGCTGGCGAAAATGCCGGCCAGCGCATAGTAATCGCGGGTGGGAATCGGATCGAACTTGTGGTCATGGCAGCGCGCGCACCCGGCGGTGAGGCCGAGAAAGACCCGAGTCGTGGTATCCACCTGCCCATCTACTACATCCAGCATGAACCGATCCGCCCGCATTTCTTCGAAAGCCCGCGGGCCGAACGTCAGGAATCCCGTGGCGATGCGGCGCCGGTCCCGTACGGCGGGATCATCGCTCGGCAACAGGTCTCCGGCGAGCTGTTCCAGGATGAATTCGTCGTACGGCCGATCCGCGTTGAAGGCGGCGATCACGTAATCGCGATAGCGCCAGGCGTGGGGGTAGAGCACATTTCGGTCGCGCCCGTTTGACTCAGCATAGCGGACCTGATCCAACCAGTGCCGGCCCCACCGTTCCCCGAAGTGCGGTGACGCGAGCAGGCGATCCACCACGCGCTCATAGGCGTCGCGGCGCGTGTCGGCCAGGAAGGCGTCCTGCTCGGCGGGAGAGGGAGGCAGACCGATCAGATCGAAGGTGACGCGCCGCAGGAGCGTCAGGCGATCCGCCGGCGGGTTGGACTGCAGTCCGGCGTGGTCCAGGCGAGCCTGCAGGAAGCGATCCACCGGAGAGAGCGCCTCCCCTCCCCGCACAACCGGCGGCACGACGGATTGCACCGGGCGAAGCGACCACAGCCGCGCCTCGTCGGCCCCGGCGGCCATCCCGCGCACCGAAACCACCAGCGCGGCAAGCAGCAGTCCTGCCGGAACTGCCGCCCGCCCCCAGTGAAAGCTCGGCGTTCTGCCCATGTCGCTGCGCTCCTGCACTCCCGCCCGCCCATCGCTGCCCCGCCGGATTCCGAGGCGACAAGCCGGACCCGGGCCGACACCACCCCGAAGATTGCGACAACGGGCGGGCGAGGTGGTTTCAGGTGCATCCGCGATCTCGCCGGCGCGGGACCGCGTCCAGCGGGCGCACAGCGGGGGCAGTGCCAACGGCTGAACCCCACCGGACGATTTCCGCGGCCCACGGAGCGCCTCCGCTCCCATGAGGGATCGGAGGCGACGGCGGATCTATTTGAGGTTGAGGCGGCGGAGTGCAGTGTCCCAGTTAGAGCCGAAAGTGAAGGCAGGGCGGAGCGTGGGAACCTGCTCGCGGTCTACGAGGGTGGGATAGATAGCGACCAGTGCGTCCACACGGTGGTTGTCGAAGCTAAAGACGCTGAGCAGTTCACGGGCCTGGTCGCAGGTGAAGCGGCCTCCTTTCGCCGCAATCTTCACAAGTTCCAGCCGCTTGTTGTCGAAGGACTCGGAGCGGATGGACTGAACCAGTTGCCCAAAGCGGTCATTCGGGACCGCACGGCGGCTCGGGCCGTCATCGCGGCGCGCAGAGGCGTCGCCGCGGGCCAGGTCGCGCCGGACGTCCGCCACGCGGCTTTCGGTGCGGCCCAGCAGGCGCTCCAGGTCCTCGCGGAGCCGCGCATCGGACACGCGGGTGAGGAGACGGCGCACCTCGCGAAGGTCTTCCAGGGCGTCATCCAGAGAACGGACGTTGTCGCCGGCAGCCACGGCAGGGGCTGCGTCGCCGACCTGCACCAGGGCGAACCCCACGGGTGCAGCGCCGAGAACCAGAGGGGCGCGAAACAGGGAACGGCGGGTTGGCATGGTGGTGCGATGGGGGAGCAATCGGTGCGGTCCGGGAGCCTGGAGATGGACAGCAAGGATGGGCCTGATCCGTCCCATCCCTGCTGCTCATCCGCACATCTGCTGCAGACGATGTGGCTGCACCGCCTACAGGCAGTCAGAAGAGGAAGGGCACGCGCACTCTCCTGTGAGATCGGCTCTCCCTCCCTCGGCTGGCTCTTCTCTCTACTTTACCGGCACGTCCAGGAAACGCCAGTGCACGAAGGAAGCATCGGTATCCACCTTCGATTCGAGGAGATGGAAGCGGCGCACATCCGACGGGAGCGACGCAAACCGAAGGCGGAAGCGGACTTCTTCCCCCGGTGCAACGTCTGTGATCTCCGGCGCGAGGGCGATTCCGTCTACCGCGCGCAGTTCCCACTCGCGGGTCGACTCCGCATCGCGCAGATAGAAGGCTTCATCGTCCCCGGGGCGGCCGGTCTGGATCGAATCTACCGTGTCGGCCCGGAACGATACCGTGATCAGTGTGGCGTCCGGTGTGAACTCCACCCGGCGAATCCGGAGGTGCGGCGATGTCTGCGCCGGGAAGTCCAGGTCATACGTGTGCGGAGCCTGGGGGCCTGCGTCCACCGCAGAGCCGTTCGTGGCGGGGACAACGTCCCACCCCGGGACCGGGATCTGATCAGATGACTGGACGATCTCTACCGGCTGCGGATGCCGGGGCGCCCGGGCCTGGCTGTTGATCGTCAGGTTGAAGCAGCCGGACAAAAGTCCGACCGCCGGCACGGCCGCAAACAGGCCGGCACGGCGAATGAAGGTCTGGGAAACCATCGCGATCCTCCCGAAGCTAGCGCAGCGGAACGTCGAGGAATCGCCAGGCGACCAGGCCCGGGGGCGCCTCGACAGTGCCCTCAATCATATGGAATCGACGCACGGAATTGTCCAGCCGCTCGAACCGGAGCGTGAACTCCACGGTGTCGCCGGGGGCCAACCGGGTGCGGGTGGGCATCACGGCGATCCCTTCCAGGCCGAGAAGCTGGTAACGGGCAGTGGAGTCCGCATCCTGCAGGTAGCAGGCCAGTTCGTGCCCCGGAGGAGCGACGGCAATGGAACCGCCGAACCGGCGCGCACTGCGGGTCCGGAAGGTCACCAGTGTGGCGCGGTCCGTGACGTGCACGCGGGTGATGCGAGTTTGTTCGTCGCTGTTACACACGACGTCGAGCCGATAGTCGCCCGTGTCGCCGGGTAGAGTCACAATGCGCACATCGGAGGGCGCACTGTCTGCCGGAGCGACCGGAAACGGATCCGGCGCCTGAATGACCTGTACTGCAGAGGGAGCCGGGCGGGCCTGACTGTTGATCGTCAGACTGAAGCACCCGGATAGGAGTCCGACGCCAGGGATGGCGAGGAGCAACCCGGCGCGGTTCAGAAGGCGAGAGGCGAGCATGATCTTCTCCTCGTGTGAGAGTTCCGACCGCCGCTTCGCCATCGGTCGGGAGCGATTGGGAGCAACCCGGCAGGTGGCGAAATCAGGGAGGGAGGATGCCGGCGGGACCGTCAGGACCCACCGCAACCATGTTTATCTTACCCCGTTCCTGAATCCTGTGTCGGCCGGCGAGGGTGGGTGATATTTGCGTCTACGGGAGTCCTTCCACACCGAGTTCCCCGGCCAGCCGCTGCAGCGCCTGGACCGTCGCACCGAGCACCGGGCATCCGTTTGTCTCCCGGTCCTGCTCGCGCCGCCACTCCAGCTCACCGGGAGTGAAAATGTGCTCCACCCCTTCCTGTGGACGGCTGTCGCGCAGCAGTTGCAGATTCAGTGAGAGCCGCTCGCGAAACGCCTGCGGATCCTGCAGTCCCTCCAGGCGGATGGCGCCGAGGAAGTGCCCCGCTCCCGGCTCGGCGCCGCCGGCCAGGCCACGCACGCGCTCCGGCCCGGTGGCGGTGCCCGGGAGGAGGTTGCAGAGTGTCTCGACGATGAGGCCGAGCGCAAACCCCTTGTAGCTCCCGAGTTCGAGCATGCTGCCGAGCGGCAATAGTGCGCCGCGTTCGGCGGCGGCGGCATCCGTGGTGGGCCTGCCCTCCGGATCGAGACCCCACCCGGGGGGAATGCTCTGCCCTTTCTGCGCCTGCAGCGTTACCCGGGCTCCCGCCACCACGCTGGTGGCCATGTCCAGCACGAACGGAGGGCCGGTATCCGCCGGTGCGGCAAAAGCGATCGGGTTGGTGCCGAGCATGGCCTCCGAGCCGCCGGCCGGCGCCACCCGCACTCCACCGCCCGTCATGGCGAGACCGATCATTCCGGCTTCCATCGCCTGGAGGGCATAGAGGCTGGCGGCGCCGTTGTGCCGGCTGTTTCGCACCGCGGCGAACGCGGCGCCCTGCTGCGTCGCACGGCTCAAGCAGAATTCCATCGCACGCCAGCTTACCACGTGTCCCAGGCCGCCATCTCCATCCACGAGCAGCAGCGAGCCCGTGTCCACCGCGATGGTCACCTGCGGTTGTGGGTTCATCTTGCCGTCCCGCAGGGCGCGGCAATAATTGGCGATCCAGCGTACCCCATGCGATTCGACGCCGCGCAGTTCCGTGCGCACGAGCAGCCGGGCCGACAATGCGGCGTCCTCCGGCGGCATCCCGGCAGCAGCAAAACAGCGAGTTCCGAGTTCGCGGAGGAGAGATGTGGGCAAAAGGATGTAATCTGAGTCGGAGGTCGTCATGAGCCTGCGAAATCTGGTTCCCCTGGCGGGAACCGCCCTGGTACTTTGGGGCATTCGGGGAGGAGTTCCTGCCCACGCACAGAATCCGTTGCCTGCGGCGTCAAACCCGGAGGCCGCGGTGGTGCTGATCCGCACATCCAACACCCTCCGCACGACCCGCGGCAGCGGCTTCGTCGTGGGGGACGGAAGCTGGGTAGTCACCGCCGGGCACGTGGTCTCGGTTGCTCTGGGGCGTGGACGCCGGTTGGCCGATCGCACTGCGTGGGTGTACAGCCCCTGGACCGGGGGCCCGGTGGAAGCGCAGGTCGAGGCGGTGGATGGCCCCGCGGACATCGCAGTGCTGCGTCTGCCGCGGCCGGGACACCCCGCTCTGCCGGTCGAGGGGCTGGAACTGAAGGACGCCGCCGCAGGACGCGTCGCCATTCAGGGCCGCGCGCTCAAGCTCTTCGGCTTCCCGCTCACCTATGGCGAAGCCACCATCGCGGCGCTCGCCCGCCCCGAAAGCAACGAAAGCCGCCTGCAAGAAATCACCCAGCGCGGCGAGACGAACCTGTGCGTGCTCGGCTTCTGCAAAGATGTGCAGCCGGGATGGAGCGGCGGTCCGATCGTGAGCACGGATCGCGGCGCCGTGGTAGCGGTGTTCCACTCCCTCTATCGCAAGGCGGGCCAGGGAGAACCGGTGCCGGCAGGCAGCCTCTCCGGCTACCTGGGAGATCTGCTGCGCCGCGCCGGAGCTGCAGATCTGGCGCCTTTCGCACAACCGCCGGCCCCAACCCTGCCTGCAGCGGAAAAGGGCGCCGCTCGCCTCGCTCTGGCCATCCGAACCTTCACCTGGGCCGCTGATGGGTCCTGGGATAAGGCCGCAGCGGAACAGCGCGAACTTGTGAAGCTCGCCCCCTCCGACGCGCTCTCCCGAGTTGAACTGGGCCGCATCCTGATGGAACAGAAGAAGTTCGAAGACGCGCTCCGCGAACTGACGGAGGCGGTGCGTCAGGAACCGAAGAGCGTCTCGGCGCGGCTGGCGCTGGGACGGGCCTACCACCTGAATTTCGATCCGAAGAAGGCGGCAGCAGAGTTTCAGACGGCGCTGCTGCTCTCACCCCGAGAGGCCGAACCCCACCTGATGCTGGCCGACCTCTACGAAGCGAATCAGCAGCCGGACCAGGCGGAGGCGGCCCTGCGCACGGCCGCGGAGAAACACCCCGATCACCCGGCGATTCTCTCCCGCCTGGGGACGCTCCGCCTGCGCGGCAAGACGCCCGACGAAGGGCTGAAACTACTGGCGCGGGCGGCGGAACTCTGCAGCGAAGATCCCGCCCTGGTCCCCATCCTCCTGAGCTATGGACGCGCGCTGGAGAACGCGCGCAAGAACCGCGAGGCCGAAGCCACGTACCGGCTGGCGCTCCGGGTGGATCCGGATAGTCCGGAGACACGCTATTACCTCGCGGTGCACTTCTACCGCCAGAATCGGTTCGACGAGGCGGAACTGGAGCTGGCCCGAGGCATCCAGGCGAAGGAACTGTCGGAACCGCTCCTCCAGGCATTCCGCCAACTCCAACTGCGCATCAACGAGCGTGGCGCCAAGGTGGGCAAGTGAAGCTCGCGCGGTATCCCGTCGCGGTGGGGGTGGACATCGGCGGAACCTTCACCGACTTTGTGGTGTTCGAGAACGACACGCTCCGTATCCACAAGGTGCCTTCGACCCCGGATGACCCTTCCCGAGCGTTCCTGCGCGGGCTGGACGATCTGGGGGTGCGCGGCCCGGTGCGCTATGTGCACGGTTCTACCGTGGCAACCAACGCAGTGTTGGAACGACGCGGCGCCCGGGCGGGACTGCTCACCACCGACGGCTTCCGCGACATCCTGGAAATCCAGCGCCAACAGCGCCTCCACCTCTACGCACTGGCGCCGACGAAGCCACTCCCGCTGATCCCTCGCGAACGCTGCTTCGAGGTTCCCGAGCGGGTGGGTCCCCGGGGCGAGATCCTCGAGCCGCTGGATCCGGAGGCGGTGGAGCGCGTGCTGGGCGAGATCGTCGCGGCAGAGGTGGAGTCGCTGGCGGTGGTCTTTCTGTTCGGCTTCGCCAATCCGGCGCATGAGCAGGAAGTGGGCCGCCGGGCCGCGGCCCGCGGCCTGTGCGTGAGTCTCAGCAGCGAAATCCTCCCGGAGTACCGCGAGTACGAGCGGGCGAGCACGACTGCGGCGAACGCCTATGTCGCGCCCCTGATGGAGCGGTACCTCACGCGCCTGGAACACAGCCTGGACGCGCGGGGACCCAACCGCCTCCAGATCATGCAATCCAACGGCGGGGTGATCTCTGCAGCCGCCGCAGGGCGTGAAGCGGTGCGCACCTTGCTCTCCGGCCCCGCCGGCGGGATCGTGGGGGCGTGGAAGGTGGCGGCCGCGGCGGGATTCGACCATGTCATCACCTTCGACATGGGGGGCACCTCCACCGACGTCTCACTGATCGAGGACACGCCCCTGGTCACCTCGGAAGGGAGTGTGTCCGGACTGCCGATTCGCGTTTCCATGCTCGACATCCACACCGTGGGCGCGGGCGGAGGTTCACTGGCTCGGGTGGACGCCGGCGGCGCGCTGCGCGTGGGCCCGGGCAGCGCCGGCGCTGATCCGGGACCGGCCGCGTATGGAAAGGGCGCCGAACCGACGGTGACGGACGCAAACCTCGTACTCGGGCGCCTGCGCCCCCGTTCGTTCCTGGGCGGACGCCTGACCCTCCATCCGGAGCGCGCTGCGGCGGCCCTGACCGACCTGGCGCAGAAACTCGACCTGGATCTGGAAACCACGGCCGCCGGGGTCGTACGGGTCGCGGACGTGCAGATGGCGCGCGCCGCGCGGCGCGTGTCTGTAGAGCGCGGGTTCGATCCGCGCCGCTTCTGTCTGGTCGCATTCGGGGGGGGCGGCCCGCTACACGCCTGCGCAGTCGCTGAAGACATCGGCGTCTCCTGTGTACTGGTCCCGCGGTATCCGGGCGCGCTCTCAGCACTGGGCATGCTGCTGACTGATCTGCACAAGGAGAACTCCCGCACCGTAATGGTACCGTTGGGAGACGACACCGAGGCACTGGACGATGTATTCCTGAGTCTGGAGGCGCGAACCCGTGCTGAGTTGCAGGAAGAAGGCGTAGACGAGGCGCAACTGAGACTTGTACGGTATGCTGACGTACGCTATCGCGGTCAGAGCTACGAGCTACGGTTGGCCATCACCGACTCCTCTTCGGAGACGCTGCGCGCTGCGTTCCACGCGGCCCACCAGCGCCGGTTCGGCTATGCCAGCCCGAACGCCCCGTGCGAAATTGTGCATCTGCGCGTGCGCGGTACCGGAGACACCCCGGCGCCGGCCCTTCCGCGGGCCGCGCCGGGGCCACCGGCAGCACCGTGCGAGACAGTCCCGGTATTCGCATCGGGCGTGTGGCAACCCTGCCCGGTGTACGATCGCGCTGCGCTCGCGCCGGGACAGCGCCTCCCCGGCCCCGCCCTGGTGATCCAGGAGGACACTACTACCTGGATCGCTCCCGGCTGGGATACTGAGGGAGACGAGTTCGGAAATCTGCTCATGCGGCGCGTGCTGGGAACACAGGCATCTCGCCCGCCGGAAGCCGGTTCCAAAGGATGAAGGACCAATGATGAAGGAGCAAGTCGCGCCGCTGCCGGGGCCGGACGGGATCCGGCTGCGGTTTCCGTTCGTCACGCTGCTCATCGGCGCCCTGCTCGTCGCGGGCACCTACGCACAGTTTGTGCTGGGGGGCGCGACTTTCCGCCCGGACGGCTCTTTCACCGGCACGCCGACCAACTGGGTGCTGGGCGCCAAGGTGCCGTCCCTCATCGCACACGGCGAGTGGTGGCGATTCCTGTCCGCCGCGTTCCTACACGGCTCATTCATGCACCTGGCAACCAATCTCGTCGGGTTGCTGATCCTGGGCCTGCTCACCGAGTCCCTCTACCGGCCGGTACGGTACGTCGCACTCTTTGTCCTGTACACGATCTCCGGCACGTGCTTCAGCTACGTGATCAGCCCGGATATCTCGCTGGGAGCATCTACCGGCGTGATGGGTTTGCTGGGCGCGCTTCTGGTGCACAACTTTCGCTACCGCACGTGGCTGCCGCCCGCCTGGAGAAACGCCTTTGGAGTGCTGATCGGGATGGTATTCGTGCAGTTGGGGTTTGATCTGGCCTGGCAGCAGGTGGACATTGCCGGACACATCGGAGGGCTTATCGGCGGGATCGTGGTGGGCTGCGCGTTCCGCTCACAGGCGCTGCCGCGCGCTCCGATGTATCGCGAATGGATTCCGGCTCCGGCAGCGGGACTGGTCACGCTCGCGCTGGCTGCCTACACCGGCTGGGGCATGTGGGCCTCGTGCGAGAACAACCCCGAACTGCTGCGCGCCGGGCGGATGCGCAGCAATTTTCCCCGCATTCGCGAGATTGCTCTGGCCCTCGAACGCAGGCCCTATATGGTGGAAGCCCGCCTCTACCGCGCACAGCTCCTGTTCGTGCGCGGGGAAGGTGAGCGAGGGCTGGAGGAGTACCGCCTCGCCCTCAAGCAGCAGCCGAACCTGCTGTCCGGTCGCGGTTCTTCGCGTCTGCGCCTGCAGATACTCGACTTTCATCTCTCCCGTGGGATGCAAAAATACGATGGTGCAGACTGGGACGACGCTCTCGAAAGCACGCGCTACGTGATGGAGCACGGCGTCACCGACGCGCAGCGCGCGCAGGCGCACAACCAGTACGCCTGGGTCCTGGCCGACAAGATGCGGGTGCGCCTGGACGAGGCGGAGCAGCACTCGCGAGAGTCCCTCCGGCTCCGTCCGAACGAACCCGCCTACCTCGACACCCTGGCGTGGATCTCCTACCACCGCAGCAAGCACAGTGAAGCCTACCGACAGCAACTTGAAGCCATTCAGCAAGCAGAGAACCGGGGGATGGCCGGATCGGAAAGCATGTCCGAGCTCTATCTGCACCTGGGGGCCATTCAGGAAAAACTGAACCGCCTGACCGAAGCCCGTGCTTCCTACGCCCGGGCCCTCCGGACCCGGCCCGGCTACCTGGACGCAGTGACCAGCCTGCGGCGCCTCTCCGGTATTCAGGAACCGCCCGATCCGCTCTCCCCCAGTCCCGGGCAGGACCCGGCGGTGGTGCGGGGGATTCTGTGAGTCAATGGAGGGAGATTGCAGGGCGAACGATGAGCGGGTTCGGGCGGCATGCCCGCGTTCCCAGAAGTACTGAGCGCTTCAGCGGGTCCAGTCGAGGACTACGCCGAGAAACTCTTCCTTCCGATCCAGTAACCCGGCGTACATCTCGGGGAGCGCGTCGGATCCGGCATGATGGGTAATCAGGTCGGCGACGGGAACTCGGCCGCTGCGAATCCACTCGATGACCACGGGTACAATCCGCTCGCTCGTCCAGGGAAAGCCCTCGCGCACAGCCGGACCGATGCCGCTGTCGTGAGCACCGATCACACGCAGGCTGCGGCGGTGGAGGTCGCTGTAGAAGTCTACGTCCGGCGCAGTGCCGCGCGGGCTGCCGAGAACGATAACCCGCCCTGCATCCCGGGCCAGCGCCATCGCGCCGGGGAGAGCACTGGCCCAACCGGTGGAGTCCACCACAACGTCGGCCCCGTTGGGCAGCCAGCTTCGGATGGCGAGGGGGGGAATCTGCGTCTCCGGGTTGATGGCGCCGGAGGCGCCCCCGCGCTCGGCCGCCGCGCGGCGCAGGCGCACGGGATCCACTCCCACCAACGGCCAGGCGCCTGCCGCCGCGAACAGGCGGAGCGTCATCTGCCCGATGATGCCCAACCCGACTACAGCAACACTCTGCGCCAGAGTCACCTCTGCCTGGCACAACGCGGTGACAGCGGTCTTCGCCATTCGCGCCAGCACCAACTGGTGCGCCGGACCCTCGCCCGGCAGCTTCCAGAAACGGGAGGCAGTCCCATCCGCAGCCCGCAAGAGCGCGTGACTCGTGTGCCCGGTGGAAGTAAGAAGTCGCTCGCCGGGGGCATACTCGTGCACGCCTTCGCCTATCGCCTCAACGCGCACGACGGCCATGTAGCCCATTGTCTGCGGGAACTTGGGCCAACTCACGCAGGGGTTGGTCAACCCCTGGTGGATTCCCGTGAAGATCGCCAGTTCGGTGCCCGCACTGACCAGGCTCGCCTCAGTCCGCACGAGGATCTCGTCGGACGCCGGTGTCGGGATTGGAAACGTCTCGAGCGCCGTTTCCCGCACCGCGGGAACTACCCAGCGCCGACCCATCTGTTCGCTCACTGCGCCTCTCCTTTCAGACCCACCGCCGGAGCCACCCAGGCAGCGAGCGGCGGCGTTTCTCCTTCCACTTCCAGGCGCGCGTAGCGCCCGTTCAGCGCCAGGGCTTCGCCATCCAGGTTCGCGGCCGGAGCGGCCCCGGGAAACCGGGGATCTTCTCCCACCCGCACCCGGATGCGCCGTGCCCCCGCGGCATCCTGAGCACCTGCCACATAACGCCCTCCCCGCACGATCGGGAACGCATCCGTCAGCCACATTCCACCGGCGAAGGTCCAGTGGTCCGGACGGTCCGGACGCAGCCAGCGCAGTTGGAGGTCCGCGTTGCGTACCCGGTTTCCGGGATGGGGGTCGGTGGGGAGACGCACCGACAGCGTCCGCCGCTCCCCGGCCGCGAGGCGCACCCGCTTTCGGACCGTGCGGCATCCCGCGCGCACAAACCAAACGGTATAGTCGTCGGGCGGCAGGTCTCCCAGCACGAACGCCGCCCGGTACTCCCTGTCGCCCGGTAGCCTGGGTCCCGGATCGGCCACGGTGGAGATACCCGTGCGCGCCAGCAGCACCCGCACCGGCGTCTGCGGAAATGCGGGGTCGGCCGACGCCCGGACCTCACCGCGCAGCACAGCGGCGCCGGGTCGCGGCCCCTCCGCCGCCAGCACGAGAAGACAGTGAGTCACATCCGCCACTGCCCGTATCGTGTCCTGTGCGCACTCCAGAATGAGCGGCTCGCAGGCCAGCCGGTCGTCCCGCTCCGCCAGAGGCCGGAGCCGCTCGGCCCGCTCCCGGCTGAACGCCACCAATGCGCCTATCCGGCTCACCACCGCTCCCTCTGCAGCCGCCTCATCGTGCGGAAACTCGCGCGGGTGGTAGCCGTCGAGGCGGACGTGCAGGCCCAAGACGTAGTTTTCCATTCGCGTGTGGACGGCACCGCCCAACGGAAGTGCGTGCGGGGGCGAACCACTGTCCTCCACAAAGTGGAGAAACGTGCCGAGCCACCGGGCTGCATTCTGCGGACTCTCGCCACGCAGCGCCTGGAGTGTGCGCCGGAAGAACGGCCGCCACGTCTGCGCCACATCCGGCATCAGGTGTGAGGAATGGCGGGGGAACTCCGGGAAAAGCAAGTAGTCATCCACGAAGTACTGGGCGAAGGCCCCGCCCTGATAGTCTCCACCCCACGCCAGATCCTCCATCTGACGCAGCCCACCGAGACGGGCTTCAGCGCGATCGGAAGCCGGCAGGGCCCGCAGGCCATGCCGGGTGATCTCAGTGTGCGGCGTACCCCAGGCGCCGGCGTGCTGCGTAACCCCCACGAGCGCCGCAGCGAGCAGGCCCGCCACCGGGCCCCGGTTCAGGCGCCGGTGCGGACGAAACTGAGCGGGGGCTGCGCGGCGTTCGCCAGCGGAAAGCGGTCCGTGGATGCGATGTGGTAGAGCCACCAGCGGTACTTCCGGCCTTCCAGATCCATCGTGAGAGCCCGCGTCACGGCCGTGATCGCATCCGCTTCGGTCGTATCTGCCGGGCCAGAGCCGAGATCTCCCAGGCGGAGGCAGACGCCGACGATCTCTTCAGCGCGCACGAACTCCCGCAGCGTCAACTCTGCCACAAACGGAGCAAGCGAAGCCGCATCCGGAGCGGGCTTCGGGCGCCAGTTCGGATCCACTATATAGTTTTCCGGGTAGGCAGCCATCAATTCCAGGCGGGACGCCATCACCACGCGACCCACGCCTGCCTTCAGCGCCGCATGCAGCAGTACATAGATGCCGCGCCCGGAGTGATCCAGCGCGTCCTTTTCGGCTGCAGCGTTGGGGGTGACGGGGGCGGCATGCGGTGCGAGATGCGCAATGGCATCCATACCGCTCACCAATGGTGCGACCTGATCCGGCTCGCGCAAATCGGCGGGAGTATAGGGGCAGCCTTCCGTGCCGGCTGGAGCGAGGGGCTCAGTCCCGGTCAGACGGAGTTCGTGTTCACTGCAAAGCGCGCGGGCAACCGCCGCTCCGAGGGGCAAATCTGCCCCGGTGATCAGGATTCGCATTGGGTATTCGGGTGGCTCTGCCTCCCCAGCGGAGGCCAGTCTCGGTCAGTTCGCCATAAGCGCTGTGGTTCCCTGCGGGTTTGCGCGCGGTTGCGGGGATCGTCGCGTGTCCGACGGAAAGACCGTCCGCACAGACCTAACGGGGCAGGGCCCGCACGAACGTCCGCAGGCTGCGGCAGGTCAACGCGCGCTCCAGCAGGCCGTCCAGCAGGGCCACCTGCGTGATGCTGCCCACCCGTGCTTCTAGTTCCGGAGTCATCTCGGCGAACCGCCGCCGCAGCACCCGCACCAGAAACTCGGCTTTCGCCTGCGCCTCCCCCTGGGCACGACCCGCGGCCATGCCTTCGGCCATGCCTTCGGCCAGGCCTTCGGCCAGACCCGCTGCTTTCGCGGCAGCGACGCGTTCTGCCGTGGCCCGTGCCGTTTCTTCAGCCCACACTTTCCGCATCCAGCTCGATTGCAGGACCATCTTCCTTCCTCCCAGGAACTCAAATACCTGTGGGTCATTATACCGTAGCTCGGAGAACACCTGGCACACCGCCAGCAGGTTCGCTTGCTCCTCCGCGTCCGCAAGCTGGTCTTCTACCATCCGCCGCACTTGCGCCGCCAATTGTAGGCCCGGCTCGGTCGCCTGGGCCACCAGCACGAACGGCGCCAACCCCGCTTCTCCCCGCGCCAGCAACTCCGCCGCCTTCAGTTCGTAGCACCGGATCACCTTCCACCCCGCCTCCGTGTAGGACCAACCCAGCGAACTCTTCGCCCGGTGGATCGGCGCCAGGCCGGTAGCAGAATGCGGACGGAGGACAAAAGCAACCGCGTTGGGCACCCGTCTCATCGCCAGGCGCGACAGGGCCAGATCGTCGTGCATCTGCTCCGGAAGCCGTGTCTCCCCCCGGGTGGCCACCTCCAGCAGGTAGAACTCGGGCTCGGCTCTGGGGCCCTTCCCCTCCGCCTGCAGCAGCCCGTCGGGGATGCGGGTGGGCAGCACCAGCTTATTGGCCAGGGCCGTGATCTTTCCGGAGACGGAGACGCCGGCCAGCCCGAGCAGGGACCGGCCGAAGTGTTGCATCAACCAGGCCGCGCCACTGTCAAACTCGCCCATGTGCATAGCCTCTTTCGGTAGTCGTCGCGCCGGACAGACCCGCTGCGGTTCGCAGGGAATTGTCGTGGGCACGCTCCCCCACACATTGTCCCTGGGCCGCGCCGCCCCCACTCCCCCCAGACATTCTCGGCTACACTACACACCAGCTCACAGGCCTGCCCCTCACTTCTCATCCAGGAATTCAGGTAGAATGGTCCCGTCCCCGGGGAGTATCCGGGCAGAGGGGATTCGGACTTGATGGACCGGCAAACAGCGAACGGGACGGCCTCCAATGCGGCGCCGGGGATGGATGGGCGCTGGCCCCGACGACTGCGCCTGACTGCACGCATCCTGTTTGCTGCGGCTCTGGTGTCTATGGGATGGGTGATCTATCAGCGCCGGCAGACGCAACAGGCGCCGCTGCCGCCAACGCCGCTGCGGGTCGCACCGCTGGCGCTCGACTGGAACCGGGAGATCTTCCAGCCCTGGGCCAGCGTGGAGGACGGCATCGCCCTGGAGTATCCGGCCCGCTTCGAGCCGGTGCGCGGATTCGGGCGATTCACGAGCCGCAAGGTGGCCGGAGGGTTGGTGGAGGAGGATCTGGTAGCGTTTCGCTCGATGGCGCCGCGCGGCGTGATCGTAGTGGCGCTGTACCGTGCGCCGCGCCCCCTGACCTGGGATGAATGGCAGAAGTTGGTGCTGGCGGACCGCGGCGCCCCCCCCCCGGCGAAACCTGGTGCGCCCACTCCCTTTGCCGCCGAGTTTGGCGGTTCCGATTACATTGACCGCCTCGCCACGGCGGGGGACCGCCCCGCACTCGCCGTGCAGGCACGCGGGGCGGTGAAGTATCCGATTCGCGGGAGTGAGACCATGGAACTCTGGCAGTTCGAGTCTCGCCTGGTCGCGCAAGGGGCCCGGGCTGTCCGCATCACAGCCGGCATCCACTCTGACCAGGCGGCCTCTGCCCGCCCGGCGCTCCAACGCACGCTGAATAGCTTCCGGTGGAAGCCGCCGAGCAGCCGGTAGTTGTGTATTCCACCGAGCCTGCGCTGACCGGCGCGGGCAGCAGCGCTCCCGTGGTTCCGGACGACAGTCCCCTGCCACGGCGGGGTCACTGGGGATGCGTGCCGCGCCGACTTCGGCATTCGGGTGGGGAGGAGTTCCCGGTTCACAGGAGGAACCGTTGCCCTGTTCCGCCTCTCCCCGTTCCAAGCCTACCTGATGAGCACCCTTACCGCCACCACCGCCTCCCTGATCGAAGAACGGGTCCCCTGGCTTGATGCCGAAATGGAGGCCTGTCTCGCCTCCGCTTCGCGTGACCTCGACCTGTACCGATGGGCGGGCTACCATCTCGGCTGGCGGGACGCGGAGCTGCGCGAAATGAGCCCGGCTGACCGGCGAAAGCATGGCGGTAAGCGCCTGCGGGGCGTGCTTGCTATCCTGACGTGCGAGGCGGTCGGCGGCGATGGGAAGGCATCGGCGGCAGCGGGAGCCGCGGTGGAACTGGTCCACAACTTCTCCCTGGTCCACGACGATATTGAGGACAATGACGCCGAGCGCCGCCATCGCCCCACCGTGTGGAAACTCTGGGGCGTACCGCATGCGATCAACGCGGGCTCGAACCTGCAGGCAATGGTGGACATGGCGTTGCTGCGGCTGGCGGATCGTTACCCGGCCGAGCGGGTCATCGAGTGCCTGCGTGTATTGAACCACGCGGTGGTGTTGATGACCGAAGGGCAGTTCCTCGACATGTCGGCCGAGGATGCCGCCGAGGTTTCGCTCGAAAACTATCTGCGGATGATCGGGGGGAAGACTGCGGCGTTGATCGCAGCGGCGCTGCGGCTGGGGGCGCTCCTGGGGTCGGAGGACGAAGCCCGGGTGACGGCAATGGCGGAGTTCGGTCACGGGTTTGGGCTGGCGTTTCAGTGCCAGGATGACTTCCTCGGGATGTGGGGTGAACCGGCAGTCACCGGCAAGCCGGTTGGGAGCGATCTGCTGCAGGGAAAGCGGAGCCTGCCCATCGTCCATGCGCTGGAGGCGGCGCCGGCGGGGAGTGCGGGGGGAGCGGCCCTCCGGCTCGCGCTCGCTGCACGCGATGTGCCTGCGACCCTCGACCTTCTGGAGTGCCTGGGGACCCGTACGTGGGTGCGCGAGCAAGTAGAAGAACATACTGCACGTGCGCTGGCGGCGCTCGAGCGCGCCCGGCCCGGGGAACCGTATGCAGAGGCGATTCGCAATATTACCTGGTACGCACTCGGCCGCGACTCCTGACCCCCGCGCGCCGGACGCCGGCCGGCGCGCCACGGCCCGATCCGAATAGGGGTGGGTTGCGCCGCTTCGGGGAGACGGGCCGCGGGTCATCCGGACCGCTATCCTGCGGGTCGTTTCTGTGCGGCTTCCACCCGGGTGAGTGCGGCAGCGCCGCAGGGACGATGTGGGCCGCGCTCAGCGGGATGTCGCCAATTGCACCATGGTGCCCGCGATGGCCTGGACCGGCAGGGTCAGCCGGACGGCGCCGCGCAAGATCGCTTCGCGCGGCATCCCCCAAACCACGCTGGTGGCCTCATCCTGGGCGATGGTAAATCCCCCGGCCCGGTGGATTTCCACCATCCCCTCAGCACCATCTCTCCCCATGCCGGTCAGGAGCACGGCCAGCGCCGCCGCCCCGTACTGGCGGGAGACAGAACGGAACGTCGTGGTGACGGCGGGACGATGTCCGTCGAGAGGCCCCTCAAAGGAGGGCATCAACCTCCCTGCCCGGTCCACCACCAGGTGGGTGTCTTCCTGCGGAAAGTAGACGTGGCCGGGGAGCGGCAATTCACCAGTTTGCGCGATCCGCACTTTCAGTGAGCACTGTTGATCCAACCACTCGACCATGCCCTTCAAGAACCCTTCGCTGATGTGCTGCACACACAGGATGGGAACCGGGAAGGTCACGGGCATGGCTCCCAGGATGGTTTGCAGCGCCTGGGGTCCGCCGGTGGAAGCACCGATTGTCGCCATCCGCACAGGTAATCGGCCGGGTGGGACCGGCCCCCGGAGTGCAGGCAGAGACGGGAGGGGTTCGCGGCGAGGGCGGACCGGTTCCGTGCCCCTGATGACGGTGGGCTCACGCAGGGGCCGGCCCGCGAGTGATCCACCGGAGTCTGCCGGACGAGAGGCCGGACGCTCCACCAACCCGGAACCGTCCGGGGACGGGCGGCGGAAACCGCTGTCGCGAGGCAAAGGCGTCGTATCGCCGGGTGGCGAGGGAGACGCGGACGAACCGGCAACCCGATCGGCGCCGGGCCGAGACCCAGGCAGATTTCGACGGGTGATGACCCGCACACCTGCGACAATGCGGATGTTTCGGATCAACTCACGTGACATCTCTTCGAGCTGCGCGCCGGTGCTGGGCTTGGCGAACACGTCCACCGCTCCCGCTTCAAGGGCGCGAAAATTCTCCGAGGCGTTGTTGTCTCCAATCAAAGAACTGATCACCAGGATCGGACGCGGATAGCGCCGCATCACCTCCTCGGTCAACACAAACCCGTCCATGACCGGCATTAAGAGATCGGTGCAGATCACAGTCGGATCCAGGCGCGGAATCATCTCCAGCGCCTCCCGGCCATTAGCGGCAAGCCCGACGACTTCAATGTCGTCGGCCGACGAGAGAATGCGCTTCAGGATCAGTTGTGTGGTCCTGGAGTCATCCACTACGAGCACCCGGATGGGACCGGTGCGCACGTCAAATCAACCTTTCTAGTGTCTCGAGCAGCACTCGCTGGTCGAACGTCGGCTTGGTGAGATAGGCGTTCGCCCCCACTTCAATGCCCCGGCGCCGGTCTTCGTCGGAAGACAGGGAGGTGACCAGAATCACCGGCAGGTCCCGAAACACGGCTTCCTGGCGCAGCCGCGCGGTGAACTGCAGCCCGGTCATGTTGGGCATCTCCACATCCGACACAACTCCGTCAAAGCGCCCCGTCTGGAGCTTGTTCCAGGCATCAAGGCCATCCACCGCGGTGACGACCCGATATCCGGCGGATTCGAGAATGCGCTTCTCCTGCATCCGGGTCGTGATTGAGTCGTCCGCCAGAAGCAACGTCCGCATGGTTTCCGCCTCCGGGATGGCGGTTTTGATGACCGGCTGGGCCTTCATCCGGCGGACCGTCCGCGCGAGATCGGCTGGGTTGAGCACGACGCAGACCTCGCCGGTGCCGAGGATGGTGGCTCCCGATACATTGCGCACTCGCTTGAGCAGGCTTCCGAGCGGCTTCAACACTACCTCCTGCTCATCCAGCATCTGATCAACGAGCACCCCGAAACGATCCTCCCCGGACACCAGGATCATGCAGGGCCGATGCCGTGGAACGCCGCGATCTGTGTGATCCCCGGGGCGGCGCGCGGGCTCCGGGAGCTCCAGCAGGTGCTCGAGGCGTGCTACCGAAATGGGGGCTCCTTCATGCAGGAGCGTATCGCGACCTTCAATTGCAAAGATTTCGCGCGGCGACACGAGTCGGGTGATTTCCACGTAGTCCACAGGCACCGCATAGGGACGCCCCGCGACCTCGGCAATGAGCACCTGAGTGGTGGAGAGCGTGACAGGCAACTCCAGGCGCACGGTGCAGCCCGCCCCCGGTCGCGAATCGAGACGGATGGAGCCTTTCAGGCGCTCGACATTGTTGCGGACGACGTCCATCCCGACACCCCGGCCGGAGATATCCGTGATGATGGTACGGGTGGAAAACCCCGGAGCAAAAATGAGCATCTGCACCTGCGCCGGGGTCATGGCCGCCAGTTCCGCCTCGGTACAGATCTTCCGGCGCAGGGCAGTGCGCCGGATGGCCTCCAGATCCACGCCTCGGCCATCGTCCGAGACTTCGATGACCACCAGGTTCGCACGCGAAGAGGCGCGCAGCCGAATCGTGGCACTGCGCGGCTTGCCCACTTTCTCCCGGTCCTCGGGGGTCTCCACCCCGTGATCCACTGCGTTCCGGATCAGGTGCATCAACGGGTCTTTGATCTCTTCCAGGATGCGCTTGTCGGCCGCCGTCTCGCCGCCCTCCACCGCAAGCTGAACTTCCTTCTCCTGCTCGCGGCCGATGTCGCGCACCGTGCGATGAAACAGGGTGAACACCGTGGAGAGGGGCAGCAGGCGAATGCTTCGGATGCTGTCTTCCAGCTCATCCGTCACAAACTGCAGGCGCGCATAGTCTTCCTGGGCGCTCTCATTCAGGCGCCGCAGCCGGACGGCGGCTTGCTCCAGGGATGCGTGGAGGCGCTCCGCCAACGCGGCTACCCGATCCGGCGACGTTGCGCGCCCTCGGGCAAGGTCCCCCAGCGCCCGACCCTGCAGTGCAGACTCTCGCAGGCATCCCTCCCACTCCTGCAACAGATCGTTCAGGTCGTGCACCCGCCGTGCGATCCGCACCCGTGTGACGTTCAGTTCCCCCGTCTGGCGCATCAGGTCATCCAGCCGCTCGGTCTCGACCCGTACGGTGGTGATCTGGTACTTTGCCGGGTCTGCCCCGGTCCGCGAAGCGGCCGCCGATGGCGCCTGTGCAGCCGGGGTGGAGAGTACGACCGCGGCGTCCGCCGTCGTGGTGGGAACTCCGTCCGCCCCGGGCGGAGCGACGGGAGCGGCGGGCGGCGAGGTTGCGGCAGCGGACCGCGCAGCTGTGGACGCCGATTCCGACTGCGGCGCGGGGAAAGGGAGCAGGGGCACTCCGGTTCCGTCTACACCAGTCAATTCGGGAATGACAGGCGACACATCACCTAACGGTGGCGCCGGAACGAGCCGCGCCGCCTTCGGCTCGGTGCTTTTGTCCTCAAGCGCCTCAAGGGCGGCAGGCTGTTGCCCGACCCCGGCGGCAGCGGGAGCGACAGCCGCCGGGGGGGCGCCTGACGCGACGCCCGAGAGCAGTGCAAGAACCTCCGCCACAGCCACTCCGGCCGGGATGCCGGTGATCGCCTGCCCCACGAGCGCCCGCATGGCATCAAGTTGCCGGTAAAGCACGTCCACCACGTCAGAGCGGAGCGTGACTGCTCCCTTGCGAGCAGTTCCCAGCACATCTTCGAAGTGATGTGCGACTCGCTGCAGGTCTTCGACGCCCATCATTCCGGCCGCCCCCTTAAGGCTGTGGGCCGACCGGAATGCCTCATCTAACGTAGCGTAGTCGAGCGGACTGGCTTCCAGGTGCAAGAGCGCCCGGTCCAGGTTCTGCAGATGCTCTTCGGCCTCAACCTGAAAGAGCCCCGCGAGTTCCGGATCATCCAGCATGCTGTGTCTCGCTCAGACAATACTCCGCAATTCTGCGGATGTATCCTGGATCCGGTCCACTCCTACTTTCGTCTGACCGATCCCCGACGCGGTCTCCCGCGCGCCGGCATTCACCGAGTCCATTGCCTCGACCACCTGGCGCACTGCCGCGATCTGCTGCCGGATGCCCAGGGACGATTGCTGTGCACTCTCGTAGAGTGTGTCCAACGAGTGTGCGAGCTCGTCGAATGCCCTCGCCGCCACCTGGGAGCGCTCGATGCTGGCCTGGACGGTCTTAGTGCCCTCCTCCGTCGCCATGACCGTCGCGTTGGTGGCGTTCTGGACATCTCCCACCAATTCGCGGATCCGATCCGCCGACTGTTTGCTCTGATCGGCGAGTTTCCGAATTTCGGAGGCCACCACCGCGAATCCCCGCCCATGCTCTCCGGCCCGGGCCGCCTCCACGGCTGCGTTCAACGCCAAAAGGTTGGTCTGGTTAGCCAGGTCGCTCACGAGGATCGTGATGTTGCCGATCTGGCTGGTCTGCTCGCTCAGACGGAGAATCTGTTCGGCGATGACCGCCACCTTGTCCCGCACGCTTTCCATGCCGTGGACTGTGTGCCGCACGGACCGGTTGCCCTCTTCCGCCAGTTTGAGTGCCTCGCTTGCCCGCTCCGCCGCCGCATCGGCAATCTCCCCGGAGTGTTGGAACGAAGCATCCAGTTCGTCCATCGTCGCCGTGGTCTCACTCACCGATGCGGCCTGTATGGAAGCCGTGCGCTCGTGCTCGGTGACGCTGGCCGCAATCTCACTCGATGTGCTCGACAACGCGTCCACGGCGTTCTTGATCCGAGAACTGATATCGAGTGAGGCATTGTTTGCGATCCATGCCGCAACGACTGCCCCGACCAGAATCCCTCCCAACGCCCCCCAGAGCAACGATGTGCCGGAGGCTTGCGCCTGTGACCGGCTGCGGCGCTGTTCCCGTCGCACTCGTTCAGCCAACAGGTTCAGGTTGTCCCGGATGCGACGTGTCAACTCGGGACCCTTTCCCTTGGTGAAATCGGCGCCGGCGAGGGACTTTGCTGTTGCCAGATCCGCTGCCGCGACATCCATCGTCGGTTTCTGTACTGTGTCCAATAACTCATTCAGATCGCGTTCGATTTCCCCCCAGGTGTTCAGGTCTTCTCTGGCACTGGCTGCCAGGCGCTTCACATCCGCAGAGATTTCGTCGAAGCGCTTCCTCGCATCTCGCCAACGGGGGATGGCGCTCCCATCACCGCTGAGGGCGAAGCCACGAAAGGCCACTTCCGAGTCCAGCACGGCCACCGTGGCTGCCTCACAGCGTTCCAGCAGTTCGTAGTCCCTCGCCGACCGCTCCTGCGTGGCACGCAGGCTTAGCAGCGTGGAAACCATGAACAGGCCCACCAGCACGAGAGCGGTGACCGGGATCCCCACGATGCATTTGAGCTGCTGGCTCAGCCGGAGTTTGCGAAAGCGCTCCTTGACGAAATTGAACATGGGGACAGCGTCTCTTCCTGCGGGCAGGGTCACACAACCTCGTCTACGGCAAGATTGCCTTCGGCGAGCATACGGCGGACGTCGAGGATGGCCATCATGCGATCTGCATAGGGGGCGGCGCCACGCAGCCACTCGCGGGTTACGGATTGCACAGCCGTCGGCACAGCTCGGATCGCGTCGGGGCGGAGATAGACGACGTCACAGACCCGCTCTACCGGCACACCCAGTAGCCACTCCGAGGTAGCCAGAATGACTATCTTGCCTTCCGGATTCAATGGTCCGGCGGGCAGGTGCAGCGGCGGGCGAAAATCCACCAAAGGAAGGATCTGTCCCCGCAAATTGAGTGCCCCAAGAATGTGTGAGGGACAGCATGGGATTGGCGCCGGTTCACGTTGGGGGGTGAACTCCCGCACCAGTTCCAGATCCACCCCGAAAAACTCACCGGCGAGCTCCAGAACCGCAAACGGGGACAGGCCGGTGACATCCTCTGCTTCGGCCACGCGCGTCAACGCCCGTGCACGGTCGCGAAAAACGGCGCGATCCTGCTCCGATGCCTCCGGGCAAAACGCAGCCGTGGAGGCAGGCCTTCCCTCTTCGGCTGCCGGTGGCTCGGACGCCTCCGAGCCTATTTCGCCCACTAAGTGCGGAACGTCGTCTGCCGGCAGAGCGAGCACTTCCTCCAGCGCGAGCAATTGCACCATTCGCTCGTCTAACTGGACGATCCCCTGCAGAAACCGGGCTCGTAGGAGGCCGCGGCCCTCGAAAGCAGGAACCGGTTCTATCGCCTCGTCAGTCCACCGCCGGACGTCCAGCACCTGATTTACGATCAGCCCGAGCTGATGCCAATTGCCTCGCGGCTCTGCGGGAAGCACCACCACCACGATGTCACCCAATTGGTAACGGCGGGCAGGATGGCCAAGCCGTCTGCCCAGATCGAGCACGGGGATGACGGCGCCCCGGTAGTTCAACAGACCGGCCAGGTACGAAGGCGCCTCCGCCACGGGGGTGAGGGCAGGTAGTGAGACGATTTCCTGCACGCGCGGTGCTTCTAACCCGTACAGTACGTCCTGGACGGAAAGCACGAGATACTCGCCCCGGGGGGCGACGGTCGGCGAAGCAGGATCGGTCACGATGTTTCAGGTCTCCGAAACCGGATTGGCGACTGCGGGGTTTGTTCAGCTGGAAGTAGCCCATCACCCCGGGTCTCTCCGCCGGCGGAGTCGAGCTGCCGCAGGAGTTCGCCGGCTGTTCCGGCTTCGTACGGTTCTACCGGCGCATCATCCGGCATCTCCCGGAGCAATTGCCGGGCGACGGCAGCCATCTTGCGCGCCCGTGCGAAATCTGCGCCCTTCTCATATAGACCTGATAGGCGCAAGTATCCTGCCACGCACCGGGGTTCCACGTAAATCGCCCGTCTGAGCTCGGACCGTGCGGCCTCCAGGTCCCCCCGCTCCTCGGCCAGCTCTGCCAGGAGGCAATACACCAGTGGCATCTCCGGATTGACCTGCACAGCTTGCCTGCAGAGTGCTTCGGCCTCGCCATACTGTCCGATGTTGGCGCAGGCCCGCGCCCGCCGATAGCAGTCGTCGCCGTCGAGGGGTGCGGCGGCAGAGGGCGCAGGACGAGGCGCTGTTCGGTCTGCAGGAGGGGCTGCCATCGCCGCCGGCCTGCCCCCGGTGACCGGGGATACCGGAACCAGGTGCGGCGCGCGAGCGGCTGGCGCGGCAGGACGTCCTGCCTGTTGAGGCAAACGGAGTTGAGAAGCGCCATGATGCGGAATCCGCGGTTCAAGGCCTGCACCGGCCGCCGCCGTCTGCCGCCAGCGAGGCGGGAGAATATTGTTGCTCGCACCGGGATCCGCCGGCTGGGCAGCGCGGCTGTGCGGCGGGGAGGCGCCCTGCCCCAGGTTCGCAGACTCACGCGCGCGTGTCCGCAGGGGCGGGCTGTTTGCAAGTCGAGATGCGCCGAACATGGTTTCGGGGCCGGGACGTTGGAAGACGACTGAGTCGGGGTGGACGCGTACCAGGAAGTCGCTCCGTGCATCGGGAGGGAGCTCAGAATGCCCGGTAATCAGCACTCCGCCGGGTCGAAGCGCCGTGAAAAACTTCTCTACCAATTGGGGGAGATAGTGCCGTTCCAGGTAGATGAGCACGTTGCGGCAGACGATCAGATCCAGCTCAGCCAGTTCCCGTGAGGGGTCGGGAAGGGGATCCCGCACCAGATTCCCGGTGTGGAACGTGGTCAGGGCGCGCAGCGAGGCGGTGATGCGCCAGCCCGCTTCCGTGCGCGTAAAATACCGTTCCTGGAAGCCTGGTTCCACGAGGCGAAAAGACCAGGATTCATAGAGTCCGCTGCGCGCCTGGCGCACGGCCGCGTCCGAGAGATCCGTGCCGACCACACGCACGTCCCAGCCGGACAGGTCCTCCAGCGCATCACTGATCAGGATGGCGAGTGTGTACACTTCCTCGCCCGTGGAGCAACCCGCGCTCCAGAGCCTCAGGCGCCGGGTCGAACGGTTTTGTCGGATGAGTTCCGGGAGAATCCGGTCGCGCACCAGATTGATCTGCCCACGATCCCGGAAGAAATACGTCTCGTGAACGGCGAGAGACGCCCCGAGGTGCTCCCAGGCAGCCTCGGCGTCCGGACTGACGGAGGTGAGGAACCGGGCATAGTCGCTCGGCACGAGCCGGCGCGCCACCGCCTGATCCAGGACTGCCCGGCGGAGACGTTCGCGATCCTGCGGACGAAAGTGAAACCCCAGACGCCGTCCGACCAGAGCCTGAACCCGGCTCAATTCCTCGTCAGTCACGGAACTTCCTGTGAGCCGGCCCCCCATTGCCTGAGTCGGGGTGGCCGGACTTGAACCGGCGACTTCACGCTCCCAAAGCGTGCGCTCTACCAAACTGAGCTACACCCCGAATGCCGGAGCTTCCTCCCTTCGCCTGGGGAATCTGCCTGCTGGCCCGCCCAGCAGTACCGGCAGCCACAGGATACCGCATGCACCGGGCGCCACGCAAGCCGGAATCATCGGCGGGGAGCCGTCGGCTGTGGGGTCAACTCCACCAAAGTGCGCACGATGTCGTCCGCCTTGACGCCGGAATGCTCCGCAGCAAAGTTCGTGATGATCCGATGGCGCAACACCGGAGCCGCCACGGAGGCCACATCCCGGCAATCCACAAACGTCCGGCCTTCCAGCGCCGCCCGTGCCTTGGCGCCCATGATCAGGTACTGCCCCGCGCGCGGACCGGCGCCCCAGGTCACGTACCGGGCGATGAACTCCTTCAACTTCGGATCCGCCTTCGACTTCTCCAGGTCCGGAGTGCCGACACGCGTGGCGCGGACGAGCGTGAGCACGTAGTCGAACACGTGCGGAGGAACCGGGAAGTCGTGCAGAAACTCCTGGAGCCAGATGATTTCTTCCGCGGAGAGCACTTCCTGAACCTCCTGGCGCACGCGCGAAGTGGTGCGGCGCATGATCTCCAGTTCCTCTTCCAGATTGGGATAGTCCACCCGGACCATGAACATGAAGCGATCCAATTGTGCTTCCGGCAACGGATAGGTGCCCTCCTGTTCGATGGGATTTTGGGTGGCGATGACGAGAAAAGGATCGGGCAGCGGGCGCGTCTCGTGGCCGACGGTGACGCGGCGCTCCTGC
>SXGS01492025.1_pt1 | contig 28752 bp, 19 predicted proteins | sample 3174681 | NCBI WGS metagenome assembly SXGS01 (sample SAMN11356861, study PRJNA531348) | freshwater metagenome | isolation source: freshwater sample F1-80 | place: China: Fuxian Lake, Yuxi | collected 2017-12-25 | reverse complement strand
TCCAGCGCCCAGGAGAGGCTCAGGCGTGGCGCCAGGTCGCTTTCCTCGTTGTAGGCGAGGTAGTCATAGCGCAGCCCAATGGTGGTCCGCAGGCGCTGGAAGAGCAGGTGTTCGTAGCTGAGGAAGGCGTTGGCCTTGGCGGTTTGCACTTCCTGTTGCAGGCGGAACTCGGGGGTATAGGTGTTGAGCCGGTTGGTGTCGGGGGCCGCGTAGAATCCCAGGTCCGAGAACAGCCCTTTGAGGCCCAGGCCCCAGGTCAGGGTGTGGCCCGGGCTCCAGTGATAGGTGCCCTGGTGGCGCAGCGCCATTTCGCGCTCCTGCGAGTCGTTGGTGTACCGGAGCACGGGCGTCCAGCCTTCGTACTCCTCGACCCCGAAACGGCCATAGGTCTGGGCCAGGGAGGTGGTGGAGTACCCCTGGTCGCTCCACAACCAGCGCCAGGTGGCCCCCAGCACGTACTGGTCGTAGTCGGCCGAGAAGCGGTCGTCGTTTTCGTCGCTGTCCTCCGGCTCGGCGGCGATGTGGTCGAAGCCTCCCAGGCCCACTACTGCAAGTTTGTGGTCTGGCCCCAGATCCCAGCCTAATTTGCCCTGCAGGTCGCTGTACTTGGGCACCGCCCCGGTGCCGATGGCGCCGACGATGAGGTCCAGGTAGCTGCGGCGGGCACCCATTATCCATGAGCCCCGGCCCTGGCGGAGGGGGCCTTCGAGGACAAAGCCGGCCCCGGCCATGCCCAGGTCCAGTTGCCCGTCGAACTCGTCGCGGTTGCCCTCGCGCAGTCTGATGGACATCACCGAGGAAAGGCGATCCCCGTACGCGGCGGAAAAACCGCCGGCCGAGAAGTCGGCTTCACTGATCAGCTCCACGTTGAGCAGGCCGATGGGGCCGCCCGAGGCGCCCTGGGTGGGGAAGTGGTTGATGTTGGGCACCTCGATGTCGTCGACCAGGACCAGGTTCTCGGCGGGACTGCCCCCGCGCACGATCAGGTCGTTGCGCTGGTCGTTGTTGAGGTTGACGCTGGGCATGGCCTGGAGCAGCCGGCTGAGGTCCTGGGCCGATCCGGGCGAACGGCGGATTTCCTCATAACTAAAACTCACGGCGCTGACTGCCTCGTCCTCGGCGGCGGAAAAGTAGTCGGCGGCAACGGTGGTCTCCTCCAGTTGCAGGAGCTTCTCCTCCAGGCGGATGCTGATGGTGGTGATGCGCCGGGCCTGGACAATGAGGTCGGGGCGGATGCGCTCGGTGTAGCCGATCATCGATACCTTGAGGCGGTGTACGCCCACTGGGGCCCTGGAAATCACGAACTGGCCTTCGGGGCCGGCGACGGCCCCCAACGGGGTGTCCAACAGGGCCACATTGGCCCCGGGCAAGGGCTGGAGGGTGTTCTGATCGAGCACCACGCCTCTGATGGTGCCGGTGGATTCCTGGGCAGTTGCCGGCAGCAGGGCCAGCATCAGCAGCAAAAGGGCGGCTGTCGGAACGCGGATGGCCATGGGTGACCTCCGGGAATCAGGGGGGATCCATCAGTACAATATTCACAAGTGCAAAGAGGTTTTCAATCGGCCCGGGCGGACTCAGCGGCAGCAGCGGAAGCCGATCAGGTCGAGGTGGTAGTCGGGGGTGAGGAAGGGCCCGTAACGGCCGTCGGCCCGCGCGAAGTTGACGTTGTGGAACCACGACCCACCGCGCACCACCTGCCAGCCCTGGCCGGCATCGTACCACCCCTCGGTCCACTCCCAGACATTGCCCACCAGGTCGTGCACACCTGCGGGGGTGCTGCAGCCGGCAAAAGCCCCGCTGGGGGCAGGCCCCTGCCGCCGTTTCCAGCTAGCCCCCTCGGGGTAGGGGGTGTTGCAGCGGTCGGGTTCGAACTGGGGGCCGTAGCCGTAGGCCAGGTCCTGTTGCCCCCGGCAGGCCTGCTCCCATTCGGTCTCGCTGCAGAGGCGTTTGCCGCGCGCCTGGCAGAGGGCCCGGGCTTCGACGAGGGTGACCCTGGTGCGCGGCATGGCGCCGGCCCGGTTGGGGTATTCGTAGACGTCGATGGCAAAGGTGGAGAGCTGCACCATGCCGGCGTCGGTGGTATCGACGGGCTGTGCCCCGACGGCCAGGGGCAGCGCCAGCAGGAGCAAGGCGAGCGGGAACATCAGTCCCCAAATATCACCCGCCCGAAGCGGGAGGGGTCGTGGAAGCCACGGTTGTAGGTCTCGCTCCAGGTGGTATACTCGGTCTCGTCGTTGTAGCGCTCGTTGAGCGAATCGAGCAGGGCGGATTTGGCGCCCTTGGCCAGGCTTTTTTGCAGATCCAGGATCTGGGAGCGCAGGGCCCGGCCGCCCTTGCGCTCGATGCGGTAGAGGTTGAGCCGCCAGCTGTCGCCCACCTGGGGGGCTGCCCCGCCGCCGGTGATGCCGTCGGCCATGGCGCTGTAGGGGATGGCGATCTCCACGGTCCAGCCCTGGTCGGGTGTATCGTCATTCACGGTGCCGTAGAGGGCCACGGCGCTCTGCATGCCCTTGATGTCCCATTCAAAGTCGGACTTCCAGTCCGGCTTGAGGGTGTGGACGACCAGATCTACCTTGGCGTTGTCCTGGTTGACCTCCAGCTCCAGGTAACTCTTGGCGTCCCCATCCGGGTCGATGAAGACCTCCACCACCTCTTCATCCCAGAAGGGAGCGTCCTCCTCGGTGAGGTAGGTCCACATATCCGGGTCCTGGCAGACGAAGGCGAAATAGAGGTGCTGGTCGTCCCACAGCATCTTGGCCCGGGTGGGCCGGCTGATCTGGTCGTAGTCGTTGAGGATGCGCTCAAAGCCGTTGATCTGCTCGGCCTGTTCCCAGGCGAATTCGCCGAGGTGGCCGTCCACCTCAATCGGGGTGGTGGCCCGCTGAATGGTGTACTGGGCGATGGGATCGGCCAGGGCTGGGGCGGCCCAGACCAGGGCCAGGGGCAGGAGGCATGTGATCCGTTTCATCGGGGTTTGTCCTCATCTGAAGGGGAGGGGATGGGCAAAATCTAACCTCGCCCTCCCCTGGTGGCAAGCAGGCAGGAAAAGACTTTGGGCAGGGAAGATCTTTCCCGCGCCCTGCCCAGAGAAGGGGGATAAAGCCGGAAGAGATCGTTGAATAACAGATAGATAGCCAGCCAGGCGGGGAGGTGGCACAGGGCTTGCTCCCTGAAGAGCCGCAAATCCGCCTGTAGGAGTCTGTCGATGATTGAAGGATTGTTTATCTCCGCTTCGGGCATGTTGCCCAAGACCTCCCGGCACGAGGCCATCGCCAACAACCTGGCCAATACCGAGGTGCCGGGCTTCAAACGCGACAGCATGTTTATGCGCGAGGTGATGGAGGCCAAGAAAAAGCTCTCCGGGGATTACCCCGACTGGCGCATCAACCGCTCCGAGGGCATGTGGACCGACTTCGACCAGGGCAAGCTGCACCAGACCAGCAACATGTTCAGCGTGGCCCTCAACGGCCAGGGGTTCTTTGCGGTGCGCACCCCCGAAGGGGTGCAGTACACCCGCAACGGCAACTTCGCCAAGGACAACCAGGGCCGGCTGGTCGACCCGATGGGCAACCCGGTGCTCAACAGCCAGGGCGACGAGATCCTCATTCCCCCCAGCTACACGGCGCCGCTCATCGACGACGGCGGGGTGATCAAGGTGCGGGACGAAGTCCAGGGGGTGGACCAGGTGGTGGGCCGGCTGCAGGTGGTCGATTTCCCGGACCTCTACGACCGCACCCTTAAGGCCCAGAGCCCCTATCAGCCAGTGCTGACCAAATCGAAACAAGGTTTCTATATCCCCCAGCCCGGCACCGCCCAGGTGCCGGCATCCAATACCAAGGTCGTCCAGGGGTACCTGGAGAACTCCAACGTCGAGCCGGTGTTGGAGATGGTGAAAATGATCGACGTGTACCGCTCCTATGAGGCCGATCAACGGGCCATCCAGGTACAGGACGGCACCCTGGACCGGGCGGTCAACGACGTCGGCGTAGTGCGTTGAAAGGAAATAGGTAAACCGCCATGAGCAGAGCCCTCTATACCGCAGCCACGGGCATGATCGCCCAACAGATGAACGTGGACAACATCGCCAACAACCTGGCGAATGTGAACACCACGGGTTATAAGAAAAGCAAACTCGAGTTCCAGGACCTGCTCTACCAGCAGATCCGCATGGCCGGTGCCACCCAGGCCGAAGGTTCCCAGGTGCCCGTCGAATTGCAGATCGGTTACGGCACCCGGCCGGTGGCCACCCAGCGCATCTTCTCGCAGGGGGCAGTGATCTCGACCAACAACCCGCTCGACGTCTCCATCGACGGCGACGGTTTCCTGCAGGTGGTGCTGCCCGACGGCTCGACGGCCTATACCCGCGACGGAGCGATGAAGAAGTCCTCGCAGGGGACCCTGGTCACCTCCGACGGGTACTCGCTGCAGCCCGAAATCACCATCCCACAGGACGCCACCGAGATCAATGTCTCGGTCAACGGCGAGGTCTCGGTGAAGGTGCCCGGCGACCCGAATTTCCAGCAGGTGGGTCAGCTTGAGCTTGCCCGTTTCATCAACCCGGCGGGCCTCAAAAGCGCCGGGCGCAACCTGTTTCTGGAGACCGAGGCCTCGGGCACCCCGGTGACCGGTGCGCCCGACAGCGAGGGTTTCGGCAAACTCTCCCAGGGTTTCCTGGAACTGTCGAACGTGGAGGTAGTCGACGAGATGGTGAACATGATCGTCGCCCAGCGGGCCTATGAGATCAACGCCCGGGCCATCCAGACCTCCGAAGAGATGCTCGCCAACGCCAACAACCTCAAACGCTAGGCCGGAGTGATGATCAAAGCCCTCTTGCTCGCCTGCCTGGCCACCAGCGCCCTGTGGGCGCAGAACGTCGTCAGCGAGGACGCCATCCACCAGGCGGTGGAACGGCACGTACGCGCCGCGCTGCAGCGCCAGCACACCACCCCTGACCGCTGCGAGATCCACACCCGCTGGAAAGGGGACGTGGTCCTCGACGAGGCGGGGCCGGTGGAGATCGCGGTCAACCCGCTCACCTCCCGGCCCCTGCGCGGGGCCGGCATGGTGCGGGTGGAACTAAAAGTGAAAGGACAGACCCGCCGCACCCTGACGGTCACCGTGGACACCCGCATCCACCGCCGGGTTCTGGTGACCTCGCGCGCCCTGCGCCGCGGCGACCTGCTGGGGCCCGAGGTGCTGGAGGTCGAGGAGCGCGACATTACCCTGCTGCGCGACGCCTGTTTCACCGACCCGGCGCAGGTTGCCGGGAAACAGGCCCGCCGCCCGTTGAACGCCGGCGAGGTGCTCACCGCTCTGCACAGCCAGGGAGTGCCGCTGGTGCGCCAGGGCGACGCCGTGCAGTTGGTGGTGGTCGGCGGGGGTATGGAAATGTCTACCCAGGGCGTGGCCCTGCAGGACGGGAGCGCCGGGGTGCAGATCAGGGTGCGCAATCAGGAATCGGGCAAGATTCTGCGCGGCGAGGTGCTGGCCGCCGGGCTGGTGCGTTTGGATATCGGGGAGGCACGCCATGAATAGGGCTTGGATACTGGTGAGTCTGGCGGTGCTGGCGGCTACACCCGGCCTGGGCCTGGCCCAGGCCATGTCGCTTTTTTCGGACCCCAAGGCCGCGAATATCGGCGACGTGCTGACGGTGATCATCTCCGAGAACGCCTCGGCCACCAACCAGACCGCCACCAGCACCGATAAGTCGAACCAGGCGCAGGTCAGCAGCACCATACCGGGGGCTGGCAATATCCTCAGCTTCATCCCGCTGCACTCGCTGCAGAGCAATGCCTCCAACCAGTACCAAGGGCGGGCCTCCACCTCGCGCAGCGCCCAGCTCAGCGCCCGGATCACCGTGACGGTGGTGGGCAAGAAACCCAACGGCGACCTGATCATCGAGGGCAGCCGAAACCTAAAAATCAACGGCGAGACCGAGGCCATCTACCTGAGCGGCACCGTCAATCCTGCTTCGGTGGCGGCCGACAACACCATCTCCTCCTCCAGCGTGGGCGACCTGCAGCTCGAATACACTGGCAAGGGCACCCTGACGCAGGGGGCCAGGCCGGGCATCTTCGTCCGCCTGCTCAACTGGGTGTTCTAGGCGATGAGACAACTGCACTGGTGTGTTTGGGTGCTGGCCCTGGGGCTGGCTGGCCGGGGGGTGGGGCAGAGCCACGCCGAGACCCCGGTGCGGCTCAAGGATATGGCCGAGATCCAGATGGGGGAGGAGTTGCAGCTGACCGGCATGGGACTGATCATCGGTCTCGAAGGCACCGGCGACGGCCGCCAGGCCAGTTTCACCACCCGGATGTTGACCAATATGATGGGGCGGATGAACCTGGCGGTGGACCCGGCGCAGATCCGCATCCGCAACGTGGCGGCGGTCAGTGTCACCGCCAACCTCTCGCCCTTTGCCCGCAAAGGCGCCAAGATCGACGTGCAGGTGGCCTCGCTGGGCGACGCCAGTTCCCTGCAGGGCGGCACCCTGCTGCGCACCACCCTGATGGGGCCCGATGGGACAACCTACGTGACGGCCCAGGGGGCAGTGTCCATCGGCGGTTTCAATCTAGGAGGGGCAGGTGCTGGTTCGGTGCGCAAAAACCACTCGGTGGTCGGCAGCGTGCCCAACGGCGGTATGGTGATCGAGGAACCGCAGCGCCTCGAACGCCTGGGCAATGAGATCACCCTCACCCTCAACGACGCAGACTGGACCACGGCGTCGCGGGCCGCCTGGGCCATTGACGAGTTTTTCGGCGAAGCCGGCCTCGCCATCGCGGCCGATGCCAGCACCATTGTAGTGACCACCCCCGAGCAGTTCAACAGCCCCCAGGAGATGGCCGGCTTCCTGGCCGACCTGGAAAAGGTGGTGGTGATCCCCGACCTGCCCGCGCGGGTGGTGGTCAACGAAAAGACCGGCACCGTGATCGTCGGCGACCACGTCTCTGTGGCGGCGGTGGCGCTCTCGCACGGCAGCCTCAAACTGAAGATCCCCGGCGACGGCGGCCAGGGGGCCGACCCGCTTGGCGGGCAACAAGTAACGGTGGAGGAGGAGCCGGATCACCTGCACCCGATCCTCAACTCCTTCGACGTGGGGGCCATGCCCACGGTGCGCGATCTGGTGCGCAATCTCAACGCCCTGGGGGTGACGCCCCGGGAGATGATTGCCATTCTGCAGGCACTCAAAACCGCCGGCGCCCTGCGCGCCGAGTTGATCATCCAGTAGGAGGGCCGATGGAATCCAGATCGATCAACGTCGAGGGCCTGAACCACCTGCGCGACCTGGGCCACGCCAAGGACGCCAATCAGCGGCGAGAGGGGTTGCGCCAGGCGGCCAAGGAATTCGAATCGGTTTTTATGTACCAGGTAGTCAAGGCCATGCGCCAGACCGTGCCTACCGGCGGGCTGGTCGAGAAGGGCCAGGGGGAAGAGGTGTTCGAGGGTATGTTGGATGAGCAATGGGCCAAAAAACTGTCAGCCCGCAGCGGTCCCTCGAGCCTGAGCGAGGTGATCTACCGCCAGTTGAGCCGGGCGGCGGGTCTGGAAGAGGACGAGGGGGCGGCGAGTTTCCATCCCGCCAGAACCGTGTTGCCGCCGGCGACCTACGGGCGGCAGATCACCCCCGCAGCGGGGACGGCCAGGGCCGGGAAGAAAGAGCCATGAGCGATCCATTGGTGGTAAAACTGATCGAAATCGTCAACGCCGAGATCCGGGTCTTCAACCGGCTGCTGGAGATCTTGCAGCAGGAACAGCGGGCCCTCTGCAACGACGACCTGCCGGCCATCGAGGCCTGTGTGGCGGCCAAGCAGGAGGCTGCCGAGGAGGCCCGGCGGATGGAGACCGAGCGCCTGCTGGTGGTGCAGAAGATCTCCAGACGCCTGGAGTTGGAACCGGCAAATTGCACCCTGGCGCGCTTGGTCGAGGTGGTGGAGGGCTGGCAAGGCGAGGAGTTGGCCAGGATGCGGGAGACGATGATGGAGCTGAACCAGCGCATCCGCGCCACCAACGACAGCAACGCCTTCCTGATCCGGCAGTCGATGCGTTATACCGAGCGCTGCCTCGATATCCTCAGCGGCCAGCCCGGCAACCGCGGCGTGTACGGCCAGTTCGGGCGCTCCAGGCGGGGCAACGGGCTGCGCACGCTGGTCAACCGGACGGCCTGACAGGAGTATCCCATGGCGATCACCTCGGCGGCAAACCAGGGGCTGGAGATCGGGCGGCGCGCCCTGCAGGCACAGCAGGCAGCGCTCAACCTGACCAGCAACAACGTCGCCAATGCCAACACCCAGGGTTATTCGCGGCGCCGGGGCGTCATGGAGAGCGTCGACGGCGGGAGCCTGGGGCCAGTGGGCAACGGGGTGGATGTCACCAGCGTCGAGCGGCTGCGCAGCCGTTTCCTCGATGCCCAGGCGCGGACGGAAAACCAGGTGCGGGGCCGGTGGGAGGAGTTGGAGCACACCCTGGGCGGTCTGGAGAGCATCTTCAACGAGACCTCGGGGGCTGGCTCCAGTGAGGCGGGCACGGTGTTCAACGAACCCTCCGGCGCCGGGCTCAGTGGTTCCCTCAGCCGTTTTTGGAACGCCTGGCAGGATCTGGCCAACGTGCCTGAGAGCGGCGCGGCGCGGGCAGCGGTGCGGCAGGAGGCCGAGTTTATGAGCAATACCCTGCACCAGTCCCACCAGCGCCTCCAGGAATCGCGCACCCAGCTGGACAACGAGGTGGTGGGTGAGGTCGGGGCGATCAACGGTATACTCGACCGGTTGGCCAGCATCAATGCGCAGATCCCCCGCGCCAGTTTTGGCAGGGGCGGCCTGGCCGACCTGGAGGATCAGCGGGACAATCTCCTGGACGAACTCTCCCAGAAGGTGGACGTGGCGCTGGTGGAGCAGGAAAACGGCCAGGTTTCGGTGTTGATGAGCGGCCACAACCTGGTCGAAGGCACCAGCGCCGTACATTTGGAGACCCGCCAGGTGACCAGCGGGGGGGTCAGTGGCACCCAGGTGGCCTTTGCCGACGACGGCTCCCTGGCCCAGATCCGCTCCGGGCGCCTGAGCGGCCTGATCGAGGCCCGCGACCAGTTGATCCCCGACCTGAACCGGCGTCTCGACGAACTGGCCGCCGGCATGGTGGAGCAGGTGAACCGCGTCCACCGGGCCGGCACCGGACTCACCGGCGGCACCGGCATCAACTTTTTCGACCCCAACCACACCACCGCCGCCAACATCTCGGTGGCCGACGCCATTCGCGCCGACTTGGGCAATATCGCCGCCTCCCAGGACGGCAATACCGGCGACAACGGCGTGGCCATCGCCATCAGCGGGCTGCGCAACAAACGCTTTATGGGTGGCGGGACCAGCACGGTCGAGGGGTTTTACGCCACGCTGCTGGGCGAGGTGGGCAGCCGCAGCAAGGAAGCCCAGACCATGGCCGAGAACCACCGCCTCTTCAGCACCCAGATCGAAAACCGCCGGCAGAGCATCCAGGGTGTTTCGCTGAACGACGAGGGCGCCCAATTGGTGTTGTTCCAGCGGGCCTACCAGGCGGCGGCCCGCACTGTTTCGGTGATCGACGACCTGATGGAAACCACCATCAATATGTAGGGCGGGAGGCTGAGCCGATGGACAGAAAAATGACCTCCACTTATATTTGGGAAAAATCTGAGCAGGTGCTGTCATGAGGGTGACTACACAAATGGCGGTGGGCACCCTGGTGTCCAACCTCGACCGCTCCTTCGAGCGCATCACCCGCTATCAGAACAATCTCTCCTCGGGCACCCGCCTCAATTCGCTTTCCGATGATCCGGCGGCCATTGAGCGGTCTTTGTCCTTGCGCGCCGAGTTGCGCAGTTACGAGCAGTTTCACAAAAACATCGACGACGGGGTGGGTTGGCTCCAGCTTTCGGAAGCCACCCTCAACGAGATGGAGGGGCTCTTCGTCGAAGCCGGCGGCCTGGCAGTGCAGGGGGCCAGCGACACCTACAACACCCAGCAGCGGCGGGCCATCGCCGACCAGATTGACCAGTTTCTCGAACACACGCTGAACCTGAGCGAGACCCGCTACCGGGGTCGGTACATCTTTGGCGGCACCCAGACCAGCGATCCGCCCTACCAGGCGGTGCGCGACGGCAATGGCACCATCACCGAGTTGCAGACCCCGGCCGACACCACCGGCAGCATCGAGCGCGAGGTTTCGGACGGGATCGTCATGCAGGTGAACATCCCGGGCAAGGAACTCTTCGAAGGTGAGAAGAGCGCCTTCGGGGTGCTCATCGGCCTGCGCGACGCCCTTCGTGCCGACGATACCCGCAAGGTGCAGGCCTCGTTGGGCAGCCTGGCGGCGGTGCGCGAAAACATCTCGGCCGCTCGCGGGTTGGTGGGGGCGCGTATCAACCGCATGGAGATCACGCGCAATCTAATTGACCGGGTGTCGGCGGAGATGACTGCAGTGTTGTCGGCCGACGAGGACACCGACCTGGCCGACACCATCGTCAACCTGCGCCAGGAGCAGGATGTGTTCCAGGCCGCCCTCTCCTCGGGTGGTTCGATAGTGCCCCAGTCCCTGATGGACTTTATCGGTTGATGCTCCCCTTTGCAGTGCAAAAAAGCAGCCGGGGAAAGCGGTGATGAGCGACCCAGACAAGACAACTTTCCAACATGCCAAGTTCGGCGAGGTGAGCGTCGGGCGCGACGAGATGGTCTCCTTTCCCAACGGCCTGCCCGGTTTCGAGCGCTGCCGCCGGTACGGGCTCGTTGCCCTGGAGGAGGAGACACCCTTTTTGCGTCTGCTCTCCATGGACAACCCCTCCGTGGGCTTCGTGCTGATCAACCCGCTGCTGATCTGGGCCGACTATAACCCCCAGATCGGCAAGGAGGATCTCGAAGGTTTGGAGATCGCCTCCTCCGAGGAACTCGCCGTCTACTGTATCGTCACCCTCAGCCCAGTACCCCAGCAGGTGACCGCCAACCTCAAGGGCCCCATCCTGATCAACACGCGCACCCAGCAGGCTAGGCAGATGATCCTGGTGGATGAGCGGTACCACACCAAACACTCCATCCTGGCGGCGGGCCAGACCAGCTCGCAGGGCTGAATCGGCACATAAATCAGGGAAGATCGACATGCTTGTGTTGACGCGCAAAGCCGGGGAAAGCATCGTCATCGGCAACCAGGTCCGCATCACCATCCTCGAAATCCAGGGGCGGCAGATCCGCCTGGGGGTCGAGGCGCCTGGCGAGATATCGGTACACCGGGGCGAAGTCTACGAGCGGATCAAACAGGAAAACCAGATGGCCATCCAGGAAGGCGAGACCGAACTCAAGGCCCTGCGCCAGGCTCTGGGCGGCAAGAAACCCAAAGGCTGAGCCGCCCGGCTCGGCGCCTTGGCCGGCATGCGGAACCCCAGTTCCAAGCTCCGAGTGCTGGTGTTTAACTGGCACGAAGCGTACATCTGCCTCTTCGCCCATACCCATCACCACTTTTATATAGTCCCCCCGCAAAGACAACCGCAGAAACGCTGGGATACTGGTTCCAGGCCGCTGCCGGCCAATGCCGAGGAGGTCACCTGGGAACAGGTCCAGGCCGATCTGCGCCAGGGCCGCTACGATCTGGTCCTCTGCCTGGCCCTCTTCGACCTGCACACGGTGCAGCACTGGGAGGTGCCCCGCCTTTTCGTCATGCTCAATATGGTGGGCACCGATACCGCGCTCAGCGCAAAACCTAGGGAGAAGGCCGCCTTCGTCGAGCGCTTCCGGCCGCTTTTCTCCCGCATGGACCTCGCCTTTATCTCCGAGAAGAAACGCCGCGACTGGGGTTGGGAGGCCCCGGTGGTGGTTTCGGGCATAGATCCCGACCTCTATGGGGGGTACACCGGCGAACTGGCCAAGGTGCTTCGGGTGGGCAACCTGCTCAGGGAGCGGGACCACATGCAGGGCTTCAGGACCCAGGAAGCCATCCTCGGCCAGCACTTCCCCTCGGCGGTCATCGGCCTCAACCCCACCGTGCCCGGGGCCCGCGCCTCCTCCTCCTGGGACGATCTCAGGGCGCAGTACCGCCGCCACCGGCTGCTGCTCAATACCCTCACCGAGGTACACGAGGACGGGTACAACCTCGGCATGCTGGAGGCCATGGCCACGGGTATGCCGGTGGTCAGCACCCCGAACAGCACCTCGCCCATCGTGGATGGGCACAACGGTTTTGTCGCCGCCGAGCACCAGGTGCTGCGCCAGCGGATCAAACTGCTCTTGGAAGACAGAGACCTGGCCGCCGAAATGGGCCGCAGGGCCAGGCAGACGGTGATCGACCAATTCCACATCCGCGATTTCATCGCCGGCTGGAACCAGGTTTTTGCCCAGTGCGTCGAGCGGCGCGGCGCGCCTCAGGGTACCCTGCCCAGCAGCCCCCAGGTCCGGGTTGCCGCCCACGGCGGGCGCGACACCGGGGGCGGGCGGCGGCTGAAGATTCTGCTGGCGGCACCGGCCAACCCGCTCTCCACCTCGGCCTATTACGAGCGGGCCCTGCGGCGGGGACACGAGGTGCTTTCGTGTGGTCCCCGCCTCGATCAGGCGATGCTGGGCCAGTGGAAGCAGTGGGAGGACCAGCACGCCCTCCAGTCGGCCGGGTCAGGGGACGTGGACAAGATGGGCTTGCTGGAGCGCCTGGTGCGCGACAACGACCTGCCCCTGCCCTGGGGTCAGATCCAGGCCCGCGAGGTGGCGGCCCGCCTGCCGCAGGGCTGGCGGCCCGACCTGGTGTTGTGGCTGGATGCCGGCCCGGAGTTCCTGCTGCTCAACCCTGGTGTTTTCGACTGTCCCACCGTGGCCCTGGTAGGGGACACCCATACCGGCCAGCGCCAGTGGCGGGTGGACCACGCCCGCCAGTTCGCGCAGGTCTTTTTGATGTTTGCCCGCCAGCATATCCCGGAGTTTGTCCAGGCCGGCTGTCCCCGGGTGGGGTGGTTGCCGGCGGCCTGCGAGCCCGAGGTTCACCGCTGTTTCGGGGTGCCCAAGGCCTACGATGTGGTTTTTGCCGGCCAGACCCTGCGCCAGTGGCACCCGGATCGGGTGCGGTTGCTGGGGAGGTTGCAGGCCGCCGGTTTCGACCTGCGGGTGGAGAGCAAGATCCTTGAGGAGATGGCCCTGCTCTTCTCGCGGGGCCGGCTGGTCTTCAACCGCAGCCTCAACGCCGACCTCAACATGCGGGTCTTCGAGGCCCTTTCCTGTGGCAGCCTCTTGCTGACCGACCGCCTGCCGGCCGAGGCCGGGTTGGAGGAGCTCTTTGCGGACCGAAAGCACTTGGTGCTCTACGGCGACGAGAACCTAGAGGAGCTGGCCGGGTACTATCTGGGGCACGAAGCCGAACGCGAAGAGATCGCCGCTGCCGGCCGCCAGCTCGTGCTGGAAAAACACACCTATGGGCACCGCGCCGACCAGGTGCTGGCCGCCCTCTTCGGCGAGGGGGTTTGTGTCTCCTGCGCGCGGCCCGGGCAAGCAGCTGCCCCGCCCCAGCCGTCCCAGCCCGCTCGGCCAAAGGCCCCGGACCCACCACCGGCAGCGCGGGTCAGCATCGTCATCCCCCTCTACAACAAAGCCGAGCTGACGGAACAGTGCCTGCTGGCCGTGGCCCAGAACACCGGCACCGACCCGGACTACGAGGTGCTGGCGGTGGACAATGGCTCGACCGACTGGACCACCTATCTGTTACACGCCTTCGAGGGGGATATCCGGGTGGTGCGCAACGACCAGAACCTCGGCTTTGCCCGCGCCTGCAATCAGGGGATAGAGGCAGCGGGCGGCGAGTACGTGGTGCTGCTCAACAACGACACCGTGCCCCAGCCCGGCTGGCTGGCCGCCCTGGTGAGGTTGGCCGACAGCGACCCGGGCATCGGGGTGGTAGGGGCGCGCCTGCTCTACCCGGGGACCGGCAAGGTGCAGCACGCCGGCCTGGAGATGATCGAGGGGATGCCCGAACACGTGTACCGGGGGGTGGCGGGCGACGATCCGCGGGTGCTGGTCCAGCGCGACCTCGACATGGTGACCGGGGCCTGTATGCTGGTGCGCCGCGCATTGTTCACCGAGTTGGGGGGGCTGGACACCAATTACGTCAACGGCGTGGAGGACGTGGATTTCTGCCTGCGGGCGCGGCAGGCAGGGTACCGGGTGGTCTATTGCCCGGACTGTGTGGTGGAGCACCACGAGGGGGCCAGCGAGGGGCGTTTCGATCGGGTGCGGGAGAACCTGCGCCGCTTCCAGCAGCAATGGGGTCACTGTTTTGATGCCCAGGGGCGGTTTGCCGCCCAGGGCCGGGCCGCAACCGCGGAGCACCGACGGCTGCGGGGCAATTGGGAAGGCGCTTTCCTAGTCCATTCGAGCCTGGCCCATGCCAACCGCGAGTTGGTGTTGGCCCTGTTGGCGGGAGGCGGTCTGGACCTGGGCCTGATCCCCACTGAGCCGGCCCAGTTCGGCCCCGGGGAGGAGGCGCGCCTCGCGCCGCTGGCTCCGCGTCTGGGCTTTGGCCTGGAGGGTCAGGTGGATTTTCATCTGCGCCACCGCTGGCCGCCCGATTTCAGCCGGCCCGCCAGCGGCAAACTGATCTTGATCCAACCCTGGGAGTTCGGGCGGATTCCGCAGGCCTGGCTGCAGCCATTGCGCGACCAGGTCGACCAGGTATGGGCCTATACCAACTATGTGCGCCAGTGTTATCTGGACAGCGGCGTGCCGGCCGCCAAAGTGCAGGTGGTGCCGCTGGGGGTGGACCCCGAGCGTTTCCGGCCCGGCCTCGACCCCCTGCCCCTGGCCACCCAGAAGCGCTTCAAGTTCCTCTTCGTGGGCGGCACCCTTTTCCGCAAGGGCATCGATGTGTTGCTCGATGCCTATTGCCAGACCTTCACGGCCGGCGACGAGGTGTGTCTGGTCATCAAGGACATGGGGGTCCAGACCTTCTACCGCAACCAGAACGCCGGCGACGAGATCCGCCGCCGGCAACAGGACCCGGCCAATCCCCAGATCCTCTATCTCACCGAAGACCTGCCCGGGGCCGAGTTGCCGCGCCTGTACGCAGCCTGCGACTGCCTGGTGCATCCCTATCGGGGCGAAGGGTTCGGTTTGTCGGTGGCCGAGGCCATGGCCTGCGGCCTGCCAGCCATCCTCACCCGGGGCGGTGCCTGCGACGATTTCTGTCCCGAGGAGATGGTATACTGGATCGGGGCCCAGCGCCGGCAGGTGCGTTTCGAGCAGGAGACCGCCGGCCCGGCCTGGTTGCTCGAACCAAACGCCGAAGATCTGAAAGACCAGCTGCGCCAGGTGTGCGCCGCACCCGAGGCCGCCCGCCAGCTGGGGCAGCTGGCCAGCCGCCATATACGCACCCATTTCACCTGGGAGCGGGCGGCTGAGCGGGCCCGCCAGGTGCTCGAAGGCCTAGTGCAACCCGCCATTCCCCCCGCGCCTGCGGCACCCAGCGCGGTGGACCAGGCCACCCTGCACCTGCAGGAGGCCGACCGCTGCCGCCAGCGCCGCGACTGGCGCCAGGCGGCGCTGGCCTGCGAAAAGGCCGTGGCCGCCAAACCCGATTTTGTCGAGGCCATCATGGTGTGGGCCGACGTGTTGATCGAGGAGGGCCAGGCCGCCCAGGCGGTCGGGGTGATCAAAAGGCTGGTGGATCTCGACGCCAACTCGACGATGGCCCACAACTACCTGGGGCTGGTGCAGAGCAAGGCCCGGCAGTGGACCGAGGCCGGGGCCAGCTTCCGCCGGGCGCTGGAACTGGACCCGCGCTTCGTCGAGGCCCTGGTCAATCTGGGGGTCTGGGCGTGGGAACAGGGCCAGGCCCAGGAGGCGCTGGGGTATTTCAAGGACGCCGCCCAATTGGACCCGGCCAACCGCGAACTGGTGGCCAACCTGGTGCTGCTGCACCTGCGGGTCGGTCAGCCCGCCGATGCCGAGGCAGTGCTGCGGCATTTCCTGGGCAACCACCCCGGCGACGTGGAGTTGCAGGCCCAACTGGCCGAGCTCCTCTGGCAGCGGGGGGACCGGGAGGGCAGCCGCCAGGTGGCCCTGGTGGTCCTCGCCCTGCAGCCCGACCACCCCCAGGCCGGGGCCATCGCGGAGCAGACGGGTGGCAAAAAAGCATAAGGCAAAAAAGAAGCGCCTCTCCCTGTGTATGATCGCCCGCGACGAGGCGGGATTCCTCGAACAGTGCCTGTCCAGTGTGCGCGGCCTGGTCGACCAGATCATCGTCGTCGACACCGGCTCCGCCGACACCACCCCGGAGGTGGCCCAGCGGCACGGGGCCCAGGTCCTCAGTGCCCAGTGGCAGGGCGATTTTTCTGCGGCGCGCAACCTCTCCCTCGAACCGGCCACCGGGGACTGGGTGCTGGTGCTCGATTGCGACGAGGTGCTGGCCGCCGCCGACCACGCCCGGCTCAGGGCCCTGTTGCGCTCCCAGGGGCCAGCGGCCTATCGCCTCACCACCCGCAACTACACCGAGCGGGCCAATCTCGCCGGCGGGGTTCCCTGTCGCGGCGACTATGCCGAGGAAAAGCAGTACCGGGGGTGGTTCCCGACCACCAAGGTGCGGCTGTGGCGCAACCTGCCGGGCATCCGTTTCGCCGGCGCGGTACACGAATTGGTCGAGGCCTCGATAAGGTCCCAGGGCGGCACCGTGGGCGACTGTCCGGTGCCGGTACACCACTACGGGCACGCCGAAAAACAGCGCCCGCCGGATTATTATCTCCGGGCCGGGGAAGAGAAGGTGCGCCAGCAGCCGGGGGATCTGCGCGCCCGCTACGAGCTGGCCCTGGCCTACCGCGACGCCGGCCGCCACTTCGACGCCCTGCGGAGCATCGAGGAGGTGCTCGCCGGCTTGGCACAGGGAGGCGGCGAGGCGGCGTTGTACCTACGGGAGGACCTGGCCCTGCTGGTGCGGGCTGAACTCTTCGACCGCCTCGCCAGGGGCGCCGAAGCGCTGCAGGCCTACCAGGAGATCATCGCCCGTTTCCCGCAGGTGTACCAGGCCTACAACAACGCCGGCAACCTGCTGGAGCGGCAGGGCCGCGTTGCCGAGGCCTTGCCCCTCTATCAACGGGGCGCCGCCCTCGCCCCCGACAACCAGGTGCTCCGGGAGAACCTAGCCCGCCTGCATGGTGGGCGCGTGCAGTTGGGTGGGTACCGGCTGAGTGTCTGTGTCATCGTCCGCAACGAGGAGGCGGTGCTGGCCAGGTGCCTGGAGAGTGTGCGGGCCGCCGCCGACGAATTGGTGGTGGTCGACACCGGCTCCACCGATGGCACCGTGGAGATCGCCCGGCGTTTCGGCGCCCGGCTCGGCGCCTTCCCCTGGGTCGACGATTTTGCCGCCGCCCGCAACGCCGCGCTGGAACTGGCCACCGGGGAGTGGGTCCTGTGGCTGGACGCCGACGACTACCTGGCTGCCGAGGACCTGGAGCAGGTGCGGGCCCTCAAGCAGGAGCCCCCGGACCATGCCTTCTGTTTCACCCTGGTCAACGAGGGCGGCGACCGCACCTCCTTCCACCAGATCAAGATGTTCCCCCGCCATCCGCTGGTGCGTTTCGAGCGGCCAGTACACGAACACGTGCTGGCCGGACTGCGGCGGGCCGGGCTGCCCCTGCGGGTGGCGCCGGTGCAGGTGCGCCACACCGGGTACGCAAGCGCCGAACAGGTAAGCCGCAAGAAAGCCTATTACCTGCGCCTGATGGAGGAGTGGTGGTCGCGCCGGCCGGATGATTGGGATATCTGTTTTCGCATCGGCCACACCTTCTACAGCGATCAGGACACTGTCAAAGCCCGGAGCTTTTTCGCCCGGATTCTGGCCGTCGGACCCGCGGCGGTGGACCCCCCGTCGGTGTACCGCCTGGCCGCGGTTTTTAACGGCCGGTGCTTGCTTGTGGAAGGGGCCTGGGCCGAGGCGGCCGCCCAGTTGGAGCAGGCCCTCCACCTCCAGTCCAACGAGGTGCTGGCCAACCTGTCGCTGGGGGACGTGCGCACCAAACTGGGGCAGTTCCAGGCGGCGCTGGCACCGCTCCAGCGCGTGCTGGAGGGTGAGGTAGATGCACACTTCCCCCTCGACCTGCAGGTGATTCGCTTTTCGGCGCAGTTCTTTTTGGGCCAGTGTTACCAGGGCCTGGGCCGCATCGAGGAGGCCAGGGCGGCGTTTGCCGCTGCCCGCGACACCTCGCCCCACCAGCCCGAGGCGGCGCAGGCACTGGCCGCCCTGGCGGCAGGGGAGGCGCAGCGGGTGCCGGCTCCACAGCGCCTGACCCTGTGTATGATCGTGCGCAACGAGGCGCACCGGCTGGGCAAATGCCTCGAGAGTGTAAAGGGTCTGATCGACGAGTTGGTGGTAGTCGACACCGGCTCCGACGACGGCACCGAGGAGATCGCCAGGCACTACGGGGCCACCCTCGGGCACTTTCCCTGGTGCGACGACTTTGCCGCAGCCCGCAACCATTCCCTCTCGCTGGCCACCGGCGACTGGATTCTGTGGCTCGACGCCGACGACCTGCTGCCCGCCGAATACCACACCCAGATCCGCCACCTCCTGACCAGGGGCCGCGACAAGTGTTATTTCTTTTTGCTCGACGACCAGGGCTACGAAAACATCTCCTGCCTGCAGATGAGGCTCTTCCCCAATCTGCCCGGGGTCTGTTTCGAAATGCCCATCCACGAGCAGGTCACCCCCTCGCTGGGCCGTCTGGGGGTGGAGATGGTGCCCACCCAGGTGCGGGTCACCCACACGGGGTACCCCACCCCCGAGGTGGTGAAGGCCAAGAAGGACCGGTACCTGCGCATCATGGAGCGGTGGCTGGAGCACCATCCAGGTGATTATATAGTGCGCTCCCACGTGGCCCTCACCTATCACACCACGGGCCGACTCGAGGAGGCCCTGGCCGCGTACCGGGCCATCGTCCAAAACAGCACCTGCCTGGCCGACCGAAACTTTGTCGTCTATACCACCGCCCTGCTTTTCCTGGGCCGCACCTACCTCAAGAAGAAAGACCTCCCCCAGGCGCTCGAGTTCATCAAAAAGGCCGAGGAGGTGGACCCGGACTATATCCTGACCAAGTTGAGCCTGGCCGAGACCTATATGCGGCTGGAGCGCTTCGCGGAGGCGGGTCAGTATGCACAGGCCGTGCTGGACAGCGGGTCCCAACACACCATTTTCCCCATCGATCAGCAGGACGTGCGTTTTTCGGCCCGGCTGCTGCGGGCCCAGGCCCACCAGGGTTTGGGCGAGTGGGACCAGGCCGAGGAGGCCTATATCCAGGCCTCCCAGGTTCCGGTGCCCCGCCGCAGCGAGGCCCTCGGCGCCTTGTCCCAGTTACACAAGGCCCTGGGGAAAAAGCAGCGGGCACTGCAGGTGCTGGAACAAGCCAGGCAAGAGGCGCCCGAGAACCTGCAACACCTATTCAATATAGGAGTGCTCCACCTGGAGGAGGGCCGCCTCGAAGAGGCCAAGCAGGCCTTTGCCGGGGTCTTGGCGCGCGAGCCGGCCCACGCCCCCACGCTGCTCAACCTGGGTTTTCTGGCCAAGAGCAGGGGAGAGATTCAGGAGGCCGAACGCTGCTACCTCCAGGTGGCGCAGCTCCAGCCCGATGGTGTCGAGGCCTTTGCCAATCTAGGTCATCTCTATATGGACGAGGGGCGCCACTCCGAGGCAGGAGACAGTTTCGCCCAGGTGCGCTCCCGCGATCTCCAGTTACTCGACATCAACCTGGGGTTGCTGGCCAGCCTGGCCGCTCAGGGCCGCTGGGACCAGGAGTTGGCCCTGCAGATCCTCGGCGTCTTCTCCCAGGGACAGGCCGGGGAGTTGGACGACCAGCCTGCTGCGGCCCGGGCCTTTGTGCACCTGGGGGGAGCCCTGGTCGGCCGCCAGCTGAACAAATGCGCCGAGTACGCGCTGGGGATCGCCATTGCCCTGGACGCGCATTGCCTCGAAGCTCGGTGCGGCCTGGGGCAACTTTTCTTCCGCCTGGGGGCGTACTGGAAAGCCATCGCCCAGTACGAGGTGGCCCTCCGGCTTCAGCCCCAGGACGCCTCCACCTTTGCCGCCCTGGGGGACTGCTACCGCAAACTGGGAGTAGAGGAAGCGGCCCGAATGTGTTACGAACAGAGCCGCCGCGCCACCGCCAGCGCCGGCCCCGCACAGCCCTGAAGGACGCCCCATCCCAACCCCGCACCGGTAAATTCTTCCAGCCTTAGCCCCAAACTTTCTCCTCATTGCTCCTGCCACCCCCCTGCGACCTGCGTGGGGAAGGCGAGGGAGGCTTCGCCTTTAACTTGATACCATAAAATGGTTTAGCGCAAAATGAAACCCGGGGGGATCACCTTGGCACAGGGCTTGCTCAAAGGAGAGCCGTATCCCCTCCGACTCCCCGGCGGGGGCAATTCATAGAAGCCCAAGGAAGGCACAGGCCATTCCAAGGAGGTCGAAATGCCCTTACGCATTGGCAACAACATCAGCGCAATCAACGCTGCGAGAAACCTGAACAAAAACAGCGCTGATTTCACTAAGAGGATCGAGCGGCTCTCCTCGGGTCTGCGTATCAACCGCGGTGCGGACGACGCCGCCGGTCTGGCAGTCTCCGAGGGCATGCGCTCCGAGATCCTGGGCATGAAACAGGCCGTTCAGAACGCCTCCCAGGGCACCAGCCTGATCCAGTTGGCCGAAGGTTCGCTCAACGAAACCAGCAATATGCTGGCGCGTATGCGCGAGTTGGCGGTGCAGTCGTCGAACTCCACGATCAACGACTCCAACCGCGAAGGGCTGACCTCCGAGTTCAACCAGCTCATCCAAGAAGTGGACCGCATCGCGCTCTCCACCACCTATAACGACACCGTGCTGCTGACCGGTTTCGGCAATTCAGTGGAACAGAGCGGCGAGTTATCCACCTCCCTGGCCGGGTTTGCCGGCGCCAGCGAGGTGGGGGTTTCGGGCGCGGTTCCGGGCACCTACGTATTTACCGATACCAGCGACCAGGACAACCAGATCACCCTGTCGATCACCCTAGACGATGGCACCACCCTTACCCAGTCCATCGACGTGGGCGCTAGCCTCGACCGCGACAATGGCCAGAACCTGGTCGCCACTGGCACCACCTTCCTCGCCAACGTCGACCGCCTCGGGGTGCAGGTCACCCTGGTCGGACCGGGCGTGGACGATACGGAAACCCTGCGCAGCACTGCGGCAGATGCCGGAACCGGCGGGGATTTCATCATCGATGACCAGGCGGTGAGCCTCGCCGCAGGCGAGAGCCTGGCCAACGTCGCCACCCAGTTGCATACCGTGCTCACGGGTCTCACCCCCCCTGGGTCGGCGACCTACGACGCCACCCTCGACGAGGTGCAGATCGACGCTGCCGGCCACGACATAAGCGGCGCTGGAGCCTCGGCACTGGGGTTGATCCCGGGCAACTCCTACGTGGACGGCCGCCTACACGGCAAGACCATCGTGGTGACCGAGGGATCGGGCGGTTCGCTGCAGGTGGGCGCCAACGACGGGGCCAACAACCGCATCGAGATCAACATCGGCGACATGAGGGCCTCGGGCAACGAGCTGAATCTGAATGGTCTATCCATTGCCAACCAGCAGAGCGCCCGCTCCACGATCACCCGCATCGACTCGGCCATCCTGGCGGTGGCCCGGCAGCGCGGGGTGTTGGGCGCCACCCAGAACCGCCTGCAGTACACCACCTTCAACCTCGAGAACGCGATCGAGAACTTGCAGGCAGCCGAATCCTCGATCCGCGACGCAGACGTGGCAGAGGAGGTCTCGGCCTTCACCCGCGGCCAGATCCTGACCCAGGCGGCGACCGCCATGGCGGCCCAGGCCAATGCCCTGCCGCAGACCGCGCTGACCCTGCTCCAGTAAGACCGGCCGCCCGGATGGCAGCCGCAGAAAAAAAATTAAAGGGCGTGCAGCGACAGTCGATAAAAGGTGTGTGTGATACAAAGTAATATCAAATAACAATAAATCACATCTCTTTATCACATCAAGGACGATAACGCACCCACACCCACGTAAACGCCGCTGAACATGGAGGTTTAGTTATGGCGATTACCATCAATGTCAATCACAACGTCGCTGCTGTAAATGTGCGGCGCCACCTGAATAACAACAGCAAGGAACTGGGCACCCGCCTAGAACGGCTGTCTTCAGGCATGCGCATCAACCGGGCTACGGACGATGCCGCTGGCCTCTCCATCTCCGAGGGGTTCAGAGCCCAGTTGTCCGGCCTTTCTATTGGCCTGCGCAACGCCGAGATGGGCAGCAACCTGCTCCAGGTGGCCGAAGGGTCCCTCAATGAGGTCAGCTCCGTGCTGATCCGCATCCGCGAGCTGGCCATGGAATCGGCCACCAGCACCCTCAACGACGACAACCGCGAATCCCTCGAAAACGAAATGATCCAGCTCCGACAGGAAATCGACCGAATCGCCCGTTCAACCGGGTACAACGGTCAGCGCATCCTGACGGGATTTGGGGTCAATGTCCTCGAGGACCAGTCCACCGCACTCACGACCAGTGCCGCCACCGGGGTGGTGCGCGTGGCCCTGTCGGGGGCCGGCGAGGGAACCTATACCTTTATAGACGGGGCCGGCGACGGCACGCTGAGTCTGGGGAACGGGATCGTCACCCAGACCCTCAACAGCTCTCAGCTCTTCCTCGACGGCGACTCGGTTGCCACCGGGACCACGGCAGTGGCCAATTTCGACCGCCTCGGGGTCCAGGTGACCCTTGCCGGGCATCAAGGTACCGGCGCCATCGGTAGTTACGTGGACGGCGACCTAGACGGGGCGACCATTGTGGTGGACGGCGGTACGGGCGGGTCCTTCCAGGTGGGGGCCGACAACGTGGTCGATGACCGCATCGAGATCGGCATCGAGGACATGAGTGCCAGCGGCTCGATCCTCAACCTGAACACCCTGTCGGTTGCCAGCCAGGAGAATGCCCGGGAAGCGCTCGATACCATCAATGCGGCCATCGACGAGGTGGCCCGTCAGCGCAGCAAACTGGGCAGTGTCATGAACCGGCTGCAGCACACCATCAGCTTCACCGAGAACGCCATCGAGGGAAACACCGCCTCGGAAGCCACAGTGCGCGACGCGGATATGGCCACCGAGGTCTCGGCCTTCACCCGCACCCAGATCCTGACCCAGGCGGCAACGGCCATGCTGGCCCAAGCCAACAGCGCTCCACAGGCGGTGATGGTCCTGCTGGGTCAGTAAAAAATCAAGGAAGCGCCGGTGCGGTCGATATAGGAGAGTAAAGCCGGTCGCCCCGGGGCCAGAGCAGGCTCCGGGGAAAGGGCAGGCGAGAAAAGATTAAAGCTCGGCGAAGGCAATGCCGATAAGGATAAAAGATACAATCCATCCGTATCTTTTATTCGGCTAGAGAGCTGAAGGAGGTGGACAGCACTAGACTGGGGTATGTTTGACAAAATGATCGATCGGAAATGCGAATGCCGCGTTGGGGAACGAGGCAATCGAAACCGGCAGGGATGCCGTTAACAAAAAATAAACAAGGAGGTTCGATTTCATGGCGCTGCGTGTAAATACAAATATTGCCGCCCTCAATGCCAGGCGGCACCTAAACGCGAATACCCGCACTTTGGCGGCCAAACAGGAACGCCTGGCATCTGGTCTGCGGCTCAACAAGGCGGCCGACGATGCTGCCGGCCTGTCGGTACGGGAAGGCATGCGAGCGGAACTTTCTGGCCTGAAGGCCACCATCACCAACGCCGAGCAGGCGAGCAATCTGCTGCAGACGGCCGAAGGTTCGCTCAACGAGACCAACGCCATCCTGGTGCGGATGCGCGAGTTGGCCGCCCAGTCGGGCAACTCGACCTTTACTGATAACAACCGCGAAGCCCTGCAAGGCGAGTTCTCTCAGCTGATGGGAGAAATCGACCGCATCGCTGCGGCCACCACCTACAACAACCAGACCCTGTTGACCGGGTACGGCAATACGGTGGACGGCACTTCGACGGCGGTGACGGCCAGCAATGCCAGCGGGGTGACCGAGATCAGTATCTCCGGGGCCCAGACCGGCACCTATACCTTTGAGGATACCGGGAGCGGCAGCACCCTCACCCTGGGCAACGGCACCGTTTCGCAGACCATCAATGTCGGGCAGATCCTCGACGGTGAGGTGATTGCCACCGGCACCCAGTTCGTGGCCAACTTCGACCGCCTCGGGATCCAGGTGACCCTGGCGGGGGCCAGCGTGGCCAACGCGACGGGCGACTACACGGATGGGGATTTGGATGGCCAGACTATCAACATCAACGCGGGCACCGGCGGCTCCTTCCAGGTGGGCCCCTCGGATCGGGCGTTCAACCGCCTCGAGGTGAGTATCGCCGACATGCGGGCCAGCGGTACCACCCTTAACCTGAGCAGCACCTCCATCGCCACGATCACCACTGCGCGTTCGGCGCTCACTTCCATAGACCAGGCCATCAACGAGGTTGCCAAGCAGCGCGGCACTCTGGGCGCGTTCCAGAACCGCCTGGGCTTTGCGGTCGCCTACACCGAAAACGAGGTCGAGAACACCCAGGCCTCCGAATCGGCCATCAGCGACGCCGACATCGCCAACGAGGTCAGCGAGTTCACCCGCTCGCAGATCCTCTCGCAGGCGGCCACCGCGATGTTGGCCCAGGCCAACGTCCTGCCGCAGAACGCCCTGGCGCTGCTGCAGTAAAAGGCACCGGAGGAAGGGTAGCACCGAAGAAAACCCAAAGAGCGGAAAGGGGCGTCACCGGCTGAGAGCGGTGACGCCCCTGTTCCGGCTTCTAAGACGACGAGGGAAGAGCGGCATGAGGTGAGGGTGTAAGAGGCATCTCTCGGAATGAGGTGAGAGAAAATGGAAGGCATAAAGCAGACTATGAAAATTCCCGAGGCCGTCAACCGCGAGGCGGTGAAGGCCAAACCCAGGAGTCCCGAGACCCAGACTGCAGTTGCGGTCGCCGGCGAAAGCCAGGCGTCCCCGGTCGTTCAGCCGGTGCAGCCGGAGGAGGTGAAACAGGCCGCCGCCGAACTGGACAAGGCGCTGCAGCAACAGCACAGCGACCTCTCGGTCTCGGTCGACGAAACGACCGGCACCATGGTGGTGCGCATCACCGACAACAACACCGGAGAGGTGGTCAAGCAGATTCCATCCAAGCAGCTGATGGATGCCAATGTCAGCATGAACAAGATCGTCGGCCTGCTCTTCGACGATAGGGGTTGAAGCACAGCAAGCACGGAGGCACGCGGTTGCGCTGGAAGCGCCTTGATTTCAGGATAGGCTGAGATGACGCAGGGAATTACTTTCTCGGGTCTGGGTTCCGGTCTGGACACCGAATCCATCATCAAACAGCTGACTGACATCGAGAGAAGACCCATCCAGCTGAATGCCGCCAAGCAGAGCCGTCTCGAGGGCCAGAAAGAGATTTTCCGGGGTATCAACTCCGGCCTGCTTTCGCTTAAGGGGACGGTTGACAAGCTGGCCGATGGAAAGCTTTTCTCGATTGTCAATGCCCAGTCCAGCGACACGGGTCGGGTGGGGGTGCAGGCCACCACCGACGCGGCGGCCGGCACCCTCAACGTCGAGGTCCTGGCCCTGGCCCAGGCCAGGAGCTTGTCCTCGCGTTCCTTCGGCAGCCTCTCCAGCGCCCTTGGCCTGAGCGGTGAGTTTGTCGTCAACGGCAAAAGCATCGCCGTCGCCGCCGACGACGATCTCACCGACGTCCGCCAGGCCATCAACGAGGCCGATGCCGGGGTAACAGCCCAGATCCTCAGCGTCACCCCCAAAGACAACCGCCTGATCCTGACCGCCGAAGCGGTGGGCGCCGACGGTTTCCATCTCAAGGACGCCAGCGCCGGCGATGTGCTCCAGTCCCTGGGGTTTACCTCGAGCGTGACCCACACCAAGAACGCTTTCTTCAATGGCGCCCGCAGCTCCAGCTTTCTAGTTCCCACTTCGGCCATCGGTTCCCAACTGGGCCTGGCGGACCCACCCGCCGGCAGCGTCACCATCGGCACCGCCGAAGTGGCGATCGACCTCGCCACCGACTCCCTCGAAGCCATCCGCGACAAGATCAACAACGCCGACATCGAGGGCGTCAGCGCCAGCGTGGTCACCAGTTCCCAGGGCGGCATCACCCGCTATCAGCTGCAGATCGAGGGCACCGACCAGTTCGCCGATGTCACCGGGACCTTCGAGGCCCTCGGGGTGCTCAACGGTGAGGGGGCCATCGCCGACGGGGTCGCCGGCGGCGGCGAGAGCGACGTGTTCACCAGCACCACCACTGCGGTCGGCGCCCTGCTCGGGCTCTCCAGCGCTCCAAGCGGCACCATCACCATTGCCGGCCAGTCTATTGCGCTGGACCTCTCCGCGGACTCCCTGGCAGATATCCAGGACAAGATCAACAACGCCGGCATCGCCGGGGTGAGCGCCAGCATCTCCAGCACCACCGACGAGGAGGGCAGCACCGCTTTCCGGCTGCAGATCGCGGGTACCACCAATTTTGTCGACGCCGGCAACGCCCTCGAATCCCTCGGCATTTTGGAGGGGTCGAACAGCAACTTCTCCAGCGTCAGTCAGGTCCTGACCAGCAGCGCCACCCTGAAGGAACGCGGCGCCCTGCTCGACGCCCAGGGTTTGGCGGTCAACAGCGCCGAGTTCGCCAGCAGCAGCGACACCCTCGGCACCCTGACCGGCACCAGCGCGGTTGGCAACGTGACCATCGGCGACCAGAGCGTGGCCATCGACCTTGCCGCCGACTCGCTGGACACCATCCGCGACAGGATCAACAACGCCGCCATCTCCGGGGTGAGTGCTGCGGTGGTCGACACCGGCGGGGGTACCTTCAAGCTGGAGATCTCCGGCACCACCAGCTTTGAGGACCAGGGCGGGGTACTCGCCGCGCTGGGGGTGATGGAAGAGGCCGGCCCAGTCACCGCCGACACCCGTTTTGCCGACCTCGCCGGCGCCGGGGTCGCGGCGGGCGACACCATTTCCATCGGCGGCAAGGACCACAGCGGCGCCCAGGTGAGCGCCTCCTTCTCCATCACCAGCGCCAACCTGAAAATCCAGAATCTGCTCAACGCCATCGAACAGGCCTTCGGCGGCGCGGTCACCGCCTCAATCGACGGTTCCGGGCGCATCGCCGTGCTGGATGAGACGAGTGGGAAGAGTTCGCTGAGCCTGAGCCTCTTGGCCAACAACGAAGGCGGCGGTGCCCTGGACATGGGCAGCCAAAGTGTCACCACCCAGGGGTTGGACGCGCGTTCGGCGGAGTTGCAGACCGGTCAGGACGCCAGGTTCCGCATCAACGGCATCACCCTCAGCCGCGATACGAACACCGTCGCCGACGCGGTCGAAGGGGTCACCCTCGACCTGAAGCAGGCGGAGGAGGGCGAGATCGTCGCCCTCACCATCACCAAGGACGACACCGGTGACCTCAAGGCCAACATCACCAGCTTCGTGGATCAGTTCAACAGCTCTATGAAACTGATCAACGACCAATTTGTGCTCGATCCCAAGACCAAGAAGGCCGGGCCTCTGTCGGGCGACGCCACCCTGCTGAGCCTGCAGTCGCGGATGCGCGGCTTGATCTCCAGCCAGGTCGAGGGGCTGACCGGCAAATTCGACTCGCTGGTGATGATCGGCATCAGCTTTGACCGCGAGGGCAAACTCAACGTCGACGACGACAAGCTGGAAGAGGCCCTGACCGAGGATCTGGACGCGGTGCGGCGGCTCTTTGTCTCCGAGGGCACCACCTCCGACGAAAAGGTGGAGTTTATCTCCAGCAACAAGAAAAGCAAACCTGGTTCGTACGCGGTCAACCTCACCCGCGCTCCAGAACAGGCCCTGGTGGTGGGCAGCGTCGAGCTGAGCGAGGGGCTGACCCAGGATCAGACCCTGACCATCACCGACCTGGCCTCGAGCCGTACGGCGCACGTACGCCTGGCGGCGGGGGACAGCCTGAGCCAGGTGGTAGACAAGATCAACGAGAGCCTCGACAGCGAAGTAGCTGAGGTGCGGCGCGGCACCGTGGGCAACACCACCGACGGGGTCACGCCCATCAGCAACAACACGGCTTTTGCCCAGATCTTCGGGGCGGGCGCCGTGGCGGGCGACACCATTCGTATCAATGGCACCACCCACGAAGGGTCTGCGGTCACCAGCCTGTTCACCATCAGCGATCCGGCCACCCTGACCGTTGGCGACCTGCTCGCCGAGGTGCGCACTGCCTTTGGCGCGGGGGTGAGTGTGACGGTCGACAGTGAAGGAAAAATCGCGGTGACCGATAGTCAAGTAGGGGACAGCAAGCTGACCCTCACGCTGATCGAGGGCAACGAAGGGGGCGGCAGCTTGGACCTGGGGAGCATCGAGGAAGAGGATGGCGGCCGGCCCCGCATCGAGATCACTGCCCTCAATCAGGACGGCAAGCTGGCGCTGCGCCACGATTCCTATGGTACCCGCAACGGCTTCAGCATCTCCCAGAGCGTCGATCAACTGGGCCTGGCGGTGGGCGACTACACCGGCATCGACGCGGCGGGCAGCATCAACGACGAGAAAGCGGACGGCTTCGGGCGCATCCTCACCGGCGCCATCGGGGAAGAGAATGTCGAGGGGGTCTCCGTGCGGGTTGGTTACACCCCCGAGGAATTGGCGGAGAGCGGCACCGAACACGGGCAGGTGAAACTGGTGCACGGGGTGGCCCGGCTGCTGGCCGACGACCTGAGCTTCATCACCGACACCTTTACC